>Ga0307374_10010797_pt1 | contig 13134 bp, 9 predicted proteins | sample OX3MG_FD_202532 | JGI IMG/M metagenome (GOLD analysis project Ga0307374, IMG submission 202532) | Soil microbial communities from Risofladan, Vaasa, Finland - OX-3 | ecosystem: Environmental > Terrestrial > Soil > Coastal area > Acid sulfate soil | place: Finland: Risofladan, Vaasa | collected...
AGATGGGAGGTGACGCTCTCACCGGAAGAGCTGCGGATCCACTCACTTATGGGGAAGATCGTCGCACGAGGTTTCCTGCTTGCCGAAGCCACTAACCAAAACGCGATCGGCTTCCTTATGGTCATCCTGCAGAAGTTGCTTGCCAGCTCCCCGCGGGCCTTGTTGACGTCATTGCGGAAACGCAAGCTCAAGGCCATCACCGCCGCAAAGGCCACGGTCCTAGACCAAGATGATGCGGACGAGCTCCTGGAATCGGACGCAGAAGCATCCCGAGTCGTGGAGGACCTGGTCCCCGAGGCGATACCCGATGAATTTGACGAGGTGATCCGCCTCCTTGAGGAGTTGAAGGTCGATACGAAGGCGGATGTCCTCCTTGGCAAGCTCGACGAGCTTGTGCGCGAGGAGACTGACGCCAAGGTCCTCATATTCACTGAGTTCCGGGAGACGCAAGACATGTTGGTGGACCGGCTCAGCGGTCGGTGGTCCGTCCATAAGTTCCACGGTCAAATGGGTCCGGACCAGAAGGACGCGGCTGTGGAAGCTTTCCGCTCCGGTAAAGGTGTTCAGATTCTCATTTCCACCGAGGCCGGCGGCGAAGGGCGCAACTTCCAGTTCTGCCACCTCTTGGTGAACTACGACTTGCCCTGGAACCCCATGCGTGTCGAGCAACGGATTGGAAGGGTGGACCGAATCGGCCAGGAGCACCCGATCACCATTTTCAACTTCCACGTCCAAGGCACCATCGAGGGCCGCATTCTCGACGTGCTGGAGAAGCGCATCAAGGTTTTCGAGGAGGCGGTCGGGGGACTCGACCCGATTCTCGGCCTCACCGAAGACAGCATCAAGAAGGCACTGAAGCTCTCTCACGACGAGCGCAATCGCGCGCTCGACAGGCTCGGCAAGACCCTCGAGAACGAAATACGGCGGGCGAGGGACGCCGAGCGAAAGCTGCAGGACTTCATCATGCAAGACAAGAGCTATGCATCGGAAATCGCCCAAACGGCTTTGCAGGCCAAGTCCCCAATCTCGCAGCAGGATTTCGAGCGCTTCCTCACCCAGCTCCTCGCCTCGGTGAACACCTACATCGGGCAACGCACGCCGAACGGTGAGCGGCGGATCGTTTTCAACGTACCTTTTGTCATCGAGTACCCCGAACTCATCAAGGATGGTGAGTCTCTTCGCGTCTGTTTTGATCCGCGATTGCACGTAGATTCCGAGCTGGTCCAGTATCTCGGGTTCGGTCATCCGGTGATCGACGCGCTCGTCCGAAGGGTTACCGAGGAAAGGAGCGATGGGATGGCTGCCGTGCGGCAAGTGCCTGACTCGGTGGCCCCGCCAGGTTGGCAATTCAATTGGCTCATCAGCGTCGGCGGGTTGAAACCGAAAAAGTTCGTGTTCCCGATATTTGTGTCTGGCACGGGCGAGGTGGACGACGACACCGGCCGGCGTCTCCTGGTCCTCTCAAGGCAGTTTGGCAACGAGTCTTCTGATGGGAGGACGGCGACGGACGGCCTCGACGCCGCCCAGGCGCTGGCTCAACGCTCCGCGATCCTGCGACGAGACAGCGAAGTGGAGGTTGCGCGCGAAATGGCGACCGAGAGGGCTGATATCGAGGATCAGAGATTTCGAAACCTTCACCGACACCGCACAACTGCTGCTCGCGACCGAATAGCTGCGTGCACAGCCACGCTGGAGCGCTTGCGCACCAGCGAGGACACCCAGGTCCGTCAAGTCATACCGCTTTGGGAGGCAAATCTGTCTCGAGCGGAAGGGGAGTTGGAGGCCATCGACGAAGATCTTCGCAAGGCCCTGGCTGAATTGGCCAATCGCCGCAACCCGACTGCAGAATTCGAACTGCTGAATGTGGCTCGAATCGAATCGATGCCACCGACCTAGATGGCAGAGATCCGGCCGCAACCGCCCCGGTTCGCAGCCTTCACGGGAGACTCGGTCCGCGCTCGTTTGGTGACCGCGCTGCGCGTCGAGTTGCTCGGGCCGGAGGCTCCTGACGAGCTGTTGACTCAGTCGCCGGCAACCAGGTACCTCGTGGGCATGTTGGCGCCCCGAAACACAGAGGTCGACCCTACCGAAGACGACAAGGCGGGTGCGGTGGACGACGGGGAGCACGGCGAAGGCTCACCGCCCATGAGTCTGTCTCTGGCACAGTCGTCGATAGGTCTGTCGTTCGTTGTCGAAGCAACCACTACACAGGTGAGCGTCGAAGTCGGCTGGGGTGAATACAGGAAGGTCGAGCGACCGGAGGAGGTCAGCCCAGAAGAGGCCGGGGACCTTGATCGCGACGAGGATCCGGACATTACACCGAAGCGCAAACGCAAAGATTACGACTGGCAAAGGTCACCACATCAAATCCGCGTTGTCATCGACCTGACGGCTATGGGGCGCAATCCACCGCTGAGCGTCGGCGAGGGCGTACAGGTCGACAGCATGGTCAGGCGTTTGGGCAATAAGAGGGTAGTCTCCGTGTTTCTGGTGAACGCGCGGACCGGCCCGCATGGGCGTCGCCCACCCGACGATCTGTGGTTGTACCAACCGTCGATGCGCATCGAGGGTGAAGGTGGCATCTTCATTGCACGCCGCCTCGAGAAGCAAGGACCGGACCCCGATCCAGACGTTGCGTCGGCGGACCTGGTTTACCGGGATCGCATCGAGTTCTCAACCGGACACGGGACTGCCACCGATTGGAGGGTCGCCGAAGACCGCGACGATCGCGCGGTTGCGGTCTGGACCGAGTTGCTCCCTGAGCACGAAATCGCCCCGGTCGTGCCTTGGACACCTCCATCAACACCCGACCTCGACATGGCGGTCCTTGCATCGGCTGAACACCCAGAGGACGTCGCCGCCAAAGTCGAGCCGCTGCTCTCGGAGTACGAACTGTGGATCAAGGCGAACGAGGCTGCGGCCGGGACGCTCGGTCCTGTCCACGCGCCAGTCGCGCGGGATCACGTGCAACTGGCTAAGCGCAGTTTGGGGCGTATGCGCAAGGGCCTTCGACTCCTCGCCGACGACGGCCTCGCCTTCGACGCCTTTCGCTTTATGAATCGGGCAATGCTGCTGCAACGAGAAGCCAGCGTTCGCGTGCTGGCCGTGCGCCGCGGTCAGGACATCCCCGCTCTGATCGAAGCGAAGTGGCGTCCCTTCCAGCTGTGTTTCATTCTGCAGTGTCTCGAAGGTCTAGCCCGTCTCGATTCCGACGATCGTGAGATCGCCGACCTCCTTTGGTTTCCTACCGGAGGTGGTAAGACGGAAGCGTACCTCGGCCTGACCGCCTTCACCTTGGCCTATAGGCGCCTTCGGGCTGAGACGGATCCCGCGGACTGCTCCTCCGGTATGGCGGTCCTCATGCGCTACACGCTGCGTCTGTTGACCATCCAGCAGTTTCAGCGGGCCACGGCTCTTATCTGCTCGTGTGAGCTCCTTCGGCTCGAGGACACTGACAAATGGGGCAGCGAGCGCTTCACGATCGGCCTATGGGTAGGCGCGTCGGTCACGCCCAGTTCGTACCAGGACGCCAAGGAGGCCTTAGTCAGGCTGAAGAACGGTGAAACGCTTTACGAGGGCTCGCCCTATCAGGTGCTTTACTGCCCATGGTGCGGCCGCGACCTCCCGCCAACCCACTACACGAGCGACGACGATCTCGAGCGCACCCTTGTGAAATGCAGCGGCGGAGATTGTCCATTCTCAATGACCGCGTCGGAATTGGGACTGCCCGTCTTGGTGGTCGATCAAGAGATCTACCGCAACCCGCCTTCATTACTCCTCGCAACCGTCGACAAGTTCGCCCAAATGGCGTGGAACGGTCGAATTCAGTCGCTGTTCGGTCGGGTTAGCGACCGGTGTCCTCGCCACGGTTTCATCTCCGCCGGTGAACCACACCCCCGCCATCACCTCGAGACGAAGGGCTGGCCGGCGGCGCGGGTTACCACGATCGAGCGCCCACTCGCACCGCCGGATCTGATAATCCAGGACGAGCTCCACCTTATCTCGGGGCCGCTTGGGACGTTGGTCGGAATTTATGAGGCGGCGGTCGAGGGCCTGTCGGCGCGCAATCTGAATAACCGCCGGGTCCGACCAAAGGTGGTGACATCTACCGCCACCATCCGTCGGGCGTCGCAGCAGGTGGCCGCCCTATTCGATCGCGACGTCGCGGTATTCCCGCCGCAAGGCTTGGACGCGGGCGACTCGTTCTTCGCGCGCCAAGACGCCTCGATGCCCGGTCGGCTGTACGTGGGGGTTTACGGTCCGGGAAAGTCCGTCAAGACCAGCCTCGTCCGCGTTTACGCGTCCATGTTGAGTCGAGCGCTCGTCGAGTTCGAGGCCGCGCCCAGCCCAGAGTCTGACGCCTACATGACCTTGGTCGGATACTTCAACTCGCTCCGCGAGCTCGGAGGGGCGCTGCGCCTGATCGACGATGACGTCCCCGCCAGGCTCCGGGTTCTTAAGCGACGGGGATACGGGCCTAATAGGCTCCTTTACGAGAAAAAGGAGCTCACCAGCCGAGCGCGCAGCCACGAGATAGCCGCAACGCTCAAGCAGCTCGACCGTACCTTCGTTGGCAAGCAGGCCGGTTCATATCCGATTGATGTTCTCCTCGCTTCCAACATGCTTTCGGTAGGTGTTGACATCGACCGTCTTGGACTTATGGTCGTGAGTGCTCAGCCCAAGACAAGTGCTGAATATATCCAGGCAACGAGCCGGGTTGGGCGCAGATATCCGGGCCTCGTGGTCGAGGTCTACAACTGGGTTCGACCTCGGGATACCTCGCATTACGAACGCTTCGCCCATTATCACGACACCTTTTATCGACACGTGGAAGCTACCAGCGTAACTCCGTGGTCGGCGCGGGCGCGGGACCGTGCACTCGCCGGAGTGCTCGTTTCATATCTCCGCCTGGACGATCCAAACCTCGCAACCGAGCAGGCAGCGAACAGATTCGATCCCTCGTCCCAACCCGTCCGCGCACTGATCACCGAGCTGATGGAGCGAGCGTTCCGGGTCACGAATCGCGAGGATGTGCGAGCCGAAACGGAGCAGCAGCTAAAAAACCTCGTTTCGGAATGGCATCTCCACACAGCCCCGCCAGCTTCTAGGCCGGTGGTCTACACGGGGCGAGGCCTTGACCGGAAAGACCAATCTAAGTCGGTGCTCCTGCAACCGATGGAGCGGGAACTTGGCCGTGGTCTCTGGCGGGTCGCCGGATCGTTGCGGGAAGTCGAAGAGGAAGTCCCCGTTGTCCTCCTAGACGCAGGCGCGCCCTCGTGACCGTTCGCGCAGGAGAGTTGCGGCCAAGCCAAGCGGTGTCGCAGTCGGGACCCGGCTCGCTCGTCGATCTGCCCACAGTCTCGATGATCATGTCCGGCATCGACGACTGGAACCAGTCAACGGCTCGGAGGGTTGACGAACCTCGCCTGGCCCGGCGCCTCCGAGTCGACACTTTCCGAGAGCCGCCCTACTTCAGGACGGCGGATGGAAGCGGCGGCTTGCCGGCGCGGGTGTTTCCCAAGTTACTTGTCTGCCCTCGATGCAACCGTTTGGCGCCTCACGACCACTTCGAGTTTGAACCGGGCGGGCCTCGCCATTTGTGTAAGTCGCCCGCATGCAGTGGAGCCGGTAAGGCTGTTGCGTACCCGGCGCGATACATGGTGGCGTGTCCGAGGGGGCACCTGTCGGATTTTCCCTGGCACTCATACGTCCACCCGCAAGGGGTCGTCTGTTCCGAAGAGCTGAAGCTGGAGGACACAGGACGAACCGGTGCCATCACGGACATTTGGATCAAGTGCGAGAAGCACAGCGTGTCGAAGAATCTAGGGCAAGCATTCGGCTCGGCCGGGAGGAAGCGGCTCCCTCGTTGCGCCGCCGAACGCCCATGGTTCGGCGATGTGGACCCAAGCGGCTGCACCGAGCAGCCGAGGGTGCTACTGCGAGGTGCTTCGAACGCTTACTTTCCTGTCGTCGAATCCGCAATTTCCATACCGCCCTGGTCGGACCCCATTCAGGTTGCTCTCGGTAGCTACTTCGACCAGTTGGCCAAAGTCGACAGTCTGGAAAAGCTGGATATGTGGCTGGAATTGACCAACGCCCCAGAACTGGATGGCTTTCCACCGGCACAGCTTTGGGAGGCTCTGTCGCGGAGGCGTGGGGGGGACCAGTCTCGCGTAAGCCTCAAGGAAGAAGAGTGGCGTGCGTTCCAGACGACATCCGTCAAGATCGATGCGAAATCTGAGTTCAAAGCGCGCTCAGCTGACACTCCCAGCGAGCTGGAGGGCTGGGTAGATCGCGTGCTCTTGATCGAGCGACTTCGCGAGGTGAGAGCACTACGCGGATTCACGCGCATCGACCCGGTCCCGGATGTCGGCGACCTGGATGACGTGGAGGCGGTGCGAGCTGGGCTGGCTCCCATTCGAAAGGTCGTCAGCAGCTGGCTTCCCGCGGTTGACTTCCGAGGCGAGGGCATCCTCATCCTGTTGAAAGAGGATCGAATTCGAGCCTGGGAGGCCAGCGACGCCGTGCGACCTATGGCCGAGCTCCTTCAAAGGTCCGATCGGGCCTGGCATGCTGCGCGGGGGCTCGAAGTGCACGGCGATCACTCCGTGCGCTTCGTCCTGCTCCACTCACTGTCTCACCTCGTCATCAGACAACTCGCCCTGGACTGTGGTTACTCGTCAGCCTCGCTCAGGGAGAGGATCTACAGCTCGCGACAAGCCTCCACGTCGATGGCCGGCATTCTCATTTACACCGCGACACCCGATGCAGAAGGCTCACTCGGTGGCTTGGTCGAGCAAGGTCGGCCTGAATCCCTCGGCCCCTTGGTAGAGCGTGCCCTTTTCGACGCTCACTTATGCGCCAATGACCCTTTGTGCGCAGACAGGGTCATCGGGGAGGGAGCCGGACAAATGAACGGTGCCGCTTGTCACGCGTGCTTGCTAATCAGCGAGACGGCCTGCGAGGCTGGCAACCACTACCTGGATCGCGGTGCGCTCGTCCCCACACTCCGGGATGCTCCCTATGCCTTCATCACCGGATGAGGCCCTGGCGGCATCGCTGGCGGGCATACCGCCGACCGCAGTCCACGCCATAGCCTCGGCGCTCGCGAAAGGCGAAATCTCGCTCGATTCCTCGAGCGTCGGCATAGACGCGATCCCGGGCGTCAGTCCCGATGCTGCGAGACGAACGGCGATCGCGTTTCAAGCTGTCCGCGCTACTGTCGATGGTGCGGCTGTGGCGCTTGCGCTGTTGACGGCCAATCGCCTACGTCTGCTCGAGCGACTTAGTCGCCCAGACATCGAGATCGTGTGGACGGGGCCACCAGCGCCGGGAACCATCATGCGTCCGACGGGTGCCGTCGTGGCCGAGATGTTGCGCGACGTGCGCGACGCTGGCGAGATCCTGGTTGTCGGCTATTCACTGACTGCGGCGGACGGAACTCTCATGCGCGAGGTGGTCGACCTCCTGGCTGCCGCCTCAAAACGTGGGGTAGCAGTGACAGTGATATTGCATCGAGACGAGGAACAACGGAACAAGGAGAACCTCCTCACTGCTTGGAACATCTTCGCTCGAAAACCCAAGGTGCTCACTTGGCGCCCGGGTCCGGAACACCCGTACACAAAGCTGCATGCGAAGGCGCTCGTCGTCGACCGCCTCGATCTTCTCGTGACGTCGGCAAATCTCACATTCCATGGGCTTGAGTCCAACCTCGAGTTGGGGCTCAGGGTGCGCGGTCCACAGGCTGCGGTGGTCGCCGAGAGATTCGATCAACTGGCAGCCACGGGCGTGCTGGAGACTTGGAAGGACTGATCGAAGGCGTTTCGAAAGACCAGTGTGGACGCGTTTGCGGGACTATCGATCACTTCCTGCCGCCTAGACCAATGAAGCCCTACTGGGCGGTTGGTGAGTCGGTCACCCTTCGATAGATGATCGAGCGCTGCACGCGTGAGGTGACTCCCGAACGCGGCGCTACGTTTTGGCACCCGTTTGGGGCACACAGCTGTCAGCAGTGTTCGCTCGACGCCGATTTCACGTGTAAGGAATGGCCGGTGCGACGTGAGCCGAGTCACCGGGTAAGGCCACCGCCCAATAATGCCCCCCCAACTCTACGTTCGGCCGGGACTCGCCGGCGTCAACGGGTATGAGCCGCGCACTCACGGATTCCCCAGGTCCCGGGACTGGCAAGCCCAACTCGTGAGCGATACGCCGATGGGATTCGTACTGGCCCAAGACGACGATTCCTTCAGGCAGCAAGTCCCGAGCGCCGCCGTTGCGACGAACCCGTCGCATGTAGTCATCCTGTTGGGCCACCGTCGCTACAACCCCTCGGCCGATGATCCTGCCCTGAACGAGCCGGAACAGCTGACGCATCCGTTCAGCTCCTGACCTTGACGCGAATATGCGATCAAGGGTCGCATTGTCGAGGTGGAGAAGAACGTTCTCACGAAGCTGCATCCGCGGCTCCCATATCCAGATGACGCGTGAGCGACCGACTGCGGTCAACTTGCGCTTCAGGTCGCGATTCGGCCGCCCGAGAAACTGGCCCGACGCTCTAATCAATCCGGCGCCCCACGCACTCTGGCGATCAATTGCCCAGACCACTAAACAGATGTGGGAGTCCCGCCATGCCTCCGGTGGAAACTCCCAGCCACACCTACCGATTGCGAAAACTTGCAGTCGACATCGACTCCGTCAATCGTGTAGTCCATGGCCAACCCATCGGCGAAACCGAATTCACGTGCCAGGTTTATCTCGACGAGAGTCCCGGCGTGCGTCTTTTCCGTCTTGTGGAGCATCTCCCATCGGAATCGTCCGGTGTGCTGCCCGTCTAGGAGTTGGTCAATTGTGGACCGCAAGACCCGTTCGAAACGACTGCCTCCCGTATCCAAATGCCGAATGGCGGTGCGGACACGAAGCAGCGCTTCATCGACTACCTCTCCATGAGGTCGCACCGACCGCCCCTTCCGCGCGGCAGCTTGCCTGGCCACATCCCAATGGTGGCAGGCCGGGTTGAATCTGGCGTGACGGACCACGGCCGCACGAGGCGCGGCCCTGTCGACCCGCTACGGTTGGATCAGCCCACCATTTCGAGTTGTCGCGCCATGCGGGAGCCGTGAGGCGGCGTCTTAACGACTCCCATTTCAAAACAGTGTTCTGCCACCGCGCCCGCGATGGCCCGTGCCAGGACTGGTGGCACTGCGTTTCCGATCTGCCTCGCCACACTCAACAAAGACTGGGACTCGGGGAACACGAAGGAATCAGGAAACGATTGGAGACGGGCTGCTTCGCGCAGCGTAATCGGCCGATCCGCTACCGGGTGGAGATACCGGCCCTTCTCCGGTTTGAAGAATTCGGTCCGAATGGTAAGAGCCGGCCGATCCCACCAAAGCCTACCGAAAACATCGGTAGTCCCGGATGTTTTTCGACGCCAGCAAGTGGGCACCAGCTCGCCCTTGCCTGACTCGTCGAGATTGGCCTGCATCTGGAACCGATTGCCTCCGTCCTTGGGAACCGCGCGATATCGTTCGATTGACGTCGGGCGAATGTTCGGCCGTGACACATGCCAATTTCGTCCATTCGGTTCAGTCGGTAGGGCTGGGGCAAGCGCGAACGTATCCCGCACGGTGACGTAGGGTCGTCCCGTAAGGCTTCGAGGTCCGTGCGTCTCCTCGGGATGCATAGGTGCGCCGAGCCGCGATCCGATCACAATTGCCCGATAGCGCATTTGCGGAACTCCGAAGTCGGCTGCGCAGAGGACTTTCGACCGGATAATGAAACCTCGACTCTCCACGGCTTCGCGGAATATCGCGAATTGCGCGGAGCGTAATAGGCGCGGCACATTTTCCATCACGAAGACCGCGGCGTTCGCTTCATCGAGCACTCGCACGTACTCGAGCCAGAGTTTGTTCCGTGGGTCATTCGGATCTCGAGCGCCCAGCTGGCTAAATCCCTGGCACGGCGGACCTCCGACAACGACGTCGGCTTTGGGCCACTTAGACAGCCCGGCTATGTCGGCCACCTCGATCTTGTCGTCGATATTCAGGCGATACGTTTCAGCCGCGTCCGCTTCCCACTCGACAGCGCCGGCGGGCGTCATGCCCTCTTGGCAGAATCCGACTGCAAGGCCGCCGCACCCAGCAAATAGGTCCAAGAAGGTGAGGCTCGTCGGAGCATCCCGATCCGCCACAGGCTCAGTCATCCGCCAGCCTCGGATGCTCATCGGTTGAGATCCAGGGTAGCAAATATTGTATGCAAACGGACGTTTGCCACAACCTGTGGACAACCTGTGGAGTAATGGCGTAATGAGTCGCCTCACGCCCATCATCGGGGCCGCTCACGATCCGGCGGCTCCACGTTCAGGCGACATAGGCAAAATGGGAAGAAGACTCGACATCTGCGCGCTGGCTTCCTTGGCTAACGCGGGCATGACGTGGCTGTACGTGTCGAGGGTGATCGCGATCGTCGAGTGGCCGAGAAGCTCCTGTACCACCTTCGGGTGCACATGCTTGTTCAACAGATGTGTGGCCGCCGTGTGGCGGAGGTCGTGGATGCGCAGGCGCGGCAGGCCGGCCCGCTGAAGGCCTCGGTGAAAGGTGAAGGACAGATACGTCATGTCCCGCGGCCGGCCCTCTGGGCTGGGGAAGACCAGGTCATTCTCTTGCCACAGCGCTCCTGCCTCCTGGCGCTCCCGATCGAGGTCTTGACGGTGCGCAGCCAGGACCTCAAGAGTTTCCCGTGGAAAGGACACCGTGCGCCGGCCGCGGCTTGACTTGGGCTCGACAAAAACCATTCCCATTCCGCGCTGACGCTGCAGAGCGCGGCGGATGGTGGCGCAGCCTTCTACCAAATCAATGTCGGCCCACCTTAGGCCCAAGGCCTCACCGAGGCGGACGCCGGTCGTGACCAGGAAGACCCACAGCGAATGGTGGCGCGTCCCGGTTGTCGCGGCCAGCAGGCGCCGCACCTCTTCCTCGTTGAGTGTGCGCATCTCCTTGCGCTCGGCGCGCGGCGGTTTCACGGCGTCGCTCGGGTTGGAGGCCAAAAGCCGCCAGAGCACCGCCTGCTTCAGGGAGCACCGAAGGACCATGTGAACCTGCCGTACGGTTCGTGCGGCCAGGCCGCGGTCGAGGAGCGCGCCGAGTGCGTGTTGGATGTGCTCCGGTGCCAGCGTTCGCAGCCGTACACGTCCGATGTGCGGCAGCAGACGGCGAACGCACAGGTCGTAGTTCATATAGGTCTTTGGGCGGACACTGTGGCGCACACCTTCATCCAGCCAGCGCTCCAAGTACTGCCCCACCGTCTGGTCCCGACCCATCACAAGCTTGCCGGCGTACGCCTGGCGTTGTGCCTCGGCGAGCCGTTCCTTGACCACGTCCTTGGTGCGACTGCTAAAAAATTTCTTGCGCCCGTCGGCCATGCGTAGGTAGGAGACCCAGCGGCCGTCGCCGCGCGGGTAGATCGAGCCTTCGCCGAAACCGCGCCGAGCTACTCCCGGTCTGGACATGGGGTCGACATCCTACCGTCGACCGGCCCTCGACGGAACCCTATTTACAGAGCGCATTGACCGCACGCCGAGATCAGAGGCGAAGATCTCTGTGGAGTCACCCAGTTGGCTCTCGATGAAGGCTTCCAGGTCGCGGTTGAGGATGCGCCGCGATCGCCCGATCCGGATCGAGCGCAGCGTGCCGCGCTGGATCTGCTCGTAGATGTGAGAGCGCCCGATCGAGAGGCGGCGGGCTGCTTCGTCGACAGTGACCAGAAGGCTGGTCGGTTCCGTGTCTTCTCCAACCTGTTGGCTTTTCATGAATGCACGCTCGTGGCCCGGACGCGCTCGCGCGCCAGGTTGACATAGTCCGCGTTGAGCTCGATTCCGACCGACCGCCTGCCCAGCCTGCGCGCCACGGCGAGAGTCGTCCCCGAGCCGGCGAAGGGATCGAGCACGGTGGCCGGGATGGGAGGCCGGCCGCAGTTGCAGGCCGGCTGCCAAGCCTCGCCTTGGACGAGGCGAATCAGCCGCTTGGTGAAGCCTGGGCTCTGGTGTCTGCGCTCCAGGGATCGTGGACCGTTGGAGGAGCGGTTGCCGGGGTTGGCGTAGCGCACGCAGACGGTCCGCTCCCAGGCGCGGCCGCAGGACGGGCAGCAGCCCGCGGCGCTGGTGCCGGCAAGAATGCAGGGTTCGACCAAGCGCTCCGGAAAGGTCGCGAAGTGGGCCTTGCGGTAGCGCTGGGTCGGGATGCTCCAGACCGAGCGCTGGGCATGGCCCCTGCGAAATGTGTTATCGCGCGCGCGCACGTCTTTATCGGACGAGTTCGACTCAGCCACTTCGCGCACAGCCTCGGCGTCGTAGAAGTAGCGCGGCTCCTTCGAGAAGAGAAAGAGGTACTCGTGAGCGCGAACTGGCCGGTCGCGGACTCCCTCGGGTACCGGGTTGGGCTTAGACCAGATCACGTCCGAGCGCAAATACCAGCCGTCCGCCTGCAGCGCGAGCGCCACCCGCCAGGGGATGCCGACCAGGTCCTTGGGCTTGAGGCCGGCGGCCTTGACTCTGCGGTCGCCCATCGAGCCGGCCGCTTCCCAGTACCCGACTCGATTCCTAGATGCGGCGCGCGGCGCGTTGGTGCCGGCGTTGTAGCAGTCGCCCAGGTTGATCCACATCGTGCCCTGCGATTTGAGTACCCGCCGGAGGTCGCGAAAGAGCTCGACCATGTGGCTGACGTAGAGCTCCGGGCTCGGCTCCAGGCCGAGCTGCCCGCGCCAGGCGCCGCAGCCGGTGCACCTGGTTGCGCCGTCCGAGTCCCAGTGGTGCTCGCAGCCAGTCTGGCCATCCCAGGCCTGGGGAGGCAGCCCGTAGTCGCGAAGTCCCCAGTAGGGAGGCGAGGTGACGATGCAGTCGACGCTATTTGCAGGCAGGGTCCGAAGCGACGCCCTGACGTCCCCGTGCAGGATTGCGGTGCGGGCGTCGGAGTAGGCGAGCCTGGGCGAGGGAACCGGATGCGCCGCCGGTTCCCCCGCGCCCCCTTCCCGGCGCTCAGCAGAAGCAAGGCCTGGCAGGTCTGGCAGCAGGAGGTCTGTCATGGGCGAGACCGAAGACGGGTGCGGACCTGGTCAAGGCTCGGCTTGATCAGTCTCGAG
>Ga0307374_10010801_pt1 | contig 13128 bp, 12 predicted proteins | sample OX3MG_FD_202532 | JGI IMG/M metagenome (GOLD analysis project Ga0307374, IMG submission 202532) | Soil microbial communities from Risofladan, Vaasa, Finland - OX-3 | ecosystem: Environmental > Terrestrial > Soil > Coastal area > Acid sulfate soil | place: Finland: Risofladan, Vaasa | collected...
GATGCCACCGAAGGCCGACACCGGGTCGGTCTTGAGCGCCTTCTGGTAGGCGCCAAGGAGGCTGTCCGCCGTCGCCACGCCGCAGGGGTTGGCATGCTTGATGATGACGCACGCCGGCTCGGCGAAGTTCTTGACGCACTCCCAGGCGGCGTCGGCGTCGGCAACGTTGTTGTAGGACAGCTCCTTGCCCTGCAGCTGGCGGTAGTTGGCGAGGCTGCCGGCCGCGGGCCTGGCGTCGCGGTAGAACGCCGCGAACTGGTGCGGGTTCTCGCCGTAGCGCATGTCCTGCAGCTTGCGCAACTGCAGGTTAAGCACGTCCGGAAACTGGCGCCGGCGCCCTTCGACGTCGACCGAGGTGAGGTAATTTGCAATCGCGCCGTCGTAGGCCGCCGTGTGTGCGAATACCTTCTTCGCCAGCGCGAAGCGGGTAGCGTCCGACACGCCGCCGCCCGAGCGGAGCTCCTTGAGCACGCCCGCATAATCGTCCGGGTCGACCAGCACCGTGACCGAGGCGTGGTTCTTGGCCGCGGCGCGCAGCATGGTCGGGCCGCCGATATCGATGTTCTCGATGGCGCTCTCCAGCCGGCAGTCGGGGTCCGCGACGGTGGCCTCGAACGGATACAGGTTGACGACGATCAAATCGATCGGCGCGATGCCCGCTTGCCTGAGCGACGCCATGTGCGCAGGCGAATCGCGGCGCGCGAGGATGCCGCCGTGGATCTTGGGGTGCAGCGTCTTCACCCTGCCATCGAGCATTTCCGGAAACCCGGTGTGCGCCGAAACCTCCGTGGCCGGGATGCCCTCCTTGTCGAGCAGCTTGGCCGTGCCGCCGGTGGCAAGGATGGCGACTCCAAGTTGGGCGAGCTCGCGAGCGAACTCGACGATGCCCGACTTGTCGGAGACGCTGATGAGCGCCGTGCGGACCGTGTTCATCGTGGAGCGGGCCGCCGGGGCATGCGGGCGCGCCGGCCCACGCTCACCCCTTGATGCGCAACAGCTGCATTTTCTTGCGCAGCGTGTTGCGGTTGATGCCGAGCATCTCCGCGGCGAGCGTCTGATTGCCCTCGGCGTAACGGAGCACCGTCTCGATCATCGGCCGTTCGACGTTCTTCAGCACCATGTCGTAGATCGCGGTCGGACGCTCGCCGTCCATGTCCTTGAAGTAGCGCTCCAGCGAGCGCTTGACGGCATCTGCCAGCTCGTTGCTTCGGCTCATGCGGCAAGTCTCCCCACGGTCGCCCACAGCGTCGGGCGCCGTCGGTTTTGCGGATCTGCGTCATTGGCTGGCGCGGCCGCGAGGCGCTCGAAATATTCGTCCACCGCGGTGAGCTGCGCTGCGGCATCCTCGATCCGGCACACGGCGCGGCGGAAATCCTCGCCTCCCGAAAAACGGCGCAGGTACCAGCCGATGTGCTTACGGGCCACGCGCGCACCCTGTGCCTCGCCGTACAGCGCGTACAGCTCGACGAGGTGCTCGCGCACCACCGCGCTGATCTCCGTGAGCGGCGGTGCCGCGCGACGCGTTCCGGTGGCCAGATAGTGCTCGATGTCGCGGAAGATCCACGGCCGGCCGTGCGCCGCGCGCCCGATCATGACTCCGTCCGCGCCCGAGCACGCAAGCACGCGCTCGACCTCCTCCGGCGTGCCGATGTCGCCGTTGGCGATGACCGGAATGCGCACGCTCGCCTTCACTTCGGCGATGGTGTCGTACTCCGCTTGCCCGGAGAAGCCGCAGGCGCGCGTGCGCCCGTGAATCGCCAGCAGGCGGATCCCCGCGGCCTCGGCGATGCGCGCTACGCGCACGGCGTTGCGCCGCTGCGGACTGGGACCGGTGCGGATCTTCAGCGTCACCGGCACATCGACGGCCGCGACCACTGCTTCGACGATGCGCGCGACGAGCGGCTCGTTCTCAAGCAGCGCCGAGCCCGCGAAGACGTTGCAGACCTTCTTCGCCGGGCATCCCATGTTGATGTCGATGATCTGCGCGCCCTGCGCCACGTTGTAGCGCGCAGCGTCGGCCATCATGCGCGGGTCGAAGCCCGCGATCTGCACCGCGATCGGATCGGCTTCTCCGGCATGATCGAGCCGCAGGCGCGACTTGCGCGAGTCGCGCAGCTCGGGCCGCGAGGACACCATCTCGGAGACCGCTAGTCCGGCGCCGAAGCGCTTGCACAGCTTGCGGAAGGGCCGGTCGGTCACCCCCGCCATCGGGGCGACGAACAACGCATTGCGCAGCGTGTGCCTGCCGAGCTGCATCGGAGAGGGGTGAGTGGTCGGTGACGCGGGGAGACGCATTCTATACGCTTTCAGCGTGGAAAAAAAAGCGCTCCCGCGCTCGCGTCGCCCGCGCCGCGACGCGAGCGCGGAGTTATCGGAAAACGACGCAGCGCGCCCCGTGCAGGCCGCGTCACGGCATCGCCGAAGGCCCGAAGATCATGCGTCGCGCAAAGAAGCGCCGTGCCGGCGCGCAGCCATCCAGCGCGCTCATCGCGCAGCCGCGCGCGAGGCGGCCGACGGGATTGGCGCCGAGGAACGCGCCGGCGAGGAGGTCGGTGACGCGGACCGTCACTGCCGCGTCGAGGCGGCGCTGCGAGGCGAAGTCCGCAAGCGCGCGCGCATCGCCCGGGTCCGCGCTTTCGCGTAGCGCGCGCGCCAGGTCCCACGCGTCGCGTAGGCCCAGATTGAGTCCCTGGCCCGCAACCGGATGCAATGTCTGTGCCGCGTTGCCGATGTGCGCCTCGCGCACGCCGCGGCGCGCCGTGCGGGTCCTGAGAACGAGCGGCACGCAGGTGCGTTGCTCGATTGCGACAAGGCGCCCGGCGCGGCCGCCGAAGGCCTGCCCCAGTTCGCCCAGGAAGTCTTGCGCCGGCGCGGCGGCGAGCGCCGCCGCACGCTCGGGCCGCATGGCCCAGACGAGCGCGTAGCGTCCCGCCATCGGCAGCAGAGCGAGCGGCCCCTCTGCGGTGAAGCGCTCGAAGGCGGTGCTGCCGGCGCGCGGCTCGCTGACCAGCACGCCGACCACCGCTACCTGCGCATAGCGCTTCTCGTGCGCGTCGCCCGCGGCGCCCTCGGCATGCACCACGCAGCGCGCGGTGAGCTCGGCCTGGCGCTTGCCGCAGGTGCCGCGCAGGCGCACCGCGTCGCCCGAGTACTCGCGCTCCGGGAAGGTGGCCTCGTGCACGATTTCGATTCCGCGCCGCTCGGCGAGCGCCACGAGAGCCTGTTCGAGCGGGCCATAGCCGACGACGTAGCCGAGCGCCGGCACACCGGCCTCCCGCGCCTCGAGACGCGTGCGGCCGAACCCGCCGGCCTGGGAAACGTGAATCGTATCGATCGCCGTCGACGCCAGTTGCGGCCATGCCCCGAGCCGTTCGAGAATCAGGCGGCTGGCGTAGGACAGCGCGATCGGGCGCTCGCCGTGGACTGCGCCGCTTGCGTGCCCGCGCTGCTCGAATATCGCCACTTGGTGTCCGGAACCGTGCAGCCCGAGTGCGAAGGCGCAGCCCACCGGGCCGCCGCCGAGGACCGCCAGGTCAAGCGCGCGTCCGGGCATCGCGAATCCAGGCTTCCACGTCCGCCACTAGCTTCGGGGTCTCCGCGGTGAGCACATCGCAGCCGCGCTCGGTCACCAGCACGTCGTCCTCGATGCGTACGCCGATGTCGCGCAGCGGCGCGGGCACGTCCTCCGCGGCGCGCAGGTAGAGTCCCGGCTCGACCGTGAGCGTCATCCCGGGCTGCAGCGTGCGCCAGCTCCCGGCGTGCTTGTATTGGCCTGCGTCGTGCACGTCCAGGCCGAGCCAATGGCCGGTGCGGTGCATGTAGAAGCGCTTGTAGGACTCTTTCTCCAGCACCTCGTCGAGGGAGCCGCTCAGCAGCTTCAGATCCAGCATCCCCTGCGCCAGCACCCTTACTGCGGCGTCGTGCGGCTCGTTCCACGCGTTGCCGGGCTGCACCTTGTCCATCGCGGCGCGCTGGGCGCCGAGCACCAGCTCGTAGACTTCGCGCTGCGCGGCGCTGAAGCGCCCGTTGACCGGAAACGTGCGCGTGATGTCGGCGGCGTAGCCCCCGAGCTCGCAGCCGGCGTCGATCAGCAGAAGATCGCCATCGGCGAGGCGCGCGTCGTTCGCGACGTAATGCAGCACGCAGGCGTTGGCGCCGCCGGCGACGATCGGCCAGTAGGCGGGAAACTGCGCCCCCTGGCGGCGGAATTCGTACAGCAGCTCGGCTTCCACCTGATACTCGAAGCGGCCGGGAAATGCGGCCTGCATCGCGCGCCGGTGCGCGCCGGAGGAGATGGTCGCGGCGCGGCGCATCAAGTCGATCTCGTGCGCGTCCTTGAGCAGCCGCATGTCGTCCAGCAGCGTGCGCACGTCCTGCACCCGGTCGGGGGCCGAGACGCCGGTGCGGGCCTTGTCGCGCACCCGGTTCAGCCAGCGCATGGCGCGCGCATCCCAGTCCGTCTCCGCGCCCGCCGGGTAAAAAAGCGTTGCCTGGTCGGCGAGCAGCTTCTCCATCTCCTCGTCCAGGGCGGCGATCGGGTGCGCCTCGTCGAAACCGAAGCGCTCGCGCGCGCGCTCGGGGCCGTAGCGGAACCCATCCCAGATCTCGCGCTCTTCGTGGCGCTCGCGGCAAAACAGGATCGAGCGAGGCTGCTCGCCGGCCACCAGCACCAGCACCGCCTCGGGTTCGCCGAATCCGGTCAGGTAGTAGAAGTAGCTGTCGTAGCGGTACGGGTAGTGGGAATCGCGGTTGCGCACGCGCTCGGGCGCGGTCGCGAGCACTGCGACGCCCGCCTGCATGGCCTGGGCGAGCCGGCGTCTGCGCGCCGCGTAAGGCGCCACGTCCTGCGGAAATTTCGACATCTCCATTGCGCCGTCACTCCTTCGGCTGTTGGCCGATCTCCGAGTCGAGCAGTCGTGCCCAGTGCGCCGAGCAATCGTCCAGCCGTGCCATCAGGCTGTGGCGCAAGTCTGCCAGCCGCGCGAGGAGCGCCGCGTGCTCGTCGCCGTGCACCGGCGCGCAGGCCTGCTCGCACATCCCGAGCGCCTCCTTGGCCGCCAGCGCCGCGGCCAGAGCGCTCTTGAGCTGCTCGCGCGGCCGGGGGATCCAGGCTCGCGAGGCTTGCAGCGCGGCCAGTTTCTCGCCCAGCTCGAGCACGCGCTTACGCAAGCGCGGCAGCGCGCCGAGCTGTGCCGAGTCGAGGCGACCCCACACGGCGAGCTCGGCGAGCGCGCTCCAGTGCGCGCGCAGCCGCCCAAGCCATGTGGCGTCGAGCTCGAGCGCCTGCTCCACGGTGTCAGCGTCCAGCGCCATGTCGCGCCCGCAGCAATGCGTCGAGCTCGGCGAGGCGCTCGGCGGTGCCGACGTCGCGCCACAACCCTTCGTACAGCTCCCCCGAGATCTGGCCTCGCCCGGCCGCAGCGCGCAGCAGCGGCGCAAGCGGCGCCTTGTCCTGCGGCCCGATCGGCGCCACGAGCGCGGGCGCCACGACCGCGATGCCCGTATAAGTGTAGCGCGGTGCCTGCGCATTGCCCACGATTGCGCCCTCCAGCGAGAAGTCCCCGCCCGGGCGATGCGCCGGATTGGGCGCCAGCACGAGGTGCGCGACCCGCCTGCCGAGCGCGAGTCGCCGCAGGCGGCCCAGGTCGCAGTCGCAATAGACGTCCGCGTTGAGCAGCAGGAACGCATCCGGGCCGAGCAGCTCGCGCGCATGCGCAATGCCTCCGGCGGTCTCGAGCGGCTCGGCTTCGCGCGAGTAGGCGATGCGCACCCCGTAGGCGCCGCCGTTACCCATCGCGGCCACGATGCGCTCGGCGAGATACGCAACGTTGATCACCACCTCGGTGAATCCTGCCGCGGCGAGCCGCTCCAGGTGCCAGGCGAGCAGGGGCCTGCCGGCTGCCTCGAGCAGCGGCTTGGGGACGCGATCGGTGAGCGGGCGCAGGCGCTCGCCGCGGCCGGCCGCGAGAATCATCGCGCGCACGGCTGCCGCCCTTGCAGCTCGTCGAGCAGCCGCGCGAGCGGCGCGAGCTGCGTGTAGCGCGTCGCGACCGCGCGCGCGTAGCCCAGGAACCGGGGCGTGTCCGACAGGTACTTCGGCTTGCCGTCGCGGTAATTGATGCGAGCGAAGATGCCGAGCACCTTGAGGTGGCGCTGCAGCCCCATCCACTCGAAGTCGCGATAGAACGCGGCGAAGTCGGGGCCGACGGGAAGAGCTGCCTTGCGCGCCCTCTGCCAGTAGCGCGCCGTCCAGTCGAGCACCCGCTCCTCCTCCCAGCTGAGGAACGCGTCGCGAAACAGCGACACGACATCGTAGGTGATCGGACCGAGGACCGCGTCCTGGAAGTCGAGCACGCCGGGATTGGGGTCGCACACCATCAGATTGCGCGGCATGTAGTCGCGGTGCACGAACACGACGGGCTGGGCGAGCGCGCTGCGCGCGAGCAGAGCGAAGATGCCGTCGAGCGTGGCGCGCTGCGCCGCGGAGGGCTCGACGCCGAGGTGGCGCGCGAGGTACCACTGCGGAAAAAGCTCCATTTCGCGCCGCAGGAGCGTCTCGTCGTACGGCGGCAGCGCGCCGGGGCGGGAGGCGAGCTGCCAGCGAACGAGCGCCGCGCTCGCGTCGCCGAACAGGGCGTCCGCGCAGTCGGCATCGAGCGCGTCGAGATACGTGGTGGTGCCGAGGTCCGAGAGCAGCAGGAATCCCTGCTGCAGATCCTGCGCGTGGACCTGCGGGGCATGCAGCCCGGCCTCGCGCAGCAGCGCGGCGACACGCAGGAACGCACGGCAGTCCTCCCGGTGCGGCGGCGCGTCCATGGCCACGAAGCTGCGTCCGTCGTCCAGGCGGGCGCGGAAATAGCGCCGGAAGCTCGCGTCCTCCGAAGCCGGCGCGAGCGCAAGCGGGGTGTCTGGGAACAACGCCGCGAGCCAGCGCTCGAGCGCGACGAGCCGTGCGTCCACGGTGGCGAAAGATGACAGGGGCGGGAGCTCGGGAAGGCGCCGCAGGCTGTTGCGTGATTGCGCAATCCTCTGAAGTGTGACATTTTACCATCGAAAAAACCTCCCCCTTCCTCTTCCGCTCATGCAGCAACTCCCAGCGCGGAAGCCGGTGCTACGTGCGGCCTGCTTCGCGACGCTGTTCCTCGCCCTGTGCGCGCCCCCCGGCGCGCGGGCGGACGATGGCGCGCAGGCGGCGCACGCCGCGCACGCGAACATTCCCGCACCCGCCGCGAAGGGGCCGATCACCATCGACGCCGAGTCGATCGAGGGTATTTCCGGACTCGAAGTCACCGCGCGCGGCGACGTGGTGCTGCAGCGCGACGACACGCGGATTTTCAGCGACTACCTGAAGCTCAATCAGGAGTTCGGGCGGCTCGACGCGCAAGGCGGCGTGCGCCTAGTGCGCGGGGCCGACCGCTTTTACGGCCCGCGCCTGCGCTACGACACGCAGGACGACACCGGCGTATTCGATTCCGCGCACTACGTCCTGGTACGTGAGAACACGGTGCACGGCTCGGCCAAGCGCGTCGATTTTCTCGGCGTGAACCACGTCCTGCTGCACGACGCCACCTACACGACGTGCAGCCCGGACCGGGAAGACTGGAAGATCGAGGCGCGCGAGCTCGATCTCAACTACGACACGGGCGATGGCAAGGCGCTCGGCGGCAAGCTCGAGTTTCTGGGCCACACCATCGCCGCCGCGCCTTACGCCTCCTTTCCGCTGGAGAACGCGCGCAAGTCGGGCTTCCTGGCGCCGTCCTTCAGCCACAACACGCGGCGCGGCTTCGAGTTCGCGCTGCCGTACTACTGGAACATCGCGCCCGAGCAGGACCTGACGCTCACGCCGGACTACATGACCAAGCGCGGCGAGGAGCTGCGCACGGACTACCGCTACCTCGGCCAGACCTACAGCGGCGAGGCGCGCCTGGAATACCTGCCTCAGGACAAAGTCCTGAACGAGCGGCGCTACGGTCTGTCGGTACAGCACCAGGAGCAGATCACGCCCAACCTGTTCGGGCAGATCGACGTCAACAAGGTGTCCGACGACCAGTACTTCGTCGACCTCGCGTCGAACGTAACCAACACCTCGGTGGGCGTGCTGCAGCGGCTCGGGCTGCTGCGCTACTCGGGCTCGGCGTTGGGCCTGGGCTACTCGCTGCAAACCCAGGTGCAGAGCTTCCAGACGCTGCAGGACCCGCTGGCGCCGATCGTGTCGCCCTACAACCGCGTGCCCGAGATCGACTTCTCGACCGGCAAGAACGACATCGCCGGCCGCTTCGACCTGTCGCTGCCCGCGCAGTATGTGCGCTTCACCCAGCCCACTCTGGTCGAGGGCTCGCGCTTCAGCCTCAATCCGAGCCTGGCGATGCCGTACCTGGCGCCGGGGTACTATGTGACGCCGAAGATCGGGCTGCATTACGCGAGCTACGCGCTCACCAACACCGCTGCGCTGCAACCGCAGCAGCAGTCGGTGAGCGTGCCCTGGCTCAGCGTGGACAGCGGGTTGGTGTTCCAGCGCCCGCTCAACTGGTTCGGCGCGCAGACCACTCAGACCCTTGAGCCGCGCCTGTTCTACGTCTACGCGCCTTACCGCAACCAGGATCAGATCCCGCTCTTCGATACCGGGGTGCCGGATTTCAACTTTGCCCAGATCTTCACCGAGAATCGCTTCGTCGGCGGTGACCGCTTCGGCGACGCCAACGAGGTGACCCTGGCCGTGACTTCGCGCCTGCTCACCTCCAGCGGCAAGGAGATGCTGCGCGCGATGATCGGTCAGAAGTACTATTTCCGGCATGAGCGAGTCCTGCTGACACCGACCTCGGTGCAGCCGGACTACGGCAGCTCGGCGATGCTCGGCTCACTGGGCGGGCGCGTGTTCGGCGACTGGAATTTCGATACCACCGCCGAGTACGACCAACACCTGGTGCAGATGCAGCGCTATAGCGCATCGGTGAGCTTTTCGCCGGAAATCGCGAAGGTCGTCAACTTTTCCTACCAGTTCGACCGCACCCAGGCGCCGGAGATCCGGCAAGTGGATCTTTCCGGCCAATGGCCGGTCAAACCCGGCTGGTATGGAATCGGCCGCTTCAATTACTCGTTCGCCGGCGGACGGCTGCTGGAGGGCCTCGCCGGAGTAGAGTACAACGCAGGCTGCTGGGTGCTGCGTGGCCTGCTGCAGCGCCAGCAGGTCGCCGCGGGGAGTACTTCCAACACGATCCTGTTCCAAATCCAGTTCAACGGTCTGGGCGAGATCGGTTCGAGCGACGTGGCGGGTTACCTGAAGCGGGACATCCCCGGCTATGCCGCGAGCAATCCGAGCTCGGCGCAACTGGTGCCGCCCAGCATGCAGCAGCGGCTGCCGTTCCCGCAGGTATTCTAGAAAAGAGGCTGGCTGACAGATGCACAGATACCTTGCAGCATTCCTACTCGCCTTCCTGCTTCCCTCTTCGGCGCCGGCGGCCCAGCAGCTCGTCCCGATCGACCGCATCGTGGCGGTCGTCAACAAGGACGTGGTGACGCAAAGCGAGCTCGACGAGCATGTCGCGTTCGCGGAACGGGAGTTGCGGCGCCAGGGCACGCCGTTGCCGGATCGCAAGGTGCTCGAGCGCCAGATCCTGGAGCGGCTGATCCTCGAGAAGGCGCAATTGCAGCTGGCGCAACAGAACGGGCTCAAGGTCGGGGACGCGCAGCTCGACGCCGCCGTCGAGCGCATCGCCGAGAGCAACCACCTCACGCTGCCGGATTTCCGCGCTGCGCTCGAGCGCGACGGCGTGAACTTCGAAAAATTCCGTGACCAGGTGCGCAACCAGATCCTGCTGACGCAGCTGCGCGAGCGCGAGGTCGACGACAAGATCGAGGTAAGCGACAGCGAGGTCGACCGCTACCTGCAGCAGCACGAGGCGGCAGACGGGGTGCACCTGGAATACGAACTGGCCCATATTCTGGTGCGCCTGCCCGATGAGGCGAGCCCGGAGCAGATCGAGCAGGCTCGCGCGCGCGCCGAGAAGGCGCGCGCCGAGGCGCTGGGCGGTGGCGATTTCGCCAAGATTGCCGCCACCTATTCCGACGCCTCGGACGCGATGCGGGGGGGCGCGATGGGGTGGCGGCCGCGGGACCGGCTGCCGGACCTGTTCGTCAATGCGCTGAAGACGATGAAGCCGGGCGACGTCAGTCCGGTGATGCGCAGCCCGGCGGGTTTTCACGTGATCAAGCTGATCGCGCAACGCGACGCCGCCGCCGGTCCGCCGGTCATGCAGACGCACGTGCGCCACATCCTCATCAAGACGAACGAGGTGGTGTCCTCGGACGAAGCTAGGCGCAAGCTGCTCGACCTGCGCCAGCGCATCGTGCTGGGCCACGAGAGCTTCGCCAAGCTGGCGCGCCTGTATTCCCAGGACGCGAGCGCCTCCAACGGCGGCGATCTGGGCTGGGTGTACCCCGGCGACACGGTGCCCGAATTCGAACGTGCGATGAACGCGCTCAAGCCGGGCGAGATCAGCGAGCCGGTGAAGACCCCCTTCGGCTGGCACCTGATCGAGGTGCTGGCGCGGCGCGTCGCCCCGGTCGGCGCGAACCGCCTCAGGCTGCAGGCGCGCCAGGCGCTGCGCGAGCGCAAGGCCGACGAGGCCTACCAGGAATGGTTGCGGCAGCTGCGCGACCGCACCTACGTGCGGATCCGTCTCGACGACCGCTAGACGCCATGGATGCGCGGCGGCGGCCGGTGATCGCGCTGACCTCCGGCGAACCGGCGGGCATCGGGCCGGAGCTGTGCGCCATGCTTGCGCGCGAACCGCTGTCCGCGCGCCTCGTCGTGTTGGGCGACGAGCGGCTGCTTGCCGAGCGGGCGGCTGCGGCCGGCATCGCCGTGACGCTGCTGCCGTACGCGCGCGGCGCCGCGGCGCCGGCCCAAGGGGCGCTCGAAGTCGCGCACCTGCCGCTTGAGCGCACATCGCACCCCGGCGTGCTCGATCCCGCGAACGCCCGCTACGTGCTCGGGCTGCTCGACCGGGCTGCCGAGGCTTGCCGCAGCGGGGAGTTCGACGCCATGGTGACCGCGCCGGTGCATAAGGGCGTGATCAACGACGCCTCCATCCCCTTCACCGGTCACACCGAATACCTCGCCGGGCGCCTGCGCGCCGAGCACGTCGTCATGATGCTCGTCGGCGGCGGCTTGCGTGTGGCGCTCGCGACCACGCATTTCGCGCTGGCCGACGTGCCGCGCGCCATCACGCGCGCGGGTCTGGTCGCGACCCTGAAGGTGATCGACCGCGATCTGAAGCGGCGCTTCGGCATCGCGCACCCGCGCATCCTGGTGGCCGGGCTCAACCCGCACAGCGGCGAGTCGGGGCACCTCGGGCGCGAGGAGATCGAGGTGATCGAGCCCGCGCTGCGCGACGCGGCGGCCCAGGGCATCGCGGCCGAGGGGCCGATTCCGGCCGACACGCTGTTCGTTCCACAGCGGCTGCAGGGTGCCGACTGCGCACTGGCCATGTATCACGACCAGGGGCTGCCGGTGCTGAAGTACGCGAGCTTCGGCCGCGGCGTGAACGTTACCCTGGGGCTGCCGATCGTGCGCACATCGGTCGACCACGGCACGGCGCTGGAGCTCGCCGGCACCGGCCGCGCCGATCCGGGCAGTATGCGCGAGGCGGTGCAGCTTGCGATCAAGCTTGCATCGGCCGCGTAAGCGTTTCGGGCAGCACTTCCTGCACGACGCGGGCGTCCTGGCGCGCATCGTCGAGGCGATCGCGCCGGCGCCCGGAGACGCGATCGTCGAGATCGGGCCCGGGGAGGGCGCGCTCACGCGGCCGCTGCTCGAGCGCGTCGCGCACATGGAGGCGATCGAGATCGACCGCGACCTCGCGGCGCGCCTGCAGGCGCAGTTTGCGCCCGAGCGCCTGGTCGTGCATTGCGCCGACGCGCTGGAGTTCGATTACGGCACCTGCCCGCGCGGCGTGAGGCTGGTCGGCAACCTGCCGTACAACGTGTCGAGCCCGCTGCTGTTCCACCTCGCGCGCTACGCCGACCGGGTGCGCGACATGCACTTCATGCTGCAATTGGAAGTGGTGGACCGCATGGTCGCGCAGCCTTCGACGCCCGAATACGGGCGCATGTCGGTGACGTTGCAGACGCGCTTTCGCATGCGCAAGCTGTTGCGCGTCGCGCCCGGCGCATTCCGGCCGCCGCCCAAGGTCGAATCGGCAGTGGTGCGGCTGGTGCCGCTGGCACCCGCGGAGCGTGCGCAGGTCGACGAAGGGATCTTCGCCGAAATCGTTGCCGGGGCTTTCTCGGCGCGCCGGAAAATGCTCAGGAACGCCCTTCCGCTCGGCGCCGAGGACTTCGTGGCGCTCGCGATCGATCCGACGCTGCGGCCGGAGAACCTGTCGCCGGAGGATTACGTGCGCGTCGCGCAGCGGATCAGTGCTTGCGCTCGATGAACTCTAGTTTGTAGCCGTCGGGATCCTCGACGAAGGCGATCACGGTCGTGCCGCCCTTCACGGGGCCGGGCTCGCGCGTCACCTTGCCGCCCTTGACGCGCACCGCGTCGCAGGTGCTGCGGATGTCGTCGACCTCGATCGCGACGTGGCCGTAGGCCGTGCCGAGATCGTAGCGCTCGGTGCCGTAGTTGTACGTCAGCTCAAGCACTGCGGCCTTGTCCTCGGTGTCGTAGCCGACGAAGGCGAGCGAATATTTCTGGTCGGGCCGGTCGGTGGTGCGCAGCAGCTTCATGCCGAGCACCTCGGTGTAGAAACGCACCGAACGGTCCATGTCGCCGACGCGCAGCATGGTATGCAGGAGCCTCATTTGACATCCTCCCCGGCCCAAAGGCCGTAGATTCCTACGGTGTCTGAAACGATGATGCACATCTCTAGATCACTTCGGTGGGTTCCTGTTTCAACGAGACTACCCAGGGGCGCGTGGTTTGGTTATCGCCATTACGTTCCCTTTTTGTGGGGAACTTTACGGTGCGGAACCGACGCCATGCGCCCCCAAGTCTCACACTCTCACTACAGGCTCTCACTACAGGCTCTCACTACAGGCGTTACTTCCGGCAATGCTCTGCCGTAGGTCTTTCGACGCGGATAACCTACCACGGGACGCCTGCGGCGTCCGCGCTTTCCGTCCCCG
>Ga0307374_10010803_pt1 | contig 13122 bp, 8 predicted proteins | sample OX3MG_FD_202532 | JGI IMG/M metagenome (GOLD analysis project Ga0307374, IMG submission 202532) | Soil microbial communities from Risofladan, Vaasa, Finland - OX-3 | ecosystem: Environmental > Terrestrial > Soil > Coastal area > Acid sulfate soil | place: Finland: Risofladan, Vaasa | collected...
GGTGACCGTCATTCGGCTGGGACCCCCATATCGGCGAATCTCGCCTTCCCTCCCATGACCTCCTCCTCACCTCAGCATCGGTGAGGTAATGGTCGATGGTCGCCATCCGTTCCGCCCCCGGATTGCGGGTCCAGGTGCCCTTGGGTCCCCGGTAGTCGGGGATGCCCGACCCGGTGGAGATCCCGGCCCCGGTGAGGACCACGACCGCCTGAGACTGGTCGACCCACTCGGCCGCCCCCTCCAGTCCCGCCTCCTGCAGTCCGGCCCCCTCCTGTCCGGCCCCCTCCTGTCCGGCCCCCTCCATCGGCCGACTATCGCGCGCCCCTGGACAGTCTGCGGTCCGCGCCAGGAGCCATTGACCAACATGAAAGATCATGAAAGAGTCCAACTATGACCATCACCCGTGGCTCCGAGGCCGCCTCCGACCGCCCTGCCCGCGTTGTCCAGCTGCCGGCGCTGTCGGCGGGGGCGGACCTGCTTCGCATCCGGCCTTGGGTCGATCCCCTGGTGGAAGCCCTCGGGTACGACCCCCGATCCGACTACGTCGAACAGTTCTGGCTGGCCGCCCTCGGCCCGTCGACCATCTTTCTGCTGCGCTTCATCGCCCGGGCTCTCGAGGATCAACCCGAGGGTTTCGAGTGCACGGCCCGGGACCTCGGCTGGGCCCTCGGTTTCGGTCGCTCGGGGAGGAGCAAGACCCTGGTCCGCAGCCTGCGCCGGTCCGTCGATTTCGGCATGATCAGGTTGGACCCTTCGGGCGCCATTCTGGTCAGGAGACGGCTCCCACCTCTGTCCCAACGGCAGATCAGCCAGCTCCCGGCCCGACTCCAAGCCGCCCACCGGGCCTGGACCGAGCGCCAGTCACGCCCCCCTATGCCACCGACCCGGCCACCGGGGCCGATGGATACGGCCGGGCCGCCCTCTTAAAGCCGGCGCCCCGAAGGACGGCCCGCTGGCGTGATCGCCGCCGGCGGGGCCGCCGGCACATGCGACTTGGACACCCGGCGGCTTTTTATTACAGAATGGTTATGAAACGAACATCTATTCTCCATTAAGAGCCAAAGTGCAAGATCTGGGCGGGTGTGTCTGAGTTGCATCTCTCAGTCCGCGCCACCTCCCGTGGTGGTCACCACGGTCAGCGTTGGGCGAGTGCCGGTCTAGGACCTCTTGCGGCCCTTGGCGGGCCGAGCGGCCCGGCCGGCGGACTTGGTGGCCTTGGTGGGTCGGCCGGCGGACTTGGTGGCCTTGGTGGGTCGGCCGGCGGACTTAGTTGCCTTGGTGACCTTGGTGGTCCGGTTCCGTGAAGGGGAGGCGGTCGGGGACCACTTCGAGAGCAGTTCGACCAGGGTGCGCAGGCCGAAGCCGGTGGCGCCCCGGCTGGTGTAGCCCTGGTCGGTGTCGCCGAAGGCGGTGCCGGCTATGTCGAGGTGGGCCCAGGGCCGGTCGTCCACGAACTCCTGGAGGAACAGGCCGGCGATGATGGAGCCGGCCTGAGAGGGATTGCCGATGTTCTTCATGTCGGCCACCTGGGAGTCGATGTCCCGCCGGTACTCAGCCGGTAGGGGGAGGGGCCAGTAGCGCTCGCCGGCTTCGGTGCCGGCGGACTGGACCCGGGCGAGGAGAGATTCGTCGTTGCCCATCAGACCGGCGATCTTGCGCCCGAGGGCGACCACCACGGCACCGGTCAAGGTGGCCAGATCGATGATGGCGTCGGGCTTCTCCTCGGAGGCCAGCGAGAGGCCGTCGGCCAGGACCAGGCGGCCCTCGGCATCAGTATTGAGGACCTCCATGGTCTTGCCGTTGCGGGCCCTCAGGACGTCGCCGGGCTTGATGGCCCGGCCGCCGGGCATGTTCTCGGTGATGGGCATGAAGCCCACCACCCGGACGGGCACGTCGAGCTCGGCCAGAACCGACATGGTCCCGAGGACGACGGCGGCACCGGCCATGTCGTCCTTCATGGTCATCATGCCGTCGCCCGATTTGAGGGACAGGCCACCTGAATCGAAGGTGATGCCCTTGCCAACCAGGGCCACGGTCGCCCGGGCCGGCCCGGAGGGCCGGTACTCCAGGCGAACCATCCGGGGCTCCTGCTCAGAGCCGCGGGCTACGCCGGCCAGGCCGCCAAGGCGCTCCCTCTGGATGTCGGCCAGGTCGAAGACCTTCGCCGTGATGCCATGGCTCTCGGCCACGCGTTCGGATACGGCGGCCATACGGGTCGGGGTCAGGGAGCCCGGCGGCTCGTTGACGAGGTCCCGGACCAGGGCCACGGCCGAGGCGATGGCCGCCCCGCGCTCCAGAGCGGGCAGCAGCTGGCCGGCTGAGCTCGACACCAGGGTGAGGCGCTCGACCCGGCTGCCGCCTTCGGTGGAGGACTTGAATCCGAGGTACCGGTAGGTGGCCAGGGCGGCTCCTTCGGCCACCGCCTGAGCTGCTTCGGGCGCGTCCAGTCCCTTGGGCAACGTGCCCATGACCAGAGCCACGGAGCGGGCCTGGCCGGCGGCCCGAACCAGGCCGGCGGCGGCCCGTCGGATCCCTTCTGACGCCGGTATGTCCGGGCCGGCGCCGATACCCAGGGCGATGACCACGGGATCCGAGCCATTCTGGGACCTGGCGAACGGCAGCACCACTGACTGGCCGGCCTTGCCCTCGAAACCCCGGTGGGTCAGGTAGTCGGCACTGACCGAGCCTCCCCCGGGGATCTTGACCGAGGGTACGCCCGGTGCGGTCAGGACCCCGATCACCTCGGCGCGGCCGGGCACCCGGGAAGCGGCGGCCACGTCGAGGAGGCGGCGGCGTCCCGGGGAGGAAGGATCTTCGAAAGCTGCGGTCATGGAGCTGCCTTTCCGGTACGGGAAGAGAGGTGCTCGCCCTCCTGCCAGCGGGCCATGGTCCACAGCAGGTCGGACAAGCGGTTGAGATAGGGCCGGACAGAGGAGACCACTTCCGGGGGGGCGGCGGGGGCGGCGGGGCCCAGGTCCAGCCCGCCCACCAGGCGCTCGGCCCGGCGGACGATGGTCCGGGCCACGTCCAGGGCGGCCGAAGCCCGCCCGTTGCCGGGCACCACGAACTCCTTGGGCATCTCGAAGCGGGTGGTCAGGCGGTCGATGTCGGCTTCCAGGGTCACCACCATCTCGGGGGTAACCAGGGTCCGGCCCGCCACCAGCTTGTGCCGGTTGGCGGCGTCGGTGGCCACCTCGGCCATGAGGACGTAGAGCTCGCGCTCAAGTCGGATGAGTAGCTCGTCCAGCTCCCCGCCCGGCTCAGCCTCGCTGCGGGCCAGACCGAGGGCAGCCTGGGCCTCGTCCACGACGCCGTTGGCGTCGATGCGGGGGCTGTCCTTGGCCACCCGGCCTCCATACAGGAGTCCGGTGGTGCCGTCATCGCCCTTGCGGGTGTAGATCTTCAAGGCCCTGAATCTATGGGTTCGATATCCGGGTAAGTCCCCACCACGGCGAAAGTAGCCTGGTGGGCGTGTCCTCCTACCTGGAAGCAGCTCAACATCGCGTCGTCATCTACGACGGCGCCTCGGGTACCAGCTTCCAGGCCGCCGGTCTGACGGCCGAGGACTTCGGCGGAGAGGCCCTTGAGGGCTGCAACGAGATGCTGGTCGTAACCCGCCCCGACGTGGCCGCCGATGTGCACCGGGCCTTCCTCGATGTCGGCGTCGATGTCATCGAGACCCATACCTTCGGAGCCTTTGCCACCGTGCTCAACGAGTACGGGATAGCCGATCGGGCCCACGAGTTGAACCTGGTCGCCGCCCGCCTGGCCCGGGAGGTGGCCGACTCCTATTCCACCCCCGACCGTCCCCGCTGGGTGGCCGGATCGATGGGGCCGGGGACCAAGCTTCCCTCGCTGGGCCACATCTCCTTCGCCGAGTTGCGCGATGCCTACGAGGTCCAGGCCGCCGCTCTCATCGAAGGCGGCGTGGACCTGCTGCTGGTGGAGACCCAGTACGACCTGCTGGCGGCCAAGGCCGGCATCATCGCCTGCCGGCGGGCCATGCAGAAGGCCGGCCGGGAGCTGCCCATCCAGGTCCAGGTGACCATGGAGACCACCGGCCGCATGCTGGTGGGCTCGGAGATCGGCGCTGCCCTGACCGCCCTGGCCGCCCTGCGCCCCGATGTCATCGGGCTCAACTGCGCCACCGGGCCCCGGGAGATGGGCGAGCACCTCCGCTATCTGTCCCAACACAGCCCGGTACCCATCTCCTGCCTGCCCAACGCCGGCCTGCCTTCGGTGGTCGATGGAAAGACCCACTACGACCTGACCCCCGATCAGCTGGCCGAGCACCATGCCCGCTTCATCACCGAACTAGGGGTGTCGGTGATCGGCGGATGTTGCGGGACGACACCCGAGCACTTGAAGGCGGTGGTTGACGCCTGCGCCGGGCTGCAGCCGGCCGAACGCCGGGTCGAGCCCGAGCCCGGTCTCGCCTCCCTCTACAGCCACGTCCCCTACGACCAGTCCCCCTCTGTCCTCATCGTGGGAGAGCGGGCCAACGCCACCGGAGGCAAGAAGTTCCTGGAGGCGATGATCAACGCCGACCTGGACACCTGCGCCGACATCGCCCGGGACCAGATCAAGGAAGGGGCCCACACTCTCGACCTGTGCGTGGACTACACCGGCCGGGACGGGCGGGCCGACATGGACATGGTCTCGGCCCTGTTCGCCACCCAGTCGACGGCGCCGATCATGCTGGACTCGACCGAGCCCGAGGTGGTCGAGGCCGGCCTGCAGCGCTTCGGGGGCAAAGCCATCCTCAACTCGGCCAACCTGGAGGAGGGTGAAGAGGAGGGGAAGCGCTTCGACCGGGTGATGAGCCTGGCCCGCGACTACGGCGCCGCCGTGGTCTGCATGTGCATCGATGAGACTGGCCAGGCCCGCACCGCCGATCGCAAGCTGGAGATCGCCCGGCGCATCCGGGACCTGGCCGTCGAGCGCTACGGAATCGATCCGACCGACCTGTTCTTCGACACCAACACCCTCACCATCGCCACGGGCATGGAAGAGAGCAGAAAGGACGCCTTCGAGACCCTCCGGGGGATTCGGAACATCAAGGCGGAGTTGCCCGGCGTGCACACCAGCCTGGGCGTTTCCAACGTCTCCTTCGGACTCAACCCGCCCGCCCGCCATGTCCTCAACTCGGTCTTCCTGCATGAGGCCCAGGAGGCGGGCCTGGACGCGGCCATGGTCAGCCCGGCCCGGATCATGCCCCTCAATCGCATCGATCCCCACCACGTCGAGGTCTGCCTCGACCTGATCTACGACCGCCGCCGTGAAGGCTACGACCCGCTCCAGGAACTGCTGGGCCTCTTCGAGGGGGTCACCAGTGGTGCCCGCGAAAAGGAGGATCGCAGCGGCTGGCCGGTTGAGGAGCGGCTCAAGGCGCGCATCATCGACGGTGACCGCAACGGACTCACCGGGGACCTCGATGAAGCCTTGAACAACGGGCTGGCCGCCCTGGCCATCGTCAACGACGTCCTCCTGGAGGGCATGAAGGTGGTCGGGGAGCTGTTCGGATCGGGACAGATGCAGCTGCCGTTCGTGTTGCAGTCCGCCGAGACCATGAAGACGGCCGTTGGCTATCTCGAGCCGCACATGGAAAAGACCGGGGACGGTGGTAAGGGCAAGGTGGTCCTCGCCACCGTCAAGGGCGATGTGCATGACATCGGCAAGAACCTGGTCGACATCATCCTCACCAACAACGGCTACCAGGTTCACAACCTCGGGATAAAGGTGCCTCTCACCGACATCCTGGCCAAAGCCGAGGAGGTCGACGCCGACGCCATCGGCATGAGCGGCCTGCTGGTCAAGAGCACCCTGATCATGCGCGAGAACCTGCAGGAGCTCAACAGCCGGGGCCTCTCGGCCATGCCGGTTCTGCTCGGCGGGGCGGCCCTGACTCGGACCTATGTCGAACGTGATCTGCGCCAGGTCTATGAAGGGCGTCTCTTCTACGGTCGCGACGCCTTCGAGGGACTGCGCACCATGGACCGGCTCATGGAGCTCAAGCGCACCGGTGAGGAGGATGCCGACTTCGGTCGCAAGCTGTCCGAGCGGATCCTGCCGCCCCGCAAGAGCGAGACCGACGCCGCCACCGCCCTGCCTGATGAGGCGCTGCCGGCCCGCTCGCCCGAGGTGGCGGAGGACAACCGGGTGTACACGCCTCCCTTCGTGGGCAGCCGGGTGGTCAAGGGAATCTCCGTCGATGAGGTGGCCGCCTTCATCAATGAGACAGCTCTGTTCCGCAACCAGTGGGGCTTCCGGCCCGAGAAGGGGGAGGCGGACGCGGACTTCAAGGACCGCATCCGGCCCAGCCTGCGGGCCGAGTTGGACAAGGCCAAGGCCGGAGGGGTGCTGGTGCCGGCCGTGGCGTACGGGTACTTCGCCGTCAATGCCGATGGCAACGACCTCATCGTGTGGAAGGACGAGTCCCGCACTGGCGAGCGCATGCGCTTCTCCTTCCCGCGCCAGCGGCGCGAGCCGTTCTTGTGCATCGCCGACTTCTTCCGCTCGACGGCGTCAGGGGAGGAGGACTTCGCCGCCTTCCACCTGGTGACCATGGGGTCGAGGGCGTCGGAGGAGACGGCGCGTCTCTTTGCCGAGAACAAGTACCAGGACTACCTCATGCTGCACGGCCTGTCGGTAGAGATGGCCGAGGCCCTGGCCGAGCTGTGGCACAAGCGCATCCGGGAGGAGTGGGGCTTCGTCGATGAGGACGGGCCCAGCCTGGGCGGCCTGTTCCACCAGCAGTACCGGGGCGGGCGCTACTCATGGGGTTACCCGGCCTGCCCGGACCTGGAGGACAACGGCAAGGTGGCCGAACTGCTGGAGGCCGAGCGCATCGGCGTCGAGGTCAGCGACGGGTTTCAGCTCCATCCCGAGCAGTCCACTCTGGCCATCCTCTGTCACCACCCCCAGGCCAAGTACTTCGTAGCCCGTTAGTGGGGTCGGGCCGGGCCCGGGGGTACTTCTGGCGCCGGCGCCCCAGGCGGGTGCTCAGGCCCCCTGGCGGAGTTGGCCGGGCTCGGGGCGATTGCGCCGTGCGTATTCGCGGTGAACGGCCTGGCGGTGCCGGCCCAGCCTCTTGGCGATCTCGGCCCAGTTCCAGCCCTGGTCCCGGGCCTGCTCCACCTGGCGGTCCTCCCAGGCGTCGACCATGGGCCGGAGGCGGGCCACCGCCTCCAGACCGGCACCGGGATCGGAGTCCAGAGCGGCGCGCACCAACTCCAGGGGTTCCCTGAGCCGGTCCTCGATCGGCCCCTCACCGGGCCAGCCGCCCGCGGAACCATTCATGCCCTACTCCTCCGCGCCCTGACCGGAAGCCCGGCCAGGCATTGAATGTTGACAGATGGCGCCCGGGGCCGCCAGAGGGATGTCAGGACAGGGCCACCACGGTCAGTGGCGCCAGCCGGAAAGCAACCCCCGCTCAGGCCACCTCGGCCAGGCCGTGGTCGGCCCGGTTGAGGGGGTCAGGACCGCCCTCGGTGGCCACCACGATGTCCTCCAGGCGGGCCCCGAACCGGCCGGCCAGATAGATGCCGGGCTCGACGGAAAAGGCGTGGCCAGCGGCCAGAACCGTGACATTGCCCTCGACCACGTAGGGATCCTCGTGCTCCTCCAGGCCGATCCCGTGGCCGGTGCGGTGGATGAAGGCCTTCCCGTAGCCCGCCTTGGTGATGGGCCGGCGGGCGGCCCGGTCGACGTCCTGGCAGGAGCTGCCCGTGACCGCGGCCGCCACCGCCGCCGCCTGGGCGGCGTGGAGCACCTCATAGAGCTCGGCCATCTCGGCCGTTGGGGACCCGGTGACCACGGTGCGGGTGATGTCGGAGCAATAGCCCGGGCCGCCATCAAGGGAGAGGGTGCCCCCGAAGTCGCAGACGACCATTTCCCCTTGGCCGATCACCCGCGGGCCGGGGTCGTGGTGGGGACTGGCCGAGTTGGGCCCGGACCCGACTATGGCGAAGTTGACCCGGTGGTGGCCCTCGGCCCGGAGCCGGGCACCGATCTCGCCCGACACGTCCGCCTCGGTCCGCCCGATCAGGGGGATCTCTCCCGCCTGCAGGGCCGCCGCCACCCGGTCGGCCGCCTCGGCCGCGGCCCGTAGGCAGGCCACCTCGGCCCCGTCCTTGACGGCCCGGACCGGGCCGGTGACGGTCGAAGAGACGGCCCAGGTGGCGCCGGGCAACTCGGACTGGAGGCGCACCAGGACCGAGGACCAGGCCCGGTCGGAAACGGCCAGGCGCCGGCGACCGCCGACCAGCCCGGCCACCAGATCGAAGGGGTCCTCGGTCTCGGACCACGGCCTCATGGCGAAGAGGTCGGGGTCCTCCCGCACCCGGGGGGCTTCCAGAAGAGGAACGACCAGGGTGGCGGGGCCGTCAGCCGGCAGGACCAGCATGGTGAGGCGCTCCAGGGGCATGGCCTCGTAGCCGGTGAGCCAGGGCAGGTCGGCCCCCAGGGACAAGAGCAGGGCGTCGACCCCACCGGCGGCCATGGCCGAGCGGACCCGGTCCATGCGCTCGTGCCGGGCCCGACGGGCATCGGGAGCGGCGGCGGCGCTCACCCGACGCTCCGGCTGAGGAGGGGAACCGGGACCGGCTGGCCGGCCCCGGCGGAGGCGGCACCGATGGCCGCCCCGGCGGCCGCGCCGGCGGCACTCGCCCCCTGGCGGGCGTGGTAGCTCGACCGGGTCAGCGGGGACGCCTCGACGTGGGCGAAGCCCAGGGCCCGGGCAGCGTCGCCCAGGGTGTCGATCTCGGCCGGCGTCCACCACCGGGCCACGGGCAGGTGGGCGGCGCTGGGCCGCAGGTACTGGCCCATGGTCACGATGTCCACGCCGACGGCCCGCAGGTCAAACAGGGCCTGTTCGACCTCCTCGGCGGTCTCGCCCAGGCCGAGGATGATCCCCGACTTGGTGGTCAGTCCGGCCTCCTTGGCCCGAGCCAGCACGGCCAGACTGCGGGCGTAGGAGGCGGAGGGGCGGACAGCCCGCTGCAGGCGCAACACTGTCTCCAGGTTGTGGTTGAGGACATCGGGCCGGGCGGTGAAGATGGATCCGAGGGCAACCGGATCCCCTTTGCAGTCCGGGATCAGCACTTCCACGCTCGACGCCGGCCGAAGCCGGCGGATCGCCTCGATGGTGCCGACAAATCCGGCCGCTCCCCCATCGGCCAGGTCGTCCCTGGCCACCGCGGTGACCACCACGTGGGCCAGGCCCATCCCCGCGGCCGCCTCGGCCACTCGCTTGGGCTCGTCCCGATCAGGGGCGAAGGGACGTCGGGTGTCCACCAGGCAGAAGCCGCAGGCCCGGGTGCAGCGCTCCCCATTGATCATGAACGTGGCGGTGCCGTCGGCCCAGCACTCGAAGATGTTGGGACAGCCGGCCTCCTCGCACACCGTGACCAGGTCATGGGTGCGCATGACCGAGCGGATGCGGCGGTAGTCCGGCCCCATATCCGCCTTCACCCGCAGCCAGGACGGTTTCCGGTCGGTGAGGGCCACCGCCCCCGGGGTCTCGGGACGCCCCGGCGTCGGGCGAGCGGGGGCGGACGGGAGCGTCCAGGCCGCTTCGGCTCTATCGACCTGCGGGCCCCAGCGGCGGGCGGCGTGGGAGGTCAGGGCCGCCACCACCTCTCGCATGCCGGCCCGAACGCCCTCGGCCGCCATCGACGTCACCGGCCGGTCGGCTATGCCACAGGGCACGATGTGGCCGAACATGGCCATGTCCGGATCGACGTTGAGAGCGAAGCCGTGCATGGACCGCTCCCGGGTGATGCGGATGCCGACGGCGGCGATCTTGCGGGGCTCAGATCCGGCGGGGTCCACCCAGACACCCGGATAACCATCCAGCCGACCCGCCACCAACCCGAAGTCGGCCAAGGTGTCGATGACGACCTGCTCCACGCCGTGCACGTGGGCGGGAACGGCGCCCGGACCTGAGGGCACATCCAGGATGGGGTAGCCGACCAGCTGGCCGGGGCCGTGATAGGTGATGTCCCCGCCCCGGTCGGTGCGGACCAGCTCGGCCCCCACCGATTCCGGCTCGGCCAGGAGATGGGCAAGGTCCGCCCGCACGCCCAGTGTGAACACGGGCAGGTGTTCCATCAGGAGCAGGTGCCGCGCTGTCCCGCCGTGAAAGGCGTGTTGGAGGGCGTGGGCATCGCGGTAGCGGACCCGGCCCAGCCACCGCACGCGCAGGGGCGCCGGCGCCGGCACGCGCCGGGAAGCCGTGGGCGCCAAGGACGCCGACCCGCTCACAGTTCCTGAGCCCAGTCCCTGGTCTCGATGTACTCCCGGCAGCGGGCCAGGAAGGCCGAGGCGTAGGCCCCGTCGATAGCCCGGTGGTCGTAGGACAGGCCGATCAGTCCCACCGGGTGGATGACGATCCCCTCACCGCCGTCGGCGGTTTCAACCACGACCGGCCGGCGCTTGATGCCGTCGGTGGACATGATGGCCACCTGGGGCTGGTTGATGATCGGCACCGTCATCATCGTCCCGAACGGTCCGGGGTTGGTAATGGTGAAGGTCCCCCCGGCTATCTCATCGGCGGACAGGCGCCGGGTCCGGGCCCGATCGGCCAGGTCCCGCACCTCCCTGGCGATGGCGCGCAGCCGCTTGGAGCCGGCGTCCCTGATCACGGGCACGATCAGGCCCTCGAGGTCGAGGTCAACGGCCACGCCCAGATGGACCCGCTTGTGAATGATGAGCTGGTCCTCCCCGACCGAGGCGTTGATCCTCGGAAAATCCCCGATGGCGTCGATGACCGCCCGGGCGATGAACGGCAGATAGGAGACGGCAAATCCCTCCGTCGCCCGGAAGGACTCCTGCACCCGCCCTCGGGCCTGGTCCACGGCATGGAAGTCGACCTCCATGGCGGAGAAGGTGTGGGCACTGGTCGCCTTGGAACGCACCATGTGCTCGGCCGTGCGGCGCCGGATGTTGGTGAAGGGAACGATCTCGTCATCGCCCTCCGGCGTGGTGACCGGGGACGCCGTCCGGGCAGCCGGGCCGGCGGCCGCCGGAGGCGAGGCGGACGGCGCATCGGGTGCGGACGGACCGGCCGGTGACCCCGATGACGCCGGCGCCGTCGGGACGGACTGGCCGCCGGCGCCGGGCCGGGCCTGGCGGTCCACCGCAGTCAGGACATCGGAGCGGGTGATCCGGCCTCCCACTCCGGTGCCTTCGATCTGGGACGGATCCAGCCCGTGCTCACTCAAGAGCCGGCGGACCACGGGAGAGAGGACCCGGTCCCCGGTGCCATTGTCCGACGCCGTCGCCGGCGGTGCAGCCGCGGCCGGGGCGGCGGGCGGGCTCGGAGGAGCCTCCTCAGGAGCGGGTGCGGCCTCAGGGGCGGGTGCGGCCTCAGGGGCGGGTGCGGCCTCAGGGGCGGGTGCGGCCTCAGGGGCGGGTGCGGCCTCAGGGGCGGGTGCGGCCTCAGGAGCGGGTGCGGCCTCGGCCGCCGGCGCATCGCCACCGCCGGCGCCACCGGGCTGATCGCTTATAACGGCCAGGCGGGTGCCGACGTCAACCGTCTCGCCCTCGGGCACGAGGATCTCGGACAGGAAACCGGCAGCCGGAGAGGGCACCTCAGAGTCGACCTTGTCAGTGGACACCTCGAAGAGGACCTCATCCGCCTCCACCCGGTCGCCTATCGCCTTGGCCCAGCGGGTGATGGTCCCCTCGGTGACCGTTTCTCCCAACTGGGGCATCGTCACGTCGGACATCAGCCGTGCAACCCCCTACCCGTCAGAGCCAGCATCGTCTCACCGAACACCTCGGAGAGAGTCGGATGAGGCTGGATGAAGGATGCCACCTCGTCAACCGTCGCCTCCCAGTTGACGCTCAGGTAGGCCTGACCAAGCTGTTCGGTGACCCAGGGCCCGACCATGTGCACGCCGAGGACCTGGCCGGCCCGACCGTCGGGGCCCTTGGCCGCCACCACTTTGATCATCCCCTCGGACTCCCCCAGGATCATGGCCCTGCCGTTATGGCCCACTGGCATCTTCTTGGTCACCACGTCGTAGCCGGACGTGCGGGCCGCCTCCTCGGTCAACCCGCAGAAGGCCACCTCCGGGTGGCAGTAAATGCACCACGGGACCCGCAGGTAGTCGATCGGGACAACCGGCTCGCCCAGGATGTCCTTGATGACGTTGATCCCCTCCGCAAAGCCCACGTGGGCCAGCTGTGGGTGAGCCAAGCCCGGGACGGATACCAGGTCGCCCACCGCGTAGACACCCGGAGCCGAAGTGCGCATGTGCCCGTCCACCGGCACGTAACCACGCTCGTCCAGGGCCACCCCGGTCCCGTCGCCCAGCAGCTTCTGGCTGCGGGGGGCCCGGCCCACCGACATGACCACCGCCTCGACGTGGACGGACTCACCCTCCCCGAAGCTGACCGTGGTTCCGCTGTCATCGGGCTGATGCCCGTGCACGGTGACGCCGGTGCGAATATCCAGGCCCCGCTTCTTGAAGGAGCGAAGTACGACGTCCACCGCTTCCTTGTCACAGCCGGTGAGGATCTGCGGCAGTGCCTCCAGCACCGTGACCTGGGTGCCCAGGTCCGACATCATGGAGGCGAACTCACAGCCGATGGCGCCGCCGCCGATCACGGCGACCGAGGCGGGCAGCGACCCGAGCATCAGAACCTCATCCGAGGTCATCACGTAACGGCCGTCGACCTCGAAGCCGGGCAGGGTCCGGGGTACCGAGCCGGCGGCCAGAATGGTGTGGGTGCCGACCAGCTCGGTGCCGTCGTCCACTCTCACCACGCCGTCACCGTCCAGGCGGCCGGTTCCTTCGACAGTCTTGATCTTCCGGGAGCGCATCAGGCCGGCCAGGCCCTTCCAGAGGCCATCGACCACTTTGGCCTTGCGGGCCTGGCTGACAGAGAAGTCGAGGTCGGGTGCACCCGCTTTCACGCCGAAGGCGTCGGAGCCTCCGACGGTGCGGAACACCGAGGCCGTCTCCAGGAACTCCTTGGCCGGGATGCAGCCCCGGTGCAGGCAGGTGCCCCCGACCTTGTCCGCCTCGACCACGGCTATGGAGAGGCCGGCATTCGCCCCGTACAGGGCGGCGGCATAGCCACCCGGGCCCCCGCCCACGACGACGACGTCGAACT
>Ga0307374_10010806_pt1 | contig 13121 bp, 13 predicted proteins | sample OX3MG_FD_202532 | JGI IMG/M metagenome (GOLD analysis project Ga0307374, IMG submission 202532) | Soil microbial communities from Risofladan, Vaasa, Finland - OX-3 | ecosystem: Environmental > Terrestrial > Soil > Coastal area > Acid sulfate soil | place: Finland: Risofladan, Vaasa | collected...
CTGAAACTGAAGCGAGAACACTGTACTTAGAAAATAAGAAAAAGTTAGCTAACAAATACATAAAAGAATTCTCGAGTGGTATAAAAATCGTTAACGGACCATATGGACCATATGTAACTGATGGCAAAAAGAATGGGAAAATACCTAAAGATACAGATGGAAAAAATTTAACTGAGTCCGAGGCTAAGGAAATACTATCAAAAGCACCGACTAAAAAACGATCTTTTAGAAAAAAGAAAAAATAAAAACATCGAGATAATAAAAACATATTTTTGTACAAAGATGTTATAGCAATATTGCATTCACATATTTTGTGTTTTTATGTCTATTTAATGTTACAATAGTACTAAGATACTTTAGTATTGACTTAGAGGGAAATTTATTATAAAATAAGAGGAATGAATTACTCTGGAGATAATTATGCACGATAAAACAATCCTGGTGGATATAACCCAAACAGTTACCGACATCCTGGGCTCTATAGAACATGAGAGAGAAAGGGAAATCATCTCTAGGCGCTTTGGTTTGTTTGATAGAAAAGAAACCTTGGAGCAAATTGGTGAATTACTTGGGATTACTCGAGAAAGAGTTAGACAATTAGAAAAAGTAATTTTAACTAGGCTTAAGTCGTCCTCGAAGGAAGGGAAGCTTGACGGTATCAACCAACTCCAAAATATACTAAAAGAAACAATTAACGATCATGGTGGAATTATGAGAGTTAGTGAACTTGGTCTTTATTTAACTAAAGATAATTCAAAAATTGACCAATCTCAAGTATATTTCGTTTCAGAGATGTGTCCTGATCTAATTGTTGTACCTGATAGTGATCTCTTTTATCAAAGCGTTGGTATATTAGCATTACACGGTCCCGTGGAAATAAAAAAACTAGTAGATACAATTACGGCTACTATCAAAAAAATTGGAGTCCAGTCAAGTATAGAAAAGATTACTAGTGAAACAAACAGTGATCTAGGTAGCCAAAGAATTAGGGCTTTAGCTAGCACATCCAAGCAACTTGCAACCTTAAACGGTAAATGGGGTCTAATTAAATGGCCAACAGTTAATCCCAAGAATATAAGAGACAAAATTTACGTAATACTAAAAGAACAAGACTCTCCATTACATTTTAATAAAATCTCTGAAGCTATTAAGAAATCCAGCTTTAAACGAAAAGACGTTACGACTCAAGCCATCCATAATGAATTGATTAAGGATAAGCGTTTCGTATTAATCGGTCGTGGCATATACGCTTTAAAGGAATGGGGATACGAAAAAGGCACTGTTGCAGATATAATTGCCAATGTATTAAGGAAAGCTAATAAACCACTACACAGAGACGAAATCATAAAAGAAGTCTTAAAAAGCCGTTTTGTAAAAGAAACTACAATTTTACTAAATTTACAGGGTAAACCTCAATTTAAAAGAGTAGCAAAAGCTACTTATACCCTAGACGAAACGGCAATATAAGTCGACCACTGTTTCATATCTGTTATTTATTAGTAGATATAACAGAACATTTTGCGAACAATAAATTATAACCATTATTATGCGAAAGTAGTAGATGATACTTAAAAAACAAACATTTAATATTATATTCAATAAAAAGTTACATAGCAGGGATATATAAAATACAAATAAATTAAAAACTACTCATACATGGACTTGGATAGGGTGAGTTCACATGCAACAGATGAGTCTAGATACCGTGTCGCACAATGTACCTTTTGCGACGCGATATAAAAATTAATAGTTGATTAACTACTCGCCCCCTACAGGGGATTAATTAAATAAAAGCTTAGTATTACGATTAATTATAAATACATTAAATAAATACCGTTAACATCAATAACACTCTACACGGTATCTAATAAATTTTTATTACTAGTGTTTGAAAATTAAATTTGACACAATGCAAGGAATATTACATTTGACTTTTCCACAGCTTGTTAACTAGTATGTTTTTCAACTACCCTGCCTTTTCATTCTATTATAAAAAAAGTACTCTATTTTTTATTTTATATATAATTTATTATTATATGCACTAATATAATATAATGATTAGACTGAACAATTTACGAACACGTAGGGGACGATAGCAGTATGCCTATTTATAAAACGCTTTTCCCGGAACGCGTAAATCGATATACTGTGTCGGCATAGCTAAATTACTTGATTTTATATACTTTAAGGTAGAAAAATATGTTCCTACTTGAAAATTTGAGTTATCCAATAAATTATACTTCTCTATGGACCCTTCTCCCCTGCTCTGTACATCTATTTCAAAGGGTAGATTTGGCAATATAATATTTTGAATTTTTATTCCTTTTTTTGAATACTGATAGATTACATTTTGTATGAATAAAACCGAATTACTCGATATGAAATTCTTACCTAATAAAACTTTTGAGTTACTATCATCTATTACAGTCACCAACTTAGTGGAATCCATTTGTTTTATAGAATTATATTTTATTACAGCTACTCCCTGATCATCTAACAGATAATATCCCGTAGAATTTTGAAGATTTATCGCAGGTTCTGATACCTTTAAAACAAGTTGTAGCCTATGCCCATATATAGGTATTATAACCGTGACAGAACTAAACTCAGGATAATATGACTTAAACTGTCTAGAAATATTATTTGAGTTAATGGTAAATTTACTTTTATTTAAAATAGATTCATTTAGTATGGATCTAATTGTATACATATATTGAGCATTGCTATGTATAAATTTAACTCCGCTTGAATTGTTCGTAATAATTATCTGTGGACTATTATTTAGAGTGGTCACATAAAATAGAGTAACTAATATCACGATAAAAGATATTATTGTGGGTAATTGTTTAAAAAAACTTAGATTTTTGGAAACTTTTTTCTTATCGTATGTTTTTATTTGTGAATGATATACGAACTTACGCATCGGAAAACCTTCCGATGGGTCCCTTTTCCTTTGAATATTTTTTTTGAGTTTTAATTTATGCATTTTTTTATAATTTCAATAAAAGTTTTGCCATCTTAATTGCTGCATCTGAAATTGCCAACTTACTAATATTATCAGATAGCTCATTTGAAAGATTCTTATTGTCTAACAAGCTTACGACTGCATTGAATAAAACATTTGGATCTTCAGTTAATTGAGACTCCAATATAACAATTCCTGCTTTATTATTTAATATTTCCTCGCCATTCATTAATTGATGTCCGCCAGTTAAATTTGGATTAGGTATTGCTATTATTGGTTTCCCTTGTATGGCAAATTCAGCCAATGACGTTGCTGATGCACGAGTGATAACAACATCTGCGGCTGCTGAATACTGATACATATCGTTAATAAATTCACTAATATGAGTATTCTTATCTATATTTTTACCACTATATATATCAAGTTTCCCTCTACCTACTTGATGAATGATATAGATATCTTTGTATCGATTAATTATATTATCGTATATAGAAACAAACGCTTTATTAATTTCATTAGCCCCTAAACTGCCTCCAGTAATAAAAATCATTTTAGAATTTACAGGAACTTTAAGAATGTTTCTAAAATTTTCTTTAGTTTTTTGATTAATATGGCTATATTTATCAGATACTGGAACACCTATTCTAATCATCTTGTGATTTTTATATTTGTAAAACTTTAGATTTGATCCAGTTGTATTGTAAACGCCCCACCTACCTACTAGGCTATTAGTAAGACTAGCCATTGCATCAGAGTCATGTGTAATAAATGGTATTTTTAATAAACTAGCTGCAAATCCAATAGGTAATCCCACATATCCACCCTTAAGTAATATTACATTTGGTCTATGTCTTATTAAGAGAAAAATACTCTCAAAAAATCCAATACCAACAAATAAAAGATCTCTGCTATTTAACACATTGGTTTTATAATCTAAAAATCTCTCTTTCCATGATTGTCTATGATATCTTCTAAACTTACCGGCATGCACTCTAAAAACATGATTAATATGTTTATTGTCATCGACTAAACCAGTAAACTTACTTCCTATTTCACCAACATAATTAACTTCCGTGTCTGATGATATTTTCTTTATCTCATGAGCGATGGCGAGGATAGGCGTTATGTGTCCGCCCGTACCGCCGCCGCATAGAAGAATTCTCATTATTAGCTCCTGTTATTACATCCTCATTATATATTGAATTTGAAGTAGTATAGTAAGAAATATTAAATACGACTCCAATTGCTAACATTACAAAAACGATACTAGTTCCACCATAACTCATCAATGGCAGCGTAATACCTTTTAGAGGAAGCAAACCCACCATGGCGCCTATATTAATTAATGTCTGAATTGATAGCCATGTTAATACCCCTGTAGCGATAAATCTTGTATAGTTATTCGGTGCTCGTTCCATAATATCTTTTATTCGTTTAAATAGTGCGAAAAAAATACAAACCAATATAACCGTACCAATAAATCCAAATTGCTCGGCATAGGCGGCAAAAATAGTATCATTGTCACTTTCTGGGAGATATCCATTGACCTGCACCCCCCTAGCTAAACCTTTTCCCGCTATTCCACCGGACCCAACCGCTATAATTGCTTGGCAAGCTTGCCAACCCGTACTAGTTGATTGACAATTTTGTGTTGGATGTAAAAAAGTTAGTAATCGATTTTTTCTATAACTACTGCTTGAAATAGCAATAATTCCAATCAATAAAACCGCTACAGTAATATATATTAGCTTCTTAATGGGCACACCAGCTACAACTGCTACAGTAGACATCATAATTACGATAACTACTGTTGACCCTAAATCACTTTGTAACCCAGCAACTATAACTCCGATTATAAAAAATGCATAGATTAAGGGTTTAATATTTTTGCCTAAATTCGATATTCCACCCTCTCTGATTATTTTGGCAAAAAATCCTGCAATCCAGATCAAAATAGTGAATTTTACTAGTTCAACAGGTTGAAATGAAATTCCACCAAATTGAATCCATCTAAATGCACCATTTACTCTTACACCGACCACTCTAACGGCTAATGAAACAACTATTGATACAATTATTAATGGTGTTAAGTATTTTTTCCAAATATCGATCGAAACTATTGCACTAAAACTAAATCCAATTAAACCTATTAGAATTGCTATAGATTGTTTTTCAACATAATAATTATTGGGGACATTTGTAGATCTAGTTAATCCTGGGCTTATAGCAAAAATAGTAATTAGCCCTATAGCTAAAAGTGCTGCACATAATATCAATAGTACGTAATCAGGTCGATGTCTCCTAAGACCTTTTAGAGAGTCTGGCTGATCTATATTCTTACGTCCAATCCCAAAATTGGGATTCATAAAGCTATCCTCAGCAGAAAGAGGGCTATTCCAGCTGTTGCACCAATCTGACCAATCAACCAGAATCTCATGGTTACTTTTGTTTCTGGCCAACCGATAGCTTCAAAATGATGATGTACGGGAGATGAAAGAAAAACTTTTTTACCTTTCCTAAGTTTTTTAGACATTCTGTTAATAATTACAGATCCGGTCTCTGCCAAATAAACTATGCCTATAACTGGTAATATATAGATCGTATTTGTTAGCATAGCGACGATACCCAGGGCTGTCCCCAGGCCAAAAGCGCCTACATCCCCCATAAAAAATCTTGCAGGAAAAATATTAAACCAAGTATAGCTGACTAATGCGCCAGCAATTGATATACAGAATGCTGCTAAATTATATTTATTCTCGAATATACATATAATTGAATACGCCGTAAATGAAGTCGTTAATAATCCACCGGCAAGACCATCTAGGCCATCCGTTATATTAACCGCATTAGCCGTTGCTATAACAACTAGCCAGAAGATTAATACTATAAAAATTCCTACGTGTACGTTACCGAAACTAGGTATATAGAGATAATTAACTCCTAATTTATAGAAAAACCACCAACCACCAACCAGTGCCACTGCACTGTGAAGAATAAATTTTAGTTTTGTTCTCATCCCTGCTATTCCTCTATCGCTGCCACGAATATTGATAGCATCATCTATTAACCCGATAAAACCAGATCCAACCATCGCTGCTAACGGCAACCATGTTTGGGTGCGATCAAGATTATAGAATATAGTCACTAGTACTATAGCTGTAATGAATATAAGCCCGGCCATCGTCGGAACATGCCTTTTGTGCTTCTCTGCGTGCAATTTATTATATACTACGGCTTGTTCACCAGTCCATGATTCAGTTCTTTGTCTCTTCCACCACTGATTTTTATAAGCAATACGAGTATACATTGGAGTTATAATCATACTGATCATAAAACTTAATATTCCCAGACCAATTATTCGAGCCGCAGCATGTGATGTTATGTCTAAAGCAATATAAGTCATGGTTGATTGTTACATTATACCTTAAAAATTAAAATTAATTCCTAGCTACTGCAGTAGGAGTTACTGTTGCTAATTGTTGAGTAACAGAACTATTAGCCACTCTCTCTATTGATTGCAATCTAGTAGAATCAACTTCAAGCTGATCATGCTGAGTTTGCAATTGTGTCTGTTGTGTCTCTAATGAATTAATTTGATAACTAAATGTATTCGTTTTCGTTACTTGAGTTAAATATAATAACCCTAATAGACAAGCTAAGACAATTAATATTATTGTATTGCTTACCGGCCCTAACGTCTTGACGCCGTTTTGAAAACTTGTTGAATTCTGATTTCTAGTCGAATATTTTTGTCGACTACTGGCTATTGAATTTGAATATGTCATTTTATTCCTTTTTATTTTTATTTTTTCCTCCATCTACGCCCATTGGGCGTAGATGAGAGTAGATTATATAAAGTTTATCCTATTCGGACTTTAACTTTATATGCCCTGGAGAGGTTTTTAACCTGTATAGGCATAAGCCCCTCCTTTCTTTATTTTTATTTTTGCTACGGCTCGTAGTTTTGCACTACGCGCACGCGGATTAATAGCTATTTCAGTTTTTCCAGCTATGACCGGATTTTTGGTTAATAAATTCATAGTAGAGTCATAATTAGTAGATGAATTTTTCTTAAAATAATTCTTAACTACCCTGTCTTCCAAGCTATGAAAACATATAACCGCTAGCCTACCCCCTGGATTCAGTAAATTTCCCCAGATCGGTAAGCTTGCCTCTAGTTGTCCTAACTCATCATTAACTAAAATTCTTATTGCTTGAAATGTTTTAGTTGCAGGATTAGCTTTGGTATAACCTGGCCATGCCTTCTTTATTATTTGAGCTAACTGCAGAGTACTTTTTATAGGCCTATTTTCTACAATAAGTCTAGCTATTCTCTGCGACTTAGGATCTTCGCCAAACTTTTTTATTAGTTGAGCCAACTGATGTTGATTATATTTATTAACTATATAATCAGCCGTTAACTTTTGAGTTTGGTCCATTCTCATATCTAATTTGCTTTCAGATAAGAAGCTGAATCCCCTATTAGTCTCGTTAAGGTGCAGTGACGATACCCCTAGGTCTGCCAATATAAGATCATACTTACGATTTGCTTTTTGAAGATTAATAGATGCAGCTAAGAAATCGCTATGAACTATTTCATAGTTTTTGTTCTTGAATTTTTCTCCTAGATACGTAATTGCTTCTAAATCACGATCTACGAGCGTTACTATAGAGCTTCTGGCCATCCCTATAATCTTCTCTGCATGGCCTCCATATCCTGCCGTTAGATCTAAGTAAGAGTTACCTAGATGGGGGTCAAGATATTTAAGCACTTCATTAAGAAGAACCGGTGTATGTATATTGTTAGTTTCTTGGTGTATTTTTTTCATGCGTTTTTGTTTTTGCAAGGCCACCTATTCAGCAGTCAACTTTTTGTTTTTATTGGATTTTTGTTTTTGTTGTTCGATAAATAAATAATGAAGAACCTTACGAAGAATATTCTTCAATTATTATCGAAACTAGAGACTTTTTGTGTGAGGTGGAGTTTTGGGAGGTTTTTCATACAAAGTACTAGGGTTTTTAAGATGGTTGCCCTAAAGTTCCATCTGTTGACTGCCAAATAGCTAACCTCGAGACTATTTTTTTGTTTTTAGTTATCAATGTACTTGCAAAGAATCTGTCAGCTATTAACTTGCAGTTAATCGCCAATATTTTCCCGCACGAACCGCCACAATGTTCTTATCTATCGATGCATAATCAAGTAAGTGCTGTTCGATAACAATACGTCCTTGTTTATCATCTAGGTTTTGTTCTGTTTTCCCAGTCCTAAGCTTAACGTTTAGGTCTGCTATATTCTCATCTAGTATGTTACCCGTTAAAGCTGGCTCTACTAATTCATTCCAGACCGATAACGTATATAAATGTAGATAATTTTTAAAACCCCTAGTGACTATTGCGCCATGGCTAAACTCTTCACGAAGCTCAGATGGTATTGTTAACCTCCTTTTATCATCTAGCTTTCTTTCGAAGTAATCTGTTATGGCCATATTATATATTTTTTAGTGGTGTTTTTATTTTTATCTGAGTAATCCTTATTGGATTACCCACTTTTACCCACTGAATTGATAATACAGTTAGCACCCACCCACTGCAAGTATAAAATAAAGAAAAACTATATTTTTTAAGTATAGTTTTCCACAGGTTAAATAAATGCACTATATACGGTGTGTATATCTATTTAGCTACCACTATTGCTTATATAAATTCCTTGCTGAGCTTCTGCATTAGCTAGTTCGATTGCTCCAGCTGTAGCAGGTACAATAAATTCCTGACCAGGATTTACGATAGTTTTATCAACTATCGGTTCCTCCGGACTTTGATTATTAAGTAACGTATTCGCCACTACATTCATATCGCCATTTTTGGGTGTAATTATTTCTGCGATATTAAAGTAACTATTCGGTGTTGGAAGAATTGATTTTTGAAGCGGTATATTGTCCACGAAGATCTCAACTAAACTTCCATTCTTTATTGCATCTCTTATTTTTGGAGATTTTGCTAAAAATTTTTCTGCACTTTGGCCGTGGAAATTTGGCATTTCAGCAGTTACTGCATTTGTAGCACTATTTATTACTCCGTTTTTTACTCCAATATGATAACCACCAACTATAGCCAAAGACCCAAGTGTTGCTATAGTAATTGCCCTTCTAGCCGTATACCACGATTCCTTTTTTGGTTTTAATCTGTTGATTGGAACCGCAATTGATCTAGTTAATTCTATACTTCTCATAATCATACTATAGCAAACATTAGCATTATTGTCAACTATAAGTTAATTATATAGCTATGTTGTAGTACTGTCTCTTTTAACGAGATCCGCATACCTATACGCACTTTTTCTAACAATCCTTCTCATATCTTTTCTATCTACTTCTATTAGTCCAAATTTTGGCCACCAGCCATATGCCCATTCAAAATTATCTAGTAAACTCCAATGCAAATATCCAAAAATATCTACACCTTCACGTCGCACCTGTTCGATCGCTTTTGCAGTTTCATTGATCCACCAGTCTCTATATTGATCATTACTATCTGCCACACCATTTTCACTTATGATTATAGGCTTGTTATACTTCTTCCATATCCCAACAATTGCCATCTTTATTGATGATGGCTCCATGTACCAACCCATATCACTAACTGGATTTTTAGGATTATTATTAAACTTTCCATTCTTAAAATAATTTGTAAAATAATGGTTAATTCCTATGAAATCAAGATTAGACCTTATTCGATTTAAAAACCATTGGTTCCAAAGATAATCGTTTATTTTTATTATAAATCGGCCATTTATATTATTTTTTGACGCCTTAAAATTAGTTATATGTGCCGCAATTCCAATCTGTATTGATGGTTTTTTAGATTTGAAATTTTTGTAAACAATCTTGTGAGCTAATATTAAATTAAACAAAACCTTAAAAAATGTTAGTATGTTTTTTTTGTTAGGAGGCCAATCTCCAGATAAATAACCAAATGTTGCATATACAAGTGGTTCGTTTAATACCATAGTATAATTAACATTATCCAGCAGTTCTTCGGCAATCTTATTGGTGAATCTATTAAAATATTTTAGATTTTTCTTTTTCGAAAAACCACCTATTTCTGTAAACCAAATTGGTTCTGTCCAGTGCCATACATTAAGAAATGGTTCTAGTCCCCTATTACGCATTTCTAAAATATACCTTTTATAGTGATCGATTTCCTTTTGATTCCACTCTCCATTTTTCGGCTCTATTCTTGACCACTCAATACTAAATCTTAGGCTATTCAAATTTAGCTTTGAAGCTAGATCAAAATCTTCTTCAAAACGATTATAATGATCGATCCCATTCCCTGAAATATAATTTTCTGGGGTCATAGCCTGTACTTTGATGTCGTCCCAATTCTTTAAATATCCATACTTTTTTTCTGCTTCATTTGCTAATCTGACAGAATTTAATTTTTCCCATTCAGCCCATTGATTATAGTTATTACCTTCAACTTGGTGCGAGGCTGTACTAGCTCCCCAATAAAAAATTTTCTTTACAGGTTCCATCATAAGACGATGCTGCTTTTAATTAATTCAAAAGCCTCGTCTACGCTTAATCTTTTTTGTTTTGTACTATCACGATCTCTGATAGTTACGGTATTATCCGACAAACTATCATAATCGATCGTTACACAAAACGGAGTACCAATTTCATCTTGTTTTCGATATCTTTTACCGATATTTCCGCTATCATCCCAATCTACAAACTTTAATTCTTTCTTAAGATGTTTATATATCTTTCTGGCCTGATTAACAATCTCGGGCTTATTTTTCAGTAGCGGAAAAACTGCGACTTTGATTGGAGCAAGATGATTGGGTAGCGATAAATAGACTCTTTTCTCTCCATTAACCTCATCTTCGCGATAACTCTCGACTAAGACTGCCAAAAAATTTCTGTCCAATCCAAAAGTTGGTTCTATAACATGCGGCACTAACCGTTCAGTAGTCCCCTTTATTATATATTCCATATTTTTACCAGATAGCTTTTGGTGATTATTTAAATCAAAATCTGATCTATACGCTATGCCCCCAATTTCTTTAAAGCCTATTGAAAAATTATATTCAAAATCAATGGTTCGCTTACTATAATGTGCGCGATCATCTGCGCCTATCTCTTTAACTCTTATGTTACTCTTAGACAGATTAAGCTTATTAAAATACCAGTCTTCTGTCTTTTTAAGTAGAATATCAAAGTTTTTTTCCCAATTCTCCGGTTTAATAAAATACTCAAATTCCATTATTTCAAATTCACGGGATCGAAATATATAATCTCTAGGACTAATTTCATTCCGAAAATTTCTTCCAATTTGAGCTATTCCAAAAGGTAGATTTGGATAAAAGCTATCGACAATATTCTTATAATTAAGGAAGGTGCCTTGAGCAGTTTCCGGTCTCAGATATGTTGTAGAGGCATTTCCTATCTCAGATCCAACATTTGTTTTAAACATCAGGTTAAAATTCGATACCTTGCCTAAATTATTGCCTTCCGGACTTTTAATAGACCTATCATCAATGGCTTGCAACATCTGCTCTAGTGTCAAACCATCTGATTTTACATCATTGTCTTCTAGTAGATGATCCAACCTATATTGTTTCTTAGTTATCACGTCTTCGATAACTTGATCACTGAAAGTTGCAACATGTCCACTTGCCTCCCAAACTTTCTGATTCATAATTATAGTGGAATCTAAACCATAAACATTATCGGTATCTTCAACAAAGGTCTGCCACCATAGATTAACAATATTCCTTTTTAGAGCAATTCCTAGCGGTCCATAATCCCAAGTTCCAGCCATTCCACCATAAAGCTCTGATCCTTGATATATAAAGCCTCTTCTTTTACATAAACTGGCGAGTGTTTCTAAAGATACTTTCTGCATATTTATATTCTATCCTTGATTTGAATTATATATAAACTGCCCTCAAGAGTACAGCGATAATTACATTAATATTCAAAACCATTGGTCCTCATTACTAAGGGCAATAATTCGGACAATCTTTCAAGGGTAGAATTACTAGACTGAATTTGTGATAAAAGTATTGGTTTATGGGATAAGGCCAGCCTTAAAAATTTTATATCATTTCTGGTATATTTACCGTTATCACTGATCGTGAACTCCATGCTATCCATATTAAAATCGAAATTCATTGCATTATCAGATACAGACTGGACAGATAATTTTGGTTGATGACCAGTAATAGCTAGAAAATTTAATTCAAACCAAATCTCAATTATTCTTATATCAATTATACCATTAAGATCTATGTAGGATTCTCTGACAAGTTCATAGAACTCACCACCCGAAGAAGACTCTAAGTGTTTATTTATTAATTTTATAGCCCTATACGCAACGTTAGTTCTTGATAAGTCTTTTACAATATTCCCATAATTACTGATTAATCTTGCCGACATAAGGTTGCCAATATCACCCCTACCAATCATAAAAGTTAGTTGAGATTCCCCAAATAATTCTATACTACCAGCAAGTTTTGATTTTTGCTTTCTAGTTCCCTTGGCAATAAGTGAAATTTTGCCCATGTCAGGAGTTATATAGGTTATAATCCTGTCTGCTTCACCATAATTAATCCTTCTAAGTACTATTCCTGTAGTTACGATTCTGTTCATGTTTGTGTAGTTAAGGCATAATCTTCTATAAAGTTTTTTATTTTTTCCAGACTTGTAGTTGGTTTATATAAGTATCCAACTATCCCTAAGTCATGTAAATTATTACTATTAAGTTTGGTTCTTGATTCAGGAATAAACGTGTTTATCAACACAGGTATCGATAGCCACTCCTTATAAGATCTAAGTTCATACAAAAATTCATAACCATTATGACCAGTTAACTGTAGTTCTAAAATTATAAAGTCGGGTTTAGCTTTATCAATTGCATCTATAGCTTTTTGGCCATCATTGCAAAGTACGACCTCAAACTTCGCATTTGTAAAAAAATCTTTATAGATATTACCTAGTACTGGATTCGGTTCAATAATTAATACATTGAACAGACTCATATAAAGCTCAGTTGCTGGCTAGGGATAAAGTTACCTGCTAATCCAGATAAATTATTATGTTGCAAAACCTGTAGTTTCGAGGCGAGCCTTGTTAATAATAAATCAGCTGCATAA
>Ga0307374_10010807_pt1 | contig 13120 bp, 15 predicted proteins | sample OX3MG_FD_202532 | JGI IMG/M metagenome (GOLD analysis project Ga0307374, IMG submission 202532) | Soil microbial communities from Risofladan, Vaasa, Finland - OX-3 | ecosystem: Environmental > Terrestrial > Soil > Coastal area > Acid sulfate soil | place: Finland: Risofladan, Vaasa | collected...
CGCGACTACCTGGAGCCCCTCTACCTGATAGGAAGCGTCGAGATATTCCCAGTCTCCTCCTTCTCCGAGAGGGTTCACAACCTCGAGGAGCGGCTCGAGCCTCCGCCCACCGACTACTATTGCATGACCTGCCGGATCAACTTCTTCGAGAACGAGATGGAGACCCACAAGGGCCACAAGTATTACAACCAGAAACAGATGGAGGAGATTTGGCCGCACGAGTTGGGTGGAGAGGCCGGGGGAGGTTAGTCCTCCCTCAGGGAAATCCAGGGCTCACGCCGGTGGTCGCCGCCCAGAGCCCGGGACAGAATCATAAGACGCTCGGGCGCCTCGTCGAACTGAATGGTCACGCTCCGGAAGAGACAGAAGGCCGTCATCGCAGCCGTTCTCGTCTCGCTGCTTACGTTCTCCTCCATGGCGTATCTCCGCAGCTCGACGTCGGGTCATACCGGAGGAGCCGGCGAATCACTGCAGGCCGTTGTCTCCACCGCCCACATCGAACCCTGATGCGTCCAGATACATCGCCGAATATCATGTCGGAGGTGCCAATTCGCAGCCGAACGCCCTCGCGTCGATAGGATTATAGGAGGTCGAACCTCCTCTCGATCGAAGGGCGGCGCATATGCTTCCGACTAGACATTTCACTTCCTCGCGGATCGCGCGGGCCGCCCCACGTGGCGGTGGGGGCGCGGGCGAAGGCGAGAGGATCCTGCCGAGGGGAAAGACGTACCTGGCCGCGCTCGGCATCGCTTCCGCCGTTCTCCTCGCGCTCTTCCTCTACGGGCTCGGTGCCTTCAATCCGGCGCCCGGCTCCAGCTCCGTCGAGACGACGGCCGCCACGTCCTATGACGCCCTCGCCTCCTCGGTTATCTCCTCCGCGGCCAGCTACGCGCCCGCCGGATACACGCAGGGGTCCGCAAGGCCGCTGAGCCCGAACGAGTCGGGCCTTGTGAGCGGGGGCTACGCCCTCTACTCGGACCAGGGGGGAGCGCTCGCCAACGTGACGATACTGGTGTTTGGTTCGCCCGCCTCTGCTCAAACCTACATCGCCAGCGTCATTTCCAACGCCAAGGGCCTTTCGGGCTACTCGGACGCCACCTCCACGCTGACGGGCTACCAACACTACGGCGTCTGCTACGGATACGCCGAGACCGACCCCGAGGGGGGCCAATTCGTCGCCAACGGGGTCTGCACCAAGGGGAACGTCTACATCCAGGTCCATCTGGCCTCGACCTCCTCGCTTGCCTCCGCGGAGGGCGATATGGCAGGGTTCGTGGGGGCTGCCTATACAGGCCTGGGCTGAGGGCTGATCATTTCCTTCCGCCGCGTTCCTCGGCCTCCCATGGCCCGGCGCGACCAGCTTCGAGCCGGGCCTGCCCCCACATCGCCTGTCCCTAGGACTCCGATCTTCACAGGAGAAGACGAGAAGGAGGATTCGCATTAGGGGATTCGGCCGCGGCGCGGCGAGCCGAGATCTATGTGCCGAGGGGCGGAAGAGCCGTCTCAAGTTAAATGGGGGTTCCCGCGGGCGCCTCGGGCATGCACACGGGACCGGGCTCTTCCTCTTCGCGAAGCGAGAACGGGGGCGCCGCTCCTCCTGGAGCCGCCGCGGCGAAGGACGCCAAGTATCCGACCAGGGTCCTCCTGTGCGTCACTGCGGTGGCCCTCCTAGTGAACTACGTCGAGACGATGGTCATACCCGGCGTCCCCGTCATCCAGAAGGACTTCTCCACGACAGCCACCATCGCCTCCTGGATCACGTCCGCCTTCCTGATCGTGGGGAGCGCCGTCGCACCGCTCTTCGGGAGGCTCGGGGACAACTACGGCAAGAAGAGGATGGTCCTCATCTCGCTCACGTTCTACACCTTCGGCGTAGGGATCGCCGGCTTTTCGCCCTCCATCTATTTCCTTCTCTTCTCGCGCGCAGTGCAAGGCGTCGGCTTCGCCATCGTGCCGCTCGGGCTCGCGATAATCACCGACACCTTCCCGAGGGAGAAGATAGCCGGCGCCCAGGGCATCATCAGCGGGACTTTCGCCATAGGCGCGGCGGCGGGGCTGATCTTGGGCTCCGAGGTCGTCCAGGACCTGGGCTGGCAGTACGCCTTCCACAGCGCCTTCGTGCTAAGCATCGTCCTCTTCGTGCTGGTCTGGAAGGTCATCAGGAGGGACTCCCCCGGCCCGAAGCGCAAGGTAGACTACGTCGGCGCGCTCATACTCATGACGGGCGTGACGCTGCTCCTCGTCTACGCCACCGAGGGCCCCTCCCTCGGGTGGCTCAACGGAGAGGAGCTCGCCCTCCTCTTGCCAGGGATATTCCTCTCCCTTCTCTTCTTCTACTTCGAGACCAAGGTGGCGGAGCCCCTCATCGGGCTGGACCTGCTCCGGATCAGGAACGTCCTGGTCGCAAACCTGGTGGGGCTGTTCTCGGGCATGGTGATGTTCCTGCTCTTCTTCGCGATAATCTACTACGCTGAGCTGCCCGTGCCCTTCGGGCTCACCCTGGGGATAGTCGCTACCGGCCTCACCCTCGCGCCCGCCACGCTCGCGATGCTCGTTGTCGGACCCTTCGCCGGAAGGGCGGTGGCCAGATTCGGGCCGCGCCCGATGCTCTTCCTCGCCTGCCTCTCGATGGGCACAGGCCTGACTCTCTTCATCCTCAACAGGGCGACCTCCATCGACCTTTCCATCGACCTTGTCTTCTCGCTCGTGGGGATAGTTTGCATCATCATCCCCATCGTGAACATGATCTCCCTCTCGCTGCCGCGAGAAGCGGTTGGCACGGGCCTGGGGTTCAACACGATGCTTCGAAACCTCGGAGGGGCCATAGGGCCGGTCGTCGCGACCGCGATTATGGTGAGCTACACCTCGCCTATGACGGCTGTCGTCAACGGCCACTCGGTGGTCGTAGGCCCGCTTCCGAACTCGACCGCCTTCGACATCGTCTTCGGCGTAGGGCTAGTCCTGACCGTCGTTGTGGTCATCCTGAGCTCGATGAGCAAGAACTACACGTTCAGGGGCATGGCCAAGGCCCCGGCCAAGCCGCCGGCCTGACCAGCACCCATTTACGCTCCGGCGGGAGCGCCTCCGCCGTGACCAAGCGAGGCCACGGTCCGACCAGGGACGAGAAGCTGGAGAACCTGATGCTGAACCACTCGATGATATTCATGGGGCTGTTCGAGGAGGCGTTCTCCAGCCTCGCGGAGAAGATGACAGAGGCGATGCCGGTGGGGGCCGGCGCCATCGCGGACGCGCTCGCCGGGAGCTCGGGGACCTCTGGCGCGGAGAGGAAGGTCCAGAAGGAGATGGCCCCGGAGGTCCGGACCCAGATTGGCCAGGCGTTCTCGGGAATCAGGGAGGAGGTCGCCGAGCAATGGCCGAAAAACGCGAGCGCCTTCACTAAATACATCTCAGCCCCGGCCTTCGACAAGGGAATCGAGATAGTCGAGGGGTATGACTTCGGGCGGCCCAAGCTCACGGAGAAGCTGAGCGACGAGGTCCTCGCGTCGTACGTCTTCCTCGTCCAGAGCGGTAACCCTGAGATCGGCAAGATGTTCAAGGAGCTTGCCGACTGGCAGGTCGCCCTGCCGGCTCCCCCTTGGCGGATGTAGGATGCCCCTAGTTTGTCGTCGCCAGGACAACCCGCCGTCTAAGCCTCTCGGGCTTAGGAGACGATAAAGCCGGCCACGAAGAAGACCATGATCGCGAGCCCCCACACCATGAGAGTCGTGCCTCGAACGGTGGAGCCCGTCTTCATCGCCAGGTAGAAGTGCGCCATCAGGCCGAAGGCCAGGAGGTCGGCCGCCAGGAAGAGTGTGAATATCGTCTGGCTGACGTGCCCCAGGGTGTCCAGGCTCCACAGAAAGACCACCGAGATGGTCTGCACCATCAGCAGCGGGACGGCGACCCTCTCAGCTGAGTCCAAGCCTGCTCCACACCTTGCGCGACACTTGGCGTTCGCCGCTGCCCAGCTTCCTGCCGACCCGACGGAGCCCCAGAAGCGTGAGCGTGACTACGGCGATCAGAAGGCAAAGAGAGGCGCTGAGCCGGGAGAGCATCGGGGTGGTCATCCCGTACTCCACGAGTTGCGCCGCCGAGTCGATCAAGATTCCTATGGCGAGCGCCCCGAACGCCATCAGCCCGGTCATCCCAAGGCCCATCCACTTGCCTTCGTAGGCCCGGCGGGCGGGACCGCCCACGGGAAGAGACGGGGACTCCGAGGAGCCGGGTCCGGCGCTCGTACCCGCGGGGCGGACCGCCGCGTACACTCCCAGCGTCGCGAGCGTGGCGACTAGGGCAGTCCCTCCCAGCACCTCCACCGCAGCCAGGTTCGAGATGATCTGGCCCGGGGTGATGAGGCCCCACGCGGCGAGCACGATCAGCTCCGCGATGAATACCACTCCCAGTATGACGTACTTCGGGCGGTCGATGATCCGACGGTCCTGTCCCCTATCGATGAACGGAAGCACCACGAGCGCGCCCATCACCGCCGCGACGAACGTGAGGGCCACGGGAAGGCCGGCCGTCTCGAAGACGTTTATCTTGAGGATCTGGTAGATCCAAAGGAAGTACCAGTCCGGCTGGGCTGCGATAGCCGCCGCGGCTTGAGGCGAGTACTCGGGTCCGAGCTGAATGGGGAAGAGCGCCGAGACGAGCAGCATCCCGACCCCGAAGATGACGGCGAGCTCGAGGAGATAGACGGTGACATCAGGGAAGATCGGCAGCGTCCTCCTCAGCCGCTCCGTCAGCTTCCCTGTGACGGGCTCGGCGACGCCATGGGTCTCGAGCATGTACATCTTGGCCGCCAGGAGGCCCAGCAGCACCGCAGGGAGCACGATGACATGGAGGTCATAGAAGCGCAAAAGCTCGGTGGCATCGCCTCCGGTTCCCACCACCAGGAAGTTCGCCAGGTTGGCTATGGGAGCGGGGAGCGCAGCCATCATCCCGATCCCCACGTTCGACGCCGACGTGGAGACGACCGTCCAGGGGAGCAGGTACCCCGTGAACCCGAATCCCAGCGTGACGAAGCCCATGAGCATCCCGACCATCCACATCACCTGCCGAGGGCTCTTCTGAACCGAGACGAAGTAGCCCCTCATCATGTGCATGAACGCGAGCATTATCATAGCGTAAGCGGTGTAGAGATGGATGGTCTCCAAGAACTGGCCGAAGTAGACGCTCTTGAAGATGTACTGGGTCGTGGTGTAGGCCGAGCCAGTAGTGGGAACGTAGTATAGCATCATTATCACGCCCGTGATCCCCTGGATGATGAAGGCGACCACCGAGAGGGCCCCGAGCCAGTAGAAGGGGTTGAGCGAGTACTCGGGGACGGGGCGGAACAAGGGATAGGTAGCCCCCGTCTGCGCCGAGAACCATTTCGCGAAGCGGACGAGCCTGCGTCTCTCGGCTTTGGTCTCCTCTTGCGGGTGTTGCTCCGCCTGTTCGTGACCCATGCTACGCCGAGCCTCCGACGAGGGCTCCGCCCGAAAGGTCCGCGCTGACGTCGCTGGACCCCGTGTCGTGCCCGAATATCGTGGGCGGGCTCATCCCCGTGGCGTAGATGTTCCCGGAGGAGTCGACCTCGAGCATGACCGCGGGCACCGGTCGGGGCGCGGGCCCTCCTATCACTGCGGCGCCGGTGAGGAAGTCGTACTGGCTGCCGTGGCAGCAGCAGTAGCCCATCGGCCCCTTCGCGACAAAGGCGGGCTCGCACGGCGGCGAAGTGCCCGGCGCCTGGAAGCCATAGATGCACCCTAGGTGCTGGCAGACGTTGCTGAACGCGACAATGTCCCCGTCGGGGCCGACGCCCCCTTCGGCCTTCTGCCCGACCTTGACCAGAAGGCTCGGCTCGTCGTCGAGCGGATAGTTGAAGGTCACAGGCGTGTTGACCTGCAGGCTCTCGACGGTCGCTATCATGACCTTCGGGAAGGTCGAGGCCGCGGTGGTGATGGGAGCCTCGGCGGCGTTCGTCACCGATTTTGTGATTGCGGCTACGCCCACCACGGCGAGGGCCGCCGACGCCGTCGCCGCGTACTTGATGAATTCCCTTCGGCCCTCTTCAGGCCCATCCTCGTTGTCACCCGGAATGGCCCTTCAGCTCCGAATGGCCCGCTCGGGCCGAAACGGCATTAAAGGTTTGTCGAAAAAGTACGAATTTCTCAGATGAGCAAGGCGTGTGAGAGCATCGGGCGTCTAGCTCGACCTCCCTCCAAGATAGGCTAGAAGCACCCCGAAAACGACCATGTCTGCCCCTTCGGCGATCAGGACGGGGTTCCCCAGGACCAGGAACGACGGGACGGCGACCAGGGCCACCCCGAAGACCACCAGGGAGACGCCCAGGAAGAACAGACCTCCGCTCCTCATCGAAGGACCTGAGAAGGCTCCTCCTGGAGGCATCGTGCCTCGGGCATTGGGCACCCCCGAGGCGCCCACACCGGTGGGCATTCGCTTCAAGCCAACAGGGGCTAAGACCAAGCTGAAGGCGAGCAGTATCACGGAGAGCTCCTGGAGCCTCGCCGATGGGCTGGGGATGCAGTTGCAGGTGGGCGAGGCCAAGATGTTTGGACTGACGCTCGCGGTCGCGGTGATGCCCACTATCCCGAAGACTCCCATGAGCACGGCGAAGGCGAGGTAGTCCGCGTCCAAAGGCGAATTCACCACGAAGTTAATTGGACTAGGCCTTTGAATCTTTCGCCGGCTTTTAACAGATTGGGCTCATTTCACACATTCTCACACACGGCTCTCTCCGCTCGCGGACCAGCCAGCAGCCGCCCGCCCACGGGCGGGCCTCGGCTTGAACGGGCAATCGATGCGGCCAGGTCTACCCAGCGGCGCTTTGGGCCATCGGCCTGCGTTGCAAGGGCTCGACCAAGGCCGACGTCGAGGAGGCCATAGTCAAGAGCAAGATATCCCTAACGTGGATGATGCGGGGGAGGCCGCGAAACGGTATGACGACTTCCTGGAAGTCCCGACCGTCACCTTGTTTGAAAGGTAGTCTGCGAAGGCGACGGGCGCCATAGGCCTGAAGGACGAAGCCTTGACGCGGGTCACCTTCATAAGACCCCGGCGCGTCGTTTGCATCCATGGCGTCAGGGCGCGCGCTCATCCCGCTGGCGGGGAGCGAGCGAAGGCCGTTGGAGAGGGCCCGCAAATCAGGAAAGCTGGACCCGGAGGAGACCGCCCGGGTCACGCTGGTGCTGCGACCGCGCGCCCCCGACCGGGAGCTCTCCCTGGTGAGGCGGCTCGGCTCCCAGCTGCCGCAGGACCGGTCCTACCCCACGAGGTCGGAGTTCGAGAAGGCCTTCGGGTCGACCCGGGATGAACTGGCGAAGGTACAGGACTTCGCACGGGACAACTCCCTGAAGGTCGTGGAGTCGAGCCTCTCGAAGCGCTCAGTCGTCCTCTCTGGGACGATCGAGCAGGTAAGCGGGGCGTTCAACGTGAGCCTCTCCCGCTATGAGCACCCCGAAAGGGGGGCCTTTCGCGGCCGCGTGGGGCCTGTCTATCTCCCCCCGGAGCTCGCCCCGAGCCTGAGCGCGGTGCTGGGGCTGGACAACAGGCCTCAGGGGCGAACCCACTTCCGCATCAGGCCGGCGGCCACGGCCGGAATCTCTTACACTCCTCCCCAGGTCGGCGCCCTCTACGACTTCCCCTCGGCGCTGAACGGGTCGGGGCAGACGCTGGGAATACTCGAGCTCGGCGGCGGGTACTTCCCCAAGGACATCCAGGCCTACTTCTCGGGCCTCGGGGTCGCACCTCCTTCGGTGACCTCGGTCTCGGTGGACGGCGCCTCCAACTCTCCCACCGGGGACCCAAACGGCCCTGACGCCGAGGTCCTCCTCGACATCGAGGTCGCGGGGGCCAACGCACCCAAGGCGAAGGTCCTCGTCTACTTCGCCCCAAACACCGACTCGGGCTTCGTGGACGCGGTCAACGGCGCCCTGCACGACGCCCAGGGGATGCCCGCGGTCATCTCTATCAGCTGGGGCAGCGCAGAATCCGAGTGGACCTCCCAGGGCATCCGCGCACTCGACCAGGCCTTCCAGGACGCGTCGGCGCTGGGGGTCACGGTCTGCGCTGCGTCCGGCGACGGAGGATCGTCCGACGGTGTGACCGACGGCCTCGCGCACGTCGACTTTCCTGCGTCCTCGCCGTACGTCATCGGCTGCGGCGGGACGCGCCTGAACGCCGCCGGGGGCAAGATCACGAGCCAGGTCGTGTGGGATGACCTTCCGAACGGCGGGGCTACCGGAGGGGGAGTGAGCGACGTCTTCCCCCTGCCGTCCTGGCAGGCGGCCGCAGGCGTGCCTCCTTCGGCAAATCCAGGAGGGAGAGTCGGGCGGGGGGTCCCCGACGTCTCGGGGGACGCCGACCCACAGACGGGCTACAGCGTCCTGGTGGACGGACAACAGATCACCGTCGGCGGGACGAGCGCCGTCGCGCCCCTCTGGACCGGCCTGCTGACCCTGTTCAACCAGGGAATCGGAAAGCCGCTCGGCTACATCAACCCGCTTCTCTACGGAAAGGCGTCCGCCCCGGCCTTCCGCGACGTGCTCTCCGGCACCAACGGGGCGTACGACGCGGGCCCTGGCTGGGACGCGTGCACGGGATGGGGGAGCCCCGACGGGGCGAAGCTTCTCGGCGTGATGTCCCCGTCCACCATAGAGATGGCGGGCGGCCGACGGTAGCGCTGTGCTCGAAGCTAATTAGGTCGGGCAGCGAGGAACGCTATTCATGTCCGGCGGAGGAGCGCAAGGAGGAGCCGGCAGCGACGGCACCGGAGGTAGCATCGGAGGCAACCCGGGCGCGGGCGGCAACAACGGAGGGCTAGGTGGCGGAAGCGGCTCGGGCTCGGGAAAATCCGGGGACGGCACTGGCAGCGGGCAAGGCGGCTCAGCCGGCCAGCAGGGAAGCGGACAGGGCAGCAGCGGAGGAAGAAGCCAGTCCACCTCTCAGCCGGGCAGCCCGTCCCCCTAATGTCCTGACCTCCAGGACGCCGCCGCCTACATCTTCAACGACTCACCGCTTCTTCATCGTTGATATAGCGAAGCGCGGCATGTCGCCTTAGGCAGCACTAACCCCCTTTCATACTCTGTCAAGAAGCTCATCGAGGCGAAGGTCTACGCGAACGTCGCCGCCCTGATGAAATACGGCTCGCCTCGCGTCACGCATACGTGGGTGGACCGAGGACGGAGACACCGTCCTGATCAACACCAACGAGGGAAGCCAGAAGCGCAAGAACGCGGTCAGGAATCCGATGATCGCGCTCGACGTCTGCGACCCTACCACCCCGTACAACATGGCCGTCACCCGGGGGCGCGTCAGCGGAGTGACCTTCGACGGGGTCGAGGCGCACATAGACAAGGTGGCAAAGAAGTATCTCCTGCAGGACAAGTACCGGACGCGCCAGCCCGGTGTGAGGCGCGTCCTCATCAAGATCGAGCCGACCCACGTGATTGCTCCGTTCACGGACAGCCCGCGCTGGAAGGCATGGGGCGTCCAGAAGAAGTAAGCGAAGGACAAGAAACCGAATTCGGAGACTCGGTCTCGCAGCCCCATGCCGATCTCGAATAAGAAATTCGGCCCACTCTTATAGAAAGAAAGGCTCTCCAAGCGATTGCGAGGAAGATGGCGCAAGTTCTAACTTCCGAGAAAAACTCGGAGAAGAGACCTCCAGTAGCGAGGAGGTCCTCGTTTGAGATCCGGATGGACGTCTTGACCGTCGTGACAGGAGGGTGCACCAAACCTACCCAAATCATGTACCGGAGCAACACTTCTTGGATGATGCTACAGAACATCCTAGAGTCGTTGACCGCGTCGGGGCTCTTGCGGCAGCACTTCGAACGATCGAGGACGGAGTACGCAGCCACCGACAAAGGATTCGAGGTCGCCCGCCACTATCTAGACCTGGTCCACGCGACAAAGGCAGAGCCGACCTCAGTCTCCTAGAAGGATCGCCGCACGTAGGCTCGCGGTTTGTAGGGCTGGACGGAGCCTCTCGAACTTCTTCCGCGGTCAGATCCCTGCAATTCCAGACTTGAGATTGCGCGTCTCTCTTAAGTAGCAGCGTCCCTCTCTTGAAAGCGAGGATTCGAATGGAAACCTGTCAAAGCTGCGGTGCCAAGCTCGTCGAGGACGCGAGGTTCTGCCACGCGTGCGGGGCCCCAGTAGGGAAGAACACGACGACCCAGGAGTTCACCATCTCGGCAGACGAAGTGGCGAAGAAGGTGAGGGAGCTTCTCCACGAGGGAAACGTGTCGAGGATAATCGTAAAGGACGAGAGCGGGAAGTCCCTCCTGGAGATACCGGTCACCGCCGGCGTCGTCGGGGTCCTCCTCGCGCCTTGGCTGGCCGCGGCGGGAGCCATCGCCGCACTCGCGACGAAGTGCACCATCGTGGTCGTGAGGACCAGCCCAGCGTCGAACCCTATGCGAGCGACTCCCTAACCATCGCCTTTCCCTTCTTGGTAAGCTTCCAATTTCCGGGAGAAGAATCCGAGATTAGGTCTGACTTCTTGAGGTCAGCTAAGAGCGAACGGAGGTCCTCGATGTTCGAGGACTTCTTCGAGCGCTCGAATATCTCGGTCTCGGTCATGGGCCAGTTGAACTCGTAGAGGAGGGAGAGGATGGCGCCAAACCACTCGCCGCGCTTTTCTTCATTCATGCCAGGTCGTGCTTCTTCGGGCAGAGCGCTCTATTTAGCGTGTTTGTATGCATGTGCGGGGACGGACGCGGCTCGTCACCTTCTCCCGCAACCAATTGGGGAAAATATATCCGGTCCAGATGGCGCGCGGGAGGTTATCACCATTGAATCAGACATGTCAACAGACACTGAAAGGGAGATAGAGCGAGAGCGGACAACCGACAAGGGCAGAGACGAGTCGAGGGCCGGAGCCGGAAGGGAGAGGGCGACGGTCTTAAAGTCCAAGACGGGCGTGGCGGTCGTCGAGCCGACGGTAGCATGCTTCTGGAGGCTGACTGGTCCGGCTGGCTCCTGCTGTCCGAGACCCTCATCCTCTCCACCGAGGACTTTTGTCCTAGAGGAGAGCCCTCCCGGATGCGGGTCTTCCCTTCTCCAAGAGGAGATGCAGGTGGGTTTGTGATACCTACTTAGTTGGAGAATACTACCTGATTTATTAGTCGACCTCTCAGAGCCCGTGCCCGTCCTATTCTCTATGACGAAACCTGCCTCTCCACCACGGCTTACCCTAATCCTCACGCTGCTCGTACTCGCTCAATTCGTCATCGTCCTCGACTTCTCGATCGTCCAGATAGCCCTGCCGACCATGCGCACCGAGCTCGGGATATCCCTCGCCGACAGCCAGTGGATAGTGAGCGCCTACGGCCTCACCTTCTCGGGCTTTCTCCTACTTAGCGGCCGCGCCTCGGACATCTACGGGCGCCGCAGACTCTTCGGGGTCGGGCTCGTCCTCTTCGCGGTGTCGTCCCTGGCCGGGGGACTCGCCCCTTCCGAAGGCGTCCTGATCGGCGCCAGGGCTGTCCAGGGCATAGGGGCGGCGATAGCCTCTGCGACGGGTCTCTCGTTGCTCGTCGTCACCTTCCCGGAGGGGCGCGAAAGGAACCGGGCCCTGAGCGTCTTCGCCGCCGTCTCGTCCGCCGCCTTCGCGGCGGGCGTGATCCTAGGGGGCGTCCTCACAGCGACCTTGGGCTGGAGGTCCATCTTCTTCGTGAACGTCCCCATAGGCATCGTGACCGCCATTCTGGCCACGCGACTCCTCGTGGAGAGCCGAGGCGACCCCGCACAGAAGCGGCTCGACCTTCCCGGCGCGCTCTCCGTTACCACGGGGTTGTCGATCCTCGTCTACGCCCTGACGAACGCGGCGAACAAGGGCCTGCTTTCGCCCCAGACCCTCGCACCTCTCGGCCTCTCCGCCGTCGTCTTGGCAGGCTTCCTAGCGATCGAACACCGGTCCAGCGCCCCGCTCATGCCGCTGTCGTTCCTCAGGCGCGGGGCCGTCTTCAGCGCAAACGCGCTCGCGATCCTTACGATAGCCGCTGTGAGCTCGATGATATTCCTCCTGACCATCTACCTCCAGCAGATACAGGGGTACTCCCCCCTGTCGGCCGGTCTCGCCTTCCTGCCGACGGCCCTGGTCTTCCTCTCGGTGGGAGGATATCTCTCTGCCAAGCTCGTCACCCGCTTCGGCCCGAAGCCGGTGTTGCTGGTCGGCACGACGATCCAGGCTGCGGGCTTCCTCCTTCTCACCCAGCTCGCGGTGGGGACCGCTTTCCTCGTAGGCCTGCTGCCCGACATGCTGGTAGTCTCATTGGGAGCCGCCCTGAGCTTCACCGCGTTCAACATCGCCGCTCTAAGCGGCGCGAGAAGGGGCGAGGAAGGTCTCGCCGCCGGGCTCATCAACACGTCGACGCAGGTCGGTGGCCCAGTCGGGCTGGCGATAGCCGTGACGATAGTCGGCGTAGTAGCGGCCGGCCTCGGAGGGTCGGTGACCGCAGCGGTCGCGACGGTAGACGGGTTCCGGTACGCCTTCCTAGGTGCCGCGGTGCTCTCCGGGGTCGGGGTCCTCTTCGCCTCGGTCATCAGAAGCCCGAAGATGGTCGTGATGTCCAAGGAAGCGAGTCTCCAGGTCGCGGCTCCACTCCCGTACCCCGCAGCAGGGGGGAAGATGTCGCTCGCGATGAACAAGATCCTGGTGGCCGTCGACGGCTCCGAGAACGGGGAACGGGCAGCGAGGACCGCGATTGGCTTCGCCCGGGACTACCACGCGGAGCTCGACGTCCTGCGAGTGGTCCAGTCCCCGTCGGCCGTGACTCCCTCGAGCCCCAGGGGTGGAGGGACGGGATCGGGGATCCTGAAGGAGCGCTACGACTACGCCGAGAAGGAAGCCGAGGCCTACGTCAACTCCGTCGTCGCCGAGGCCAAGAGCGCAGGAGTCTCCGTCGCGGGTGGGACGGTCGTCAGGGGAACAGGGCCGCCGGCGAACGCGATCGTCGAGACCGCGAAGAAGGAGGGCGCCGACCTCATAGTGATAGGCACGCGCGGCCAGAGCGCATCCGGGAGGTTCCTCCAGGGGAGCGTCTCGGCCGGCGTCGTCGCCAACTCTACCGTCACCGTCGTAGTCGTGAGATGAAGCACGGCGGCCGCC
>Ga0307374_10010808_pt1 | contig 13119 bp, 11 predicted proteins | sample OX3MG_FD_202532 | JGI IMG/M metagenome (GOLD analysis project Ga0307374, IMG submission 202532) | Soil microbial communities from Risofladan, Vaasa, Finland - OX-3 | ecosystem: Environmental > Terrestrial > Soil > Coastal area > Acid sulfate soil | place: Finland: Risofladan, Vaasa | collected...
AACTCGCCAAAGTAGATGTGCTGCTGTATTCTTCTGCATTGCTGCTCGAATTCTGGGCACTCCTCCGGCTGCGCCGGCTGCAGCCGGAACTCGCCCGGCCATTTAAGATCGCTGGCGGGCTTCCGGTAGCGATTGCCATTTCTGCCGTGGTTGCCCTCCTCGTTGCCGGCGCGACGGTCGAGATGCTAATGGACTCCTGGAAGGAAATGGTGGGGCTGGCAGTATTCGCGGCGGTAACCGGAATTCTTATCCTCAAATTTAGAAGGCAAGTTGAATAAGTTGCATAAAATGGTATATCTACTATTCAGACGGAAAGAATGGTGTTTATAGAGGTTTTTACAGTGTATTTTTCCACATTTTTCGGAATGGACTTGACTTTGCCGATCCGCGGTATTATTATGATTTATGAAGGAAGCATTCTGGGTGTTACCGGTGTTCCATTTGGCAGCGGTAAGCCGATAACGCCTCGCTGCTTTGGGATGCCTGGCAATCCTGGCACGTCAAAAACAATGGAGTTCAATGGGCCATTATGAGTGGATTCGATAATTTCGACGACTTCGGGTTCGAAGGCGAAGGGCCGTTCGACGGCGATTCGAAGGAGACGCGCGAACGCCGCAAAAAGTACTTTGAAGAAGAGCTGAAACGGCATCGCGAGGAGAAGCGCCGTAATCTATCTTCCGGCGAAGGCGCTCCCGGCTACCCCAACCATGCGGAAGAACCCAGACATACCGAAGAGCGGCGGTTTCTTCATCCCGATATCCTCGAAGAATTAGTGGATTATTGCATTGAGAACGCAAAATTCGAGGAAGCGCTCGACTTTGCGCTGCTACTCACCGAACGCGCGCCGTTCAATGGCGATGGCTGGCACCGGCGCGGAATGCTCGAAGCGCATCACGGCGATTTCGAGAAGGCCATCGAGTCCTACGAGCACGCGCTCGCGATGAATCCCGCCGATAGCGAGCTTCTGATTAATTACGGCGTGGCCATGGATGGCGCCGGCCGCACTGAGGAGGCGCTCGAAATTTTCGAACGCGCGCTCTCGAGCAATCCTTCGAATGACGAAGCGCTCTTCAACAAAGGAATTTGCTTCGAAAAGGCCGAACGCTATGAAGATGCAATCTCCATCTTTCGCTATCTCACCGAAGTGAAAGAGTTTGCGAAGGACGCTTATTATGAACTCGGCTTCTGCTACGATTCCACCGGCGATCTGGAAAAAGCACTCGCCTCCTACGAAGCGCACCTCGATTTTAATCCATACAATTACAGTGCTTGGTACAACCGAGGCATCATCCAGACCCAAATGGGCATGTACCATAAAGCTATAGAAAGCTATGAGTTAGCGCTGGCAATTAAAGAGGAATTTCCAGCCGCGTGGTATAATCGCGGCAATGCCTGCGCGAACCTGGGCAAGCTTTCGGATGCCGTCGAGTCCTATAAGGAGTGCCTGAAATACGACGCGGAGGATGTTGGCGCATGGCATAATCTGGCCAATGCTTATGAAGAACTGAAGCGCTGGCGCGAGGCGATCCGCTGTTTCTCGCAGGCGCTGAAATTCAATTCCAAACATGCCGAAAGCTTTTTCGGACGAGGTTCCTGCTACGATTCGCTCGAACAGCACGCCAAAGCGCTCGAAGATTACGATGCCGCGCTCGCCATCGACAACAAGTATTCCGAGTTGTGGTACGCCAAGGCGGACGCGCTCTTTAACCTGGGCCGGCATGACGAATCGCTCATCGCCTACCGGATGGTACTCCAACTTGCGCCGAAAGATTTCGAAGCATGGTTCGACTACGCCGAGACGCTCTTCGAAATGCACCGTTTTGGTGAAGCCCTCCATGCCTACGAAACTTCCAGCAGCTTCGAACCGGCCTGGCCGGAGCCGCATTACGGACGTGCCAGAGTCCTTTACATTCAAGACCATCAGTTCGATGCCGCGGTGGAGCTATTGGTTTCCATCCGGCTGGACCCCGCGATGCTCAAGGAGTACGAGATGGAATTTCCCTTGCTCCAAAAGGAAGCCGTCTTCTCGGAGTTCGATCGGCATATCCGGGCTAATCTCGAAAAGCTGACGAACGAAAATAGCTAAGAATCCGCTGCTTATCGCTCGATTAAAAATTTGCACATCGCTTGCTCCCCGCCGAGCGTGACGATGGCGGTATAGGCTCCGGGTGTCAGGAACGACATGCCCCGGGCGAGCGGAGGAGAAGAAGCGAGCCATCCTCCGGGCCGATGATGGCTGAGAAGGCCAATAAATAGTTAACGACAAACCGGATGAAACCATATGCCGTTAAAGTGCAATATTCTAATGCACGGGTTATTGCGCTGGCTCGGTCGATCTGAATCTTTCAGGGAGTCCTGCTGAAGTGAATGACCTGACGCTTCACGGAATGAGAACGATCTCCTGGTAGTCTTCCGGCGAGGAGGGAAGCGATTTTCGAACAAGTTAAGGAAAGGAACTGGTCGTCATCCAGTACTAATAACACGGCTCCATCGTTCGATAAGAATGCTACCCGCGTAGTGGGGCGAAGGCCGAGACTCGCTCGCATATCTGAGCCCACGAGCGTATCCCTATATTTCCAGCTAAACTTCCGCTTAAAGACTTTAAGCGCTGCAAACCTTTCGCCCTCGACCAATGCCACAGGCTTTAGACTGAATTTATTCATCAGGCATGAAACCGTCGCATTAAAATCATCCACACACTTCGCACATTCGGAGGGATTGATAAATAAGATCATGACATTAGATTTCTCGGAAGGGTGCATCGAATTGCAAAGTTCCTCTCGACGCATTTCTGCCGAGATCCTCGTCGTCTGCGAATAGCATGGCTTACTCAGCATGCATCCGATGAGGAGAATAAATGTTGTAATTTTCATCATGCGTATTAATCTTCAATTACCTGTTGAAATTGCTTTCGGTGCGTATCTTGTCATGGTCCATCCGTTGCGGTCTGAAGTAAGGATTGCAATCTGGTTTTGGGAGGGAAGGTACTGCGCCAATTGAATATTGCCGCGGCTGCTATCATAGGGTATTATTGTTTCTGCCTCCAACGCTCCGGAAGGCTGATACCATTGAATCAACTTCTCTGATTCGAACGGGCGCTCTGACGTACGAATCGTTGACATTGCCACGATCGTTCCATCTTCTCGAACGGCGAGGTTGGATAACCAATACGGCTTCCAATGAAACAAGGAGTCGAACTGGGATGAGCGCACAAAGCCCTGCGTAAGTAACGTTTGTCGAAAATTCCTAAAATACTGGAGATTATCGGATGGCACGACCAAAGACAGGGCACCGCCCGACTCTCGGTCCTCGATCCTCGGAACCATCTTGAATCCATAAATGTAGTTCCCATCCGGCTTCACTGCAACTCGAGGGCACATCGCCAGGAAATTGGATGCACCGAGAGAATACTCCCTCATCTCCAAAGGTTCTTTTGCCAGCCACCGCGTGAATTTTCCATTCAAATCGTAGGCAGCAAGCGCCCATGCGGAATCATAATGGTTTCTCCGCATTTCGAAATTTGCACACATGTCCACGATGGCCTGATGGGTTTTCGAATCATACGCCAGAACTTCCGTTTGAGGCCATATATCTCCCTTCGTTTCGAGTGGAATCACATGTGTGAAATGAGAGTGGCGGAGGTCGTAAATCATAATACTCGATTCGGATACCCTGACCTCTGTCGGAACTTCTGAAGAGGAAGCCTGCGAAAGCACAAATGCGTATAAAGGTCCGGAGAGCAGGATCGTTGAGTCATCCATGAAGCGCGCGTTGGAGAAATAAGCCATTGCTGAGCGGTTAGAATAAAACGAGGGCCGTTCCTCTATCGTAACGAATTTGTAACCGGGCATCCATGGGTATCCATGTATTGCTAAAGAATCTGACATATCTAAGGTCGGTGTTATGACTCGCAGTAGTGTGCAGGCTGGGAGATTATAGACCGAAACCACTCCGGAAACATTATCGGCCAGCAATAGAAGCTTTCCATTGGGGCTGATGTCAATGTTTCTTGCTGCCACGATCGGATATTCAGAACTCTCCGGAAGTCTTAACGAATCGACGCGATCGAGCTCAACCTTCCGAACTGGTTGCGATGAATGGGAGCAACCTAAGGAACCGGCGAGGAGGAGGATGGCTAAAGTTATCATAAATAAATTATTCACTATCGCTTTGAAAAAATCAGCCCGTGCTGGAACTCACGGGCTGCTCGATGCCAGAATTAGTTCCCCGGAGGTGCAGGTACGAATACGTAGGTTATAGAATCTGGTGCCGGGGTCGGATCTACGCCGTAAACGGTGACACCCGTGTTGTCTGAGGTGCAACACAGACCGGGAAGCTGAAGGCAATTCACCGAGACATTGCCATTTCCATCCTGCGAGCTTCCATCGGCTTCCCCCGAGAAGGATCCTTGAGGGTAATGGAGCCCACCGTAAAAATCCGACCAGGATGATAATCCCACAACGGTTCCAGTGGCCAGCATTCCCATTGCCACTAATTTAGCAATTTTGTGTGTGAATCTAATCTTCTGCATGTTCGTTTCTTCTTCATGTTAGTGTTTGGTTGATGCCGCTTCCGCGTTGAAGCCCCAAGCTTATGCGGGCAAATGGCTTCGCGCGGAGCGGCGTTAACTTTTAAGATCGAGGCTGCTGCCCTTGCAGGCGGTGGCCTTTTTCAACTTTTTTCATTGCACCGGTGTAGTAGTTTTTTCAGTCGACCATATCTCCACATAATTCGTCGATGGGCACTGGACGATGACCTGTGCGCCATTCGTTAGCGTGACCGGCCCATCGCTCGGTTCGGTCACGGTTTGGCCTTCGATCGTCACGGAATCGACTGTGAAGTCTATCGGATCGTCATAATTCGAGTTCGGCGCGACCTCGAACTGAACCGAATTGCCGCCGCCCGAGAAGGTGCAGACTCCGAGGTCGTTCGCGGTATTATTGACGGCGTTGAGGTCCGTCGAATCGGTTTTGAACGTTCCCGCGCAAAGCAGGAGCAGGGTTAGCAGTACACCGAGGGTTTTCATAGCGTTCTTAATGGCACAAGACTACTTGGTTTAGCCAGCCCGGCTCGATGGGGCATGACCGTGATTAAATACGCCACTAAAATATCCACTTTGGGAAGAAAGTCAAGGACAGTAATGTCGAAAAAGTAAAACACGGGATGGAATGTAATTCTGTGCTATACACGTTCTTTTAGCATGCTCTCCTTCGCTGCTCTGCGCGATCTTGCCCGGATTGTGAAACGGGGAATTCCGAAGCGTTCACAGTACATTAGCCTGTCGAGTCTTGGCGATACGAGCGAACTTACCTCGCGATTTTTCCGGGCGTTAACCGATAGCACGGAACGCTCGGAGCAGGTCATATCGAAGACCGTATTCAATGTAACGACTTCCGACGCTCTCTATAAATCCCACAAGTCTCAGATCAAGCAGCAATTGCTCAATTCGCTGTTCGTGCTCGATTTGGATGAAGCCGGGTATTCGGAGCTAACCAAACGCAAGCACCTGAATAACCGGGCTGCCTTTCTCGCAAGCGAACTTGTTTCGCTTGGGCCGGATGCTCTGGCCGAATCCATTGCGGAGGATGGCTTGCGCGAAGCTCTTGAGATAGAGGCTTGGGCGAACGCAATGCAGTTCGCAGCCATTCTCCGCTACATTGCGACCTACGCGGGCCACGACGAAGAACGCCGGAAATACTCGGAAGAATATTTTCGCATAGAAGAAATAGAACATGCCGAGCAGCGAGCACGCGATAGTTATTCCGAAATTATATGCGCTTTCACGGCGACGGGCGGCGAAAAATACGAGATGGCCGAAGTTGCGGAGCGGGCGATGCCTCCTTTGGAAGAGAGCTACGCGAAGCACCCGACCTTCGGGCTTGCTAACCTTCGATTTTTGCTGAAGACGGCGGCATTCCAATCCCGTCAAAATTATCGCGATTCACTTTCAGCATGCGACGAGTACAAGGCGTTGCTTGCCGGGCAATTCAAGCGATTTGCCAACCCGGACCGGCTCGGGGAATTAGCGTACAAACGGCTTGTGTGCCTGCTGCAACTCGGGAAGTATGATAATGCCCGAAAAGCGGCTCACGAATGCGAAACGTTCGTGACCTACGGAGCCAACAACTGGTTTCATCTCCAGGAATATAAGTTCCTGCTTGCCATGCACACCGTGCGGTTTGAGGAAGCCCGCACGCTATTTGAGGAAGCCAATCGCCAGGAACGGATGAAGCTACTGCCGGAATACAGCCGGGAACGCTGGCGCATCTTTGGCATCCATCTGGATGTGGCGCAAAATCGAATTCCTGAGTTCCGAAGTGCAACGGAGCTAATGAAACACCTTCGAATTTACTCGAAGGACAAAGGCGGATTCAATGCCTCGATGCTAATTCTACAAATTCTCGTTCTTGCAGACCGGGGGAAGACCAATGCAATATCGCAGCGTATCGATGCGCTCAATAAGTATCGAGCGCGCTATTTGAAAGACGAAGGCAATGCACAAGCTTCTATTTTTTTCTATCTGCTCACACTTGTTGGGCAAAACATGCCCCGCATTGGCGCAATGCTTCGCGATGCGGAGCCACTCATTCAGGAATTTCGATCCGCTACTGGCCCAGCATTAGATGGCATTCAAATTTTGCCTTATGAATGGCTCTGGGACCACCTCACCGCTGCGTTACTTGCATAAGCTCTCGAAAAAATTTTCAAAATGTTTTGGAAACTATCATCACTCCCCCTTCACCACAAACTCGACTCTCCTGTTTTCGGCGCGGCCTTCGTCGGTGGCGTTGGTGGCAATGGGCGAGGCGGGGCCATAGCCGCGGGCGGTAATGCGGTCTGGTGCGATGCCATGCTGAACGAGGAAATCGCGGACAGCATTGGCGCGGCGAAGAGACAAGTCCATATTATGCGGGAGGGTGCCAATGGTATCGGAGTATCCGGCGATCTCGACCTTCATCGCGGGTACGGATTTCATTAGTTCCACGGCCCTATTTAGTTCCGGCGCGGAGGCCGGCTGAAGATCGGCTTTATCGAACTCGAAAAAGACGAGCAGCCGCGTTTTCCCGCCGGAGTTGATCGAAGAGAGCGCGATATTCGGCTGGCTTGCGAGGATCCGGCCTTCGGAATCGACTTCGAACAGCGCCGTGCCGAATAGATGACCGGCGGCATTGGCGGTTACAGAATATTTTCCCGGCCCCATGACCGGAACTTTGTAATTGCCGTTGGAATCGGTATGCACCGTGCCAACCACTTTGTTATTCCCAAGATCGACCGCCGTAAGCGTCGCGGCAAGCGGCTTGCCGGTCGCGGCATCGGTCACCTTACCGGAGAGCAAAATTTCGCCATTCTTTTCGATTTGTGGCGGCGCAGGCGTCACATGAACGGCTGTCGGCTTCGGTTGCGGAACAACCGGCTCTGGAATCGGCGGTGGAAGCTGGTGAAACGGCAGCCGCAGCCCGATTGTGAGCGTCGCATACCAAAGGTGGGGATCGGTAATGGGCAGCACCGGCGTTGGCGGCGTGGTTTTTGGGGTCCAGAAAGTCGCAGTTCCACTGAGTGAAGAATCGGCAACTTTCGTGAGCCATTGCGTGAAGGGAATGCTGACCAGAAGCTCGGCGTCCAGCAGCATATTGCTCGCGCCAATTCGGAAGACCGACCCCATGCCAACCTGAGCATCCGCGCGAAACCCAAAAAACCAATTATCGAGTTGCTCTTCCGAGGTTTGTTGGTCGGAAATACTTGCGACGGTATGAGTCGTAAGCCGAAGATAACTATTCGTGAGATGCTGGCTTGCCGAGAATCCGTTTTTGAGCAGATCGGAGGCGCTAAATCCTCCAATGGCATAAAAACGATTGCTGAGCCGAACATGTCCGAGGAGTGCCAGATCGAGACTCGATAGCGTGAGCGCATACGTGCTCGTCGCATCCGAAGTGGAATTTGGATAAACCGGATCAAGATAAATGCTTGGATGGAATTCCTGCTGCGTAGTATGATTGGTTATAAAGCGCAGCTTCTCTTCCAAGTCGAACCAGTGCGTAATGGCTTCGCCGAATTTAATTCCACCCACGAAACCAATGCCCGTGCCGAGATTGGTGAACGGAAGGTAGGTTGCTAAGGAGGGTTTGTTATAGGTGGGGTCGATAGATGTCACGATGCCCCACAGGAAATTATGCGCACCGAGGTAATCGCTACCGGTGATACCGAGGTCGATTCCCACATAGCTGTGGCCGGTGGCAAGATCGTTCGAGGGTATGGCGGATGAGCGATTATTCGTGGCGGAATCGGTCTGGCTGAAAACCGGGGACGCAAGAAAGGTGCATGTTAGCACAAGCGTGGAAAACAGGGTTCGTCTCATGTTTTTTTTCATTCGGAGAACAAAAGAAAGGAGCTTTTGAGTTAAGAATGAGGAATGAATAGTAAGAGTATAACGAATTATTCTTAACTCTTCATCCTTAACTCAAAACTAAAGCCGGCGCGTTCATCTAGCGGCCAGGATACCGCCCTCTCAAGGCGGGTACACGGGTTCGATTCCCGTACGCGCTACAAATATACGAAGTTATGCGAGCGTATCCTCGATTTGGGATAAATTCGCATTCCGATCTTCGCGGTATGGCAAGATTTTCAACATCGCGCCATCGCTTCATACCATGCCTCGCCGGTTCCGTTTTTCCGTTACTTCCCTTCCCTTTACGCTTACGCTGTGCGGGCTTCTGCTCTCACTGACGTTCGCTTTCCCGTTTATCGAGGATAACATCCCGCAAGCCTACATTGCGAGGATGCTTTTGCACGGAAAACTTCCCTACGTCGGGACATGGGATCAAAATTATCCCGGCGTTTTATTCGTGCATTTGCTTGCGCTAGCCTTCGGGCCTTCCGCGTTTGCATTTCATGGCATCGATCTCATTTTCGAGCTTGGCATGGTCTGGGCTCTGTATCGGCTTGCGAGTCGACTGGGAGGCAACTTCGCAGGAATGATGGCGGCGCTATTCTATACGATGTATTACGTGCTGAATGGCGCAGACGATCTTGTCGGGCAAAAAGACGTCTTCGCCGCTATCGCATTGGTGTTCGCGGCCTGGACGCTTCTTCGTTCGCGCATGACCGATCATGCAAACTACCGCGCGCTCGTTTTGTCCGGACTATTCGCGGGCTTTGCCGTCCTGATTCGGCCCACGTATGGGCTTCACCTTCTCGTGCTCGCCACCGCGGTGGGATTTATTTCGCGCGAACGCCCGATCTGGCGTGTTCTGTCTTTTCTTGCTTCCGCCACGCTCCCCTTCGCCGCGTTTTGTCTTGCGTATGCGATAGCGGGTCATCTTTCGGATTTTTGGAACGCGACGTTTGTCTTTACTACATCGGTTTATAATCCACAGCCCCGATTGGCGACTCTCTTTTTGCCTGTTCTTTATCTCGGCCTCATGCCCATGCTCTCCGTAGTTGGCGCGATCGTTCTTCTTCGCCTTCGGTCCACACGCCGGGAAGGATTGTTACTTATCGCCCTGCTCGGAGCAAGTCTCGCCTCGGCGCTGCTCCTTTGGGGATACCGTTATCACTGGCAGCCGTTTTTCGTGTTCGAGCAATTGCTCGCGGCGGTAGGTCTTGCCGGGCTTTACCGCGCTTTTATCCTGCCGCTCCTTACTCGTGAATGGCTACGCACCTCCGTTCTATCCCTTTCTTTTCTCTTGATCCTCTTTTTCAATTTTAAGGGGACCACGATGAGCCGCTTGATACGGGACACGCTCCAAGGCGCAGTTACTTCGCGGGAAGAACTATACGCGCATTTTGCAAGCAGCGCCTTCGATCCGGTAGGCGAAATGCGCCTTGCACATTACGTGAAAGCACACGCGCGACCCGGAGATCGAATGGAATCTTTTTATACGACCGTTTATCCTCAGTATATCGCGGACTTGGAACCCGCGAACCGATTTATTCTGACGATTCCCCTCCTGATGCGCGATGCGCGTGGAGGATTTACCCCGATGCAACGCCGATGGCAGAAAGAATATACTGATTCGCTTCTCACCGTGCGTCCGCGTTGGTTTCTCCTATCCGATCCCAAAGATACCTCCGGCATCGGCGAATCGGGAAAGTTACCGAGACAAATGCTCCACGAGACCTTCCCGCAAATCGAAGCCATGATTCACGGGACCTATCATCGTGATACCACCATCGGAATCTGGACGCTTTATGCCCGAAATTAAGATGCTAAATCGGTGGAGTCTTTTTATAGAACGGCGTCCATGGATCGGACCGGGCATCGTCTATTTCTTCTTCGCCTGGACCTTCGCGAATCTTTATTATTATGTGCTGCCGAATAATTTAGTCGAATCGGTGCAGGTCTTGTCGTCATTCCGGGCGCGCCAGCCGATGCAGCTTCGGGTACTCGTGCCGGCGATCATCCATCTGATTTCGAGCATCACTCCCCTTTCGGTTGCATTAGTCGATAAATATATTCTGATCGCTTCCGTCTGGGGCGTGCTGATGCTCTTTGCATCCTTCCTTCGCGTCTATATTTCGAAAACCGCCGCATGGATTGCCGCGCCAATAATTCTCGTCCCCCTCGTATGGAATTATTGTTTATTGACGCTCTTCCATTATCCCTCGGATGTGCCGTCCATCGCATTTTTTTTGGGATGCCTGATCCTTTGGCGTTCGAAAAAGCCGTGGGCTTACTACATTTGTTTTCTGCTTGCCTGTTTCAATCGCGAAACGATCCTGTTTATCCTGCCTTGTCTTCTCGCGCTCTATTGGTCCCGGGGACGGATGAAATTTTGGATAACGCACACCGTCTTTCACGTAATGATCTTCGTAGCCGTAAAGCTAATACTTTGGAAACTGTTCGAGCACTCTTCCGGCACGCCGATGGAAGATCATTGGCAAAAGAACCTCGGCGTGCTGACGGATTTTTTTGCGTTTCGCAACGGAGCTGTCCGCTATTTCGCATTTCTCTTCGGAGGGCTGCACCTGATGGCGATTGCTCTCTGGCGATGGGTCCCACGTGAATTGCGGCGGCTCACCGCTATCACTATTCTATTTTGGGTAGGAATGTTTTACGCGGGCCTTGTGCTCGAATCGAGAATATATAGCGAACTCATTCCCATCTATACCGCCGCCGTCATAACTGCGGCCGGAACGATGTGGCTGGGGTGGCCCCGCGCGGATCTCGAACGACGGAAGCTTAACTAACTTCCGCCATCTCCTCGACTCTCACTTCCTTCGCGGCCCAGTCCATCAGATCGCGCATTGTGGCGGGGTCGAATGGCGAGCGCAGCCCGGCGGCCCGGAAGATATTGAGAATGCTGAGCGTCCCGCCGATCTCGCAGAGTTTGAGATAGGTCGCGAGCGCTTTCTCGTGGTCTTCGGCGTCCATCATTCCAAGCTGCATCGCGGCGGTCTGCGCGATCGCATAGTCGATGTAATAAAAGGGCGTCGCAAAAATATGGCCTTGCGCATACCAGCGGGCATACTTGTAGTCCTCGACTCCACGGAAATCTATGCTCGGCATATAGGAGTCCCAGATTCGGACCCATGCTTCATCGCGCTCCCGGGGCTTCACACTCGGGTTTTCATAGACCCAATGCTGGAACTCATCGACAATAGCAATGTAGCACATGAGATTCACCGTGTCGTGAATATGATGGCGCCGGTATTTCTTTGCCTCCTCCGGCTTGAAGAACCAGGTAAGCCGGGGCAGCGCCAAAAACTCCATCCCCATCGAATGAATTTCCGCGCCGTCGCTGGTGGGCCACCGGAGATCGACGGCTTCGATCTTTTGGCTTTCCCATCCCTGGAAGGCATGGCCCATCTCGTGAATAAGCGTTCCGACATCGCCTTCATCGCCGGTGGAGTTGCATAGGATGGCCATTCTTTCTTCATCGGGCATCATGGTCGCGAATGCGCCGGCCTTCTTTCCCTTCCGGTTTTCCAGATCGATCAGCCCTTCGCGGCGCATTCTCGCAAAATGGGCGCCTAAGCGCGGCGAAAGCTCGTCGAAAAGATGCTGCGCATTTTCAAGCTGTGTCTCGATGGGTGCAATGCCGGTCGGGAGCGTAAACGCCGGATGATACCCCACGTCCCACGGGAGCAGCGTTTCGGTTCCCAACGCCTCCGCCTGCTCGGCATTCAACCGCGCGAGCAGCGGCACGGCGTACCGGCGAACGGAATCGCGAAACGCTTTCGCTTGCTCCGAGCCGTAATCCGTGCGCCGCATCGAAAGATAGCCGAGTGGAATATAATTTTCGTGGCCTAAGTTGCGGCCCATCTCGTCGCGGATTTGCACGAGCCGGTCGAAAATGCCCGCGAGCACGTCGTGATGATCGAGGAACCATTTGCGGTAGGCGAGCCATGCCTCTTTTCGCGTTTCGGCATTTTGGTCGTTCTGTAATCCGCGGGCGCGAGCGAGCGTGATCGTTTTTCCGTTCACGGTAACTTCGCCGGCGCTCGTTAGCTTCTCATATTGATCGACAAGATCGTTCGCGTGAACGCGCAAATCGGAGTTGACCGGCGCTTGCGGCTCGACGCTCGTTTCCAGAGCCTCGATCAGGTATTCGCCATAGCGCTTGCCAATCGCATCCTTATAACGGCTCTTCAGGAACGCATCGAGGAGTTGGGCGTTGCCGGCTTCCATCGCCGGGTTGATCTGCTCGCGGAAGTAACGGTCGGCTTCGTCCCATTCCGGATTGGACATGTCCGCCGAATGAGCATACCCAATGCGGCTGGCTTCGCCGGAATAATACGCTGCCAGCGAATTCCAATCGCGATACAGATCGAGCCATGCCTTCGGGGATTCGGCTCCTTCGGCCAGTTCGACGCGCGCATTTAGCTTCGCAAGTTCCTGTTCGACAAATTCTTTCGTTAGCTTGGGGGGCCGGTTCGGGTAATGCTTAAAATTCATGGATTTTTTTGGAATAGCGTAACAAGAGCTTGTACCCTCAATGATACTTTCTTGAACGCGAAGTTAATTAAGTTGGAGTAGAACGCATAGCTGCCAGGAAAAAGTTTGACCATTTTGAGTAGGGCTGAATTCTCGACAGGCAAATTATAATAGCTTGTCTTTGGGAATTGACACACCAGGAGTTATTTGTCATCTTCTACAACTTTGGGGAATTTCCGAAATTT
>Ga0307374_10010809_pt1 | contig 13118 bp, 13 predicted proteins | sample OX3MG_FD_202532 | JGI IMG/M metagenome (GOLD analysis project Ga0307374, IMG submission 202532) | Soil microbial communities from Risofladan, Vaasa, Finland - OX-3 | ecosystem: Environmental > Terrestrial > Soil > Coastal area > Acid sulfate soil | place: Finland: Risofladan, Vaasa | collected...
GCCTCTGCTCATAAGCCCTCACTGGGCTGCCGCCATCGCGGCCTTCGGCGCGTTCTATGCGATGTTCCGCGCGTGGACGATTCTCGGCCGCCCGGGTCAGGGCTCGTGACGCGGCGAGTACCAGACCGACCGGCACAGCCCAGCGTTGGCAGTCGCACGCTATCCACGACACGATCACCCGGCCCGGTCCCCACTCGTGCCCGTTCGCGCACCGCTGACTGCGTTAGTAGGGTCGTAGTGCAGGTGTCTGCCAACCGCGGGTCGGCAGGCCGAGATCTCTGCGCGCCTGCTCTACCAACTGATTATGCAGCTCAACGAACTTGTCCTCTTCCCCCGTCCGGAACAGGGTTACACCGGGCCCGTTGGGATTGAGCCGGTATCGCACCCTTTCATGCTCGCTGACTAGGTCATCTGCAACCTTGCGCACTTCAGCGCCGGCAAGCAGGTCTAGCTGAGCGACCTCAAAACGAAGTGTTTTCCACAGTTCCACTGCGGCGTCGTAGCGTGCCCGGACCTCTGCGGCGTCGGCCGGTGGCTCTCCAGGGTTCTCGGCCCATCGCTGCTTCGCCATTGCCACATCACGCCAGGCCGTGTAGGCGTCCGATGAACCGATGAGGATGCGGGCTATGATCGGCCGTTCCTGCTCTCGCCGCCACTGCTCTAGGTGCCCTCGGCTGGTCAGGCGGTAGCTGAACACGACGTTGACGGCTGACAGGCCGGCCGCAGTGAAGGCGGCGATTGCGGTTAGGTCCACGTCAAGAGAGTCTGTCGCTTCTGTCCGCGCCGCGCGGGTTAATGACCGGCGGCAGGCGAGCCGTGACCAGTGGGATCAGAGTGACTACGATCGCGGTCATGTCAATGTCCAACGCGGAGCGGCAGCAGCGGTACCGGGACCGCAAGAAGCAAGCCAAGCTCGCCGCGGTGCCCTCGCTCTCGCCCGTGGGGACCGGCAGCGCGCTCGGTGGTGGCCTCGGCCCGGCCGGGCAGCGGCTCTGGGATGCGGTGGTGGCGGATTACGAGCTGGCCGCGTACGAGGAGGCGGTTCTGCTCCAGGCGGCCAGGACAGCCGACCGGCTGGAGGCGATCGCTGCCGCGCTCGAAGGGGCGCCGCTGACGGTCCAGAACAGCCGCGGCGACATGATCGCTCATCCGCTGCTGGGAGAGTCCCGCCAGACCGCCGCGCTCCTGGCCCGTCTCTGTGCCGCGCTCGGGCTGCCGAGCGGCGTCCAGGAGGACGCTTCCGAAGCGCCGCAGAGATCCTCGCGGCGGACGCACCGGCCGCCTTACCGGGGCTTTTACAACGTGCCGGGTGCCCGGTGAGGCGCAAGGGACGGCCCTCGGCGCCACAGTTGCGCGAGGAGCTGGCCGAAGCAGCCGAGCTAATGGCCGGACAGGTGGAGGCGGTCAGCGCGGAGGCCGCCGAAGGCTACCGTGCGCGGGCAGCGCGCATTCGCGACGGTGGCGAGGTCCGCTGCGCGGGCTGGCAGGTGCCGGACTGGGCGCGCGGCGCGTTCGGCATGTACGACCGGCTGGTCCTAGGCGCCGACGACATCCTCCGTCCGGACCTTCTCTGACTGCTGATTCCAGCATTTTCCTGCACTATTTAGCAGCTTTTCACGCGTAATGGCGCGCGGTAATAGGCTGCGTAACGCAATTAAGCGAATTCGCACTTGCGCGGCCTCCGAGCCGCTATCACGATCCGGTCGGCAGTCCCTTTCCCGGAGGGGTCACTCCCCACCGTGGGCACTGAATCTAGAACGCGCGTTCGTCACCCTGCCGATGACTCATAAGCTCACGTGGCTAGGGCTGCGAAAGCCTGCTCGGCGCGCAGTGCGGTACTTCCGATGATGCCCACAACCGAGCGGCAGTGCTCGGGACTGTGCCGGACGTTCCGCATGTTCCGGCAGTTCCACACGTCGGCGCTATTCGTGCGTCGGTCTTCCTGTGAATAGCCGGACCGTCTAGCCGCCGAATCTCCAGCCCTCAGTTCGGATCACATCCAACATCGACATGCATGCCACCCTCCGCCGCGAGCATACGTAGGGAATCCGGGGCTTAGTTGCGCTCCCTCCCTGTTCCTGAGTCACAACTGGGCAGCCCTGGAGGCTCGCCAACGCGATAACGAATGGGTCTGCTTTCCCACGACCGGTTCCTGTCTTGGTCAGTCCTGCATGATCAGCCAGTACCGCCCTGGCTTCCAGCATGACTGCACGGCTTGTAGGCACAACCACGGTCTCGGTGCGCTCCTTGACCCACGCCAATAGGTCGTCATCTTGCGCTTTGAGTTCCTCGTAAACCTCCTCGGGCACCTGAAGTCTGCCTTCTGCCGCAAGGCCATCCATGCGATCCCAGACGACTGGGAAGGTATCCGGCGGATACGTACGTACCCAGGCCCCGATTAGCGAGCTAGTGTCGAATACGTACATCACGGTCAGGACCGCACTTCGTGTTCGAGATTCGCCAGATGCTTGAGTTTGAGCGCCAATAGAGTTGACAGCGAAGACGGAGTGATCAGGTCGCGCTGGTAAGCATCGAGGACCAGGCGGACATACGGTTTGCCACGGTCTCGTACTGTCATGCGATATGGTGGCGGCCCGCCTTTGGACTCAGACTGTTTGCGCCGAAGCCGTTCCTCTTCGCGGCGCTCCGCGTAAGCAGCTTGGTACTCAGCCCGTTTCTCTAGGTAGAAGTCCATCGTGGCTCTTTCCAGAGTGACGAGTCTACGTAGAATCGCCTCTCGGCTCACACCCCATCGGCCTGAAAGTTGCGCTAGAACCTCGTCATCCCATTCGCGTCGTCCTGGCGGCCGGATAACTTCGTTGTCCAGGAATGAGGACGCGGGCATAAGAATCGCGGCAGCGACGGCATTGCACCACGCCTCAATTTGCCGCCCCTGGCCGCTATCCGGCTCCAGCAGATCGCATAGGCCGCCTTCCCGGAGCATCAGGTGAGCGACTTCATGAAGCAGTGTGAAGACCTGCCCGCGCGGCCAGTCGAGCGCGTTTACGACGATGACTGGAATGTGCCCGCTAGAAACCGAGAAGCCACGCATCTCCTCAAACGGCACTTCGCTCGTACGAAGCACGAACACTCCGGCCGCTTCCACGGCCTCCATCCATCCTGCGAAGGACTCGTCCGGCATCCGCCACGAGAATTGATGAGCAAGGTTCACCCCGAGCGCGCGCCGTGCTGTCCTGGCCGCATCCTCCGGAGGGTCCTGGATGGCAGCCTCAGGAATGGCAGACTGCGGGATCTCGTCATCGGCTTCCATCAACTCTACGGCGACAGCCTGTTGGTCGATCGCCCGCCTGTACACCTTGTGCAGGGCTCGACTCCACGAGTGATCCGCGGCGCCAGGCAACCGGCGGAAGTCGCGCATGGCATCGAACGTCGTGGGCGCTTCAGGCAGGAAGAACACTGACAGAGGCCGCTGGTACAGCTTGGCCAGCGCCCGAAGTTTGGCCAGGGTCGGCTCTGCCTCGCCGGACTCCCACGCTTGGATGCGAGCCTCCGTGACCCCGGCGCGGGTTGCTGCATCATCCAGGGTGGCGCCGACCGTCTCACGCGCCCAGCGCAGTACCTCTGGGGTGACAGGGGCCGAATCGGTAGCCATGACCTCCCCCAGAGCGGCTACAGGTTCCCGATCGCACTACGACTGTGCCCTCTGGCCTCAGCGTACGAGTCCCCCGTGACAATGCCAGTCCGTAGCCTCGGCGTCTAGTACACGCCTTGGCTCCGCGAGTCTAGAACGGGGGACATCTCCGGGTATCAAAGGGCCGCCCCGGCCGATCACATACCGGGGCGGCCCCGGCGCGGCGGCAGAGAGCCGCACCTATCCCGCCCACGAGGGCCCCCTCGTGACGACCGGCGCCGGGCGGGAATCCTCACGTCCGGCCGGCTCAGCCACCTGCCTGCGTGGCAGCGGCACGGGCAGCCGCAGCACGGGCACGCGGGTTGCCGTACGCGATCTCGGCCGGCTTGCGGAGCTGGCGCATCATGCCCTCGCCGGCGTCGGTGGCCGGGCTGCCGGCCAGCCGCGCGGCAGCCAGGTCACCAACCGCACGCTGCCGCTCCGGGGTGCTCGCGGCGAAACGCGTCAGCAGGTTGCCCCAGTGGCTGCCGAGGTCACTCGGGCCAGCCATGTTGAACGCACGTTCGCCGGCTGCTCTCGCCAGCGTTTCATCCCCGGTCGTCAACGCGGTGTTGAGCGCCCTGCCGGCCTCGCCGGGCCCGGCCTCGGCCAGACGATCACGGGCGTCCCTGTGCGCCATGATCATCGAGCCGTCAGCGCCTGCCGGAACGCCGAACGCCTGGCGGTAGGCGCGGCTGCCATCGGCCTGCGCCTGCTGGTCGGACCGCGCGAACGCGTCGTCAATGGCGCCCTGATGCCGGTCGTAATTGTCGTCGAGAGTTGCCGCCTTGCCCTGGGCGGTCAGGTTCGTGTCGTTGCGGATCTCGTTCACGCGCTGTGTATGGGAGCGCCACAGGTTCTCCAATTGCGCGCGCTCGTCTGGAGTGAGAGCCATCAGGCCGCGTCCCTTTCCCTCTTGAACCGCTCGCGGCGGTCCATATTAAAAATCCAGGTCGCCAAATCTTCCGCGTGAACGCACCATCCCCCGCCGCGGTGCGCCTTCAGCCTGCCGTCAGCGATCGCCTTCGTGATGACACGCTCGCTCTTCCCCGTGCGGCGCGAGACTTCCCGGACGTTCATATGGGAATCGTCGCCGGAATTGCCGGAGATGACAATTTCCGTTCCGTTCACGGAATCGCCGCAGGTCTCATAGGCCATCGCCGCTTGTGCCAGCGCCAGCAGCGCAGAATAGATCTCGGTATCAGCGCGGAACGCAATCCGCAGCCGCCGCGCGTCCAGATTCCGCAGCAGAACCGACGCGACCGGCGGGGAGATTACGACCGGCTCACTCATAGGCCCGGCCGTGATCTCTGCGCTTGTGCGCTTCAAGGTGCCTCGCAGAAACATAGTCGTCTCCGCAGGCCGGGCACGTCCGGAGCCCGTCCGCGTAGCGGTGAAGGAAAATGCCCTCACCCAGCTTCGCCGTCACGGGATCGTCGGGCCTGCCGTCGTCATCTGGCCATTCCCACACCAGGTCAGCCGGCTCCTCCGGCAGTGGCGCCGGGAGACCTCCTGGCCGCAGGCTCTCGATGTCCCTCATGTCTCCCTATTCCTGCACTTTTCTGTAGTTTCCGCGCGCTCAGCAGCTTCCGGCCAGTGCCCTGGCGTCGTGCTGGAGCTTGATCAGGCCGTCGCCGGCCGCTATGTCGATGGCGATGGTGGCCAGGTCCCGGCTGGCTGCGAGGCCCGCCAGGCCGGCCGATGGCTCGGGGATCTCTTTCTGCACCGTCCCCAAATCGGAGTCCCACGACGACAGCTCAGCTTCTGTCGGCTCGGGCGCCCGGAGGATCTGCCGCGCCAGCGACTTCGAGTCCTGGCACCAGGCCGGGGCGGCAGCGGCCGGGGAGCGATCCGGGGAGGCTGGCCGCGGCGAGGGGTGCGCCCCGCTCCCGCACGCCGTTAGCCCGGCCACCGCCACGATCATCAGTACCTTGTTCATCGTCTCCTCATTTCTGTAGTTTTCTGCACTTTTCTGCACATTAGTGGATACGGCCTTCGAGCCTCACGACGTCGGCCGAGTGTGCGTTGCAGCAGTTCAGCCCGCACATGCGACGGACAGCAGGCTCTTCGCAGATGACACAGATAGGGGGACTTGAGGGACTTAGGGGACTTATTTCAGCCGCTCGCTGGCGCAATACCACGGACTCCGGCTTATTTTCATGATCATCTTCATGGTATTCACGCGCGCTGGGGTCAGATCTAAGTCCCGTAAGTCCCTCAAGTCCCTGATTTTCTGTACTCTTGTACAGTTTTATCCGCCACCTGCCCGCGCCCACAGCGACAACGGTCAGCTTGCTCTCCGCAGTCCAGCGCCCCTTGCGGTTGCCAAGCCAGCGGCCAAGAGAGTTGGCCACGCTCGCGAAGGAGTTCCGGTCGGCCCGCTCGCCAAGGTCGCCCGGCAGGCAGTCCGAGCTATCGGGGACACGGGCCAGCTCAGTCAGCAGATCCCTGGCGGTCCATGACCTCTCGCCGTAGAGGCTGAACACGGCGGAGAGGAACTTGTCCCACTCGTCCTCTTCCCCGCCCTCGGCGGGCCGGGTGCTCGGGTGCGCGAACTCCCCGCCGAGGCCAGCATTGGCCAGGATGCCGCCGGCGATCCGCTGCCAGCTCTCGTAACCGTCGCTGCCGCGCTCGGCCGCCAGCGGGCGCCCGTCTGCCGCCCACGCGAGAACCAGGATCAGCAGAGCACGGATGATCTCCCCGCGCCGGCCGCGCACCCACGCTGGGAGGTCCGGTATCGCGAAGCTGGTCCGTGTCTCCGGATTCGGCATCCCGGGGTCGATGAACATCTCCAGCGTGCGGCGGGGAAGATCGCCGGATATCGCCAGGTTGTTGCCCGATACCGCCCACACGCGGTCATTCGGCCCTTCCCACCACCCGGTTTTCCCGAGCGGGCGCCCGCCTGCCCTGCCGCTGGTCAGCAGGCCGCACAGGAAAGCCGAGTCAAGGACCCCGGCAACGTTGTCGAAGACTGCCAGCGGCGCGGTAGTGACCGAGAGGACAGAGACGATCTGCTTCTCAATCTCTTCTTCCGACTTCGGGAAAGACGCGCGGAACACCCCGCCATGAATGATCATCGCAATCTGGGCAAGCAGGGTTTTCCCAGACCCCGGCTGATGAGCTCCGATCCCCGCCAGCTTGTACGGCGGCGGGGCAAGCTGGCGGATAAGTGGTGTGAGCAGCATCGCCCCGATGTAGTTCGCCCGGTAGTGGTCCCTCACGAACGGGAATCCGGCGAGCATTTCGGTGATCAGGGCTTTTGCCTCTTTGAGATGTGCTGTTTTCAGCCGTCCGGGCAGAGGGGGAACGATCAGCCCCGGCTCGGGCAGGTGGAGATAGCCGGTCGCCGCGTCGTAACCAGGCTCGGCCAGCACTGAGCCATCGGCGCGGACCACGGGCGTGTGAGTGACCCCCCGCAGACGGCGCAGGCCGGGCACCATGTCGGCCGCGTGGACAGCCGTCTCAGCGGCAGCAACGGGGAAGCGGCCGGGCGCCGTGACCGGCCTGCCGTCATTCCCCATGACGAGCTTTCCCTGCCGGTAGTAGTTCCGGCGGCAGCCATAGGTGTACTGCACCCGGGCCGCGATATAAGGGGCGGTCGCCGGCCGGACCTGGGCCGGCCCGTCACTGTCGGCAGTCTCCTCAGTGAGCGGAACATACCCTTCTTCCCCCACGCATGGCGTGTGCACGATCTCGGTACCGCGCAGGAGCATCCCCGCCAGCGGCCCGCGGCCGAGGTTCGCTCTGAGCCAGTCGGTGCATACCGCGGCGTTGGTCACGTCCAGGACTGGGCGCCCTTCGCTGGCCTTGCTCCCCCCGCCGCCGTCCGGGGGCGACACCGCCGCCCAGTCGAGGCCGAGCGAGTCCAGGACGTCCTGCACCCACTCTGTGTGCTCCTCACCCGTGGCCGCCCCTCCCGGGCACACGCAGGCCAGCACGAGGCCGCCCCGCTCTCCCGGGCGGATGTTGAAGGACGGCCGCTGGTCTCCTCGCGCGTGCAGCTCGTCCGCGAGCGGGCACGTGTAGTACGTCCGGTCACCCGAGCGGCGCTCGGAGGCTTCCGGGCTGGCGGCACTGAGCGCCACCAGGAAGGCCGCGAGCTTCACCGCTGTCTCCTCGCCCTCGGCGCCCCCGGCTGGCTCCGCGTCGCCCGGCCCCGCCGCGCGGGCGGGCCGCCTGGCCCCGTCCGCCCCGGTCGCGGCCTCAAGATCCCGGAGGTTCCAGGCCCGCAGGTCCCGGGGGCCATAGCCAGCCTCGAAGTGCTCTGTCACGTCCTTGCATCCCGCCGCGGGCAGCCGGATATGGAGCTGCCCCGGGTCCAGCCCGGCCTCCACGAGCATGCTGAAGCGCTTGAGGCAGTCCCTCCAGCCGGGCGCGTCGTCGTCGGCGAAGAGCATGACGTTGCCCCCGAACCCGCGGAACCACCTCACCTGCCCGGGGCAGATCTTCCCCGCGCCTCCGTGGTGGGTCGTGCAGACTGTCCCGAGATGCCCGGTTACCGTATGGGCGTCCTTCTCACCTTCGGCCCACGCGACGTCACCGCCCGAGCGCAGCACCGGCAGCAGCGCGGGCATGTCCCAGAGCATCGAGTCGGCCTCAGCGGGCTTGCGCTTGCACCATGCCCCGCCCGCATCGCCATGCTCGGGGCAGTGGCCGCCGTCCACCTCGTGCCGGTACCACCATGCCCCGCTCCTGGCTTTCACGTGCTCGAAGGCCACCGGCCCGTCTTCCCGCCGCCAGCGGTGCGTACGCGGTATGCTGGGTTCTCCTGGAATGTCGTGTTCCAGTCGGCCGGTCTCTGCTCGGGGGCCGGCCTTCTGGCTGTCATGAGGCGGCATCGCTGCCTCCGTAAATTGGAATAGGTCTCTCCGGGAACGTCAAAGTGGATTGCCATGCTCCCGTTCCGGGAGTGCCGCGTCCCGTTCCGGGCGTCGGCGGACGAACTGCGCTGCCCGTTTCGGGCAGTGGCGCTAAGTCAGGCTGCGGACGAGCTGTCGGTGCCCGCTGCGGGCGCGGGAAGCAAAGCGCGGAGCTTCTCAGTCTGCTCGGGGGTGAGTTTGCCCGCGCGGCGCACTATCGCCGAGATATGCGCGTCAACGGAGTTGCTGGCCGCCCCTGCCTTGCGCGCACGTTCGCGGCGGAACGCGGGATCGGCGAGTTTCCCGACGTAAGGCTTATAAGAGCCAGTGCCCTTCTTCGGCATGACAGATTCCCCAGAGGCTGAAACCGCTGGGGGCCGGGTTGCCGTGGAGATTTACGTCCGGCCGGAATCACCGCCCGCGCCCAGTTGCGCGGCGGACTCACAAATACCGTGCCTGATCGTAGTGTGCTTTGAGTCGAGATGTAAAGCCGCCGCGGCTGGCGATAACGTGCGTCGCTTACGCTCATTTCCCGAGGTCAGGCAATAAGAAATCTGGTTTACGTGCGTCGCTATTACTGGTCTTGTACGCGGTCCCACGTCACCCGGTCCCGCGCCTCCACCTTGCGCCCCGGCGACGGCGAACGGGTCACGCGGAGCTGGCCGAGGATCGCTGAGGAACACAGCATGCGGGCAACTTCGCGCCGGGCGCTTACCGGGGCGTCTCTCCACCTGCTCCTGACGTCCTTGCCCGGCGTGATCAGGCCGGCGAGGGCAGGCGGCACGGACAGCTCACGCTCCCTGCTCTCCAGCTCAGTGACCTTGCCCACCAGGCCGGGCTCGATCTCGGCGAGGGCCGCAGCCGACAGCCGCTGAGGGTCGCCGAACGGCCGAGCGCCGAGTTTGCGCAGGCTGGCCAGCTCTGCCCGCGCGGCGCCCAGGTCGCCGCGGACCCTGGCCAGCTCACTGCCGGGGCCATCCTGCCCGGCGCGCAGCTCCGCGATCACATCGTCCTGGGCGACGTAGGCGAACATCACCTCTTCCGCATACTGGTCAAGCTCGTCAGCGCTGATGCGCACGCATCCCTTGTCGCGGCAGGTGTACTCCCGGGGGCCGCGCCGGTAGGTGGCTGTCAGCGGGCCGCCGCACGGGCCGCAGGCTGCGATCAGGCTGAGCAGGTGTTTCTCCCGGCCAGGCCGCCGCACGCACCGCGAGGGGTCGGTCAGGTAGGTGTAGACACGCCAGAACAGTTCCGGCTCTACGATCGCCGGCCAGGTGCCATCGGTCAGCTCGCCCAGCTCGCTGCGCCGCTCGTGCCCACCACGGCGCCCGGCATGGTGGGCACGCAGGCCGGCGTACACCGGGTTGACCGCGATATCCCGCACGCGCCACTGCGTCCATGGGGAGCCGGTGACGGTCGGCACGCCCCGGGCGTTCAGGTCCGCGGCGATCCAGCGGAGCGAGCGCCGCGCGGCGATGGCCTCGAAGATGCCGGTGATCACCCGTGCCTCCGCCGGCTCGGGGAACTGGCCGAGCAGGATTCGCTTGCCGCTCTGGGTCAGCTCGTACTTGCGGCGGTAGCCGTAAGGCGTGCGCCCGTGAGGGCGGCCAGCCGCCGCGTTCGCCGACATGGCTCTTTTCACCCGTTCGCTGGTCTTCCCGCTCTCATATTCGCTGTCTACGCCATCTTCATGCAGCGTGCGGCGGTCGCGCGGGCTGGAAGGGTCATAGGTCTGGCCATGAGATGTGATGTGCAGTTTGACCCCGCGATCTTCGGCCAGCTCAAGAAACCGTGTCCACTCCGACATGCGCCGCGAGCCGCGCGACGGCTCCCACAGCACGAGCAGATCAGCCCCGAACGTGCCGCGTTCGAGGTCGGTCACCAGCGCCCCGAACCCGGGGCGGGCCTTGTGACCGTAGCGGGACGCCGAGACCGCGCCGTTCTCCAGGTAGGGCGTGCCGAGGTCCCACCCTTCGGCCGTGGCGGTGCGCTCGTTGTCGCCGTGCTGGTCTTCCACTGACCGGAGGCGCCCGGATGCGTCTTTGCTCACTCGCAGGTACTCGCGCGCTTTCATGCGTGCTAGGTTACCCCATAGGGAAGGTAAATCCTCATCCAGGGCCATCAGCAACGGCGGGTCGAGCCTTCCGCCCGGCAGGCGGCTGCCCAGCAGCGCGGCGGTGTGGTGGATCTCGTTGGTGAGGCAGGCGAACAACGGTGCGACGGGGGAGTCCTCACCACGGGCCTCGGCGATCAGGTACAGGGTGCCGCGCTGGCGCAGGAACTCTTCGATACGCAGGCCGTGGCCGGGCGCTGGGAGCACCGAGAGCGCCAGTTGCGGATCGGTGAAGAAGGTGATCGCCCGGCTCATCGTCATCTTGATCGTGGCCGTGGTCTTGCTCGCATCGCTGCGCATTTCGGCGAGCTGTGCCGCCCACTGGTCCGCGCCGTGGTCCCACAGGATCTCCTCGGCCTCTTCCCCGGCCCCAGCCAGCACCCACCGGGCGACGTGCCGGAAATCCAGGCCGCCGAACGCTGCCGCGTGGAAGAACGCGCGCAGGAAGTCGCTCGCCTTGCCAGCCCAGAACGAGGGGTCCTCCACGCCCCGCATCGAGATCGCGCTGGCGAATGCGTCGGCGCGGCGGATGGCGGTGGCCGCGTCCTGGCAGCCGTCGATCGGGTTCCACCGGAACGTGGACTCCACCGCTCCGATGCCCTGGGGATTGAATACCTCGACCGGGCCGCGCCGGGACCGTATTCCGGAGGTGAGCTGGAAGACGTCGTGCTTGGTGGTGGTGGACACCACCGGGCCCGGGTAATGGAGGATGACGCGGGCCAGCCAGCCGGTCTTGCCCGCGCGGGGCGGGCTGACGACCACCACGTGCTCGTCCACGGGCACACGCAGGCCATGACGGTACTGCGCGGACCCGAGCGGGACCGCGTGCTCGCGCGGGTGGCGGGCCCGCTCCCACGCGGTGAGGGAGGGACGGGACCGGCGGGAATTGCGGAACGACGCGCGGCGGCTCCAGTACCTCGACAGCTCCACGACCGTGGCGTGCCCCCGCCCCGGGTACAGCCGCAGCCGCACCCGCAGCCTGGTGTGCCGGACCCGCCACCGGGGCACGTGACCCGCAGGCAGGATGAACCACCGCACTGTCATGATCACCGCAGCGGCAGGGATCGACGCGGCGATGAGGTACTCGCCGAACTGCTCGCCGGTCACAGGTCAGCCCTTCCGCTCCGCACTGATCCGGCCCCTTGAACCACAGGATACTCCTGTTCTAGAACGGCTCAAGACAGCTGTTCACGAGACTCGCTCCACGCAGCCGTTATCAGGCTCACCCGGTTCTAGTACGCTCCCCCGGAGGCGACAGGGGAGGAGGCGGCAGCCAGTGAAGATCATGCGCCAGCCGCCGTACATACAGCTCATCGAGCAGTACCGCCAGGAGATCCTGGCCGGGCGGCTGAAAGAGGGCGACGCGCTGCCCTCGGCGCGCCAGCTTTCCGCCGAGCACGGCATGGGGCTGAACACCGCGGTCAAAGTCATCGAAGGGCTGCGTGTTCTGGGCCTGGCCGACACGGTGGTTGGTGTGGGGTCCTTCGTGACCGTGAAGCCCGGAGCCCTGGCTGATCCCGCGGCGCCGGTCACTCGCGACCTGCTGCGCCAGAAGCGCGAGGTCGTGGCCACCCGTGTGGCCGCCGTCGAGGGCTCCGCCCAGGTCACAGCCGCTCTCGTGGCCGCGCCCCGGCGCGTGGCCAGTGAACTCGGGCTGCCGCCCAGCTCCCGTGCGGTGCGCCGCATCCAGGTCACCCAGCGGGGAGGGCGGGTGCAGGCAACCAGCACATCCTGGTTCCCGGCCTCGCTCGCCGACACCGTCCCGCAGTTGCTCGCCCAGGAGCCGCTTTCCCCTTCACTGCCCGGATTCAGGCCGAACGCTGGCGAGGACCGGATCTCCGCTCGCGCCGCCACCGCCGGCGAGGCGACTGTGCTCGGTGCCGAGCCGGGCTCGCCGGTGCTGTTCCTCCGGCGCAGGCTGTACGACGCCTCCGGTCAGGTGCTCGAATACACCGAACTGACCGCCCGGCGCGGCGAACCTCTCGATCTCAGCTACCGGCTCGCCAGAGGCCGTTTCGGCGCGTAGCCGCAGAAGAAAGGTATCTGAGTATAGACGCTGTTCTAGAACAGGCTTAACCTGGAAGTGTGAGCGCATGCCCGCACACCCGAAGCCACCTCATTAGGCCAGCCGCCCTGCCGCCTGCTCAGGAGCGGGCCTTGCGCAGCCGTGGCCATGCACGACCGTGAGCGCTCAACTGGGGCCCGGTGTCCGCGCCGAACAGGCGCTGCTCGGCGCGATCCTGTCCGAACCGCGTCACGGATGGCAGCTGCTGGCCCTGTTCGGTCCCGATGACATGTTCCTGCCCTTCCACGCGCAGGTCACAGCGGCGATGCGGCGCCTCCACGAGAGGGGGGAGGATCCGGGACCGCACGCGGTGCGGGCCGAATTGGCCCGGGACCCGGATATGCGCCAGCAGGTCGCGCTTGACGGGACGCTGCTGCACACGCTCATGGCCGCTGCCCCCGTGCCAGCCCATCCAGACAGATACGTAACGATTGTCGTGGACGGCTCGGT
>Ga0307374_10010810_pt1 | contig 13116 bp, 12 predicted proteins | sample OX3MG_FD_202532 | JGI IMG/M metagenome (GOLD analysis project Ga0307374, IMG submission 202532) | Soil microbial communities from Risofladan, Vaasa, Finland - OX-3 | ecosystem: Environmental > Terrestrial > Soil > Coastal area > Acid sulfate soil | place: Finland: Risofladan, Vaasa | collected...
CCCTGGAAGAGGTCGCGCTAGCCTGCGGGGCCGACGTCCCGTTCGCCCTCACTGGTGGAGCGGCTCGGGTCGGGGGCATTGGCGAGCTGCTGGAGCCGCTGCCTCCGCTGTCAGACAGGCTCTTTCTGGTGGTGGTTCTGGCCGCCATCTCGACCGCAGCCGCCTATGCTGCCGTGCAAACGAAGGACTTCGGGGACGGGTCTCGGGCCGACCGCCTGGCGAGGTCACTGCAGGCGGGTACCGTGCCCGACCCGGACCTTTATGGCAGTGACCTGCAGCCCGCCGCCCTGCGCATATCTGCGACCTTGCGCCAGCGGCTGCGGGCCCTGCGGCAGGCTACCCCGGGCACACCCTGGGCCATGACCGGCAGCGGAGGCGCGTTCTTCACGCCGATCGACGACCCCAATCGCGCGGTCAACATCGCCAGGACGGTGGCGCTGGCCTGCCCCGGCGCCCTGGTCAGGACAGTGATTTCGGAGCCAGGATGGCCGGACCCGATCTGAGGCTAGGGGCCGCCATCGGGCTGGGCAAACTAGTCGGCTCGGCCAGTCGGCGCCTGGGACTTGGTGGCGGGACCACCCTGCCCGGGGATGTCGCCCGGGCAATCGACCCTCACGTGCTCGCAAAGCTGGCTTCCACTGTGACCAGGGGCACGGTGCTGGTGACCGGCACCAACGGCAAGACCTCCACGGCCGCCATGCTCCGCACCATCGCCGCTGCCGCCGGCTGGCGAGTCGGGGGTAACCCCAGCGGCTCGAACTTGGTGTTCGGCCTGACCGCGGCCACGCTGGACCGGGCCGACCGCCACGGCCGGGTGCCATTGGACTGGATGATTCTGGAAGTCGACGAGCTGAGTGCGCCCCAGGCCGTGGCCGAGATCCAGCCCCGTGGTTTGGTGGTTCTGAACGCGTTTCGCGACCAGCTGGACCGGTCCTTTGAGGTGGAGCAGATCGCCGGCCGGCTGGAAGCGGCGGTCAACCGGCTGCCTGCCAGCAGCTTCTGGGTCGGAAACGCGGATGACCCCCGGGTGGCCCTGATCGGGGCAGAGCCAGGCAGCCGGTCTCACCGCTCTCGAATTCTCTTCGGCCTCGATGACCCCAGCGCCGCCCGGGCAGCCTTGCCGGTGGTGGCGGACGCCCGAGTTTGCCCGCGCTGCCGCGGCGAGCTCGAGTTCAGCGCGGTGTACTACGCTCACTGCGGCGCTTACGCCTGCCCCAACTGCGGCTTCACCAGGCCCGATCCCGACGTCCGGGCCACCAACATACAGCTGTTCGGGCTCGATTCCCTCAAGCTCCGGATGGTTGATCCCAGCGGCCTGGGCACCTCCGTCTCGGTCCCCCTGGGAGGCGTCTTCAACGCCGCCAACGTGGCCGCTGCCTTCGCCACCGCGACGGCCATGGGAGCCACTCCGGCCCAGGTCAGCTCCGCCCTGGCCACCTTCCAGCCCGCCTTCGGGCGCTCCCAACTGGCAGCCTGGAAAGGGACCTCGGTCCGCCTCATGCTGGCCAAGAACCCCGCCGGCATGGGCGAGAATCTGGCCTCCCTTGCGGCCCTGGACGCCAGCCCGGTCGTCGCTATCGCTCTCAACGACGGCATCGCCGACGGGCGCGACATCTCGTGGATCTGGGACGTCGACCTCGAAGGTCTGGCGCGCGGCCGCCGGCTGACCGTGGTGGCCTCTGGCACCCGCTGCGGCGACCTGGTGTTGAGGCTGGCCTATGCCGGCTTCGAGCGGGACCAGATCCTGGTTTGCCCGGAGCCCCAGGCAGCCCTCGACGCACTGGCGGAGATGGCCACGAAAGGGGTCGCGGCGCCGGCTCTGCTGACCTACACCGCCATGCTCAACTGGCAGCGCCTGCTGGTGCGCTCGGGCGCGAGCCAGCCTTTCCGGGGTGCCTCATGAGCGGACGACGGTTGGTACTTGGCTTGCTCTATCCGCGGGAGATGAACCTCTACGGCGACCGCGGCAACGTGCTGGCGCTGACCCGCCGGGCCGAGCGTCGAGGCCTGCGCCTGGACGTGGTGACGATCGGGCTCGAAGCGCAGGCCTCGAGCCTGATCCCCGCCTGCTCCGGATTCCTCATTGGCGGCGGCCAGGACCTTGACCAGGTCATGGTGGCTGAGGACCTGGTTCGGAGCAAGGGCCCGGCCCTCCGGACGGCGATCTCGCAGGGAGCGCCACTGCTGGCGGTCTGCGCGGGTTTCCAGCTGCTCGGAAGCCACTACCTGACCCAGGACGGCACCGCCATACCCGGTCTGGGGCTGCTTCCGATGCATACCGTGGCCAGTTCAGAGCGGTTGGTCGGGAACTTGCTGCTGGAGGCGGATCCGGGGCTCGGGCTGCGCCGGCCGCTGCTGGTGGGGTTTGAGAATCACAGTGGCCGCACCGAGCTCGCCCCGGGGCTGGCTCCCCTGGGCAAGGTTGTGCGAGGCCGGGGCAACACCGGCCAGAGCGGCTTCGAGGGCGCTTGGTCTGGGAGCGTACTGGGCACCTACCTGCATGGCCCTCTGCTGCCCAAGAACCCCCAGCTGGCGGACTGGTGGCTGGGCGCGGCGCTGAGCCGCGCTGGCGAAGATCCGGAACTCCCCGAGTTGGACGACTCCCTGGAGGAGACCGCTCGGGTCGAGGCCATCGCCAGGACCATGCACCCGGACCGGGCGCCCCGGCTACGGCTGCTGGGCCGCGGGCTGGGTCCTAAGGGAGCTGGGTGAGGTAGCCGGGCAGGGGCAGCGGGCCGGGGACAATGCCGGCCGGCTTCTGAATCGTGAAGGTGGCCCCGTACTCGCCGAAGTTGGCCGCAAAGTTGGCAGTCAACCCCACGCTCCCCCTGGGCGCAGGGGTCGGGCTGGGGTCCAGCAGCGCCAGCACCCCCAGGTTCATAGCCACGCCACCCTTGAATGCCTCCTCCTGCGGCAGATGCGTCTTGGTCGCGATGTAGACGTCACCGGTTGCCGGGCCGAACTGAAGGACCTGGGAGAGGCCGGCGAGCGGGGTCCCCGCGGAGGAGGTCGCGCCGCTGCTCAGAGCGCCCAGCGCTGAGCTGAAGATCTTCTCCAAACCGGCGCTGGTGATGACCGCGTGGAGGTGGTCGACCTCGACTCCGTGCCGCGACTGGGGTCCACTGCTGGTAACCGTGGCCCCACCCTGAGCCAGGGTTCCAAGGCGCTTGAGCGCGGCTGGCAGATTGGTCAGCGACGAGGGCAGCGCGGCTCCCTGGCTGGAACCGGTCGGCACCGCATCCGCCTGATACCACTGCTTTCCGTTGAGGCTGGCATAGGCCTTGCCGCCGACCTGGACCAGCTGCAGTGGGGTCGGGAGGAACGCTGGCACATCGTAGGTGACCCTGAACTCGGTCGGGCTCTGATAGTCGATGGTCCCGCTGACCGGACCTGAGTTGAGCTCGGTCTGGAGCTTGGCAAGCTGCTGCTGACTGGCGGCCGGGAGACCGCTCACGCCCGCCAAGGTCATGTTCAGCCCGCCCTTGAAGGTCACCCGGAAGCTGGTTCCGAAGGCACCGGAGTTGGCGGCGCCCAGGAGCTTGGCCGCGACCGCGTGAGAGTTATTCGGATTCGGAGCCGCGGCTGCCCCACAGCCGACCAGGACCAGCGCTCCGGTCATCGCCGCCGCCATCGCGATCAGAGACCTTGGGATCATCTCGCGATGGTAACCCGGATCCGGGCCGCCACCCCCGTCTGCAACGTGCTCGCGACAGGCCAGGCACCGCCGTCCAGGGCGGCTCCGTAGTAGCGTACACGGCGTGGCGGACGACCCCCGGCGGCGCAAGCGGCCCGCACGCGGGAGCAAACCGTCCCCGCCGACCCGCCTGCGCTCGATCCCGGGCGGGGCGGGCACCGCCGCCGACCCACTCAGCGATCCCTCCAGCTACCTCAACCGGGAGTTGAGCTGGCTGGACTTCGACGCCAGGGTGCTGGCGGAGGCCCAGGACCCCCGGGTTCCCCTGCTCGAGCGGCTCCGATTCCTGGCCATCACCGCCAACAACCTGGATGAGTTCTACATGATCCGGGTGGCATCGTTGAAGCGGCAGCTGGGCGAGCACGTGCAGGCCACCCACGCCGACCAGATGACCGCCACCGAGCAGCTCCAGGCGATCACCGTGCGCAGCCAGGAGCTGGTCGCGGCCCAGCTCCGGTGCCTGCTCACAGAGGTGGTGCCGGCGCTGGCCGAGAAGCGGGTGCGCCTGCTCCTGACCGGAGAGCCACTCACGGGCCCCGAGCGAGCTCGCTGTGACGACTTCTTCGACCGCCACCTCTACCCCCTCCTGACCCCCTTGGCGATCGACCCGGCACACCCCTTCCCGTACCTGAGCAATCTCTCCTTGTCCATCGCCGTGGTCCTGGGTGAGCCGGGCGACGGCACCCCTCGAGTGGCGCGGGTCAAGGTGCCCTCGTTTCTGCCGCGGTTCTTCAGAGCCGGCGCCCAGGGACCGTTCGTCCCCGTGGAGCGGATCATCGCCGAGCGCCTGGGCCGGCTTTTCCCCGGGATGGACATCCTCTCTCATGGGGTCTTCCGCATCACCAGGGACGCCGACTTCGACGTCGACGAGGACGAGCCGGACCTGCTCTCGGCCATAGAGGAGGAGCTCCGGGAGCGCCGCTTCGGCGCCATCGTGAGAGTGGAGACCGGACCAGCCTTGGCGCCCGAGCTGGTCAGCATGCTGGAGACCGAGCTGGGCGTCGGCCAGGAGGACATCCAGCCGGTCAATGGCGTGCTTGACCTAACCGGACTCTTCAGCGTGGCCGACGCGGTCGATCGTCCCGACCTCTCGTATCCCGCGTTCAGCGGCACCACCCCTCCCCGGCTGCTCAGCGTCCAGGACCAGGACCCTGACATCTTCGCGGTGGTGAGGCGGGGGGACATCCTGGTCCAGCATCCCTACGACTCCTTCGCCGCCACCACCGAGCGCTTCATCGAGCAGGCAGCCCGCGACCCCAAGGTGGTGGCGATCAAGCAGACGCTCTATCGGACCAGCGGCGACACCCCCGTAATCGGAGCTTTGACCAGGGCGGCCGAGGATGGCAAGCAGGTGGTGGTGCTGGTGGAGATCAAGGCCCGCTTCGACGAGCAGAACAACATCCGTTGGGCCCGGCAGCTGGAGCAGGTCGGGGCTCACGTCGCCTACGGGGTGCCCGGGCTCAAGACCCACGCCAAACTGGTGCTGGTGGTGCGCCAAGAGGAGGGTGGGGTGCGCTACTACGCCCACATCGGGACCGGCAACTACAACGCCGTCACCGCCCGCCAATACACCGACTTCGGCCTCCTCACCGCCCGAACTGAGATCACCGAGGAGGTGGCCGACCTCTTCAACTACCTGACCGGCTACTCCCGGAAGCGCGACTACCGCTACCTCTGGGTCGCCCCCATCAACGCCATCGAGCGCTTCGAGGCGCTGATGGAGCGGGAGCTGGACCACCTTCGCGCCGGCCGACCCGCTGGTGTCATCATCAAGGTGAACGGGCTCACCGACGGCCGAGCGATGCGGGCGATCTACAACGCCTCTCGCCAGGGTCTGCCGATACGGCTCTTGGTGAGGGGAATATGTGCCCTCCGACCGGATGTCGCCGGGCTCAGTGCCAGTGTGGTGGTGCACAGTGTGATCGGACGCTTCCTCGAGCACGGCCGAGTCTTCGCGTTCGAAAATGGGGGGGACCATGAGGTGTTCATGGGCAGTTCGGACCTGATGGGGCGCAATCTCTACCGACGGGTGGAATGCGTCGTGCCCCTGCACGACGCCCAGGCGCGCCAGGAGGTGCTTGATGTGCTGGAGATGATGTGGCGGGATCGCCGACAGAGTTGGCAGCTGGCGGCGGATGGCAGCTGGAGCCGGGTCGATCCCGCCTCCTTGGAACCGGGCATTCAGGAACGCTTGATCGAGCGAGCCAAAGCCAGGCCTCTGGGGTGGGAGAGCCCGCGACACAATGGAGGCGGCGGTGAACGCAGATCAGGCTAGGCAGTTTCTGGGCGACAACCATCGCTCCGTGCTGGCCACCTATCGCCGCGACCAGACGGTCCAGATGTCCCCGGTTGTGGCCGGTGTCGACCAGGCGGGACGGGTGGTGATCAGCAGCCGGGAGCAGGCGGCCAAGACCCTCAACTTGAGGCGCGACCCCAGGGCGGCGCTGGTGGCCTTCACCGACTCCTTCTACGGGCCCTGGGCCATGGTCTGGGGCGAGGCGGAGGTCGTCTCCCTGCCCCAGGCGCTGCCCCTGCTGGAGGATTACTACCGCCGCATCCTGGGAGACCACCCCGACTGGGACGAGTACCGCCAGGCCATGCGGGACGAGCACAGGGTGCTGCTGCGGATCGCCATAACTCAGGCCGGTCCGGTTCGCGTCGGCTGACCGGGACATGGCCGAGATCGACTTCCAGGCGGCGGTCGCTCAGGTGGGCGCATTTGTCGCCGCGTTGATCGAGCCGGGCATGCGCCTCGGGCTGGGTACTGGGCGGACCACCAGCGCCTTTCTGGAAGCGCTCCGGCCCCGCCTGACCAGTGACTTCCCGATCACTGCGGTATGCACCTCCACCGCCACCGAGGAGCATGCCCGCGCGATGGGCATCGCGGTACTCGCCTCGACCGCGATCCCCCTCGACCTCGACATCGACGGCGCCGACGAGATCGACCCCGCCTTGGACCTCATCAAGGGTGGCGGCGGAGCCATGGTCAGGGAGAAGGTTGTGGCGGAGCGGAGCCGGCGCTTCTGGGTGATCGCCGACGCGGGCAAACTGGTGCAACGGCTGGGGGAGCAGCGCCCGGTCCCGCTGGAGGTCCTCCCCTTCGATTGGGAGGGCACCGCCGCCAGGGTGGCGCACCTGACGGGCTCCACACCTGTCCGCCGCGGCCACCAAGAGCCCTTCATCACGGACAATGGCAACTTCGTTCTCGATCTCCCCTACCGGGTCCGCCGCCTAGACCCCGATGCCCTGTCCCGGGCCCTGGAAGCAATCCCCGGCATCTTCGGACACGGCCTCTTCCTTAAGACCGCGACCGCGGCCCTGATCTCCGATGGCCGATCGGTCACCGTGAGCGGAGATCTGGAGCGCCGGCGCGATCCACTCTGACCGTGGCTGTTTCAGCCGCGTTTGCGGCGGCGGTTGAGACCCAGAATCAAGCCCATGGGAATGACCACCCCCAGAAATCCGGTCACCACCGCTATCCCGTCCGGAAGTTGCTTGGGATTGGACATTCCGACATAGGAGAAGACAGCGGATAGGGCGGCGATCACGATGATCACTACGATCGCTAGGATCAGCACCCAGTTCTCGTTCTCAGGCCGGCTCAGGATGAAGTCCGGCCAACGGTTGCGGATGAAGCGATACACGTTGATCCCGCTCAAACTGTTCAAGATCAGGGCGCTGATCACGGCGCTAACCGCCACCCCCCAGCGGAAGGCGCTCAGCTGTGAGATCACCCAGGCGGAGAAGTTGACCACCAGCAGACCGATCGGGGTGGCCAGCCCGATCACTGGCAGAATGCACGAGCGCCAGTCCTGGGGGAGCGGGATGAAGATCCCATTTTGAACCGCGCTCCCGCTGCGACGGAGCCGACTCACCCGCCCTCTACCGCTACGCTCAATGTCCAAGCTCTCACTTGCATATGTGGGGGTCCCTTCGCCATTGTGGCGGAGTTCAGCTGGAGCCGATCACCGGTGCCGGTGGTCGCATGATGGCAGGAGGAGCATGGACCTAGTCGATCTGGTGATCATTCTGGCCCTCGTCTACGCGGGGCTGACCGGTTACCGCCGAGGGTTCATCTACTCCGTCTTCTCCTTGGTGGGCTTGCTGGCGGGCCTGGGCCTGGGGTCGTGGGTCGCCACCACGGTCCCGCCCCTGCTACACGGATACAGCAGCACCATTCGCACCGTCATGGCGATCGGGCTGCTGCTGGCTTTCGCCTTGCTGGGAGACGCCATGGGGGCACTGCTGGGAGCCCGCCTGCGCACCTCCGCCCTGCGCCGGCGCCTGGGAGCGCTGGACGCCACTACCGGGTCGGCGTGGGGCCTCCTGGTGGTGCTCGTGGTCAGCTGGTACCTCGGGCTGGTTTTCGCCCAGGGCCCGATCCAGCCTCTGTCCGCCCAGATTCAGGGATCAGCAATCCTGCGGACCCTGGGCCGCGAACTTCCGGCTGGGCCGGCCTGGCTTGGTGGCCTGCAGCATGTGTTCACCAACGTGCCGTTTCCGGAGGTGTTCGCCAACCTCATCCCACCCCTGCCGGGCCCGGTCCAGCTGCCCGGTAATCTCAGCGGCGATGCCGCGATCACCCAGGACGCGGCCGAGACCGTGAAGGTGGTGAGCATTGGCTGCGGCGGCCTGATCGAGGGCAGCGGATTTCCGGTCGCCAGCGACGTGGTGGTCACCAATGCCCACGTCGTGGCAGGCACTCACGGAACCACCGTGGCCGTGCCCGGGCGGGCCGGGGCCTTGGCTGCCCAGGTGGTCTTCTACGACCCGCGCACCGACCTCTCGCTACTTCTGGTGCCCGGGCTCAACCTCGCCCCGTTGCAATTCTCCAGCTCGGCTCCGCGGGGCACCCAAGGAGCGGTGATCGGCTACCCCGAGGGAGGCACCGAGCGGGTCGCGGGGGCCGCCGTGCAGGGCCAGATCCAAGCTGTGGGCCGAGACATCTACGCCAACAGCCTGGTCAGCCGCCAGATCTACATCCTCCAGGCATCCGTGATCCCCGGCAACTCGGGTGGCCCCTTGGTCAACCTCCAAGGGCAGGTCCTCGGTGTTGTGTTCGCCAAGTCGCTGGTGAACCAGAACCAGGGCTACGCCCTGACCGCAGCTCAGGTGATCCCCGACATCAATCGGGGTGATCAGAGCCACACCCCGGTGTCCACCGGGGCCTGCGTGCAGTAGCGCCTTATGGAGTTGTAGTTAGGCAACCTAATTAGTTAAACTAACTATATGGTAGGTTCGCCCGACCGCGTGGACCCCGCTCAGGAGGATTCGTCCGACTCCCAGGCAGCCGGAGCTGAGCTCAGCTCCCGACTGCCCACTGTCATGAGCCTCCTGGCCCGGAAGCTCCGCCACGGCTACGGGCCGCAGGGGGTGAGCCTGGGCTGGTACCCCGTGCTCAATTCACTGCTCGGCCAGCCCGCCGCCACCGCGTCGGAGCTGGCCAGCCGGGAGCGCGTGAGACTTCCGTCCATGACCGCCATAGTCAACCAGATGGAGGCCGACGGGCTGGTGACCAAGGCCCCCGACCCATTGGATCGACGCTGTGTCCGGATCAGCCTCACGCCCGCCGGCGCCGAGGCGGCCCGGGCTACTCAAGCGGCTCGGAGTGCCTGGTTCGCAGCCCGGCTCGGGAACCTCTCCCCTGCGGAGGTGGCGGCCATCAGCCGGGCTCTGCCCGCCCTGGAACACCTGGTGGAGACCTCGCCGTGAAGATGAGGCTGAACGTGCGCGGGGTCACGGTGAGAACCTTCCAGGCCCTCTCGACTCGCAACTACCGCTACTTCTTCTGGGGCCAGCTGGTCTCGGTCACCGGCAGCTGGCTCCAGAGCACCGCCCAGGCCTGGCTGATTCTGGACCTCACCCACTCCGCCTTCATGCTCGGACTGCTGGTGATGGTCCAGTTCCTGCCCAACCTGCTCCTGCAGCCGTTTGGAGGGGTTGTGGCGGATCGGTTTCCCAAGCGCGCCATGCTGCTCGGGACCCAGAGTGCCTTCGCGATCGTGGCCGGAGTCCTGGGCTTGTCGGTTGGTCTGGGAGTGGTCCAGGTCTGGGAGGTGTTTGTGGTGGTGCTCGCCTTCGGCTTGATCAACGTCATCGACGGCCCCACTCGGCAAGCGTTCGTGCCCGAGATGGTGCGCCCAGACCAGCTTCCCAACGCCGTGGCCCTGAACTCCAGTGTCTTCAACGCGGCCAGGGTAGTGGGCCCCGCCATCGGCGGCATCCTGATCGCCACAGTCGGCACCGCCATCTGCTTCGACCTCAACGCGATCTCCTACCTGGCCGTGATCGCGGCCCTGTACCTGATGCATCCCGACGAACTCCACCTGATGAAGCGAACCGCCAAGCGGGTTGCGGGCACCCTGGCCCAGCTCCGGGAGGGAGGCGCTTACGCGCTGCGGACCCCGGAGGTGCTCTTGGTGATGGTCCTGATGCTGGTGGTGGGTACGTTCACCTACAACCTCTCGGTTCTGATCCCCGCCTTCGCCCGCGACGGCCTCCACTCGGGAGCCACCACATTCGGCCTGCTCAGCGCCGCTCTGGGGGTGGGGGCCCTCGGTGGCGCCCTAGGGGTCGCCTACTCCGGCAAGGCGGCGGTGCCAGCCCTCCTTGTCGGATGTGGGGTGTTTGGAGGCTTCCTGGCGCTGGCGGGACAGACCACCAGTCTGGTGCCGGCCATGGGCCTGCTGGCAGTCACCGGGGTCGGCATGATCGTGTACTCGGCCCTCTCCAACAGCATCATCCAGCTCTACACCCCAGCTCGGCTGCGCGGCCGGGTGATGGCCCTGTATCTCTGGGTCTTCATGGGCTCAACTCCCATCGGCAGCCCGCTGACAGGGCTGATCGAGCAAAACTGGGGCAGCCGTGCCGCCATGACCCTGGCCGGCCTGGTGGCGGTGGCGACCGCCATTGGGGGCGCGATATGGTGGGCGCGTCGGCGGCGCCGCCCGAGTGGAGACTACGCCTCGGCGGTCCCCCTGGCCGAGGCCCCGACCGCGTGATAGCCACCATCCACGTGAATCATCTCGCCGGTGGTGGCGGGGAAGTAGTCTGAGAGCAGCGCCACCACCGCCTTGCCGACGGGGTCCGAGTTGCGGGCGTCCCACCCCAGCGGGGCCTGCTCGGCGAAGACCTCTGGGAATCGGGAGAAACCTGGGATTCCCTTGGCGGCGGTGGTGAAGGTGGGTCCGGCCGAGACGGCGTTGACCCGGATCTGCCGCGGCCCCAGGTACTGAGCGAGGTAGCGCACTACCGACTCCAGGGCCGCCTTCGAAACCCCCATCCAGTCGTAGCCGGGCCAGGCCTGGGTGGCGTCGAAGTCGAGAGTGACGATGCTTCCCCCTGCCTCCGGCATCAGCGGGGCCAGCGCCACCGCCAGCTGCTTGAGGGAGTAGGCGCTGATCCGCAGGGCCACCGCGGCGGACTCCCAAGGGGTGGTCAGGAAGGCTCCCCCCAGGGCGTCCCCGGGCGCGAACGCCACCCCATGCACGATCCCGTCCAGCCGCAGTCCCCGGTCGCCGAGCAGGGCCGCCAGGGTTTCGAAGTCCTGGTCCCTGGCCACGTCCAATTCCAGCACCTCGGGGCTGGGAGACAGCCTGGAGGCGCTGCGCCGAGTGAGGCTCATAGCTCGCCCAAAAGAGGTCAGCAGCACCTCCGCCCCGTCAGCCTGCGCTTGGCGAGCGACTGCGAATGGCAAGGAAGCCGGGGTCAGCACCCCGGTCACCAGGATCCGCTTACCTGAGAGCAACATGAATGGCAAGGTTAACGCCTTGGGGCCAGGACCGAAGGCTGAGTTGCCGGGGAGACCACCGCGGCGAGGCGGCTACAATCTGCCTGCATGGCTGCCGGGACCAGGCCAAGGCGCCGCCGCGCCGGGCTATCGACCCACAAATCGTCCTTCTCATGGGGCCGGCACCGGACGCTGCTGGCGTTCCTGGTGGTGGTTGGCTTTGCCATTTCTGGCCTCAGCGGAGTGGTCGCTTATTTCCTGCCCGCGGTCACCACCGCCTTCCACGTCACCGGCCAGGCCACCACCGGCAAGGGTGGCCGCAATGGCACCTCCAAGGGGACGATCCAGGCGACCGCCACCCCTCCCCCACCCGGAGCGCCCTTCACCGTCCTGCTGCTGGGTTCTGACAACGATGCCAAGTTCGTGGCTGGCCAGGTCCTGACCCAGACCATGATCCTGGTCCGGGTCGACCCCCAGACCCACAAGGCGGTGATGCTCTCCATTCCCCGCGACCTGTGGGTTCCCATCGCCAGCGGCGGCAGCGCCAAGATCGACGCCGCCTACCTCGATGGAGGCGCCACCGACGCCATCCAAACAGTCGAGAACAACTTCGGGATCTCAGTCAACTACTGGGCCTGGATCGGGCTCGGTGGTTTGGTCCAGCTGGTCAACCAGTTGGGCGGGGTCGACGTGATCGCCCAGATGCCGATCCTGGACGACCAGTACCCCTATGACCTCACCGGCAACAACCCCTATGCCAACCAGCGGATCGCGGTCCTGCCGGGGCCGCAGCGACTGGATGGGGTCAACGCCCTGACCTACGTGCGCTCCCGGCACGGCGACATCCTGGAGGACATCGCCCGCTCCCAGAAGCAGCAGCAGCTCTTGGTCGACATCAAGGACGCCGCCAAGCATCTCAACCTGACCGACATCCCCCGCATCGCCAGCGCGCTGGGCAACGGCGTCCGGACCGACATGGCGCTGACCCAGCTGAGCTCGATCGCCGCCCTGGCCAAGGACTTCAGCAACGGCGGAGTGCAGCAGGTCGTGATGCTTCCCCCCGACTACAGCAACGCGGTCATCAATGGCCAGGACGCGCTAGCTCCCAACTGGCCCGTGATCAATGCCCTAGTGGCGCAATACTTCCCCAAATGAGTCCCCGTCAACTGCTCGCCAGCCTGGCCACGGTGGGGCTCATGGCCCTCTTCGGGTTCGGCGTCTGGACCGTGCTCGGCACCCTTCAGACCAGGGGCTCCAATGTCGCCGACCCCACCCAGCAACAGGCGCTGGTGGCGCTGCCCGGAACTCTGGTGGTGGCCCAGAACGGGTCCCTCTACAGCCTCCACGGGCTGAGCTTCAGCAAGCTTGACACCGCGCCCGGAAACTGGGTCCAGGTGGCTCCCGGGCCGAGCGGGGACCTGCTCGCCGTGGACAAGGGCAACGGCTACTCGAACGTTCTGCTGCTCAACCAACAGGGCCAGACGATTCGGACGCTGCTGAGCGAGAGCTCCACCCAGTTCTTCAACAACCACTTTGCCTACTATCCGAGGCTGAGCAGTAACCGCCAGACCCTGTTCTACGCCTGGAACTGGGTGGATCCCAGCGCCAACTACAACGTTGACTTCCAGATCCAGGCCGTGCCGCTGGCCAACCCGGGAACCACCCCGACCCAGTGGAGCATCCCGAACTACTA
>Ga0307374_10010812_pt1 | contig 13115 bp, 10 predicted proteins | sample OX3MG_FD_202532 | JGI IMG/M metagenome (GOLD analysis project Ga0307374, IMG submission 202532) | Soil microbial communities from Risofladan, Vaasa, Finland - OX-3 | ecosystem: Environmental > Terrestrial > Soil > Coastal area > Acid sulfate soil | place: Finland: Risofladan, Vaasa | collected...
ACGCCGGGGAGATTTGCCGCCGCGGAAAACTTGATGTCAGGCGTACCCACACTGAACCCGTTTTCGCCTGAGGCTGCTTCGATCTCACACCTGTTCGTCGCAATCCTGTGCGTGATGTTCGCGATCTTCGCGCTGGTGGCGGCGATCGTTACCGTCGCGATTGTGCGCTATCGGGATCGCGAGGGCGCCGCCGACGCGCGCCAGGAATTCGGAAATTCCCGGCTCGAAATCGCGTGGACGGCGGGTCCGACGCTCCTGCTGATCGTCATATTCATTTTCATGGTGCGGACTATTCATGCCTCCGATCCGCCGGTGCGCGGGCGAACGCCCGAGCTTCGCGTGATTGGGCATCAGTGGTGGTGGGAAGCCGATTACCTTTCTTCCGGCGTGGTGACCGCCAATGAGATTCACATTCCGGTCGGCAGGCCGATCCTGATCGACCTCGAATCCGCCGACGTGATTCACGATTTCTGGGTGCCCGAGCTCGGGCGCAAGATCGACGCGGTACCGGGCCACAAAAATCATCTCTGGATTCGCGCTGACAAGCCCGGCGTTTACCTCGGAGCCTGCGCCGAATTTTGCGGCAACGAACACGCGTGGATGCGCATGATCGTGGTTGCGCAGCCGCAGGCAGACTTTGCCGCATGGCAGCGCGATCAGCTCGCGGTGCCCGCCGTTGCGGTCACCGGCGAAGCTGCGCAGGGCGCGCGGATTTTCCGCGAGCAAACCTGCATCAACTGTCACGCGATCGCAGGCACGGCCGGAATTCAGCGCATCGGTCCGGATCTCACTCATCTGGCGAGCCGGCGCATCCTGGCCGCGGGAGCGGCCGACAACACACCGGCTAACCTCTTCAAGTGGCTCAAGGATCCAAACTCGATCAAGCCCGAGACGCATATGCCGAACTTTCAGTTGAGCGATGCGCAGACGCATGCGCTGGTCGCATACCTGGAGACTCTCAAGTGAGCGGTCTTGCGGTCAGCGGGCGAATCGGAGAGCCCAGCGCCGCGGCCGCACGCCGGGGGCTGCTCGCCTGGGTCGCATCGGTCGATCACAAGCAGATCGGCATCATGTACATGCTGTCGGCGTTGTTGTTCTTTGCCATCGGTGGCTTCGAGGCACTGCTGATCCGGATTCAGCTTGCGGTGCCCAACAATCATTTCCTTTCGCCCGATACGTTCAACCAGATTTTCACTATGCATGGCACGACGATGATTTTCCTGGTCGTGATGCCGATGCTGGCGGGGATGTCGATCTATGCGGTGCCGCTGATGATCGGCGCGCGCGACGTGGCGTTTCCGCGTCTGAACGCGATGAGCTTCTGGATCCAGCTCTTTGGCGGAATCCTGCTGTACTTCAGCTTCGTCGCGGGCGGCGCGCCGAATGCCGGATGGTTCAGCTATGCGCCGCTCAGCGAGCCCGCCTTCTCGATCTCCAACGGCGTGACCTACTGGGTGCTGGCGCTGACCTGCCTCGGGATCGGGTCGATCGCGGGCGCGATCAACATGATCGTAACGATCGTGACGCTCAGGGTCCGCGGTCAGACGATCCGGCGCCTGCCGCTGTTCGTGTGGATGACGCTGGTCAACTCGTTCTTGATTATCATGGCGCTGCCGGTGCTCAACGGCGCGCTGGTGATGCTGCTGATCGATCGGCTGCTCAACGCGCACGTGTTCTCGCCGGCGTTCGGGGGCTCGGCGTTGCTCTGGCAGCACTATTTCTGGGGCTTCGGGCATCCCGAGGTTTACATCATGATTCTGCCCGCGTTCGGAATAATCTCGGAGGTGATTCCGGTCTTTTCGGGCAAACCGATCTACGGTTATGGGTTCGTCGCCGCTTCGACGGTCGCGATCGCTTTCCTGTCGTTCACGGTATGGGCGCATCACATGTTCGCGGTCGGCCTCGGGCACATGTTCGTGATGTTCTTTTCGTTCACGAGCATGGCGATTGCGATACCGACCGGAGTGAAAATCTTCAACTGGAGCGCGACGCTTTATCACGGACGAATTCGCCTCACGACCTCGATGATGTTCGCGCTCGGATTTATCGTGATGTTCACGATGGGTGGTCTGACCGGCGTGAGCTTCGCGGTGGCGCCGATCGACTGGCAGCTCACCGATACCTACTACCTGGTGGCGCATTTCCATTACGTGCTGTTCGGCGGAACGGCGCTCGCGATCTTTGCCGGGATCTATTACTGGTTCCCGAAAATGACCGGGCGCATGCTCAACGAGCGGATCGGCCGGTGGCATTTCTGGCTCACGCTAATCGGATTCAACCTGACGTTCTTTCTGATGCATCCGCTCGGCATGATGGGGATGCCGCGGCGCGTGTTCACTTATCCGGACCTGCCGGGCTGGATGATCCTGAACATGATCTCGACCGTCGGCGCCTTCGTCCTGCTCGCCTCGGTGCTTCTGTTTCTCTGGAATATCCAGATGAGCCTTGCCTCGGGCGCGGCCGCGGGCGACAACCCGTGGGATGCGTGGACGCTCGAGTGGGCGACCACGTCGCCGCCGCCGCCTGAAAATTTCGCGCTGGTTCCTCCCGTTCACGGACGGCGCCCGCTGTGGGACTTGAAGCATCCCGATCGCGCCGATGAGCGCGCCTGGGTCGAAGGGTAGGGCGATGCCGAAGGCGAAACTCGCGATCGGGCTGTTCATTCTGTCGGAGGCGAATTTCTTTCTGCTGCTGATTATCGCGTACGTCTATTACCATGCCTATCCGGGATCGGGTCCGACCGCGGCCAGCGTGCTGAATCCGATGCGCACCGGGCTGTTCTCGATTCTGCTCTTTGCGAGCAGCGCGACGATGCTGGTTGCCGCCAACAGGTACCGCGCGCGGGCGTATCGCGCGACACTCACGTGGCTCGTCGCGACGGTCGCGCTGGGTGCGATGTTCCTGCTGGGGCAGGCGCTCGAATACGCCGGGCTCTACGAACGCGGGGTTGCGGTGAATCGCAATCTTTTCGCGACCACGTTCTTCACCCTGACCGGGTTCCACGGCTTGCACGTTTTCATCGGCCTGGTCGCGATCGCGATTGTCGCCGGGCTTTCCGCGAGCGGACGGCTGGCCGGCAGCGCGCGCGAAGCCGACGCTTTCGAGGCGGTCGGAATCTACTGGCATTTCGTCGATGCGGTGTGGGTCGTGATTTTCAGCGTCGTTTATCTGTGGGCGATCCTGTGAGCGGAGTCGGCAACCTGCTGCGCGCATGGGATTTCGATCCGTCGATCGTGATCGGATGCGCCGCGCTGCTCGCGGCGTACGCCTTTGCGCATCGCGATGATTACTCGCGCGCGCCATGGTTTGTCGGCGGGGTGGCCGCGATGTTTCTTGCGCTGGTGTCTCCGCTCGACGCTTTGTCCGACGAGTATCTGTTCAGTGCGCACATGTTGCAGCATCTGATTCTGATTCTGATTGTCCCGCCGCTGTTGATATCAGGCCTCTCGGCTAAGGTCGCGCGCGCGATCCGTGCGGTGCCCGCGCTGGCGCGGATCGAAACGATTCTCGCAACGCCCGCGGTCGCGTGGACGCTCGCGATGGCGACGCTATGGATCTGGCATTGGCCGGCACTGTACAACGCGACTCTGGCGAACGAGGACGTGCATATCCTCGAGCATCTGTGTTTCCTCGTCACCGCGACGATCTTCTGGTGGCCGATCTTCGCCCCGGACGCACGCGCGCGGATGGAGCCGACGCACGCGATCGTCTATCTGGCGACGGCGATGGTCTCCAACAGCGTGCTGGCGATCCTCCTCACGTTCGCGGAACCGGGGCTTTATCCCGCGTATCTGCATCCGGTGGACTCGCTCGGAATCCTGCCGATCCTGCGCGAAGGCTGGGGCCTTACGCCGGCCGCCGATCAACAGCTTGGCGGACTTTTGATGTGGGTGCCGGGCGGGTTGGTTTTTCTAGGCGCTATCATCTTTGTGATGGCCAGGTGGTATTCGGATCCGGAGCCACGGACTGGCACGCTCGGTGTTGCCGCGCGATGACGAAGTGACCAGAGAGGATGACTTGATGGCCTCGGAAACGGACCGCATCGAATCGAAAACGGACGAGGGCTGGACTGCGCCCAAACCCGACCGGGTGCCCGCGCCGACCTATCAGCCCGCGGTGATGGCGCTCGGGATCGCGTTCGGGATGTTTGGGTTGGTCACCTCGTACGCTTTTTCCGCGGTGGGACTGGTCTTGTTCGTGTTCGCGCTATCGCGCTGGATTGGAGAGCTGGTGCATGACGAATGACACTGAAAATCGCGCGCCGTCGGGCGAAGCTCCGCTGAGCCCCGAGCGCCGCGCGTTTGTGGCGCGGCTTTCGCTCGGGCTGATGGGGCTCGCCGCCGCGCTGGTCGCGGTGCCGGTGGTGGGATTTATCATCGGTCCGCTGATCAGGAAGTTTCCCGATGTCTGGCGGCCGGTCGGCAAAGCCGAGGATTTCTCGGTCGGAAAAACTGTGCGCGTCTCGTTCCGCGATCCGTCGCCGCTGGCGTGGGCCGGCGTCACCGCGGAGACCGCCGCGTGGCTGCGCCGCGACGGCAGCGGCAACTTCACCGCGTTCGCGATCAACTGCACGCATCTCGGATGCCCCGTGCGATGGCTGCCGGACGCAAACCTGTTCATGTGCCCGTGCCACGGCGGCGTCTATTATTCAGACGGCCGCGTTGCCGGCGGTCCGCCGCCGCGTCCGCTGTTTCAGTATCCGGTCAGAATCAACGGTGGGATGGTCGAGATTCGCACCAGCGCGGTGCCAATCGGATGAGCGAGGAGGCGAGCGCGCGGTGATGAATCTGGTTCGCGGGCTGATCGATGCGTTCGAGGAGCGCACCGGTCTGCTCAAGATAATGGGCGATCTGGCGCGGCATCCCGTGCCGCCCGACACCGGATGGTGGTACGTGTTCGGCAGCGCGACGGTCGTCGCATTCATGATCCAGGTGGTGACCGGGATCGCGCTCTCGACTTCGTACATCTCCTCGAGCGGCGACGCGTATCAGGCGCTGCAATTCATCACGACCCAGGCGCTGATGGGGAATCTGCTGCGCGGGATGCACTATTTCGGCGCGTCCGCGATGGTCCTGCTAGTCGGGATTCATATGACGCAGGTCTTCGTGATGGGCTGCTACAAGTACCCGCGCGAGTTCAACTGGGTCACGGGAGTGGTGCTGTTGTTTCTGACCCTCGCGATGGGATTCACGGGTCAGCTATTGCGCTGGGATCAAAACGCGGTGTGGTCGATCGTGGTGGGCGCGGAGCAGGCCGGGCGCATGCCGATTGTGGGGCCGATGCTGGCGCACTTTCTGCTCGCCGGGAAAACGCTCGGCGGCGCCACGCTGTCGCGGTTTTTCGCGTTTCACGTGTTTTTTATTCCCGCGCTGATCTTCGCGGTGGTCGGGATTCATCTCTACCTCGTGATGCACGACGGAATCTCAGAACCGCCGGTGGCGGGTGAACCGGTCGATCCCGCGACCTATCACGAGAAATACGATCAACTGATCGAAAAGCGCGGGGTTCCGTTCTGGCCCGACGCGGCGTGGCGCGACGTCGTGTTCTGCGTCGCCGTCGTGATCGCGATTGTCGCGCTGGCCGCGATCTTCGGTCCGCCGAAGCTCGATAATCCTCCCAACCCAAGCCTGCTCGCGCGCGATCCCGCGCCCGACTGGTATCTCCTCTGGTACTTCGCGCTGCTCGCCTTGATCCCGCATAAGATGACGACGCCGGTGATCCTGCTCGCGCCGCTGGTCGGAATTATCGTTCTGCTGGTCGTGCCGATAGTGTCGAACACGGGCGAGCGTCATCCGCGCAACCGTCCGTGGGCGGTCGGCGCCGTGATCGTAATCGTGATGATGATCGCGACACTTTGGATCGAGGCGATTCGCGAGCCGTGGTCGCCCGATTTCGCCGCGCAGCCGTTGTCCGCCGCAATTGTCGGCGTCAGCGGGGGGCCGATCGCCAACGGCGCGAAGCTGTTCCATGAGAAAGGGTGCGAGTTCTGCCATCAGATCTCCGGCAACGGAGGTCATCGCGGACCCGACCTGAGTTATGTCGGCGATCGGCTTACCAAAGACGATCTGACGATCCGAATCATGAACGGCGGTTACAACATGCCCGCGTACGCGGGTAACCTGAGTCCACAGGATCTCGAGGATCTGGTGATCTTCCTCGGCTCGCGCAGGCATCCGGAAGCCGCCGCCGGCGCAGCGGCGTCGGGCGGCAAGTAGAGTGCGAGCGGGCCGCTTCCGATTTCAGCTCTTGTCGCGCGATCCGTACGACACCGATAGCCCCGCGCGCGCGTCGGATTGAATTCCGTATTGTGGAATCGGATAGCGCAATCCGTTGGCTGCGAGGCGCTTCATGCCCTCGATCGCTTTCGGTACGAATTCGGGCGGCGTCGCGAGCAACAGCTCGTCGTCGAGCACGCCGCCGTAACGGCGCTCCGCGTAACACGGAATCGACAGGCTCGGTTCGCGGGTTTTGAGCGCGCGGCCCCACGAATCGGCACACGCCGATTCTCCGACGACGCCCCAGTTGAACTTGCGATAGCCGGTCCATTGTAGGCCGTTGATGAACAGGATCATCTGCCCCGGGGTGGCATAGATGAGACAGATGTCCGGAGGATTGAGGCGCCCCGAAGCGAGCGGCGCCACCGCCATCGCGGCGTATCTCCCGTACGCGACGGTGTCCATCGCGCGCTGATGGGCGGCGGAATCTTCAAGCGTCGAGAACCATACGCCGGACATCGCCTTGCCGGAGAGCCATTCCTCGTTCTGCGGATGCAGTCCGATCACCGCGCCGCACTGCGCTCCGACCAGATCTTTCGCCGTGATGCCGACGGTCCATCCGAGGCGCGCGGCCTGCGCGACGATTTGGTCGGTGGTGTGAATCGACTTGGGACGGCGGATCTTCGGGATCGCCTCCATCTCCTCGACGCTTGCGTAGAGCTTCATCCCGATTGGCGTGGTCCGCAACCGAAGCAGGCGGTTGAGGTCGTCAATAATCGCATTCCAATCGAAGGTTGGTGATGCAGTCGCAGGAGAGGGTTTGGCTTCGATATTCGATTCAGACATGGCTGATTCCTTTTGCGGGTCGCAATTGATTGGGCGCGCATCGCTGCGGCGAACGGTCAACCGCTTCGGGGTATATCGCATCGAGGCGGAAGATAGCTAATCGGCGTGGCAAAATTTTGCCGCGGATGCGGCCAGATACGGACCGTCAAGAACGCCGTTCCGGAATCAGATTCCTACCAAACGTCGCAATTACTAGCCAAAGTGACCGCCTTCACGTCCAAATGGTTGATATATCGAAGCATTTCACTCGACGAGGACCTTTCAAAGCTCGGCACATATCTTGGGTGTCAGCCGAGGACCTTGCGTGCGGCTGGATATTCAGAATCACCTCGAATCCGCTCCGACCCGGAACGAGCAGACCGCCGTACTGCCCACAACGGGCAGCATTCGCACACACCTGCGCAATCGATTCGCCGCAAGCGCGATCGAGATCTGGCTCGGATTTGGGCTTGCGGTCGCGACGCTACTCATGGTTGGAGCTGTCTCGTACTGGAGTACGCGCGAATTTCAGGAAACCACCGGATGGGTCACCCATACCTATCGCGTTATCGATACTCTTCGCGACCTGCAAGCCGCGTCCACGCGCGCGGAAAACGAAAATTGGGGATCCATCCTGGCCGGCACTCCCAGCAACCTGGTCGATCGCAAGGGTAACGCGGACCGGTTCGATAAGGACCTCGCTCAACTCAGGCTCCTGGTCAGCGACAATCCGCTGGAGGAGCAAAACCTCGCCGCGGTCGAGTCGCTGATGCGCGCGCGGATCACCCTGAGCGAAGACGCGCTCGCGAAGGCTCGCCGCGACGGACAAACCGCAGGCGTTGACTATGCGTTGACGCGCGGATTGCTTCCCCTTGGCGAAGAGATTGAGCGCCATGTTCGTGCGATGACAGCGACCGAAAACGCTCTGCTCGATCAGCGCCAGGCCCGAGAGCAGGTGACCGCGCGGTTCTCGATTCGAATCATCGTGTACGGATCGCTCGCGGCGATGCTCTTCATCGGCTTCGCGGCAGTCTTTATTCATCGGGTGCTGGGCAGATTACGGGCTGCTACCGAGATGGCCGAGCTGGCGGCGCTTCAGGCCGAGCAGCGCGGCCAGGAACTTGCGCATCAGATCGTGACCGTGCAGCGCGCGCAGGAGCGGTTTGGCAATCTCCTCGAGTCGTCGACCGACGCGATTCTGACAGTCGATCTGAATGGCCAAATCACTTACGCCAACGGCCGGGCGACGCAATATTTTGGCTATCCTGTCGCGGAACTTGTCGGCTCGAACGTGGATCGGCTCGTGCCCGGGTCCAAACGCGACGAACACGCGGCAAACCGTGCCGCTTATGCACGCGAGCCGCGGGTGCGAGCGATGGCGCCCAACCTCGAATTGAGCGCGGTGCGCCGCGATGGCACCGCGTTCCCAGTCGAGATCAGCCTGAGCCCGGTTGAAGCCGATGACGGCCCGCAGGTCCTGACCACGATTCGTGACATGACCGAATACCGCCGGGCGCAGGAATATCGTGCGATACTTTCGGCGATCGTCGAGGCGTCAAGGTATTCAATAATCAGTCACACGCCCGAGGGCGTCGTCCTCAGTTGGAATCCCGGCGCCGAACAGCTTTACGGATGGACGGCGGCTGAAATTGTTGGGCGCAACATCGCAGTCCTGATTCCGGAAGATCGCCCGACCGAGCTTCGCGACACGACCGCGCGCCTCGCCGACGGCCACACCACACTCGAGTACGAGACCCGCCGCAAACGCAAGAACGCGTCGTTGGTTGACATTGCGATCTCGAAAGCGCCGATTGTTGATTATCGCGGCCGGCTCACGGCAATCTCCGCGATCAGCTACGACATCACCGAGCGCAAGCGCGCGGAAGCGGACCTGCGCGCCCGCACCGAGGAGCTGGCGCGCTCCAACGCGGAGCTCGAGCAGTTCGCCTATGTCGCATCGCACGACCTGCAGGAGCCGCTGCGAATGGTGGCGAGCTACCTGCAATTGATCGCGCAGCGATACTCGGGACGGCTGGATGCCGACGCCGACGACTTCATAAATTTTGCCGTCGATGGCGCCACGCGGATGAAGCAGCTTATCAACGATCTGCTGAATTATTCGCGCGCCGGCCGCGGGCCGGAGCCGGTCGTGCTGGATCTCAGCGCGCCGCTGAGCCGCGCCCTGGCCAGCCTTTCGCTCAGTATCGAGGAAACGAGCGCCGAAATCACGAACGATCCTCTGCCGCGCGTGATCGGTGACGAAAACCGGCTGTATGAGGTTTTCCAGAACCTGATCGGCAACGCGATAAAGTTTCGCGGCAGCGCGCCCGCGCAAATTCATATCGGGGCGCGGCGCGAGGGCGGCGAGTGGACGATTTCGGTCGCCGACCACGGCATCGGAATCGCTCCCGAGTATCAACAGCGGATATTTGCGATGTTCCAGCGCCTGCACGGGCGCGAGGAATATCCGGGAACCGGTATCGGACTGGCAATCTGCAAGCGGATCATCGAGCGGCTCGGCGGACGAATCTGGGTCGATTCACAAGCCGGGCAGGGCGCGACGTTCTGCTTCACGTTGTCCGCATGCGAGGTGGAAAATGATTCAGACCATGACTGCGAAGCTCGAGTCGGTGGAGATTCTGCTGGTTGAAGACAATCCGGGCGATGTGCGCCTGACGATTGAAGTTCTGCGCGACGGCAAGTTCAGCAACCGGCTCAACGTGGCGGCTGACGGCGTCGAGGCGATGAACTTTCTGCACCGGCGCGCAGGTTACAGCAACGCGCAACGTCCGGACCTGGTCCTGCTCGATCTCAACCTGCCTCGTAAGGACGGGCGCGAGGTGCTGGCCGAAATCAAGACTGACCCGGCACTCAAGCGTATCCCGGTGGTGGTGCTGACCACTTCCTCGACGCAGATCGACGTGCTGCGCAGCTACGAACTGCAAGCCAATTGTTACATCACGAAACCAGTGGATCTCGCGCAGTTCACAAAAGTGGTGCGGCAGATTCAGGATTTCTGGCTGACGATCGTCCAGCTGCCGGAGGAGTAGGCGGCGATGCCCGACACGGCAATCCGGGTCCTGCTGATCGAAGACAACCCCGCCGACGCGCGGCTGGTTACCGTTGCGCTGGCGGAAAGCCCCGGCGCGCGCTTCGTGGTGAAATCCGCGGCGCGGCTGAGTGCCGGACTGGACTATTTGCGCCACGACCAATTTGACGTGGTGTTGCTCGATCTCTCGCTGCCCGATTGTCCGCGCGAGCAAACTGTCACGCGAGTTACCACCGCGGCGGCGCGCCTGCCGATCGTCGTGCTGACCGGACTTGACGACGAACGGCTCGGCCGCGAAATCGTGAAGCTTGGCGCCCAGGACTACCTGGTCAAGGGACAGTTCGACGGACGCCTGCTCAATCGGGCTCTGTTCTATGCGATCGAGCGTAAACGCAGCGAGGAAAAAATCGCCGGCGCGCGCGACGAGGCGCTCGAAGCGGTCGGTCTTAAATCCGCATTTCTGGCCAACATGAGCCACGAGATCCGCACCCCGATGAACGCGATCATCGGAATGACGCGGATGCTGCTGGACACGGCGCTCAATTCAGATCAGCGCGAATTCGCCGAAGTGGTATGGTCCAGCGCGCATTCCCTGCTCGCGATCATCAACGACATTCTGGACTTCTCCAAAGCTTCCTCGGGCAAGCTGCGGCTCGAAGAGATCGACTTCTGCCCGGCCGAGACGCTCGAGGGCGTGATCGCCCTGTTCGCCGAACAGATTCAGCGCGCCGGAATCGAGCTGGCAACGTTCGTCGATCACGCCGTGCCCGCGCGCGTGCGCGGCGATCCGGTCCGGCTGCGGCAGGTGCTGGTCAACCTGATCGGCAATGCAATCAAGTTCACCGACGCGGGCGAAGTCGCGGTCACGGTCGATTGCATCAGCGCGTCGCGATCTGACTCGGTGCTGCGCTTTTCGGTTCGAGACACGGGCCCGGGCATCGCGGCCGAAGCGCAAACGCGGCTCTTCCAGGCGTTCTATCAGGCTGACGGATCGACGACGCGCCGCCACGGCGGGACCGGGCTTGGGCTCGCGATCTCAGCGCAGATCGTGGCGCGGATGGGCGGCGAGATCAGCGTCGAAAGCACTCCCGGCCGCGGGTCCACCTTTTCGTTCACCGCGCGCTTTCGGCGCCCGACGGACGCCGTCGATACCGCCGCCGGACCGCTCGAGGAGCTTCGCGGCCATACCGTTCTGCTCGCCGCGACCGAGTCGCTCGGAGCCCGCTTTCTGGTCCGGCAGATGGAATCCTGGGGAGTTCGATGCGAGCGCGCAATGACGGCCGAGCAGACGCTTGCGATAGCTTCAGCTTCGCGGCCCGCCGGGCCTCTGGATGCGGTGCTGATCGATTGCCATCTGGAGGGGATGGAAGGGCTTGAGCTGGCGCGCCAGCTTTCCGCGCGTGCGGCCAGGCACGGATTTCCGATCGTGGGAATCTGTCACCTCGGCAAGCGCCCCGGCGCCGCCGCGATGCGCGCGGCGGGAATGATCGCCGCGTTGGCCAAGCCGGTGCGCCAGTCCGAGTTGTCGAGTTGTCTGGTCAACGCCATCGCGCGAGCGGGGGAACTTCCGCGCACCGTCTCGCGCGCCAAGCCGCCGCGGCGCGGGATTCAACTCAAGCGATTGCGGGAAATTAGCGAATCGCTCCCGCGCGAGGCGCGCGAGCGGGCACGAATTCTGGTCGCCGAGGATCACGTCGTCAATCGCAGGGTGGCGCTCAAGATGCTCGAGCAATTGGGTTGTCGCGCGCAGTCCGTTACCAACGGACTCGAAGCGATCGAGGCGCTGGCGCATACCGCGTACGACATCGTGTTGATGGATTGCCAGATGCCGGAGATGGACGGTTACGAAGCCACCCGCGAGATCCGGCGCCGAATTGGCGGGACTGACAAGATCGCGATCATTGGATTGACCGCGCACGCGCTTTCTGGCGATCGGCAAAAATGCCTTGACGCCGGGATGGACGATTATCTGAGCAAGCCGTTTTTACCCGAGGATCTCGCCGCGGTCATCGGCCATTGGCTTTGCCGCGATGGTGCTGCGCAGGCGCGCGAAGCCACTGCACCGCAAGCCGTCGAGGCGCCGCCGCGCGAAGCCAGTTCCAATGCGGAGCCCCCGGCGGTCGATCCCGAAGCGCTCAGCATCCTCGCCGCCGCCGACGACGGCCCCGACTTCGTGCGTCAGCTTATAGGAGTGTTTCTGACCGACCTTGATAATCGGCTTTCGACGATGCGATCGGGCGCGGCAGCAGACGACGCGAAGGCCGTCGCGCACGCGGCACACGCACTCAAGGGTAGCTGTGGCCACTTTGGCGCCCAGCGGCTCGTCGCGCTATGCCGTGAACTCGAGGCGCTGGCCCGCTCGGGAGCGACCGAAGGCGCCGCGGCGAAAATCGGTGCGATCGAGCACGAAAGCGCCCGCGTGCGCAGCGCGCTCCAGACGCGACTGGCGCCGCCCGAGCCGCGTCCTGCGGGTTGAACCCTGACTCCGCGTCCGTTGCAGGATTGGTTTCGCTCGCCTGAAGACAGCTACAGAAGACAGCTACAATTGATAGGCTCGGAACGGCATGATAATCCTTCCGTTCCCGACAGTCCCATCTACCCGGCGGGCGGCGTACCCAAGTGGTTAAGGGAGAGGTCTGCAAAACCTCCATGCATCGGTTCGAATCCGATCGCCGCCTCCATCAATTTTTCCGCATCGCTGCTGGTTGCTGACAGAGCAATTCCGAACCCGGGTCGCGCGGCTTCCGGGCAAGGTGGGGCCTTCGACTTTTGGATATCGGGCGTTTTCGGTGGGTTCGTTTGGTATCTTTTTATGCCGCCGAAAAATTATTCTCCTTGAGGATGCTTAAGAATATCGCTCGACGGGTTCGTTTCAGGCGCTTTTTCGGTACCTCGTTCTGAGGCCGCCGCGCGGCGCTGGCGCTGCATCCGGTCGAGCTGATCGATCGCGCGGAACAGATGGCGCATCAGGCCGTTTTCGTAGCGGCTGATCATTACGACCTCGTCGGGTTTAGGCATCGATAGGC
>Ga0307374_10010813_pt1 | contig 13114 bp, 8 predicted proteins | sample OX3MG_FD_202532 | JGI IMG/M metagenome (GOLD analysis project Ga0307374, IMG submission 202532) | Soil microbial communities from Risofladan, Vaasa, Finland - OX-3 | ecosystem: Environmental > Terrestrial > Soil > Coastal area > Acid sulfate soil | place: Finland: Risofladan, Vaasa | collected...
CGGCCGCCTTCACCCAGGCCCTGAGCGCGCCGTCGTTGCGTCCAGGATCGGATCCCTCCGTGCTTCCCGGGCCGGTCCTGATAGCCGACCGTTCGAACAACCGGCTGATCGTGGTCAATCCGCAGGGTCAGATCACCTGGATCTTTCCCCGGCCGGGAGATCTCACCCCCGGTCAGACCTTCCTCGTCCCTGACGATGCCTTCTTCACGCCTGACGGTAAGGAGATCGTGGTCACCGAGGAGGACGACTTCGTCATCAGCGTCATCGATGTCGCCACCCATAGGATCGTCTACCGGTACGGAACACCCGGAACCGAGGGCATGGGGCCGAACCAACTCTGGAACCCCGACGACGCCATGATGCTCCCCGACGGCTACATCATCACGGCCGACATCAAGAACTGCCGGATTCTTCTCATCGGCCCCGGCAGCCACGCTCCAGCCAGAGTCATCGGTACCTCGACCAATGACTGCTACCACGCCCCGCCGGCCCACTGGGGCAGCCCGAACGGAGCCTTCCCCATGACCAACGGTCACTACCTGGTGACCGAGATCAACGGTGACTGGGTCGACGAGATCGATCTGAGTGGACGGGTCTACAACACCATCCACCCGCCCGGGGTCAGCTACCCATCGGACACCAATGAGGTGAGCCCCGGTGTCTATGTCACCGTCAGCTACAGCGATCCAGGAGTTCTGGAGACATTCAATTCCAGCGGGCGGGTTCTTTGGCAGTATGCCCCCTTGGCCGGAGCGCCCGAGTTGAACCAACCCTCACTGGCCGAACCTCTGCCCAATGGGGATTTCCTGCTCAACGATGACTACAACCATCGTGTGATCGTCATAGACCCACAGACGGACCAGGTGGTGTGGCAGTACGGAATCACCGGCCAGCCCGGCTCCTCTCCCGGTTATCTGAACAAGCCGGACGGGGTGGACCTGGTCCCGCCCTATTCACTGGACATCCGGCATCGCTCCAGCATGGGCCAGCCGTAGCGACTCGGCGCCGCCGGCCACGGGCGGCAACCTTGACCCACACCGGGCCGGGTGCTACCAACCAGACTCGTGGCTACCCCTCCGGTCATCGACCTGCTCTCCTCTGCCTCCTTCGCCCAGGGCCAGCCCCATGAGCAGTTCAAGTGGCTGAGGGACAACGACCCCGTCCACTGGCACGATGAACCCGCCGGTCCGGGATTCTGGGCCGTGACCCGTCACGAGGACGTCCGCCGGGTGGGCCGGGACCCGGCCAGCTTCTCCTCCGAACCCACCATCATGATCCCCGATGACAGCGGCATGGACATGGGCGGCCATCGGATGATGCTGATGATGGACCCGCCCACCCACACCGGCTACCGCCGCCTGGTCATCCCCGACTTCCTCCCCCGGGCAGTCAAGGAACTCATCCCCAGGATCAACGCTCTGGCCGCGGTCATCATCGACGGGGTCATCACCCAAGGCGAATGTGACCTGGTCGAGGAAGTGGCCGGGCTGATGCCCTCCTACGTCATAGCCGAGATGCTCGGAATACCCCGATCCGACGGAGTCGATCTCTACCGCTTGACCGAGACCATCCACGCTGCCCCCGAGAGCCAGCCACCTGGAGCCGCCATTCAGGCGGTGGCGGGCATGTTCAACTACGCCCACCAGGTGTGGGAGGAGAAGCGCAGCCGACCCACGGATGATCTGGCCTCGCGTCTCGCCCACGGCCAGGTTGAGGGGCGGCCCCTGGACGAGATCGACTTCAACCTCTTCTTCCTGCTTCTGGTCGACGCCGGGGGCGACACCACCCGGAACCTGGTGGCGGCGGGCACCCTTGCCCTCCTCGAACATCCGGCTCAATTGGAGGCGTTGCGCTCCGACCTGGACAGTTCGCTGGACTCAGCCGTAGAGGAGTTGCTGCGCTGGGTCAGCCCGGTGATCTACATGCGCCGGACCGCCACCCGCGATCTGAACATCGGCAAAACCGAGGTGGCGGAAGGGGACAAGGTCGTCATGTATTACGGGTCGGCCAACCGGGACGAGGCCGCCTTCAGCGAACCGGACACCATCGACATCCATCGCCGTCCCAACGACCACGTGGCCTTCGGGGGCGGCGGACCCCATTTCTGCCTCGGGGCCCGGATAGCAAGGGCGGAAATCCGCTCGGTCATGAAGGAGATCCTGGTCCGCCTGGTCGATTTGGAGCCGGCCGGTCCGGTGGAGTGGCTCCCCTCCAACTTCATCTCCGGGCCTAAGCACTTCCCGGTGCGTTTCCGCCCAGGGGCACCGGCGCTCGTCTGAGGGCCAGGGCCAGGTCAGCTCGAGGATCTCCCGCCCAGGTGACGGGCCAGGAAGGCCTCCATCTCCCGGTACAGGTCCAGCCGGTTCTCGGGGTTCTGGAAGCCGTGGCCCTCATCGTCTTTGCAGATGTAGCCCACGTCAACGCCGCGTTCACGCAGGGCGGCCACGATGTTGTCCGACTCCACCTTGGTCACCCGAGGATCGTTGGCTCCCTGGACCACGAGCAGCGGGGTCCGGATCTGGTCGACCAGCGAGATGGGTGAGCGGGCCATGAGGTCGGCCACCACTTCCTCGTTCGGCTCCTCCTCGGTGCCCGGATCCCCGCAGTAGCGGAACCAGGAGCCCGCCAACATCGGACGCCAGTAGTCAGGAAAGGACCGGATCAGCGTGACGAGACTGGACGGGCCTACATAGTCCACGGCGGCGGCAAAGACGTCCGGGGTGAAGGTGACCCCCACCAGGGTGGCGTAACCGCCGTAGGAGCCGCCATAGATCCCTATGCGGCTCCGGTCGGCATAGCCCTGTCCTACCGCCCAGTCCACCGCGTCGATCAAGTCATCGTGCATGCGGCCGGAGAACTCGTGCTCGGCGGCGTGCTCGAAGGCCTTCCCGAATCCATGGGATCCCCGGTAGTTCACCTGGAGAACGGCGTAGCCCCGGTTGGCCAGGAACTGAGCCTCGGGGTCATAGCCCCACTGGTCACGGGCCCATGGGCCCCCGTGGACCAGGAGAACCATCGGTAGCCCGGCCGGCTCGATTCCGATCGGCAAGGTCAGATAGGACCAGAGGCGAAGCCCGTCCCGGGAGGTGATCGTCACCGGTGTCATGGGGGCCAGCTGGGCCGGATCCAGCTTGGGGCGGGGCCGGAAGAGGAACTGACTCTCTCCGGTGGAGTGGTCGATGAAGTAGGTGACGCCCGGCTCACGGTCATCGTCAAAGGTGACTACCCACCTGTCCTCGGACAGATCCATGGAGACCGAAGCCAGATCACCGGAATGGAGGTCCTCGGCCCGCTTCCAGCGCGCCTCCAACTCGGGATCGAAGAAGTGCATGACCCGGCGATCCCGTAGGTAGGCGACCGCCTGCAACTCCCCGGTCCGGTCGCTGGCCACCAGGTCGGCCAGGTCGGCCAACTCATCGTGGTCGACCACGGCCTGGGCCCCGGAGGTGACGTCGACTTTGACCACGCCCATGGTGTCCAGGCCCTCGGCCGTGCCGACCCACACCGACGCTCCGTCCGGGGTGAAGCCGACCACCACTCCGTTGTCCTCATTGCTGTAGATGCGCAAGGAGCGGAAGGGCCCATCGGCGGCGTCCCGGACCAGGATCTCGGAATCGCCCTCCGGTGTCTGGGCAGTCGCAGCCCGGACGGCCCCGTGGAAGTCGGTGGTCCAGCCGGCCACGTTGCCCGGGTTCTTGGCCACCACCTCCAGCTCGCCCGAGGCCAGACCCAGACGGTAGGCGTCGAAGAGCTGCGGGCTGTCCCGGTTGAGGGCGATGGTAGCCAGGCCCGGGTCCGAACGGGGCAGGTCCACCATCATGGCCCGCACGTTTTCAAAGGGGGTCAGATCCCGCGACGGTGCGGACGGGTCGGCCACCTCGGCCGCCCAGAGGTGGAAGTTCTCGTCCCCACCATTGTCCTGCAGGTAGAGGATCCACTTCGAGTCCCGGCTCCACCAATACTGGAGGATGCCTCGAGTGTGATCGTGGGTGACACACACGTCATCGTCCCGGCCCAGCGTCTTAACCCATACGTTCAAACGGTTCGACTCCGGGGCCAGATAGGAGATCCGGGCCCCGTCGGGCGATATCTGGGCCCCGGCCCGCTCCGGGTTCTCGAAGAAGTCCTCGACCGGGATGAGGGGGGGCAAGGACTCAACGGAGGTCATGTCGATCGGCTTTCGGTTCGCTTGAGGATGCAGGTCGCCAACGGGTGTCTGGGGGTCAGACCGCGAGCCGCCGGCGGCGGAGGCTCATGAATAGCCAGCCGCCCGCCAGCAGGACGGGCGCAGTCACCATCGACAACACCACAGCCAGCGTGGATGCCGGCTGGGCCTTCGGGATGCCGAGGAAAGTCCCCTGCTTGAGTGACTTGCCGCCTATCCCGAGGACCGAACCCAACTGGACAGTCGATAGGGCAGACAGCACGGGGTTGGGTCCCCCCGCTTCGAGCTGGAAGCTGGGCAGGCCCAAGCCGATACTGGAGGTGGAGGGAAGGCTGGCCGACTGGGGGGACGGAGGGAGGGCCCCTCCCGTGGACGCAGACGATGGGGTGGCGGCCGGCTGGGCCGGGCTCTGTCCAGCTCCTCCCCCGCTCGATCCCGACCCGGAACCGGCAGCCGGGCAGGCTGGAGCGCCCTGCCCGCCGGACACCCCCGGGCATGAAGCCCCTGCGCCGGACCCGACATCGACCAGTTTCAGGGTGACCACAAACTGGTCGGCCGTCCCGGTGATCTGATCCGCCACCAGGCTCAAGGTCGCCACGTCCGGGGATGCCTCGTTGATGACACAGGGGTCGGTGAAGCAGGAGCCGTCCTGGCCGTTGGCATGGGGGCCCTTGGAGGGGATGGGGCTGTCCCAGAGCGAGCCAGAAATGGTGTTGACGGTCTGCGTGCCGAGTGGCGTCGCCGCCCCGGGTCCTCCTGCGTAGGTGAGGGATATCTCCAGCAGGTAGTTGTTATTGGGGCCGAGCTCAGACTTCGGCAGGTCCAGGACCAAAGGGATGTCGTCGCACGATGGCAGCGGGTCGCAGTCGGGCGGGTCCTGGGCGTTGGACGTGTAGTTGGCGTTCCCGGCCTGCTGGTAGGCATCGCCCTGAGCGTCATCGCCCACCAGGTCGGAGTAGGTCTTGGTGACTGTCTGGCCAACGCTGATCTTGATGGCGTTCTCGGTGTTGGCCCAGGCCTTGGCGCTCGTTAGGCCGATGGTGATGAGCACCATGGGTACGGCGACGGCCAGACGGCACAGGACGGGGGCCGTCGTGGCCTTACGGCGCAGCATCTTCCTGGATCTCTTCACCGAACCCGTTGCAAGTGTCGGAGGGATTGAACTGCGCATTGATATTACCGGGGGGGAACTGCCCGTTCAGGAAGCGCTGGCCGTTATCCACCATCCGCCAACACCCTTTGCTGGAGGAGTTCGGGTCCTGTCCGGTCGAATCCCACCACTCGATGACAGCGTCCTTGATACAGGTGTAGTCGTTGGCCTGGTAGTAACAGGCCGGAACCTGAGGATTGGAACTGGCCACTGCCGGAATGGCATGAAACCCTTCGTCGATGGTGTGAGGGGTCAACTTCGGTCCTGCCACCTGGATGCCGTCGAACAGTTGCCTCAGATCGTTGTAGTCACTCCCGGAGCCATCACAGGCGTAAAGGTCGACATCGGAGTCGGCCGCCTGACTGTCAATGGTCCGGTACTGCTGATAGCAGACCTGCTCGGGCAGGGGAGGGGTGTAGACGACACTGGACATGATTACGGCGTGATCCCACTCAGCCGAGCTCTGGAAGTCGGAACAGAAATTGCAGGCCTGGTTGGCGTCGTCACCCATGATCCACTCAGGCGTGTAGTTGATCTCCTGCGCCGCTTGGGACTGCTTCACCTCGAACCCGGCCGGCCAGAGGATAGAGGTGACCCCGTCGCTGGACAGCTTGGCCATGTTCTCGGTGGCGTAGGTCGGCAGTTCACTGTTGTCGATTGCGTAGCCGTCATGGGGGAAGCTGACTGTCTCGCTAGGGACCAGGCCGCAGGTCGCCTTCAGGTCGGCGAGAACCTCCTGATCTTCCTTCTGATAGTTGACCGAAGCTGGATCACCATCGGCCATGAAGGCGTACTTTCGAGGCTTTCCATTGAGGGTGGCGCCGGCGTAGCTGGTCGGTAGGCTCTTAACCTTGGTGCAAACCATGTTGGCGTAGAACTGGGCGCCTTGCTCAATGGGCGATAGGTAGCCCCACTGGAGGCCCGGGTACTTCTGGTAGAGCGACTCCGTCCGGCCGTACTGAGATCCAAAAATCAGTACGTCGTGACTGAGCATGTAGTTGTTGTAGGTGTCCTGATAGCCGCCGAAGGCGCCGTAATCGAGAGCGGCGAAGGGATGAACCGTGCTGTACCCGAAGGCAGCATCGGCAGCTCTGGTATTGGCATCGGCCACTCCCGAGCTGTTGAGTGAGCCGTATTGCACCCAGAACTGCACGTGCCGATTGTAGGTCTGGTAGTGCAGATTGAAATAGTGCTCCCAACCGCGGTTGATGAAGGTCGAGCCGACCTCGTTCGGCTGGGGCGGGTCGTCCAGGTTGATGATGGTGTTGGGGGTCGGGGAATCGGCACCGCGTGCCGTATTTAGCGTGCCGTTGGCGTCGAAGTAGATGAGGATCTTGATCAGGCCGGCCGTCACACCCTGATAGGTAGAGCCGCCGTTGTCACCCTGGTACCGGTAGGCGGAGCAGGGAGGAGAGAGCGGATCGGACGTCTGGCGTCCACCGACGCACTGATAGACCTCGGGTGGAAGCGACCCCGAGCCGGGGGTTATGACCGGCAATGGCGATAGCGAGCCCAGCCCTCCGCCAGCTCCCGGACCTGTGCCAGTGCCCAAGGTGGAGGTGCCGGCCAGAGACAGCGAAGAGAAGTTTGCTAACGGCGCGTTAATTCTTGCTCCGCTGGGCGGGATGGGCGCCAACTCCAGTGTGGTGGACGGGTTGGCCTGGGGCAGGGTCAGCGAAGAAGGCAGGACCAGAAAGGCCAACAGGAGGACCACAACGATGCCGCCGAGGGGCGCGTACCGGCGGGCCATCTCCCGGCCATCTGCGGTTGCGGACCCAGCCATCTGCCGCTCAGTACCTCTCTCTTCGCCTTCGCTATTTGGCCATCGCCTTGGCGCTGCCGGCGCATGGTAGTGCGGGACCGACCGAGGTCGGTATCGGGGTGACGGTCTGCCAGCCCCACCGCTACAGTCTGCCGTCAGCAGAAGCCACCCCTCAAGGCAGGTCTCGGCTCAGGGACCGTCGAATTAGGCTTGAGATCCACCGAGCGGTCTGGACCCGACCGGCTGGAAGAAGTGACTCGTCGAACGAAAGGGACCACCAAGATGCCTCGGACCGCAATGGCCACACGCAGCCCCCGGGGCCGGGGCGCGTCCCAATCGGAGCCGCTCGACGCGGCCGTCTTTCAGGCGGAGTTCGATGGCATCGTCACCAACGTGGAGACCGTCATCAAGGGAAAGACCGACGTCGTGCGTCTGGCCTTGGTTGCCATCTTGTGCGAGGGCCATGTGCTCTTCGAAGACCTGCCCGGCACAGGGAAGTCGATGCTGGCCCGAGCTTTGACCGAGTCAATGCAGGAAGCCAGCTGGCAACGGGTCCAGTGCACCCCTGACATGTTGCCGGGAGACATCACCGGCTCAGCCATGCTCGATCAGCGCACCGGGGGGCTGGAGTTCCGGCCCGGTCCCGTCTTCACCAACGTCCTTCTGGCCGACGAGGTGAACCGGGCCACACCGAAGACCCAATCGGCCCTCCTCGAAGCTATGGCAGAGCGGCAGGTCTCGGCCGATGGGGTCACCCACGCCCTCCCCCGCCCGTTCTTGGTGCTGGCGACCCAGAATCCGGTCGAGACGGCCGGAACCTTTCCCCTCCCCGAGGCGCAGCTCGACCGCTTCCTCTTCAAGTTGTCCATGGGATACCTGGATCGTATCCATGAGTTGGAAGTGATGTTCGACAACGCTCTGACCCTGTCCATCGAGGACATCACCCCCGTCACCACCACCTCGAGAGTCCAGGAGATGATCCGTTGGGCGGCCAACAACGTGGTTGTTTCCGAGCAGGTGGGTCTGTACATCGTCGATCTGGTCCAGGCGACCCGGACCGATCCGGCCATCGTCATAGGCGGCTCGCCCCGAGCTTGCATCGCCTTGCTCAAGGCGTCGAAGGTGGTGGCCGCAGCCGACGGGCGATCAGAGGTCTATCCCGATGACGTCCGGTCGGTCCTCACCTCGGTTCTAGCCCATCGAGTGGTTCTCCACCCCGACGCCATCCTGAGGGGCGAGTCGGTCAGCGCGGCCCTCGATCGGGTCGCCAACACCATCAAGCCCCCGGTTGCCAGCCGGCGCTAGCCAGCAGTCGTGACCGATCCTTCTGCCGGAGCCGTGGGGGTGGGGCCTAGACCTCGCCGCAACTCGACGCCGATGCGTCCGACCAGCGCACGCGGGCGGTTCCTATCGCGCCTCGATAGGTGGCGAGATGCACTCCGGCGCGAGGAGCTGCGCAATTCGGCCCGGCTTCTCCAGCGCCGGGTCGGGCTTACGGGGATCGGATTGGCCGCCTTGCTGGCCGGTGCTGCCGTCTGGATAGTCGCCCGGATCGTGGCCGGCACGGCTATGTATCTCTTCGCCTACGGCGCCTTCCTCATCATCATTCTCGCTCTGGTGATCGCGCCCAGGAAACTCAAGTTGGAGGGCGAGAGGACCGGCCTGTTCCCCCGGGCCCACGAGGGTGACCGCCTCGATGTCGAGGTCCGGCTAAGAGCCAGCAGGCGGGTCTCCACGTTCATGTTGGAAGAGCGAGTACCCGAACGCCTCGGCCAGGCCGTCCGGGTCCCGATCACCCAGATGTCCTCGGGCTCCGAGGTGACCCATCGTTACGGCCTGCGCTGCACCCGGCGCGGCGTTTATCAGGTGGGGCCGCTGGTGGCGGTGGCGAGTGACCCTCTGGGCATGGCCGAGCGCGAGACCGTCGTGGCCGAACCGTTCGAGCTGCTGGTTCACCCCAGGATTGAGTTGGTATCCGACCGGCCTCTGACCCGACAGTTCGAAGACCCCCCTATCCGCCCTCCGATCTCCAAACCCTGGCCGTCCGGTCTGGAGTTCTACGGCATGCGCGAGTACGTACCCGGAGACGATCTGCGGCGGGTCGTGTGGAGGGCGTCGGCCCGAGTCGGACGGGTAATGGTGCGAGAGGCCGAGCAGGGCATCACTGATCGGATCACCCTCATCCTCGATACCGACCGAGGGTCCCACTCCCGGGAGGGACAGGGCCTATCCGAAAGCTTCGAGTCGTCCGTTCGGGCCATGGCCTCGTTAGGGGTCCGGCATCTTCGAGAAGGCTACGAGATAAGGGCCGAGACCAACGGGGGGGCGCTGACCAGGCCGCTCCGGGGTGGAACGGCTCAGCTGCAGCTCTTGGACGCCCTGGCCCGAATCGACATGGGACGAGAGCCCCTGTCCAACTGCCTCCGCAGACTGCTCGCCAACGGTCAGCGTGACGCCCACAACATCCTCATCACACCGAACCTGGGCCCCACCGAGGCGGCCACCCTCCGCCTGCTTCTCAACACGGGGGTTTCGGTTCTGGTGGTGGCCATCCTTTGGCATGAGCAGGCCGACAGCACTCTGGCCGTGGCGGCTTCGCTGGGATGCCAAGTGGCCGGACTCCGACCCGGAGATGATCTGGCTACTGCCCTGGCCCACGACATGGGCGCGGGGAACCGCCTGTGACGCTCACAGATACCGAAGCTGGGGTAGCCAGCGAGCCGGACCTCGCCTCGGTCGAACCCTCAACCGAGTCATTGGACAGTGCCGAAGCCTTCTCCCCGCCCCGCTGGGGCAGTTCGGCGCGCCTGGCGCTGGCCTGCGTGCTGTCGACTATGGGCGCGGCCGTCATGGTCGGTGGGATCTTCCAGGGGGCCGGGGGCCGAGTGTACGCGGCGGTCTTCGGCCTGTTCGGCGTTGGCGCCGGCCTTGCCATCAGCCGGCTGAGACGGCCCTCCACGGCCATCGCTCTGATGGTCGTCGTCATGTTTGCCGCCGGCCTGATCGCCCTGCTGCCGACCGGCTTCGGCAACCTTCTGCACGTCAAGGCCCTGGTCTCAACCGCAGCCCGGGAGGGCAGCATCCTGCGGCCCCCGGTCGAGTTCGTCCCTGGCTGGCACGCGGTGGTCGGCTGGCTGCTGGGTATTGCCGGACTGGTGTCGGTCTGGGCCGCGGTGGTGACAGAACGGCCCGCCACCGGGGTTCTCCTTCCCTTGCCGTTGGCCGTCATTGCCGGGATTTCCACCCCCAAGAGCAGCCAGGTCGTCAGCGGGATCATCGTGGTCGTCCTCTTCGCCGCCGCCCTCGGCCTGCTCTCGGGGGTCGGAGGTGCCGAGGAGGAGGAGAAGCGTCCTCTGGGCTACGAGCTCAGACGCGCCGGGAAGTCGATCGTATTCCTAGCCGTCATTACCGGCGCACTGGTCGGTCTGTCCCGCACTCACCTGTTGTTCCCAGCCCCAGCCATTGATCCGGCCCATCAGGCCCAGCTTCCCAAGACTGCGCCCCTCACCTCCGCGCCCTACCGGGTCTTGTTCGAGGTCAACTCCAAGGTCACCGGGCCCTGGCGGATCGGGAGCCTGGACGTATTCGATGGCACCTATTGGCGACTCCCGCCCTTTGCCGAAGCTCAGATAAAGCCGGTCCCCCGCAGTGGGGTCGTTGACACCACCCGGCCTGTAGGCGAGACCGCCACCTTCATCGTCAAGGGCCTCAGCGGCGGCGTACTGCCGACTCTGCCCAACACCGTAGGAATCGTGGCATCCGGACCTCAGCTGGCCTACGACTCCCGAAGCGGAAATATCCGACTGATCGAGGGCCAGGTCAGCTCGGGGTTCACGTACACGGTAGCGGCGGCACCATTACCCAAGGTGACCGATCTGGAAAAGGACAGCACTCCGATTCCGCCGTCGTTCAGGCAGTTTCTGTCCGTCCCTCCGGCCCCCCCGGCGGTCAAGCACCTCATCGCACAGCTCCAGGGAGCCAACAAGTGGGACACGTTCGATGCCCTACGCCAGTGGATTCTCAAGAACGTGACCGTGTCAGGCCAGGGGGTCCCCGACGCCGTCCCGCCGTCTCGGATAGCGGACATGGTGGCCGGTTCCCGGCAGGGCACGCCGTTCGAGATCGTGGCCGCTCAGGCCCTCCTCGCCCGCTGGGCAGGTGTTCCCAGCCGGATCGGCTATGGGTTTGACGGAGGGCGTGAGGTCAATGGACTTCGCCAGGTCACCCCGTCCGACGCATCCACCTTTGTGGAGGTCTACTTCCCCGGCTACGAATGGCTCCCGGTTATCGGTACGCCTGCTCATGCCAAAGCCACGTCGGGCAATAATCTCAAGCAGCAAAGTTCAGCCCAGGCCGCTCAGGTCTTCGGTACGAATGTCTACCTGCCGGTCCCGACCGCCCCGGGCAGTGCCTTCGCCGCCAACCTGGCCGAGGGAGTGGGCTTCGCCCTTGCCGGCCTGCTCCTACTGTTCCTCATCTACCTTCTGATTCCCGCCTTCCGGAAGGCGTTCGTGCGCTCCCGTCGGCGTGCCGCCGCCCGGGCGTCAGGACCCGGCGCCCGGGTGGCCCTCGCCTACTCCGAGTGGCGCGAGTACGCCACTGACCTCGGGTACCAACACCCTGGAGACACGCCGCTCAGCTTCCTCGATCGGGTGGTACCCGATGAGGAGCACACTGAGCTGGCCTGGCTGGCGACCCGGGTCATCTGGGGAGACCTCCGCGAGGGTGCCACCGAGGAGATGGCTGTGGCGGCCGAGGAGCTCTCCCGCGCCCTGCGCAGAAGGCTGGGCCAGGCCCAGCCCGTCACCGCCCGATTCCTAGCTCAGCTCTCCCGGCTGTCTGAGCGGGAGGCCTGGGCCCCCGACCTGGTGGCGTCCCTGACCCGGCGCGGTAGCCAAGAGGAACCCCTCCTGGAAGACCAGCCGCTGGACGTTGGGGCCGAGGGCGGGATCATCCATGGCTGAGCGCTCCTCCTTGCTTCGACCTTTCTTGACCCTCGTGACCCTGGGTCTCGTTGCCAGTGCTTGCGCGCACGCATCCGGGCCAGGCGTAGCCATCCAGAAAGCGGAATCGAACATCCCCTTCGGGCTGCCCTCGACGACCACGACGACGTCTCCGGCGGCCGTGCCACCGAGCCTGTCTGGGGTCAATCTCATCTCTGCCACCCAGCCGCTGCCCGCCTTCAGCTACGAGACGACCACGACCTTCAACTACGGAGCACCGTCCTACGGCTCCGAGGCCCCTACCTGTCCCCAGCCTCCGTACGGGGCCTCGCCGCAGAAGGCAGTGACCATCTCCGTACAGGGACAACCCAAGCCGGGGGCCTATAGGTGGCAGATCGTCACCCGGCAGCCGGTGGCGGGCACCAACCAGACCTTGACCTCCACGCACTACGTCACCTACTACATCAAGAACGTCTCCAAGGTGACGCAGAGCCCGAACCCTCAGGGCGGGGAGATCAGCACCTTCACTTACGATCAGGTGTCCCCTGGTCCACAGGGAGGCACGGTCACCACGACCTATCAGGTGACCGAGAATGCCATCCAGGTCAGTGGCAGCGCGGGCAACTTCGGCCAGGCTCAACACGCCGGCGCGCCCGACCGCGGCATTACCCTCAACTCGGTCGTGGAGCGGGACAGCGCCGGGCGGACCGTGGGCAGCTTCAATCCCTCGCCCCCTGTGCTCCTCTTCCCCCTAGATGTCCAAGCCCCGGAGTCCTTTCAGGCGGCCGGAGTGGATCCTTCCACTGGGGCCAGCTTCTCCAACTCGGCCACCGTGAGCGGCTCGGTGAAACGCGAGAACGCCTGCGGCCAACTGGTCGACGGTTGGGATGTGACCGGTACGCAGGCCTTCTCCGGCACCGGAGGCGAGAAGAGCTCAGGTACCGTGGAATATGCCGTTGCTACACAGTATGGAGGCCTCTTCACCGACTCGGCCCTAACGCCGACGGGCTCTAGCCAGACCGAGGAGGACATCATCGGCCAGCTCAGCCCCAACCCGCTACCACCGTCGTCATGACCGAAGATCAGGAGGCAGT
>Ga0307374_10010814_pt1 | contig 13114 bp, 13 predicted proteins | sample OX3MG_FD_202532 | JGI IMG/M metagenome (GOLD analysis project Ga0307374, IMG submission 202532) | Soil microbial communities from Risofladan, Vaasa, Finland - OX-3 | ecosystem: Environmental > Terrestrial > Soil > Coastal area > Acid sulfate soil | place: Finland: Risofladan, Vaasa | collected...
CTCAAAGCCGGTCGAAGGAATGGTGCATGAGACATGGTCCTTCCGGTTGCGACGAAGTAGGACAGAATTGTTGGGTCAATTGTTGGGCAAGAAGTCCTCTCGCCGTCAGCATCCCCCACGCAATCACCCGCTGCGACCCCGCATCAATGTGCGCTGCCATCGTCAGGCCCACGGAGTCCGGATGGGCGTGATGCCCGAGCTGCGAAATGGCCGGCCGCATTCCCGATACGCGCCCGGGCTGCGATCGCCCAGACCCGAGTCATCGTAAGAATCCTCACACGCGCGTGATCGCCCAGGCACAGCGATCGGCCCCCGCTCTGCCGACCAGCACCTCATCCAGCTACGTTCGCCACAGCGTGACCGGAAAGGACTGATCACCATGCAACTCCTACTTGACTGCCAGGACCGATCCCTACCGATCGGCACCGACGCGATTGCGGAGCTGAGGATGATGGATCGCGTCATGGTGACCGAGGACGGCCACGGCGAGCCGGACGCCCGCCGCTCGTCCGGCCGTGCCGGGGACCGGTCAAGGGCGGCCGAGGCCCATTCCGTGACGTCGGTGCACTTCGGTGTGCCACCCGCTGCTCACCCGGTCGCCGCAGGACGTAGTGGGCCGCTGCCGACAGTCCCGAACGGGACCGGCCTGGATGCCACGGCCGAACGGTCACCGGTGTCCGTCAGCGGAGCAACGGGCCACCAGGGCCACCACCGGGTCAACGGCCGGACTCCTCGGCCCGGCGGCCTCGGGGTGATCCTCGGCACAGGTGCAGCGCGGATGACTGAGGCACCCATTCCTGCTGCCTGGCGAGTGCGTGACCAGCGGTCGTCGGGTACTCCGTCGGTCCGACCGGGTGGTCAGTAATGCAGCAGTTCCTCGTCAACTGGGGATACCTGGCGATCTTCGTGCTGACGGTCCTCGAGTCCGCATGCATCCCGATCCCTTCCGAGGTGACGCTCGGGCTCGGCGGTGCGCTGGCCAGCGGTGCGGTCATCGGCGGCACCGCCAGCCACCTGAACATCGGATTGGTCATCCTCGTGGCAATCGCAGGATCCATCGTGGGATCGCTACTTGCCTACGTGATCGGCAGAACGGGCGGCCGAGCCCTTGTCGACCGATACGGGAAGTACGTGCTCCTCTCGCACGCCGATCTGGACAAGGCAGAGGCATGGTTCTCCCGGCGAGGTGAGTGGATGGTGATGTACGGGCGGGTCATTCCGTTCATACGGACCTTCATCTCGCTCCCCGCCGGCATGGCCGAAATGAACGTGGTCAAATTCGTCGGCCTGACCGCGGTCGGGGTGACTGTCTGGGTCTCCCTGCTCAGTGGGATCGGCTACGCCCTCGGCAGCAGCTGGAACGCGATGGTCCAAGCAATTGGCTACCTCGGTTATGTCGTTGCCGCGATCGTCGTGGTCTCGATCGCCGCATTCCTCGTCCATCGGTACCGCTCGGGCTCGACGACCTCGTCGAACCCCGGACACGAGGCCACGGGAACAGTCGAATCCGAGCACACCCTGATGGAGGAACAGCCCGGAGATCGCGGCGGGGTCTGAACCACTGCGGGATGTTCCCGAAGTACGTGGCGTGCACCAGCGCCCGCCTGCTGTAGCCCGCTGCCAGTGCCGAACTACGCACTACCTCACATCTGGAATTCCCACGGATGCCACGCGATCGTCGGCAGGTTCAACTTGGAAGGCCGGGTCCCTCTGCTGGAACTGGCAGCCGTCAGCGCATCGACGGTGGCGGGAGCATGAACTCGCAGGGGATCCACAGGAAGCACTCAACGGGCGCGGAAGGTCCGGGCCGACGATGAACGATGACAGGGTGAAGGTGCCCGAGACGTTCGAACCGAGGGTCGCACGACTCCCGCACGCGGGTGTCGTGCTGTGGCCACGCTCATCGGGTCGGTCGGATCAATGAGCTCAATGGTGCGAACTTTCCGCCCTTCCCGATGTGAACAGCATGTGGGTCATCTGGCCGCCCTACGACACTGATCGACAGTCCCGGCCCGACGCCCATCGGCAGTCTGCGACGTAAGGTGATTGGCGCGGTTCCTCACCGTCGTCACATGTTCATGGCCTGATACTGCGCTCCATGAGCAAACTTCGAATTCTGTCGATGGGGGGAGTCGCGGCATCGGCGCTGTTCCTGGCCGGATGCGGCGCGTCCGGGGCACCCACCTCTGCACCGGCCCCTGGCGGCCAGGCGAACGCTCAGGCGTCCGGAGGCGGCCCCGACCCCGTCGCTGCACCCGGTGCCGGCGGTGACGCGACGGCCGGTGGCGAGCCGGCCAGCTTCCGCTACGCGGACCCGGTGGGGCGCTGGCAGATCTACGGCCCGGGCTCCATGATCTCGGACGGTAGGGGAAATGCCACCTACCAGGGTCCCCACGACCGACTCACGGTCGCATTCACCGTGGGTTCGAGCGATGCCACAGCCGCTGCACTCGCTGCCTCCCGATCGGGCACGGCGGCGAACTATCAGGTCACGTCACCGCCGGGTTCGACGACGATCGGTGGGCGCCCGTCGGTGATCTACGAGTACCAACAGAACGGACCGGCTAACCCGGTGACCGGAAAGTCGACCGTGCTCCGCGGTGCGCGGGCCTACGTACCCGGCAGTGGCGGTCTCTATCTGGTCGAGTACTCCTCGACCGGCGGGGCGTCCACGTGGGATCCCCAGGGGGCAAAGGACATTCTCACGACGTTCGTCCCCGGCCGATGACCGCCGTCGTCGAGCCGGCGATACCGGTCCTCGAGGCAATCGGGCTCTACCACATCTACCGCGACAACGAGCTGGAGACTATTGCGGTCCGGGATGTCGCCCTGTCGATAACCCGCGGCGAGTGGGTGGCGGTCGTAGGTCCATCGGGGAGCGGCAAGTCGACGCTCTTGAACGTCCTGTGCGGGCTCGCCACGCCGACGGCGGGGCAGATCATCATGTCCCACCGCGATATCGGCCGGGCAGACGAAGCGGAGCGGGCCGAGTTGCGAAGCACCCGAATCGGCGTGATGCTCCAGCGCGACAACCTCCACCCCCTCCTGACGGTCCAGGAGAACATCGCGCTCCCACTCGAGCTTCGCGGCACGCCTGGCCGCAATCGTGCCCGGGAACTCATGGTGCGAGTAGGTATCTCGGGGAGATCCGGCCACCGCCCCCACCAGCTGTCAGGCGGCGAGGCCCAGCGGGCGGCGCTCGCCGTGGCGCTGGCGCCTTCACCCGATCTACTGCTGGCGGATGAGCCCACCGGGGAACTCGACGAGCTGACGACGGAACTCATCTTGGACCTCCTCGACTCAGTCCGGGCCGAGACGTCGCTCTCGATCCTGACGGTCACCCACAATCCGCAGGTAGCTGCTCGCGCCGACCGCACGTTCGCGATGAACGACGGAACCCTGACCGAAAGGCCATCGTGAACCAGGCAGGCACCCCACTGATCGTTGCCCGAGACGTGTCCAAGTCCTACGGACTGGGACACACCTCCGTCCGGGCAGTGGCCGACGTCGACCTCGCCATCGAGAAAGGTGCGGTCGTCGCCGTCATGGGACCGAGCGGGTGCGGGAAATCCACTCTTCTCCACCTCCTCGGTGGACTCGACACCCCCGACTCGGGCACGGTCTCCGTGGACGGCACCTCGTGGTCCGCTGTCCGCCCCGGCGACAAGGCCGCTTACCGCCGGTCAACCTGCGGCTACGTCTTCCAGAACCTCATGCTTCTACCGACGGCGACTGCAGCGGAAAACGTCGAGGTCCCCCTCCTCCTCGATGGCATCCCCGCCCCGGAGCGTCGTGTCCGAGTTGCGGAGATGCTCGACGCGGTCGACCTTGAGGGCGTCGGCGGCCACCTGCCCGATGAACTGTCCGGAGGCCAGCAGCAGCGGGTGGGTATCGCCCGCGCGCTCGTGCACCGCCCTCGCCTCGTCTTGGCCGACGAGCCCACCGGATCCTTGGACAGTTACACCGCCCAGAGCATCACGCGGGTCCTGGTGGCCAGCGCACAACGGCAAGGGGCAACGGTGATCCTCGTCACCCACGACCCCGCCGTCGCCATGCACGCCGATCGCGTGCTGACAATGCATTCGGGCAGGATCGACCACGACTCGCACGCCGTGGCCGAGACCGGGACCGGGACCGGGACAATCGCCGCGACCTCGGGAGACGGGCAGTGATCGGGCGGCTCGCACTCCGGACGGTCCTCCGCTCTCCTCGGCGCTTCGGGCTTGGACTACTCGGAGTGGCCCTACCCGTCGCCCTGTTCGCGTCCACGGCCTTCTACATCGACACGTCGGCCAAACAGCTGTCATCACATGCCGTCGCGGCCGTCCAGATCGACATGCAGGTTCTGGCCAGCACTCCGGCGACGACCTCGGCAGCCCTCGACGCGGCACTCACTGGCCTTCCCCATGTCCGCAAGGTGGAGCCCTTTGCCACAGTGGACTTGACGGCGACCCTTCCCGGCGGAGGTTCACCCCGCACCGTCCGGGTGTTCTCGGTGCTCCCCAGCTATCTCGCCAACCATCCGTGGGTCAAGGCGACGTCCGGCAGCCTGGCCGGTGGTGCCATGCTGGCCGACACCCTTGGTGCAACGGTCCCACCCGGCGCGGGCCGCGGCGCGATCCGATTGCAGATCCCCGGTGCCGGAACCGTCGGGATCCCCATTGTCGGTACCGTCGATCTCCGCAAGGCGGACACCTGGTTCGCATTGACCGCCGGGGACAATCAAGGGAACGTGGTGTTCTATCCCGATTCGATCGTGGTCGACTACGCCATCTTCTCCAGCGCGATCCTGCCGGCCCTCCGTGCGAGCACACTCCAACCGACGGCACCCGCTGTCGGAGTCGGCGGCGGGGCGTTGTCCTCGCCGGGCTCCGGCACCTCCCTCGGGATGGTGAGCGTGCAAGCGCATGTCGGAATCGACCGGTCGGTGCTCGCCTCGGACCCGAGTGTGGCGTTGGCCCGGACGACGGCGATCCGTCGGTCGCTTGAACGGGCACTGCCCGGACAGGTGACGGCCCTCGACAATCTCGGCGATTCGCTCAATGCAGCGAAGGGTGATGCCGCCAATGCCAAGGTCCTCTTCTTATTTCTCGGGATCCCGGGGGTGCTCGTGGCCGGGGGGCTCGCCCTTGCCACCTCTGCCGCGCTGGCAGCAGCCCGGCGTCGTGAAGTCGGGCTGCTCCGACTCCGGGGTGCATCCAGCCAACAGGTGACACAATTGGCGGTGTTCACCGCGTCGATCACCGGGGTGGTCGGCAGCATCTTGGGCCTAGCCCTGGCGGCAGCGGGCGTCACCGCCCTGCTGGGCTCGGGCATTTGGAACGGGGTGAGCGCCTCCAGCCTCGTCATCTCCATCGGCTTCGGGCTGGTGGTCGGACTGATCGTCACTGCGGTGACGATCCGCTCCTCGGCCCGCGAGGCGAAACAGCTCGACGTCATTGCCCAGCGGCAGCAGCTGCAGACATGGAACCCGGCGTGGAAGCGTTTGCGGCTGGACTTCTGGGCCATCGCCATCGGGCTGGCGGTCCTCGGTGTCAACGCGCTGAGCGGCGGCTTCCGCGCCACTCCGAGTGAGAGCCAGACCCTCTCGCTCTCCTTCTACCTACTCATCGCCCCGGTAGCCCTGTGGGCCGGCCTGACACTGCTCGGGGTGCGGGCGGGTATGGCACTGCTGGCCGCTCGGACGGGCGTCGATCGGGACCGCCAGCTAGGGACGTGGACCAGCACCGCGTTCCGGTGGCTGGGACGGCGACCCGGGCGTTCTGCGGCCACCGTGATCATCGGGGCCCTCGCCGTAGCATTCGGGACGAACCTCGTCACCTTCGTCCACACGTACAACACGGCAAAGGCGAGCGAAGCGGCCTTGAGCATCGGGTCCGACATCCGGGTCACCACTGCGGTAGCCAACCCACCACCGGTCCCACCTCTGCACTCGCCCGACATCGCCGCCTCGGTCGGGGTCCGAGTCGTCAACCTCGCTGTCGGCGCCGACAAGCGCACCGCGTTCGTAGTGGACCCGGTCCGCTACGCCGCCACCGTCCCAGTCGGCCCCGTCATGGTCGGAACGTCACGGTCAGCGGCAATCCAGTCCCTGTCGAACGATCCACTCGGCGTCCTCGTGTCCGACGTGTTCGTCAGGGACTTCAACGTGGCCACCGGTGACTCGGTGAACGTAACGGCCACCGATATCACGGGCAAGCCCCACCAGCTCGTGCTGCACGCGTCCGGGGTGTTTCACACCCTGGCCCCGACCGTCCCCGGGGCTGATCTCCTCATGAACGAGGCTGCCATCCGCGGAGTGGCGCTCGGGCCCCCCGACTTCTATCTCGCCCGAGCGACATCAGGGAGCGGTGTCACGGCTGTCGCAGCACGCCTCAGCGCCCAAGGCCAGTCCGGTGGGTCGTGGACCGTACAGACCTACGCCAGCGCGCTGGCCAAGGAACAGAGCACACTCGCCACTTTGAACCTCGGAGGACTCAGCCGGATCGAGATCGCCGGAGCAGCCATCATTGCCGCCTTGGGCATCGGCCTGCTTGGTGCGTTCCTCGTGCTCGAGCGACGACGGGAATACGCCGTCCTTCGCTCCGTCGGTGCGTCGACCCGGCAGGTGCTCGTCCCGCCTGCGGTGGAGGGGGCGGTCACAGTCGCTGCGAGCCTGCTCCTCGGCGTGCCGATCGGCATCGGAATGGCCCTTCTGTCGACCCGCGTACTCACGCCCTTGTTCACGCTGCCACCGCCGCTGCTGGCGATCGACGGACAGGGCTTGCTCGGCCTGATCGGCCTTGTTCTCCTGGCCAGTGCCGTCAGCATGGTGGTATCCCTCATCGCGGTCGCCCGGCTTCCTACGGTCCAGGTGCTGCGTGAGAGCTGACGCGGCGGCGTCGATCGCCGCACCCGTCGCCGGGGGGCGCGCATCAACGCATGCCCGACCGATGTCTCTCACGGTCATGACATACGTCGGATGCGATGGTGCCCGGATGAGATCACGTCCGGTCCCGACGAGCCTCGACGTCCACGCCGAGCTTCGGGGCGAGCGGTCCGAGCCGTGCCGGTCGGCCGCCTGCCCGACACCGGCGATCATCCTCCAGGTGTGTCCGCTGACACCTGTCCGGCTGACCATCATCGGCATTGCGGACGCCTCGCAGTGTCTGCACTCGGTGACAGTCCTCGAAGGCTCCACGGAGGTGCTGGTCCGTGCGCTGGTCGGACAGGACACGAGGCGGGGCCGGTCGGACGACTTCGACTACATCGTCCGGCGAGTGCTCTAGGTCGCCGAGGTCGGTCTCGACCGTCCGCTCGGTGCGCGGCTGCTGACGACCGACGCGTCGTTGCCGGCCACCGGGGTGGGGAACGCGCACATTTATCCCCACGAATGTCTCGCCCACCGTTCCCACACGTCGGACTCACCATCGTCACACACCTGATCCGTCACCATGCAGGTGTCACACAGGAACCAACCAAAGGAGATTCAGTCATGAACATCAAACAGAAGCTGCTCATCGCAGGTGTGTCGATGGTGCCGATCCTCGGCGCCGGAGGCCTCGCCCTCTCCACGGCATCAGGTGCCGCGTCGGCACCCGGGACGCCGTCGGTCGCCACCCAGGCTCCCGCCACCGGGGCCGCCACCGGCGCTCCGGATGCGGTGGAGCCCGCGGGCACCTCGCCCGAGGCCACCTCGCCCGAGGCCACCTCGCCCGAGGCCACCTCGCCCGAGGCAGATGGCCCCGGCGGTCACCAGGACCCGAGCGGCGGCAACGTCGATCACCAGTTCCAGGGCCAGGAGTAGCCGTAGCGCCAGGATCCCCGGGGTCACGCCCCGGGGATCCGTCGCGTCTGTATCCACCTGAGACGAGAGGAGTTCTCGGCACATGAGCCAGACCGGCACCACCGTTCGCCCCCTGCCGCCCGACCGATCAAGTGACGGTCCCCCCGATGGCGGAACTCCGGCAACGACGCGCGGCCGCGCCCGGCGACGGAAGCGGCACGAACGACTCCGGTCCCGGCGCACCTGGTTCGGCCGGCACCCGGTCTCCACCCTGATGCTGGCGGCGGTGATCTTTCTCTCCCCGATCTGGTGGTCGTTCGGCACAACGGTGGCCAACTCGGGTAACGGCTCGCCTCCGGCTGCCGCCGCCGAATGGGTGCGCAGCCACGGCGGCGGAGGATTGGTCAGCTGGGTAGAGAACGTGTGGTACTCCCATCATCAGCCACCGGTCGGCGGGCACCCGTCGGCAGGCGCCATCCCTCCACCCTCCGGGGTCCGTCACCTGACCGCACCGAGCGCCGCCCATCTCCCGCTCCCGACCCCCATCGCACCCCTGGCGACACCTCCGATCGTCGGCGAGGGGCAGTGGCACCCCGTCGGCAGGCTCGTACACGGCATCCCGGCCGTGTACGAAGCCTTCCTGCGTCCCGATCCGGTGCACACGAGCGAGGTGGTCGGAGTCGCCTGGATGGACACGTCGCTGCTCGCCGCCCGCCTCTACTCGGGTAGCTCGATCCCCGGTTTCGGCCCGTGGCACTCGACGGCCCCGGTTTCGCCGACCGCTGCCCAGCGCCTCGTGGCCGCGTTCAACGCTGGCTTCCGGATGCAGGATGCCCGTGGCGGCTACTACTCCGAGGTGCGCCTGGTCGCACCACTGCGGACGGGCGCCGCCTCGATCGTGGTCTATTCCGACGGGAGGGCCACGGTGGCCCGATGGGGTCGGGACGCCACCATGACGCCGGACGTGGTGGCGGTCCGCCAGAACCTGGACCTCCTCGTCGACAACGGCGCACCGGTGCCCGGGCTGTCCGCCAATGACACCACGAGCTGGGGGGCGACCCTGGGCAATCACGTCTACGTCTGGCGCTCCGGACTCGGCGTGACTGCAGCCGGTGCCCTGGTCTACGTGGGGGGTCCCGGGCTCAACGTCACCACCCTCGCCGACCTGCTCGTGCGGGCCGGTGCCGTGCGCGCCATGGCACTGGACATGAACACCGACTGGGTCAACTACTCGACCTACGCTGGCGCCGATGGCCAGGCCACTACCCCGTCGGCCGGAGACACCCTGCTGCCGGCCATGCCCGGAGGACCGGGTCGCTACTTCAATCCGGCGTGGTCGAGGGACTTCCTCACGATGTCCGCCCGACCGTGACCGGGAGGCCGACTCCGGACGCGGGCGCGACCTGGCCGCCGGCCCGACACCTCCCGCTCGCCATCCGAGACCGGCCGGACTGACATGCATCGAGCGATTAGCGCGTGGCGATCTCGAAGCGTCGCAGGCGCAGCCGTTCTCAGCTGCATCGGACTGCTTGCCGGCTACCAGGCCTCTACAGGTGGCCCAGCCGGGTCCACTGGACGGCTGGCTTCGGGGCGTGGGAGTGCCAGCTGCCCCTGGGTCGCCGAGTCCCGTGACAACCGCGCCAGCCCGCAGGCGCTTGCCGGCCAAGTGGTCGCGAGGATGTCGCTCCGGGACAAGGCGGAGTTCGTCGTGCTCCACGAACGTGGGGGAACGGAGAACATCAACGCAGGGGTGCCGTCCCTGTGCATTCCCCCACTGACACTGTCCGATGGTCCGAACGGTATTGCCTACAACGTCGCTGGAGTGACGCAATTCCCGGCGGCGATCGGCGTGGCGGCCAGCTTCAACCCGGAGATCGCACGCGCCACCGGACAGGTTCTGGGCGCGGAAGCCCGGACCAAGGGGATCGACGTCGCACAGGGGCCGGAGCTCAACCTGGCCCGTGTGCCACAGAGCGGCCGGATCTTCGAGACCTTCGGCGAGGACCCGTATCTGACCTCGGTCATGGGGGTGGCCAACATCGCGGGGATCCAGTCGCAGGGGGTGATGGCGAACGCCAAGCACTTCTCGGCCTACACCCAGGAGACCGCCAGGATCCGACTCGACCAGATCGTCCCAGTGCGGGCACTCGCCGAGCTCTACGACGCGCCCTTCCGGGCGGCGGTAACCGATGGTCACGTCGCATCAGTGATGTGTTCGTACGGATCGCTCAACGGGGTCAACGCCTGTTCCGATCCGTACGTGTACTCGACCCTCCGCACGTGGGGTTTCTCGGGTTTCGTCCGGTCGGATCTCGGGGCCGTGTCGAGCATCGTCCCCGCGTTCCGAGGCGGGCTCTCGCTTGTCAAACCCGGTTCGGCCCACAAGTTGATCCGGTCCGTCCACTCCGGTGTCCTGCACGTCAAGGACCTCGATCGCGCGGTGACCTCGGTCCTCGCCCAGATGTTCGCCTACGGGATGATCGCCCACCCGAGGACCGGCTCGATCACGGCCGCCGCGCAGACCCCCGCCCACCGGTCGGTAGCTTTGACCGCGGCGGAGGCCAGTGCGGTCCTGTTGAAGAACTCGGGGTCCATCCTCCCGTTGCCCGCCACGGTCGCATCAGTCGCCGTGATCGGCACTGCCGCCTCGACGATCCCACGGAGCAGTGGTGGTGGGAGCTCGGCGGTGCGGGCACCGTTTGTCGTGACGCCACTGGCCGCCCTCCGGTCCGCGCTCGGAAAGCAGGCGCAGGTGACCTATCGCCCGGGCGGGCCAACGTCGTTCGACCAGGGCCAGTTGGGAGACTCCGACATCACCAGTGGAACCCCGCTGCCGCCCGAGACACCGATCACCGTGGCCGGCGAACCAGGCAAATCCGACCTCGCCGTCGACTCGGCGTCGAACGTCACGGCCGCTGTCGCCACCGCGAATCATCCAGGTACGGGAGAGGGCTGGAACGACATCCGCTTCGTCGTGCGCCCTCGCGCAACTGGAACTTACGAGGTGTCCGCCCAGGAAGTCGGCGCACCTGGCTGTCGGTCGACGGTCACCCGCTGCTGGCGTCATCGGGCTTGCACGCCCGCACCAGGTGGTCCACCACGATCTCCCTCGTCGGCGGTCACCGCTACACGTTCACCGCCAATTGGTTCTCCCTCGCACATCAGAAGCCCCCGCAGTTCGGAATCGTCAACGTCACCCCGTATATCGATGCGGCTGTCGCCGCGGCTCGCAAAGCCGAGATCGCGGTCGTCTTCGCAGGTGACTTCACCACCGAAGGCGCCGACCGTTCCAGTCTCAATCTGCCCGGCGAGGCGAATGCCCTCATCGCTGCTGTCGCCGCGGCCAACCCGCGCACGGTCGTAGTGCTCAACACGGGGGGCGCCGTGCTCATGCCCTGGCTCGACCGGGTAGCCGGAGTCATCGAGGCCTGGTATCCGGGCCAGGCAAACGGTGCGGCCATCGCCGCCATCCTGACCGGATCCGTCTCGCCGTCGGGGCGGCTGCCCATCACCTTCCCGGCCACCGCCGCACAACCGGTCTCGTCGAGTAGTCAGTTCCCTGGCGTCAACTCGGTGGTCGATTTCGGATCCGGACTCGACGTCGGTTACCGGTGGTACCAGACCCACGGTGCCACGCCACTGTTCCCCTTTGGGTTCGGACTCGGCTACACGTCGTTCAGCCTGTCGACCCCGACAGTGCAGAGCACTCCCTCGGGGCTCGTCGCCCGTCTCACCGTCTCGAACACCGGGGCACGGCCCGGTGTCGACGTCGTCCAGGCTTACGTGCGGTATCCCAGCTCCGCCGGCGAGCCGCCGGAGCAACTCCGGGCAATTGCACGCGTGGAACTCGCCCCGTCCTCATCGACGACGGTCTCGATCCCGATACCGCAGACGGCGTTCCAGCGCTATGCCGACGGCATCCTGGCAACAGTGCCCGGGACGTACTGGGTGGACATCGGGCAGTCGTCGGCGGACCTTCCGATCCACTTGAGCGTCGGAGTCCCGTGAGCCGGTTGACATGGCGCCGTTCACCTCGGCGACGGGTCCCGGCCGATGCCGCTTGCGCCCGCCCGCTCCCGGGCATCATCGAGGCCGCGGATCTGCGAGGCGACCGCACGGGCGCTGCCCGTCGGGGCAGGGGGGTGGGGACGGGGCCACCGGTACCCCGAGGCACCCACTCGGCGCGGGGCGACCATGAGGCCGTGCATCCGAAAGACGCCCAGGTCAGGAAGCGGTCGGTTACGGTTTCGACTGGCCTGAGTCAACCCGAGGAGCCCCGACGATCATGACTGCACCACTCTGGATCCACGAACGAAGATCCGCAGACATCTCCGTGGGCGGCACTACTCGGTGCCGCCGTACGCCTTGCCGCGGTGGTCGTAGAGCTGGGCGTCCTGCTTGCCGTAGTCGGCTTCACGCTGGTCGGCAGCCACGGTGGCGGTGGCGTCCAACGCTGGGATGATTCGGTCGGGACATGGTTCCAGACTCATCGGTTCCACCTCGTTGGTGCATCGAAGGTGATAGCGTTCCTGGGTGACGCCCCGAACCTTGCTGTGCTGGTCGCGGCCGGGACGATCGTGCTGCTCCTGATCGGTCAGCGGATACGGTCGTTCATCCCCTTAGTCGCCTATCTCGGCGCGGAGTTCCTCGTCTTTCTAACGCGCGCCTACATCCACCGGCCTCGTCCCCTCTCCGCGAACTACCCGGGACCCGGGTCCCTTCCCGGGATCCACGAGACGAGTTGGTCCTTCCCTTCCGGTCATGCGACGGCAGGGACCGCTGTCGTCGTCAGCCTCGCAGGACTTGCCGTTCTCACCTGGAGGATCCGCTGGCCATGGATCGTCGGCATCGTCGTGGGAGCCATGGTGGCGACGTCACGTCTTGTCCTCGGGGTCCATTGGTGGAGTGACGTGACGTTCGGCTTGGTTGCCGGGGTCGTGTGGGGCATCACCGTCACGCTCGCACTGGCTGACCTGCCCTGGCCGTTCTCCTGGCCGGCCCGATGGCTCCCAGCCCAACCGTCCACCGAACGGGCGTCCCGGTCAACAGGTTCCCTTGACGACGGAGGCGTCCGGCCGACTTCGGCCGCGCCCAACTACCCCGGCTCCAGGCCAATTCCGGACAACGGGAATCATTGACAGCGGGCCGACCGCATCACAAGCGACCGGAATCGTCAGCGCACTGATGGTCTGAAGTACAGGCGACCGCAGATGGTAGGGAGCAAGGAGTCCAGATCACGGGCCGATCAGGATGCACGGGCCTCCGCTGTCCCGTGCCGACGACCTTCGGAGTCATCCGGACCGGAAACGGGTCTGGAGGGGATCACGACGGTGACGACTGCACCGCCCG
>Ga0307374_10010815_pt1 | contig 13110 bp, 13 predicted proteins | sample OX3MG_FD_202532 | JGI IMG/M metagenome (GOLD analysis project Ga0307374, IMG submission 202532) | Soil microbial communities from Risofladan, Vaasa, Finland - OX-3 | ecosystem: Environmental > Terrestrial > Soil > Coastal area > Acid sulfate soil | place: Finland: Risofladan, Vaasa | collected...
TCCGAAAATTCCTGAATAGTAAGTTCTTCCGCCCTGCGGCTGAAGATATCTTCCCTTAATGTTAATTGGTCAAATAATTTACCTGTGGGATTACGCAGGGTCTTGCGGCGTTGACCGAAGGAAGTCTTCACCAGGGTGAAGAACTGCCGTTCATCCTGAATACTGAATGAAGTGGAGTTTCGCTTCAGCCTGAGGACAGCGGACCTGACCTTGGGAGGCGGCATGAAGCATTGTTCATTCACCTCAAACAGATATTCCACATCAAAGAAGGCCTGGATAAGCACACTCATGATGCCATAGGCCTTGCTTTTACCGGTGGAAGCTATGCGCTGCGCCACTTCCTTCTGGAACATTCCTACCACGGTATCCACCTGGCTCTTCCAGTCCAGCAGTCGGAAAAGGATCTGGGATGATATGTTAAAGGGGAAATTGCCGATCACGGAAAAAGAGCCGTTAAAGGGTACCGGGCATTTCAGGATATCTTCCCGGATAATATGATCCCTGAGGATGGGAAATTTTTCTTCCAGCAGGGAAGCCTGCGCGCAGTCAATCTCCACGGCCCGGAAATGAATCCCCTCCAGCCCGAGAAGGTGAACGGTCAGGGCACCTCCTCCTGGGCCCACTTCCAGGAGTTGCATGCCTGCATAAACAGGAAGGGCCTGTACAATTTTTCTGCTCACATTATCGTCGATTAGGAAATGTTGGCCCAGTGATTTTTTCAGCTTACCCATGCCAGAAAGTGGAAACAGCAGCAAATTTATGCCTTAATTGCATAAGCCGGCAAAAGTAAAATCGTAAATTTGCCGGATTAAACGAGACTGAAACAGCAGATATGGAAAGCAGCATTCATCCCAATAAGCCGGTCCTGGGAATAACTACCGGAGATATCAACGGTATTGGCATTGAACTGATCATAAAGACCTTTTCAGATAATCGGATGACAGAGATCTGCACCCCGGTGATCTTTGCTTCCAATAAAACCATCAATTTCTACCGTAAAATGGCCCCTGCGGAAGAAAGCGCTTTCAATTACCAGAACATCAAGGATTTCAGCAAAATTAATGTCAGGCAGGTCAATGTATTCAACTGCTGGGAGGAGGAACTGGTGATCAATCCCGGGGTGATCAATGAAACCGGGGGCAAGTATGCCATCCGGTCCCTGGTGGTCTGCACCCAATGCCTGAAGGACCGGCAGATTGATGGGATGGTCACCGGGCCCGTGCACAAGAAGAACATGCAAAGCCAGGATTTCCGCTATACCGGGCACACTCCCTTCCTCAAAGAGTTCTTTGGTACCAGGGACGTGCTGATGCTGATGGTGAGCGAAGGGCTTCGGGTGGGACTGGTTACCGAACATATTCCCCTGGGGGAGGTCAAAAAAACCCTTGGCACCGAGATCATACTGAGCAAGCTGCAAATAATGAAGGAATCCCTGATCAGGGACTTCGGGATAGCCGGTCCCAAAATCGCTATCCTTGCCCTGAACCCCCATGCCGGAGATGAGGGGCTTATCGGGGATGAAGAAAAGACCATCATTGCACCGGCAATCCAGCTGGCCAAGCAAAGTAATATCCTTTGTTTCGGGCCCTACAGTGCGGATGCCTTTTTTGCCCGGCAGATGCATCATCAGTTTGACGCTGTACTGGCCATGTACCATGACCAGGGCCTTATCCCCTTCAAATCACTGGCCCCGGCTCCCGGTGTCAATTATACTGCAGGCTTACCTGTCGTCCGGACTTCTCCCGATCACGGGACAGCTTTTGACATTGCAGGTAAAAACATAGCTGATGAATCCTCTTTCAGGCAGGCAATCTTCACCTGCGTGGATATCATCAATCAGCGCAAAAACTTCCAGGAAAATACCAAAAATCCCCTGAAGAAAGTGGAGATCGCCGCTGAATGAAAAACCTGGGGATCATTTATCTTTTTCAGCCCGCAGATACTGCTGGATATCCCGGACATATTCCTCGAAGGCCCTGATTCCTTTTGGGGTGACCCGGCAAAGGGTCTGGGGGTAATGATCAGGAAAGCTTTTATTCACTTCAATATAATCTGCTTCCTTCAGTTTCTGGATCTGAACACTCAGGTTGCCAGCCGTTGCATCGGTCTTTTCCTTCAGATAAGTGAATTCTGCCTCTTTTACCCCAATCAGGATGGACATCACGGCCAGCCTGAGTTGGGAATGCAGGACAGGATCCAGTTCTTTGAACGCTTTCATGGCTTTCCAAACTGTTTGCGCATCTTATGGCGGCGGTACCTCAACAGGTATCCCGGAATGATATAACTGACCAGGATGGCCGCCGACCCCGCCAGGATCTGGTCCTCAAATTTCATCCCGGCTGCGCCAATGGCCAGCAGCCAGGCTATGATGCCACCAATGATCAGGGGACGGAACCTGATCAGGTTCCCAGATACAAAGGTACCCAGACCATACAGGATCATATATCCGGGGTAAATCAGCATAGTGATCCGGTCCCAACCACTGACCGTGAAGATCATCGACAGGACAAAAAAAGCAATGAAGGTGCCCATCCACAGGTATTTCATGCTTTCCCCCACATAGGTCCTGACCCGGCTGGTCTTTCTAACCCCCCTTGAATGGATCACGGAGATGATGACACCTACCCAAATCAGCTGCCAGGCCAGGTAATGGTAAGGGTTATGCAGGAAAACCAGTAAAACATACTGGCTGAGGGAAGCAATCAGCACCAGCCATCCCCAGACCAGAAAATAAAAGCTGTCATCGGCCAGGTCATTCTTGGTCCGGTTTACCATGTCCTGGATCAACCGCAGGCTATCTTCAGGAGTAAATGTGGGTTCGGTCATATATTAATTTTGGATTTATTGACTGCACTGGGCCAACAATTGCGTGGCCTGGGCTTCTCCCCACCTGGGATCAATATCGCTTTTGGGTTTGAAGGAACCATATTTATCCACCGCTTCCTGTAATAAGGGCTTAGCAGCAGCTTTTCCACCGCCATAAGCAGCAGGAGTATAAAATTTCCCTTCCCCCTCCAGCAGGTAGACGCGCGGATTGGCAGGATCCAGGGTCTCCGCTTTCTGAAGGTCCTGACCCGACTGCATGCCATATTGCATGCCGCGGGTCATCGGGTCAACCTTGATCCGGGCGGAGGCAACCATGGATTTCAGGCAAAGAACCTCGGAATTATTGGGAGACAGGGAATCCGCTTTGGCTGCAAAGATTGCGGCCTGATCGGCATATCCGTCCACCTTGTTCATATCCATTTCCATATAGGCGATCAGGGCCTGGCAATAGCCGGCATAATAATACGGCAACCAGGCTGATTTTTCCGCTTCGGCAATGCGTTGGAAATTGTTGGACAGAATCTGCAGGCTATCCATGCTGGAAACACTATCCAGCGGGGCCACATTTTCTTCCATGGCGGCGATATAACGACTACTCTGGGCTGTTGCAGAAATTACGCAACAGCAGATGCATAAGGAATAAAAGATTTTTTTCATTGGAATATATTTTTAAAAGTTAACTAAAAAGACTGATTCTAAAAAGCCCGGTTTTCAGTTATTATCAATCACCTCCTGGGTCCTGTTTACTCCGAAACTCATGAACATGCCCACGAAAAAGAACCGGTTGGCCGGGGGTACGATAGCCTGGCGTCTGGTCTTGTCATTGGAATAGTTATAGCCATATACCTGGCTGCTGTTCAGGGCATTGGAAATCGATAATACAAATACGGTGAAGGCACCATGGATATTGGCCAGGTAATCATAGCTGATCCCCAGGGAATTGTAGGGTATGGTCCGCTCTGAAAGGAAATCCGCTGCCGGGAGGTTGGGATCATAATAAGGCCTTCCCGAAGCGAAGCTGTAAGTCAATCCCAGGTTGGAGGTGATTGCCGGAAAATATTTCTTGAACACGATATCCAAGGTGTTGGTAGCCGCAAAATTGGGTTGTGCGGCAAAGGGGTAGTTCACCCATTTGCGTTTGGTGTCCAGGTAGGAATAGGAAATCCAGTAATCGATATTCTTAAACGTTTTCCGGTCCCTCCAGAACAACTCTATTCCTTTAGCGTAGCCGCTTCCTCCGTTGGTGGTATCCGGCACCGTGGTGACCAGACCGGAATATTTTTTATAGAAGGCTTCCACCCGGAAAGTGTAATCATGGCTTACCCGCTGGAAGCTGGCGATATAATGGGTGGCCCGGACAAATCCCAGCTTGTCGTATCCGTTCAGCCAGAACAGGGTATCAGGACGTTCATAAAAATCCCCATAGGCCACACTGAACTGGTCCTTATCCGCCACCTTGTAGGCCAGGGAAATCCGGGGAGCGATATTCCATTTGTTGAGCAGCGAGGAATATTCGGTGCGTACCCCGATCCTGGCCATGAACTTCGTGGTGAAATAAAGGTCTGTCTCCGCAAAGGCCGCCAGATAATGATCCACATAATTGGTATCATACTGATCATATCCGAAACTGTTGAACGCATCATGATATTCGGTTCCGAAACGGAGGGCACTGAACCTGCCTACATATCGGGTCATCATGATCTTCCCCTGGGCCAGCCCGTCCCGGTTATTGACATGATTGAGGGATAATAAAGTGTCCCCCGTCCCGCTTTGTTCTCCCAGGCCGATCTTATCGGCATTGTCACTGTAGGAAGCCCCCAGGTATATCTTCCAGTGCTCATTCAGCAGGTCCGTATAAGTTAAATTGGTATAGACGTTTTCATTATCCAGGGTGAACATATCCTGCTGCCCCGGATTATTCAGGCTGGGCTGCAGGAACCCCAGCTTGCTGTAATTTCCGTAGCCATAGAATTTAAGCATACCTGTCTTTGAGGTCATGACCCTGAAATTGACATCTCCGTTCCAGAAGACCGGTTTAGTGGTAAAAGCCTGCCGCTGGGTGATCAGGCCATAATAGGGCCCCAGATTCGTGTAGTTCAGATCTCCTCCATAGGAAAAGGTCTTGCTTTTGGAAAGCTGATCGGTTCCCAGACCCAATCCGACACTGGAAACAGCCAGGGTCGATGAGGATTGTTTGGGCAGGTCCTCGGATTCCAGGATGACTGCTCCGGATAAGCCCTGCCCATACTGGGCGGAATATCCACCGCTGCTGAAAACAGTTCCCTTGAACAGGAAAGGAGAGAACCTTCCGCGCTGGGCAATATCGGGAACGCTGCTGAAATAAGGATCATTCACCGTCATGCCGTCGATAAAGGTCGGGGTCTCCTCGCCCGTCCCCCCACGGACGAACAGGCCGCTGCTCTCCCCGATCTGCTGGGCGCCGGGAAGTGTTTTCAGGGCACTGATGACATCGGCATTGGCCCCGGCGGTGGTGACGATATCCAGGGGTTTCAGGACGGTACCCCGGTGTTCATCGCTGGCTTCAAAGCTGCCTGCTGAAATCGTCACCAGGTTCAGCTGACCGTAGCTGCGTACCAGTACCGGGTTATAGGATAAAGGCATGCTATTGATATTTACCGGGAAAGTATCCGTCGAATAACCGGCTTCACTGGCTTCAAGTACCTGGGGACCTTTTTCTGTGGTCGTGAAGGAGTAGGTTCCATCTGTCCCGGAGGTGGTGCCATCATAGGAATCCCGGATAGCCAGGTTTACGCCACTCAGGGGATGGTGTTCGGCATCGGTAACTTTTCCGGAGATCCTGATCTGACCCGAAACCACACCTGCGGCAGCCATGAGGATCATTGTGGTAAAGTTTTTTTTCATTCGAATTCAATTTTCCTTTAAAGCCAGCCAAAGCCAGGATTATAAATGCATAGTCATCATCAGGAGCATCAGGCCATACCCATTGATCAGGGCCACCCGGATCCAATGAGTCTTTAGTATCCAGTCCAGGTAAGGACTTTGACCTCCTGCATTATCCCTGGATAGCTTCGCCTGCCATTGCCCCCAGAAAATGCCGGTAAGTACCAGGGAGAGCAATTGACAGAGGAAAGCCGTCCAGATTTCCCAGACGGGTATACCCGGGGGATGAAATCCGAATAATGCCAGGGATCCGATAAAAGCCAGGCCGACCGGAATAAATACCCAGTAAGGAAGCTTTTTCCAATGAGCCCTTTGTACTATGAGGAATGTCTTCGGATCCAGGAATTTCCAGGACCTGAAAATATCCACTTCATGGGCCCAGATCGTTCCGATATTATAAAAAGCCAAGGAAAGGTTCAGGACAAGGAATAATTCTTTGGAGGTCATAAAGCAAATATAAAGTAGTTTATATAATAAACCAATTTATTTTAGGATTCTCAAATAAAAAGACCGCCGGGAATATTCCCGGCGGTCTAACTATATAATTAACAATGATTTAGATTATTGCTTAAGCAGTTTGTCCCGATAAACGGAATTACCGAGCTTGACCTCAATGATATACATCCCCCTGGGCAGATTGGCCAGGTTCCCCAGGGTAAAGGTGTTATCCCCGCTGATGACAGTTTGCTGGGTACTATAGACCTGGGTACCGGCCGGGCTATACAGGTTGATCAAGGCCGTGCCGCTGTTATTGAATTGCATCTGGAGCTGCACCTGATCCATGAAGGGATTGGGATAAATATTAGTGACCCGGATATTACTGCTGTTCACCTTGACTTCCACGATCTTTGAAAATGCAGAGGTCCCGTCAAAATTGACCTGGTTTAGCCGGTAATACAGGACGGGAGCGGATATCTTCAGAATATTATCGGTATAGGAATACTGTTGCGGAATATTGGTCGTGCCGCTGCCTTTTACAGTACCGATAGTGGTGAAATACTGGCCGTCCAGGCTGCGCTGCACATCGAAATGATCATTATTCAGCTCGGAGAGGGTATTCCAGTTCAGATTCACATTATCGCCATTTAGCTTTCCGGTGAAATCGCCCAGCTGAACTGGGAGCGGGTTAAGGCCGGTAGAGAATGTAATTGCACCAAGGGTGATTACCTGGGTGGCAACTTGGGTTGGGCTTTGAAATGCAGGCGGATCCTTGAATTTAATGATGATCTCATTGATGTCATTGGTAAAATGCACATTAACTGAAGCATCACTGGGTGTGGGAGAAGGATCTGCAGTAATTACATTCGGACAATTACCGCCGTTGCCATTGGTGGGATCTCCAAGGGCTTCGTTGCCGTTTACCAGGGTATATCCCGCTGTAGTATCAACCAGGGTCAGATTATCGGGTTGTACAGTTACGGCGCCATTGAGTCCGGTAACGGTCACATAATCCACATAGCTGGGACTGGTTACACTTGCCTTGTCTACATCACCGATAGTAAATGACACATTTCGGATAGTCTGAGATCCATTAGTAAACTGCAGCGTAATGGTAGACGAATCCGATGTATGCCAATTTGTATATAGCTGCAGGTTACTGGTAATGTTCACCGGAGTATTGCTGACTTGGGGATAGCTTGCTTGCCAAGCACCCGTATTGGCAATCGTCACAACCATAGTGTAACCTCCACCGGCATTAATTGTGGCTGAAGTACTGCCGTTCGGGAAATCCGTGGAATTCCAGTTATAGGTGGTCTGTGCAAAAGCAACTTGGGAAAGACAGAGCAATAACAGGGAGTAGAAGATTTTTTTCATAGAATGGTTATTTGGTCAACCGAAAGATATGGAATTAAGTATTCAAATTAAGTATTTTTTTAATAATGTTCAAATTTAAATATAAAAATATTAATTATTCTTGATTATTCCTCTCCAAAATCTTGCCATTTTCCGGTATTATTACCCCTTTCCCTTGAATCCCCGGGCCAGTTCAACCGCCATGGCCACCATTTTTTTCAGGCTTTCCTCCGCCAGGATCCCATTTCGGAATTCAGCGAGAACCTGGGGGAACCTCAATTCCATTTCATTCAGGAAGGCTTCTTCGAAGGCCTTTACTTGTTTGACCGGCACATCCGTGATCAACCCATTGGTTCCCAGGTAAATGATGGCTACCTGCTTTTCCACTGGGACCGGACTGTATTGATGCTGTTTGAGGATCTCCACATTGCGTGCCCCCTTGTCCAGGATGGACTTGGTGGCCGCATCCAGGTCTCCCCCGAATTTGGAAAACGCTTCCATTTCCCGGTACAGGGCCTGGTCCAGCTTAAGGGTACCGGCAACCTTCTTCATGGACTTGATCTGGGCATTTCCACCTACACGGCTGACCGATATGCCTACATTGATGGCAGGCCGGATGCCGGAATTGAACAAACTGGACTCCAGGAAGATCTGGCCGTCTGTGATGGAGATCACATTGGTGGGAATATATGCGGATACATCTCCTGCCTGGGTCTCGATGATCGGCAGGGCCGTCAGGGAACCTCCCCCCTTGACCAGGGGCTTCAGCACTTCCGGCAGATCATTCATCCTGGCGGCGATGTCATCGCTGCTGATGATCCGGGCAGCCCGTTCCAGTAACCGGGAATGCAGGTAGAACACATCCCCCGGATAGGCTTCCCGTCCAGGCGGGCGGCGAAGCAGCAGGGAGACTTCCCGGTAGGCTACCGCTTGTTTGGACAGGTCATCAAATATAATCAGGGCCGGCCTTCCGGTATCCCGGAAGAATTCTCCGATAGAGGCGCCGGCAAAAGGAGCATAGAACTGAAGGGTCGCCGGTTCCGCTGCGGAAGCAGCGACAATGATGGTATATTCCATGGCACCCTTGGATTCCAGGGTCTTCATGATCCCGGCAATGGTAGAAGCTTTCTGACCGATCGCTACATAAATACAATATACCGGCTTGCCTGCGGCATAAAATTCCTTCTGGTTGATGATGGTATCGATGGCAATGGCCGTTTTCCCCGTCTGGCGGTCTCCGATGATCAGTTCCCGCTGACCCCGTCCGATCGGGATCATGCTGTCAATGGCCTTAATGCCGGTCTGAAGGGGTTCCCGGACCGGTTCCCGGAAAATCACCCCGGGGGCCTTTCTCTCCAGCGGCATGTCATACAGTTCCCCATTGATAGGGCCCCGCCCATCAATGGGTTCCCCCAGGGTATTGATCACGCGGCCCAGGAGTCCTTCCCCGACCTTGATGGAGGCGATTTTTCCTGTCCTGCGCACTTTATCCCCTTCCTTGATCCCAGCCGAGTCACCCATGAGCACTACCCCTACATTATCTTCTTCCAGGTTCAGGGCAATCGCCCTGACCCCGTTTTCAAACTCCACCAGTTCGCCGGAACGGACATTATTCAGTCCAAAGGCCCGGGCAATGCCATCCCCGATCTGCAATACCGTGCCCACTTCCTCCAGTTCTGCCACTGTATTGAAATTTCCCAGCTGCTGTCGCAGGATGGCTGAAATTTCATCTGGTTTAATCTGCACCATGATCTGTAATTTAAATAGGTGGTTATTTTAATTTCTGTAAATAAGTATTTTCCAGGAACTGGGTTTTGATTTCATCCAGGTCCCGCCGGATGCTGGCATCCACCAATATATCTCCCGTCTCCAGGACAAAGCCTCCGATGAGCCTGCTGTCCACCCGGGTTTCCAGGGCAATATCCTGCAAAGGGGTATGGGACCGGATGCTATTGAGGATGGCCTGCTGCAACGCAGGGTCAATGGCCACCGCTGTGGAAATTTTTACATTGCTGATCTGCTTAATGCTGCGGTACAGGAGGATCAGGGCTTCGGCAATTTCAGGGAGGAAGGCTTCCCTTCCCTTGCGGATAAGCAGCTGGCAGAACATGGCGGTGATCGGATCCACCCGGCCATCCAGGATGGAGGAGAATACTTTTTCCTTGCTTTTTGAAGGTACCACAGGACTCCTTAACATGATTAACAGTTCCCGGTTGTTTTTCATAACCGATTGCAACAGCAGGATATCCTGATGGACATCTTCCAGCTTACCGGTTTCCAGAGAAAGGTCCACCAGGGATTTTGCATACCGCAGGGCCAGTCGGGGATTCTGCATGATCAGGTATTGGGGTTAATTCAACTTAATATTTTCAGTCAGCCGGGAAATATATTGCTGCTGATCTTCCCGGTCAGCCAGCTCCCGGCGGAGCACTTTTTCGGATACTTCCAGCACCAGGAGGCCCACCTGGTTCTTCAGCTCGGTCATGGCAGCCAGCTTCTGGTTGTTGATTACCACCTGGGCAGCATCTATGATCTTGCGGGCTTCTGTTCTTGCCCCTTCCCTGGCTTCATTGATCAACTGATCCCGCACTTGCTTGGCTTCCTTCAGGATCTGGCTCCTTTCGGCCTTGGCTTCCATCAGCACCTGCTCATGTTCTGATTTTAACTGGCTCATTTCTGCCTTGATCCGTTCAGCAGAAGCAATGGAATCTGCAATCCCTTTCTCCCGTTCATTAAGCAGTTTAAGGATCGGTTTCCAGGCAAATTTAGCCAGCAGCAGAAAGGTCAGCAGGAATACGACGGCGGTCCAGAAAATAAGGCCGAAATCGGGTTGAAGCAGATCCATGATAAATTGATTTTATGTTTAAAAAAATAATCCGGGTAAAACTGCAGTCGGCCCTTTGCCGGCTGCAGTTCAGCAACTTAGCCGACGAAAAGGATCAGCACGGCCACCACGACAGCAAACAGGGCTACCCCTTCCACCAGGGCAGCCATCACGATCATGTTGGACCGGATTTCACCGACCATTTCGGGTTGCCGGGCAATGGCATCCATGGCGTTGGCGCCGATCTGTCCGATACCGATACCGGCGCCGATGGCGGCAAGGCCGGCACCGACCCCGGCACCCACCTTCGCCATGCCGGTAGCTAAAAATAAAATGTTCAGAATGATCATACAATATATATTTAATGAATGAAAGACTAAATGATGGCTTCTTCCTCCCCCTGGTGATTGCCTCCTTCGAATGCCTGGGCAATGAACAGGGCAGAGAGATTGGTGAATATAAATGCCTGGATCAGTCCGACCAGCAGCTCCACCAGGTACATGAACACCGTGAACGCTACGGATACCGGGGTAAAACCCCAGCCTGCAATGGAAGCCAGTCCTCCGAAAATGAATATCAGGGAGATAATGCTGAGGATGACCATATGTCCGGCCAGCATATTGGCAAAAAGCCTGATCATCAGGGCAAAGGGCTTGGTGAAAATGCCCAGGATCTCCACCGGAATGAGGATGGGCTTCACCCAAAGGGGGATGCCCGGGGGCCAGAATATATGCTGCCAGTAATGCCGGTTGGTACTGAACATAATAAAGATAAAAGTGATCAGGGCCAGCACCCCGGTAAAGGCGAGATTGCCCGGCACATTGGCTGCCCCGGGGATCAGGCCAAGCAGGGAATTGATCCAGATAAAGAAAAACACAGTCAGTAAAAAAGGCAGGTACGCCAGGTATCTTTTGCCCAGGTAAGGCTTGGCTACATCATCCCGGATGAAAAGTACAAAAGGTTCCAGGGCATTCTGGAATCCGCTGGGTGCCTTGCCCGGGTTTTTTCTGTATTTGGAAGCCATTCCCACAAAGATGAGCACCAGCAGAAACGCAGAAAGCATCATCTGCATCACATTTCGGGTCAGGGAATAATCATATATGGCCAGATCGAAATTAGGAGAACCATCTGCCTTCACGGCAATGATCTTGCCCGAGAAATAGCTCTTTGCGGGCAGATTATACCTGCGGATATAATCCCCGGTCAGCATCCTGAACCCTTTGTAGGTCTGCCTGCCGTGATCGAACCGGGCTGCAGAGAATACCGACCAGCCCCGGCCGGCCACAAACAGCACCACCGGAAGGGGTAACACCACCTGATGTCCGTTCACGGCAAAAAAATGCCATTCATGGGCGTCCTTGATATGTTCCAGGATTACTTTGTTGGCATCAAAACCCGGTTTTGGGGTAAGTGTACTGTCTTTCGCAGGGGCTGCGAAGACGCGGCCCTCCCCAGCGGTCGCACTGAGGCAAATAATCAGGAAAACTGCTGCTATCCGAAGTACGGGTCGGCGGTTATGCATCTTGAGGTGATGAAATTTGCCGCAAAGGTAATTAATACCTGTAATAGCCGGAAATGAAATAAGGTTCAAAGGCCTGATCCGGGGGTAAAAAATGGGGGAGATTTGATAACATGTTCATGTTTTTTGAGGAACCTGAAATGCAGTTCTGGTACCGCATATTTATAGGGACAGGGGGGGATGGAATTTTACAGGATAGACAAAGAATTTTTCTTCTATTAAGAGGGAATGATTGACCGGGTTGATATTGGCCATAACTCCGGGAATTCCAGGTTTCAAAATACCGGCGGCATATTGACCGGGAATCATCAATCCAGACGGATGAAATGTCCCAATCATCTATTTAATGATTTTGGATTTTGCCCGGGCCAAATACCCATTGGATGCCAAATCAATTATCTGAACAGCTACTTTTTATCCACCCTGGCTTCTATTAAGTCAGCTAATGATTTCGAACCCCTTCCTGCTTCCGGGAAGGAATACCATCCAACTCCGATATTGAAATCGCCTGCTTAAAAATCGAGTGATTTACTGAGATCATTCTTTACCGCTGCAAAGCTTGCTGACCCGGACCAGGATTAGGGGGATTGCTTAAAGCAGATCCCTGGGTGAGGAGTGTTGGTTTTACCTGAACGGAAAAAGGATCACTAAAAAGGATGATCAATAGTTTAAGGAAATGAGTTCTCCCTTATGCCTCCAGGATGGCTTTGCGGAACTGCATCTGGTGCAGCCGGTAATAAAAGCCTTCCTTTTTCATCAGCTGATCATGGGTGCCGGACTCCCGGATTTCACCCTTGTCCAGCACCAGGATCTGGTCTGCCCTGCTGATGGTGGACAGCCGGTGGGCAATCACGATGGAAGTCCTGCCCCGGACCAGCTTGTCGATGGCCTCCCTGATCAGCAGTTCGGAAGAAGAATCCACGGAGGAAGTGGCTTCATCCAGGACCAGGATGGCCGGGTCGTACAGCAAGGCCCGGATAAAGGAGATCAGCTGCCGCTGGCCCAGTGAAAGGGTATTGCCCCGTTCCATCACGTTGAAATCATAATTCCCCGGAAGCTGCATAATGAAATCATGCATGCCGATAAGCCGGGCTGCGTGCTCCACCTGGGATCGGTTGATCCGGGGATTGCGCAGGGTGATATTTTCCAGGACAGAGCCGGAAAACAGGAAAACATCCTGCAACACCACGCCGATCCTGCTGCGAAGGGCCTGCAAGCTGTATTC
>Ga0307374_10010817_pt1 | contig 13109 bp, 8 predicted proteins | sample OX3MG_FD_202532 | JGI IMG/M metagenome (GOLD analysis project Ga0307374, IMG submission 202532) | Soil microbial communities from Risofladan, Vaasa, Finland - OX-3 | ecosystem: Environmental > Terrestrial > Soil > Coastal area > Acid sulfate soil | place: Finland: Risofladan, Vaasa | collected...
GAACGGACTCGGTTTCTGCGTTGAGCCTGATTTGTATCGAAGGAACCCGCGGATTGTATGGGGCGTCCTTGACGCTGTCAATTTGTATTGGCGTCGCAGCGCGCTTCGAGATGGTCCTCTCGGTGAAGGATCATGAAATGCGCCACCGGGGCCAGATGATGCTGATCGAGCGGATGGTGGGCATCGTGCCGCACCTCACCCGCGAGATGGAGGCGCGCTTCGCTGCGGCAACGGCGATAAAGTAAAGTAATGGCTTCGCCGCACGCGCGGGCGGAGGGAGATCCCTCCTCCCGGCTTCTCCCGTCCTCCGCGCATTTTTACCCTGCTTTACTCGGTCCAGGCCGCGCGAATGGGTTGGCCCACAAGCAACGCCGGGTCAGCGCCCTTCCGCGGAACAAATTTCTGCGGACGCCCGCCCCACACCTCCGCCGTGTAGAGGTTCCCGTCCTGATCCACGCCGAACTGATGTGTTCCCCACAGACCGCCCGGCTCGGGAGTCATCGTGCCCCAGCTATACAGGCGTTTTCCGTTGAGATCGTACTTGTATATCTTGAAGTTCCCGTGGCCGTCGGACATCCAGATGTGCTGGTCCGCGCTCATGTAGGTGTGGTAGGTAGCCGTGGGTCCGTCGCCGAGGTACCACTGGTTGAGGAACTTCCCATTCTCGTCGAATACCTGGATGCGCCGGTTGGATCGGTCGTTGACGTAGAGCCGGCGCTGATTGTCGATGACGATGCCGTGCACGGTGTTGAAGTAGCCTGGCCGCATCTCCTTGCCATTGTTCCCCATCTCGCCCCACGCCATCAGGAACTTGCCATTCTTGTCGAATTTCACCACGCGCGTTTCCTCGTAGCCGTCGGCGACGAAGAAGGTGCCGTCGGGCAGCCAGGCGATGTCGGTCTGGCGGCCGAAAGTCTCGCTGGGCGGCCCCGTCTTCCGCGTGAAGGACGGACGCCCGGTGTTGCCGGTCTTGACGGCGTTCCTCGGGGTCGTGGTGTTATACGTGCCGATCGTCTGTAGCAGTTTCTTCCCATCGTTGCTGAAGATCCGGATCACCTGGTGGCCGTCGTCGAAAGCCCACACCCGCTTTTCCGGATCATAAGGGCTGATGAAAATCTTGTGCACGCGGCCTTGGGACAGCACGTTCGGGTTTTCCGGCTTGAACAGCGAATCCCACTGGGTCCACTCCTCTTTCACATTCCCTTTGCTGTCGAATACCGTGATGATGTGTTTCCAGCGATAGTCCTTTCCTTCGACGCCCATGTACTCGTCAGTGGCTTCGCCCGGACTCGCGTAAGGCCCCACCGACGCGTTCCGCGCGTACATCCCTCTTCCCGGAACCTGCAAGTGCGTCTTGATGCCGTACTCGGTTTCGACCTCGACATATTGCGGCTTGAGGTTGCTTACATCGGGAAGTTCTCCGCGCATCGCCACGAAGATGCGATCCGGATTCTGGACGAAGATGCCCTGCACCGCGCCCCACGTCCAGCCCTTTTCTTCCGGAAACAACGTGGCCAGGGGTTTGGGCCAATTGGGGTCGACTCGATACGGGCCGTCAACCAGTTCGTCGCTCGGATTTGCTGGATCGGCCCACTCTCCCTCCTCCTGTGCCGCGGCCACCTTCCCGGGGCTCCAGAAGCTCGGCAACTTAGCCCCAAGTGCAGCGGAAGCCATCGCTCCAATAACAGTCCTTCGTCCCACTTTCATTTGCGTCCCTCCTCTGTTTGGTTTCGGATGCTTGTCCGGATTTCACGGATTATACCGATTCAAGCCAGGGCCCATTCCGTGCCACGCGCCGGTTCGCCGCTGCATTATAGTGCTAGCGCGAACGATTGCAAGCTCCCGATTAACGCGCTTCTTAGCAATTACGGGACGTATCCGATTATCAACTGACTGGGAGATAGGGATGCATTCACAATTATTTGCGTGCCCAACGGCAACCATTTTGGGACGCAACCCTTGCGATGCGCACGCGGTTCAGCAAATTGTCGTTTCTCCATCCGTCACACGCGTGCATGGCCGCGGCAACCGCGAAAAAGTAACGGCTTCGTCGCGGCAAGCGCGAAAAAGTAACGGCTTCGACGCGCGCGCGGGCAGAGGGAGATTCCCTCCCCGGCTCGCTTGCGTCCTGCCGTTCGGAAGCGCCCAGGTTTATGGCAGCCCAAATTAAACCAGGAATTAGCGTGCTGTGGGTGGTGTGGTGGAATCGCTGCGCGGCCCGCCGCGGGGGAGGAAGTGCCAGGAATTCTAATGCGTTCCCAAGCGGCGCTTCCGGGTTCCGTGATCCGAGAGCGCGCTTCCGGTGACGCCGCTCAGTTGAGATCGCGCGACAGCATCAGCTTCAGCGTCACTTTGTCGGCCCCGGCGGTCACGCCAAACCCAATGCCCGTTTCAACGTCCACGAGTTTGCTTTCGTGATCCATGACGGCCCAGACCTCGTGGAACTGTTCGTTGAGCGGCAAGAAATTGCGCAAGGGCCCGTCGTCGGAATACTCCTCGAAGGCAGCGGCCCATCTGTCATTGAAGTTATAAGCAACGCGCGTCGCTGGAACGAATTCGAGACCGCCGAATCCACCCCTGTAATCGGTATCCACAATCGGATTAAAGATGATGTCCACCGGATGCAGGTGCAGTCCCACGATGGGCCGAACCTCGGAGGTAATGATCCTGGACTCCCAATACGTGTAGTTGACGCTGAACTCGAAATTGACGCCGTAGAAGAACGTGTGATCGTGGGCGTGCGGCCGCACGAACAGTTCGCGTATCTTGAAGCCATTGAGCGACCCGCCGCGCCCCTTGGAGTAAAGGCTGTAGACCGGCAGATACAGCCCCTGCTCAAACCACGGGGTGACGCCGTACGCCCACTCGGTCGTGCCGTTGAAGGAGTCGTTGGGGATGATTCCGCCGGGGAAAACGGGAGTGATCCGTCCGATGGGGGTAAAGTTGGAGTGTACCATGAGGTTGAACTTACCCGGGCTCTCAATCGACGCGTCGTAGACTTGTATCTCGTCGGTTTGCGCGAAGGCCGCTTTCGGAACGGCTGCCAGAGCCGCCGCAAATAGTACCAATGCGAAAACGAAGGTTTTTGGAAGAGTGTTCACGGTTTGCTTGTGAGGGCTTTGCCGCCCTTGTTCGCTCCCATGTTTTTGAAGAGAGAGAGTATCCCAACCGGCACGATGGGCGCAAATGGTTCAGCAAGGGCTTAGCCCGTGGCCGCGCGGGGGTTGAGCGGTTCACATCGCTTCTCCACCCACAGTGTCCGATTCCCCAACGGCCGTCACTATAACGGATACATACGAGGGGCAATAATGAACTGGATGTGTTACCCCGTGGCGAACTCATTAATCCCAGGTATCAGACTGCGCTGGAGTTACTGAAATGTGAGTCTTGGCCCAACCGGCACGTGCGCTCGCTACTTTCCGTCGCAGAAAGCTTAACGAAAACTGCGGAAAGTGGGGCGATTGTGTGCTTGGGCGTTTCGGATTCGTGGTGGAGTGCCGGAACTGATCGTATATCGCCCGATCGCGCGCGAGCGGATGGAGATTCCCTCCTCCGCTCGCTTGCGTCCTGCTATCGAGGAAATGTCCTTTGTTTACGGTTATCCGACTTACCAGGAGTTGTGTCGTTTATGCGTTGCCGTGAAGGCGTGCTCGTCCGCACGAGACAGCGGGGATGTAGGAAAATGCTCGCAAAGGCAGTGCGGCGATCCTGCAAGTTCGTCCACTACTTCCGGCCCAACGACGTCTTCCGGCACAGGTTCGCCAACTACCCCAGATGGAACATACACAATTGCGATCGTTGCCTCAAGCAGCGGTGCATCGGCAAGCCTTCCGCTTACGCTGACGGTTCAATAGCCCCACCGCCGGAGCACGGTAGGAGCACAATAGCAGCCGAAACTCCTGAATCACGACGCCATGCACGGTATTGAAGTAGCCGGGACGCGTCCGATTAGCAAATGATCGGGAGTTCAGTACGCATGGAAAATGGTTAGAGTGGCCAAGGGATCCTCACCGGCTAATTCCCTTTTTTGCTGGTGGCTTCGGCGCCGGCTGGAACGGCTGCGGTACGTCCCTGCGGGAGGCGCCGTGCGAACTTCGCTCTGCCGCGCCCTATCTTGACGGAGGTTTTGAAAATCGTCCCCACGGAGAACATGCCACCCAATTTGTGCGAAGCCAGGGAGGCCAGCCCCATGGATGCGATACAGCCGCAGGAGGCGCAATCCGAATTGCCGCCAAACTGGCATGGCGTGACGATCGTCTTAAGATCCGCCGACAATACCTGGGTGGTGAGGGCGAAAACACAGTCCTCAGGGCTGCGTGGCGGCGAGTTGAATTGCCGGATCACGGCCGCCGACATGTCCAGCTTTGGATACTGCTTCCGCAATTGCATCATTTCCGTAATGGCCCGCTGCCGCTCGCCGGGGCTCAGGATTTCGGGCATCCGGTCTCCGATCTGAGGGGTGAACAGGCTGAACCATACCTTCTTGATCTCAGGGCGCGGCGTCCAGAATTCCAGAAATTCCGCCAAATATCCCGGCCGCTTCATCATTTGGCCGGTGATGGTGCAATGAATGGTGACATTCTGCGCGGCGATGTTTTTAAGGATCCGGGCGTAGGTTGCCGGCGCTCGCCGGACGTCATGCTCCGGTTGCAACCCATCGATGGACACCACGATGTGCAGGCGCGGCAAGTCCGCCCAGCCTCGCCCCAACGGCCGGAAGGCGCTGGTAACAATCTGGACGTGGATTCCACGGGCCAGCAGTTGGGGGATCAACAGTTCCAGTTCCCGGTAGCGGACCAGCGGGTCTCCCCCAACGATGGACAGGTGCAAAGGCTTCAGCCGGTCAACCACTTCAAGAACTCCATCCACGAGAGCCTGGCCCTTTCGATCGTTCAGATCGCGCAACGTCCGCCCGCCGCCCAGATGCGCGTCGTCGTATGCGTAGCAACCCGGACATCTCAAAGGGCATTCACGCGTGATTTCGATCGAAAGAGCGGGCTGTTCGCCTTTCAGTATCTTTCCCCAAGCTTGAACGATTTCAGAAGTGCGCACCTGTCACGGCCCTTTTCCGGCCGCTTGCGCGGCCTATCCATGCTCTAGTGGCCTGTCGCGGAGAAAGTGTTACGGCGGACGCCACACGCAAAAACCAAGAGCAACTGTACGAATGGCGGGTGCCAGCTATTTGGCCCATTCTTTTCCCGGAATCGCGCACTAACGAATTCACTGCGACAGGCCGCTAGTAATAGCCTCGCTGGAGAAATCGCGAGGTACGAAGTCTGCGTCAACGCACCACTGTTAACACACCACTGTTTCATTAGATGCTTCGTGGGCTGGGAAAAGCAGCCTTTCAGGAAAAACAGGGATGAGACGTGTCCGTGGCCTGCCTTACAAAGGCCGTGCCATAAGAAGATCCAGTCCTTTGGAAGACCCGCCCCAACCGCCACAACGTGGCTTGAAAGCAACGGGCCCATGCCAGCCGATCCAATGCATGGCTATTTGGGGCGGCGGCTGCATGAAGGTCAAGCGGGCAAATCACACTGGTCTGATTGCTCCCCGGCTTAACCGCGGGTGGATCGGGAAAGGTCTAAAGCTGAAACCCCCATTCCCTTCCCTCATCTATCGGGCAGTTTACTCCCAATCGGCGAAGCTGGATCGCCTGAATTCAGCGGCGGCGGGGCGGCCACCGTGCAAGGAAATGACGAGAGAGATTGACCGTTCAAAAAGCGGGCAATCGAAACCGTACTTCGCTCCGCTCAAAAACGACGAACAAAACGATTTTTTCGACAAGCTGCCGGGCTTAGCTCTTCTTCGACACCTCTTTGTAAATCACTTCGGTCAAGGTAGCAGCCGAAGGCGTGCCATTCGCGTTGGGCGGGCGCGGGCCGGTGGGCTCGCCAAAGGAGGTTTTGATTTCGTCGAGCGACTTACCCTGCGCGACCATGGCCTTGATCTTGTCGTACTTGCCCTGAATCAAATCGAGCTTCTTCTGGACGTCGGCCCTGGTCATCCGGTCGCCGTGGCCGGTCAAGTAGGTATCGGAATCGAGGGCAAGCATGCCCTTCACATTTGTTATCCATCCCGAGGCAGAGCCATGCTTTTCAAGGTGAATCGTGGTGTCGGGACGGTTGGTGACGAGCAGGTCGCCGCCGAAAACGATTTTCTGGTCGGGGAGGTACACGACGGTATCGCCGCTCGTATGCCCGGGCGCCCAGTGGTAGAGGCGGATATGCACGCCGTCGATGGTGAGATTATCCCTTTTGTCGTAGGTCTTCGTGGGAAGGCGATCCTGGGGCGCCGGGTTGCGGCTGCTCGCGGATTCTTCCATCTCTTTTTTGCAGTTCTCCTGCGCAATGATGGTGAGCCCCGAGGGGAAAGCGGCGAGTCCGTTGACGTGGTCGCCGTCGCTGTGCGTGACAATGGCCGTATTCACCTGTTCGGGAGTGATTTTGGCGATTTCGGCGATCACTTCTCTCTCCGAATCCAGCGTGGTTTTGGTGTCCACCACAATCACGCCGGGCGTGCCCACGATGATGCCGTCGTTCGAGCCGGCGCCGCCCCTTGCCCAGTAAACGTTGTCCGTGATCTTCATCACCGTAACGGGCGTTACCGTGACAGGCTGCTGTTGCTGCTGCGCCCGCGCCAGGCCGCCAAACGAAACGACCGCCGCAAGAGTTGCCGCCCCGAGAGCCAGTTTCCTGAGATTGTTCATGCGTTCCCTCATCGTTGTTATTTTTTCCCTGCCGGATGGCGGGACACCCGGACAGGCAAACTTATACAACGAATGGCAGTTCGAATGAACCAAATTGTTCTTCTTCGCGTCTGCCGTCTTAACATCTTGTTGGTTTACGCGAAATTCAATCGATCGGGCGCATGGGGGCCATCATCCCCGTTCACGGGCATAACCGTTCGCGGGTGACGGCAATTATTTACCGCATTTGTGATTTAAAAATCGGCAATATACCCGATAACCCAGCGGAAGATCATGGAGCAGAGTATAAGTTGTCTACGAGACGGATAAGCAAGTCTGGAACGACCGGACTGCGAGCACACACAACTTGAGGCCACACGCATGATGAAATTCGCGATTCCCACCGCGGCACTGTTTTTGCTCCTGGGAATGACCGCTTCCACCTACGCCATGCAAGAAAAGGAAAAGAGACAGGACCAGCATCAGCAGGAAGCGAAGCCCGCCCAGAAGGAAGCCAGGCCGGCACAGCAACACCCGCAACAGCAGTCCAAGATGCCTCAACGGCAGCGCGCGGAAAATGGAGCCAAGCCCGCGCAGCAGCAGCAACAGCACGCACAGCAGCAACAGCACGCACAGCAGCAACAGCACGCACAGCAGCAACAGCAACACCCACAGCAAGCCGAACGCACACAGCGGCAACAGACACCGGACAATCGCGCAGAGCGAGGTAACGACGGACGGCAGCAGGAGCGCGCGCAGCAGTCAAACCGCGAAAATGAAAACAGGGGCGGCCACGAGCATGGCCGTATTCCCGACGACCGTTACCGATCCAGTTTTGGCCGCGAGCACAGATTCCACGTCGATCGAGATGACTACCAGCACCGGCGCTTTCAGTATGGCGGTTACACGTTTGGGTTCATCGATCCCTGGCCGGTTGGCTGGGCATACTCGGACGATGTTTACGTCGAATATGTGGATGGCGGCTATTACATGTACGATCCGGTCCATCCCGGCTTGCGTATCTCGATCAGCATCCAATAGCGTTTTCTTGGCAATCCCTGACGCCTGGAAGGATCTCCGTCCAGGCGTCAGCTCAATTGAACCGTGCGGTCTGAAACCAGAAGCCATTCAGGCTCAGCGTCGACCGCCTGAGGGAAGCTTCTTAACCGGCTCGGAACGCTAATGCCTGAGCGACGCAGCGGCCGGAGAAGCGACCTCTTCTTATTCCCGAGCGGCCTCTCATCGGCGCGGCTTCCTTCGGAGTGAATTCCCTCAGTATCGTTTCTGTATCCATCGGCGGGTCGCCTGCGATTGCGCCATCCGCGAAAAAGTGGAGCCTTCCCCGCGCGGGAGGTTGGAGAGCCGCCGCGCAATGGACACAAGGAAGGCGCGCGCAGTGGCGCCAAATGGCCGAGCTGAATCGCACAGCGGACGGCGACAGAGGCGAAGTTCTATGACGAAGCCGGAGCGGTTTGGACCGGCAGTTTTGCGGCTTCCCATCCCACAATGCCGCCGGCAACTTCACCGACGCGGACAAACCCGGCGCGTTGCAACAAACTGGCGGCGATGGACGACCGGTAGCCGCCCGAGCAATAGACCAGCAGGGAGCGGTCTTTCGGGAGCTGATCCAGATTCTCCGCCAGATGATTGAGCGGGATGCTCAAGCTTCCGCTAATATATTTTTGCGCGCGCTCGATTGGCGTGCGGACGTCGATGACCAGCGGCGGCTGACTCGATGACAGAAGCTCCGCGACGAACGGTGCGCTCAGGCGCTCCGTCGCGATCGTCAGGTCCGGCCGCGATTTCAGGCTGTGCAATCCATCCTTCAAATATCCGGCCACGTGATCGAATCCGATCCGCCCGAGCCTGATGGTCGATTCGTTCTCCCGGCCCGGGTCCGCGATAATTACGATCGGATGATTTCGATCCAGCACCGTTCCAGCCCATGTGGCGTACTGGCCGCCGAGGCCGATGTTGATGCTGCCGGCCAGGTGCACCGCCGCAAATTCGACGGCATCGCGGGTATCGAGAATCTGCGCACCAGCCGCTTGTAATGCAAGCAGGCCGTCGAGCGCCATCGGACTGACGTGGTCCATCGTTTCATCCAGCGTGGGGCGTTCTTCGCTGTTCAGCACGGCATCGTAGGCGAAGTAGGCGGGAGCTTCCGGTTGATCGGCCGTCACCACCCGAATGAACGCTTCCTTGCTCATGGGCTGCAGCGCGTAGTTCGAGCGGCGCTGCTCTCCCATTGTGGATACCGTTTCCTTGCCGATAGCCTTCCCGCAGAGCGAGCCCGCGCCGTGAGCTGGATACACCAGGCTTTGGTCGGGGAGCGCCAGGAGCTTTGCGTGCAGCGAATCGAAGAGCATGCCGCCCAGATCGGTTGCCGACCAACCCAGCGCCACGCGCAGATCGGGACGCCCTACGTCGCCAATGAATAAAGTGTCTCCGGTGAGCACGGCATACGGTTGCGTATCACTGACGTTCCGGTCGTAAACAAGAATGGAAATCGACTCCGGAGTGTGACCCGGAGTTTCCAGCGTCTTCAGGCGCACGCGCCCGAATTCCAGGACGTCGCCATCGCGAAGCGGAGTAAAAGCGTACTTCGCTTTAGCGGCGGCGCCGAGATAAATGGCGGCGCCCGCACGATCGCGCAGCTCTAAATGGCCGGCGACGAAATCGGCGTGGAGATGTGTGAGGAATACGTGCTTGATCTTGAGGCCGTGTTCGGCGGCAAACGCAATATATTGGTCCGTGTCGCGCTGTGGGTCAACGACGGCGGCCACGCCTGTCGCCTCGTCTCCAATCAGGTAGGAAGCGTGCGCCAGGCACGGCAGATAGAATTGTTTGAAGATCATCGGCACCCTCGATTCCGGACCGTGCTCCCGGCCGGTCAAAAGATCTCTTCCCCGGCGACGCGTTCAGCTGAGATCGCGCGGCAGCATCAGCTTGAGCGTCAATTTGTCGGCCTCGGCGGTCAAGCCAAATCCTACGCCTATTTCAACATTCACGAACTTGCTTTCGTGGTCCATGACGGCCCAGACTTCGTGGAACTGGTCGTTGAGCGGCAGGAAATGGCGCAACGGCCCGTCGTCGGAATACTCCTCGAAGGCAGCCGCTCCCTCTTCATTTGGTTGAAGCGGGTGAAGCAGCCTCCACGGGGCCTCGCCTGATTGGGCTCACGAGATCGACCTGCCAGATCGGTCCGCCGCTATAGAACGGGCCTTCCATTCCAACGAAGGCGGGCGCTTCGTCGGCAAGAACCCACACGTGAGTGTCGGCGGGTAGTTTTCCCAAGAGATGAGTCACGATGCCTGTTACGCCGCCAATCTCGGTTTTCACGTCAAAGTCGATGGCCGTATGTTTGGATTTGCCCGTCGTGAATGCTTGCTTGTCTCGCGGGGTAATCAAAAGCTGGACGATTATCGGCTTTGGCGTGAAGCCCAGGTACGACACGGTCGTTTTCGGCGTGGTTGGCTGCACGTTCTTCAATAAGGTGAACAGCAGGCCGTTCGAAAGATCGGACGGCAGATCGAGCCGTTCCGTTATAACCTTCTGCTTTCCGTTATCCGTGTAATGAACGACGACGCGGCCCGTCGCGGTATCGATGGAGGTCTCCACGGAGCCTTTGAATGCCGGGCCCTTCTGAAGGAAGTGATCGCTCAGCAGGCGGAATACGCCGTGCTCCGAAAATACGGTTGTTTCGTCCTCGATCGAACCATCCTGGAAGTGAAATGTTATGCGATTGATAACGCGGTCGCCGTGAGCCACCTGGCGCAGCTCCCCATCGGCGATCTGGCGTCCGTCTTGCGTCCGCACCACGAAGAAGCCGTGAGTTAAGCCTTCCGCGTAACGAACGGTCACCGGCCCGCCCGCGGCCGCCGTTGGCTCGGATAACGCAGCGCAGGCCAGGAGGAGAATGGCGCAAAGAATCGGTGCTCGCAACGCCCTGCAAAGCGCCCGTTTCGTCATCGTGCGAGCGCTCTTTCGTTTATGTGGCGCCGGTTCGATCGGGAAATCCATCCCAGGCACTCAAGGTCACCCCGTTCATTGCCGGACAATACCATGCCGCGAGAGGCCCACGCTCTTTGGGCTGGAAATTAAGACAATAGCTTGCATCTGGCCCGCGAGCCATACATGGAACGATGTAACATCGCGGCGCTCATTGATGGATCGATGGATGGATCGATGGATCGCTTGCCGTGCCGGTGAATGGAGCATTGCGAATGCGCTGCCTCTTCGCGAAGACGCCGGGAAAAGAGAGATTCATCGCGCAGTGGGCGCGCGGGCATATCGTACCTCGGGCGAAGAGCGGCTCCGAATGACGCGCGGCATTCTTCAGCAGCCGCCAAAAGCCAATTACAGTGAATTTACGGGGCGAGCCACGGCACGGCAACCCAAGTGCTACCATGGGGACGGCCTTCAGCCATGAAGCACGACGCGCAAGACGCAGCCATTGATTTGCAGCCCCTCCCCATCTCATCGGCATTTCCCGGTTCTCGGCTTCGTGCGCGCGTGCAACACGCAGCCATGCCGTCGCATCTCCGTCGGAAGCCGGAGCTGGAATGATGCAAAGGGCGAGCATGCGCGGGGATGCGAACACGCGAGTCAAGAAGCTTCGATTTTTACCGGAGCAAGCGATGGGCCGCCGGACGCTCGCCATGATGCTGCTCGCGTTTACATGCGCGGCCACGTTACAGGCGCAGGATTCCGCAAAAGCGCTTGCGGAGGTTTCGCCGCCATCGTCCGATGCGGCGCTCGCGCGCGGACTCGCGACGGAGCCCTCCCCTGTTGAAACTCTCGCCTTGACCGTCCCCAAAGGCACTCCCTTGCAAGTGGTGCTGGATGCGGAGGTGCGCCTCAAGAAGGCCGGCCAGCCGATTCACGGACGCGTGGTCGAGCCCGTCTACGCATTTGACAAAGTGGTGATTCCGGCCGGGTCCGAAATGAACGGCCGGATTGCCAGAATCCATCCGGTCTCCGCGCTCGGCCGGACGGTCTCGGCCCTTGACGCCGATTTCAGCCCCGCGCGAAAGATCGACGTCGAATTCACCGAGGTGGTGCTTCCCGATGGAAAGCGCGTGCCGGTCGCGGCGACGGTAACTTCAGGTTCGGGCCAGGTGATTCAATTTGTTTCCGCCTCCGGCGATCCGAAGGCGAAGAAAGGGCTCAAGGACAAGGCGGGAGACAAAGAGCAAGAGGCCAAAAAGCAAGCGAGGCAGCGATGGGATTCGGCTCTCAGGCAGGTAAAGGCACCCGGCAAAATTCACCGCATCGAGCGTTACGCCATCGCTCAACTGCCGGTTCACCCGCAATACATCGACGCGGGCACGGCGTATTTTGCCGAGCTGCGGCAGTCTCTCGATTTTGGCACGGAGCCTTTGACTCCGGAGCTTGCGTCCTCCATTGGCGCGGCTCCGCCCGAGGGCAGCATCGTTCATGCGCGCCTCGTGACTCCTCTCAGTTCGGCGACCGCGCAAAAAGGAGACGATGTCGAGGCCGTCGTTTCGCAGCCGCTGTTCGACGGCGGCAAATTGATCGTCCCGCAAGGGGCCCTTTTAAAAGGGGATGTCGTCCAGGTGTCGCCGGCGCACCGCTTGGGCCGGAACGGCCGGCTACGCTGCGTTTTTCACGAACTCGTGCTTCCCAATGGCATCCAGCAGAAAGTGGATGCGATTCTTAGCGGCGTGGAGGCTGGCAAGGCCGATCGTCTCAAGCTCGATTCCGAAGGCGGCGCACAAGCGACATCGCCAAAATCCAGATACCTCAAGACCGCCATATCGATGGGCATGGCCATGGTGTCGGCGGGAGGCGATGGCGATGCCAGGGTACCCAATCCGGCCGGTAACTCGAGCAACCGCATGATCGGCGGCGCGGGCGGGTTCAAGCTGGTGGGCATGGTGATGGGCGCGGCGGTGAAATCCCGCGCTTTTGGATATTCGATGGGCGCTTATGGCGCTGGAATGTCGGTCTACACGCATTTCATCGCGCGAGGCAGGGACGTCGTGTTTTCGAAAGGCACGGCCATGGATATAGGCGTCGCCACGCGCTCGAAGGGCGCCTCGCGGCCATCCAGTGCAGCTCCAGACGACCCTTCCAGGGCCCCTTAAAGTCCCCTCCAAAGCCGTTCCCAGGCCCCGCTCAATGCCTCGTTCATGGAATGACCTCGCGTCGAAAGCCGAGTCATGGCTTTGTGGCCACTCCCTAAAAAAGTGAGCCCGCGCAGCCATGAACGCTCGAATCCACGGCCTGCACCGTCTCGAAGACATGCGTAGTGTGCGCCGGGGCAAAGTGCGCGCGGATCGGTTCGCGAACGGGTCGATGTGCTGATACAATGCGTGCAAAATCGTCGGCTATTGGCTATTTCTGGCGCGCAAAAAAACGCGGACGCGCGAACCGGCAGCGCCGTGGCGGCCCAGGG
>Ga0307374_10010818_pt1 | contig 13107 bp, 12 predicted proteins | sample OX3MG_FD_202532 | JGI IMG/M metagenome (GOLD analysis project Ga0307374, IMG submission 202532) | Soil microbial communities from Risofladan, Vaasa, Finland - OX-3 | ecosystem: Environmental > Terrestrial > Soil > Coastal area > Acid sulfate soil | place: Finland: Risofladan, Vaasa | collected...
ATCGCCTACCTCGGCGATCTCACCTCGATCGCGACCGCCCAGGAACGCTTCGCCGGATTCCAGGAGGCACTGCGCGAGGCCGGCCTCGCGCTCGACCATCAGCTAGTGCGGCACGACCTGCACACCATCGACGCCGCCGAGGCGGCGGCTGCCGAACTGCTCGCCGGGCCTCATCCGCCGTCGGCGCTGTTCAGCGAGCAGAACCTGGTCACCATCGGCACCGTCCGGGCGCTTCGCGCGGCGGGCTTGCAGCACCGCACCGCACTGGTCGGCTTCGACGATTTCCCGCTGGCTGATCTCCTGGATCCGGGAGTGACGGTCGTCGCCCAGGACCCGGCAGCCATCGGCAGGCTCGCCGCCGAGATCCTGTTCCGGCGGATCGGCGGCGACACGTCCCCGGTTCAGGAGCACGTCATCCCGACCCGGCTGATCGAACGGGCTTCGGGAGCGATCCCGCCGCCCTGACGTCTTGATAGCGCTGTAGCGCTAAAATAGCGCCATGGCAACGATACAGGTGCGAGAGGTGCCCGAAGAACTCTACGAGGTACTCCGCAGGCGAGCACGCAGGGCGGGACAGTCGATGCAGGCCTACATGCGAGACCAGCTGCTGGCGCTGGCCGGGCGTCCCACCAAGGAGGAGGCCATCGAGGAGATCGAAGCCGTACTTGAGCGTGTCCGCGACGTCCAGCCCACCGCGACGTCGATCATCGCGGACCTAGCCGCCGAGCGACGCTGACCGGGCCGGGTCATGGCCGTGGTCATCGACGCGTCGGGAATGGTTGTCGCTCTTCTCAGAAGGTCCCCGGAGGGCACGGCCCTGCGCCGTCGCCTTGGCGCCGAAGTGTGCCACGCGCCGCACCTGATCGACGCTGAGGTCGGAAATGTGCTGCGCCGGCATGTGCTTCGAGGGGACCTGGCCGCCGCCGATGCAGAGGCATTGCTGCATTCCAGCGTGCCGCTCGTCGACCATCGCCACGAGATGACGGGCGCTCTGGCGACGGCGGCATGGGGCCTGCGCGGCAACATCACCTTCTACGACGGCCTCTATGTCGCGCTCGCCGCTGCGCTGGCCGCCCCTCTCCTGACCGCTGACGAGCGGCTGTCACGGGCACCGAACCTTAACTGCACCGTCGAGATAGTCGGCGCACGTTGACGTACACCGCTCGCCGCCTTGAGCAGCCAGCGCGGTAGCTGCCGCGATGGGCGGCAGCTACCGCACCACGCGGTAGCTGCCGCCCGTCGACGCGCCGGAGCGCGCCAGGTTCAGGGGCTTGTCACGCCCAGTAACGGATATCGCCCGTGTGCACGACAGTGCCGCCGAGCACGGTCAGCTCGGAGTGCAGGTCCCTGAGTTTGGAGTCGGGAACGCTGAAGTAATCGTCGCTGAGCACGACGACGTCGCCGAGCCGGCCCACTTCGAGCGTGCCGAGCACCTCCTCGTCCTGCCCGCCGAGGAACCACCGGTTCGCACTGGTGTAGTGCGTCAGCACCTCCGCCCTGGTGAGCTGCTGGCCGGGGTTGATCTGGGTGCCCTGGGCGTTGAGGCCGGTCGTGGCGTAGTAGGCGTGAATCCACGGGTTCATCGGGGCGATCTGCATGCCGTCGGAGCTCAGGCCGACCGGGATGCCGTTGTCCACCAGCATCCGGTACGGCGGGCCGGCCGCGCCGGCCGGGCTGGCCGCGCCGAAGTACTCATACGGGGTGAGGTTGACGCCGCCGCCGACCGCCTTGAGCCGGTTGACATAGTCCTCGGTGATATGGGGCACGTGCGCGACGACCCAGCGCAGGTCCTTGATCGAGACCTGCGCGTTGACGGCCTCGAAGCTCTGGATCTCGGTCTGGAAGTCGGTGGGGGTCAGCGAGTGCACCTCCGCGCGCCAGCCAGCCTGGGCGACCTTGAGCGCGGCGGCCATCCACACGGGATTCCCGCCCGCGTAGTACCGGAAGGGGTCGGCCAGGAACTCCCCGGCGGCACCGGTCCGCACCAGGTCACCGCCGAAGAACGGGAACGCGTTGAGGACCCGCTGGGTGGCGATGGGCACCGTCGGGTCGGTGTCCCAGAGCAGGAAATTGGTGCGCAGCCGGATGATGCCCTGGCTGGCCGCCTCCGCGTCACGCCGATCGCCTTCGGCGTAGACCGACAGGAACGGCAGGTGCATGGTGAAGTTGTCTTCGTGCGCGGACCCGTCGGTCGGCGTGTTGGTGGCCTGGAACGCGCCCTGGTCGAGGTGCGTCGTCACGCCCATGCTCGCCGCGTAGGCCATCGCGTCGCGGACGCTGCGCTTGCGCTGGTCGAAGGTGAGCGTCTGGCGCAGCGCCAGGGTCGCCTGCCCGGTCGGCCCGGCGGTGACGAAGCCGGACGGGCCGATCGAGCCGTCGGCCCCGACGGTCACCGGCCCGTAGGGAGCTGGCACGTTCTCGAAGAACGCCTTGCCCAGCGAGTTGGTCGCGGACGGCCCGATGAACCCGATCGACAGGTAAACGGGGCGGTCGGGCACCGCCGCGTCGAGCTCGGCGAGGGTCGGCAGCCGCCCCTCCTTGAACTGGCTGGGGTTGAAGCCGCCAATCGTCGTGATGAAGTCGTCGGCGGTGGGCGGGTTCGGGCTGCGCGGCAGCGTCCTGGCCCGCTCGGCGTACAGGGCCTGCACGTCGGCGATGGAGTACGCGTTCTCCAGCGGCGTGTGGTGACCGGGACGGTTGCCCATGAGGACGATGTGGTTGTGGCAGTCGATGATTCCCGGCATGGCCATCCGGCCGCCCAGGTCGATGACCTGCGGGCGCGAGCTGAACTGCCGCAGGGCGCCGCTCATGCTCCCGCCCGCGTACACGATGTAGCCATCGCGGATCGCCAGGACGGACACGACCGCGCCGTGGGAGTCCATCGTGTGGATCCGGCCGTTGCGCAAGATCAGGTCGCCTGCCGGCGAGGTGCTCTGGCCCGGCCGCCGCGATTGCGGCCCCGCCACCGCGGCCGCGGCCGCGGGCCCCGATATCGCCAGGCTCCCTGCCGCCGCGGCACCTGTCACCGCGCCGGTCTTGAGCACCGTCCGCCGGGACACCCCACTGGTTTTGTCGCTAGCCATCTGCGCACCGCCTCCGTTCGTGAAACTCGGTTATTACCGCTGGTTCAGACAAAGCTGGGGTCGCCCAGGCCGCCGGGGCGCCCGGCTGGCCTAGCCGCTGCGCAGCCGTGACCAGGCGTCGCTGCCGACAGCCAGGAGCAGGATGCCGCCGAGGGTGATCTGCTCGTAGAGGGGATTGAGCCCGAGCAGGTCGAAGCCGTTGCCGATCAGCGCGATGAACAGCACCCCGACGACGGTGCGCCAGATCGCGCCCTCGCCGCCGAGGATGCTGGTCCCGCCGACCACGATTCCCGCGAGCACGGTGAAGGTGAGGGTGGTCTCGCCGTTCGATGCCTGGGCGCTCAGCACCCGGGAGGCGTCGATCACCCCGGCGAGGGCTGCGGCCCCGCCGCTGAGCACGAAAGTGCTCAGCTTGATCGACTGGACGCGGATGCCCGCCAGCCGGGCTGCCTCGGCATTGCTGCCGGCCGCGTACATATAGCGCCCGGCGGTGGTCCTGGACAGCACGACGCCGAGCGCCGCGACGGCGGCCAGCATGGTCCAGGTGGAGGTGTTCACGGACAGGAACGCTGTGCGGGCCAGGTCGCCGAAGGCCGGGTGGGTATAGGCGATGATCAGGTTGCCGCCGGTGACCAGGCTGGCCAGGCCGCTGACCACGAACGACATGGCGAGCGTGGCGATGAGCGAGTTGATCCTGAACACCGTCGTGACCACCCCGTTGACCAGGCCCACCGCGAGGCCGACCCCGATCCCGGCGAGGACGGCGAGCAGCGGCGACGCCGAGAGCTGGGTCGCGGTCACGCCGGCCAGCGCGTAGCTGGCCCCCACCGACAGGTCGATGCCGCCGGCCACCAGCACGAGGGTGCCGGCCGCCGCGATGATCAGGGTGGAAGCCTGCTGATCGACGATGTCGAGCAGGTTCACCTTGGTGAAGAAGGACCCGCTCGCGACGGACAGCACGATGAACAGCACGAGGAACGGGAAGATGATCCCGCCGCGACGCAGCCGGGGCAGCAGCTCCGCGGGCAGCCAGTCGGCCATGGCCCGGCCGGGCTGGGCGGCCGCCACGTCCCCCGGGCCAGGCCCGTCGCCGGGCCGGCCCCGCACTTGTGGCTTATTCATGACGCACCTCTTTCGGTGGCACCGAACGCGGCGCTGAGGACCGCCGCCTCGGTCGCCTCGTCACCGGTGAATTCGGCGGCGATCCGGCCGGCCCGCATCACCAGCACCCGGTGGGCCAGGCCGAGGATCTCCTCCACGTCGGAGGAGATCAGCAGCACGCCCAGGCCGTCCGCGGTCAGCGTGGTCAGCAGGTCGTAGATAGCCCGCTTCGCCCCGACGTCCACGCCGCGCGTCGGCTCGTCGGCGATCAGCACCCGCGGCTGGCACAGCAGCATCCGGGCGAACAGCAGCTTCTGCTGGTTGCCTCCGGAGAGCGTCTGGGCAGGCGCCGCCTGGCTGCCACCGCGGACGTCCACCCGGCCCAGCATCTCCCGCACCGTCCGGCGCTCCGGCCGCGATCGGATGATCCCGGCGCGGCTGAGCTGGCCCAGGCTCGCCAGGCTGACGTTCTCGGTGACCGAGCGCCGCGGCAGCAGCCCCTGGTCCTTGCGCGACTCCGGGATCATCGCGATGCCGCCCCGCAGTGCCGTGCGCGGCCCGGCCAGCCGGCCGACGCGGCTGACGGACTGCTCCCCCGCCACGGTGACCGTCCCCGCGGCCAGCCGGCTCGCCCGGTACACCGCCCGGGCGAGTTCGGTGCGGCCTGCCCCGACCAGCCCGGCCAGCCCGACGATCTCCCCGGCGCGCAGGTCGAGCGAGACATCCTGCACGCCGGGTGCGGTGAGGTCGCGGACCGAGAGCACCACCGGGGCGTCCGCGGGCACCGGCCGCCGGGCCGGGAACGTCGCGCCGAGCGATCGTCCGAGCATGGCGTCCAGCAGTGACTCCTCGGTCTGGTCCGCGGCGGCCGTGGTACGTACCACGTGCCCGTCGCGCAGGATCGTCACCTCGTCGGCAAGCTCGAGCACCTCGCCGAGGAAGTGCGAGACGAGCACCACGGTGGTGCCGGCCCGCGCGAGCCCGCGGATGACCTTGTGCAGCGCGTCCACGTCCGGCCGGGACAAGGCGGCGGTGGGCTCGTCCATCACGATCAGCTCGGCGTTGCGGCACAGCGCGCGCAGGATCTCCACCTTCTGCTGATCCGCGGTCCGCAGGCCGCCGGCGTTCGCCTCGCCGTTCAGCTCGAACCCCGCGGTCGCGGCGAGCTCGGCGTAGCGGCGGCGCAGCGCCCGCCGCCGCAGGAAGCCGGCCTGCCGCGGCTCGGTCCCGAGAAACACGTTCTCGGCCACGGACAGCGATCTCACAATGGACAGTTCCTGCGCGATGAGCACGATCCCGCGGGCGATCGCGTCCCGCGGGGAGTGGAAGTGCACCGGCTCGCCGCCGAGCAGCAGCTGGCCGCGGTCCGGCGGGAGGGCTCCCGCGATGATCTTCCCGAGGGTCGATTTGCCCGCGCCGTTCTCGCCGACCAGCGCGTGGATCGACCCGCGGCCGATCTGCAGGCTGACCGCTTCCAGGGCGCGCGCGCCGCCGAAGGACTTCGAGACGTCCCGCAATTCGACGTGCGCGCCCTGGAAACGTGACTGTTCAGGCACTTCCTACCCGGGCCATTCGGCGGTGAACTCGTGCACGTTCGCCTTGGTCACCACGCCGCCGGCGGGCAGCTGGGCGACCGGGTCGATGCCACCGCTGGCCTGGCCCGTGCGCACGGCCTTGATCAGTGCCTGCACCGCCAGGCGGCCTTCGCTGGCGGGCGCCTGGGCGACGTCCGCGTACCACGAGCCGGATGCGACGCCGGCCAGCGCGGCGGCGCTGGCGCCGTACCCGACGAGGATGACCTTGCCGCTGAGGTGCGCCGACTGGACGGCCTGGACGCCGCCCTCGATGCCCTGGTCAGACCCGACGATCAGGTTGAGCCCGGGGTTGGCCTGCAGCATGTTCTGCACCGCCGTGAGCCCCGTGGTCGGGCTGAAGAAGCTCTGGCCCTCGGCCACGACCTTGACGGCGGAATCGGCGGCGATCGCCTTCGCGAACGCCCCGTGGATCGCGACGTCCAGCGCGGACGCCTTGATGTCGTAGAGGTAGCCGACCTTGCAGGGGCTGAGCTTCTTCGCCTTGCAGGCCTGCACCACGAGCGTGCCGAGCTTGGTGCCGATGTCGGTCGGCACGAACGTGACGTTGGCGGACAGCCCGGTCACCTGCGGCTGGTCGGTGGACAGGTCAGGACCGAGGATCTGGTCCATATTGACGACCTTGATCCCCTTGCTGATCGCCTGCTGCACCAGGCTGGTCAGGCCGGTGCCGAAGATGGGCTGGACGATGATGCCGTTGTACTGGCCAGAGTTGATGACGTCTTGCAGCTGCGAGTACTGAGTCTGCGGGCTGTTGTTCGCGTCGAAGACCTTCAGCGTGGCGTGGCTGTCGCTGGCCACGGCCTGCGCGGCGGCCAGCATCGGGGCGTCGTAGCTGTTCTCGACGGCGAACGACAGGTAGGCGAAGTTCAGCGGCTTCGCGGACCCCGCGGCAGCTGACGACGAGCTGGACGCGCTAGACGAGCTGGACGCGCTAGACGAGGATGATGAGCTGCTTCCGCAGGCTGCCAAGGTGATCCCCGCGGCGGCGACCGCCGTCAGGGCGATGCCCCGGCGGCCCAGACACCGCAGGCTGGCCACGATAAATGGCACGGCTAGACTCCTTTGTGCTCACTCACTGGTAGGTGGGTTAGTTGTTGTTCCGGTGGGCCGGGTGTGCGCCCGGCTCACCGGTTGTCTTCCGGGTGGCTGCAGCCTGGCGGGCCAGCCCGCGGCGCCGGATCTTGTGCGGGGATCTGTCAGCGAGTCTGTGCGGGCCCGCCGGCGGATCTGTCGTCCTGTGCGCCCGGCCGGTCAGGCTGGCTGGTCACCAGGGCCGCCGCCTTTCCACTGCGCGGAGCCCGCGTCCCACTCGGTGTAGGTGTAGGGGTTGTCGAGCATCGTGGTTTCCGGGACGTCCGGGTGCATGCCCTCGGCCCAGGCCTCGGGCCCGAGCTGGCCCATCAGGTACTCGACCGTCTGCTCCGCCACCTGCCGCGCCCGGGGCAGGTCCACACCGGCCAGCCGGTGGTCGTGCTTCACCACCCGGCCGTTCACCACCACCGTGTGCACGTCCCCGCGCTGCGCCTGGAAAGCGACGTGCCCGTACGGGTTGAGCAGCGGGAACATCACCGGTGAGGCATCGTTCTTGATGAGCACGACATCGGCCTTCTTGCCTGGCTCCAGGCTGCCGGTGACCGAGTCCAGCCCCAGCGCCTTCGCGCCGCCGCGGGTGGCCCAGTCGACCACGTCCTCGGCGCGCAGGTGGCAGTGCGTGACCGTCTCCTGCTTGCCGTGCGCCTCCAGGTGCTCACGGGAGCGGTCCGCGCCGAGCGTGGTCCGCATGGCGGAGAACAGGTCACCGCTCCACCACACGCTGGTGTCCATGGACAGCGACACCGGGATGCCGTGCTCCCGCAGCCGCCAGGTGGGCGGGTAGCCCTGCCCGGCACTCTGCTCGCTCTCGGTGGAGACCGACGCGGCGCCCCCGGTGGCGGCGATCCGGTGGTAGGAGTCGCGGGTCAGCGTGGCGGCGTGGACGTAGACCGTTTCCGGGGTCATGAACCCGTGCTCATGCATGAGCCGGATTCCGTCGTCGTTGGTCGCGCCCCAGACCCCGGCATGGGTGGTCACCGGCACCCCCAGCTCGCGGGCGACCTCGAAGGCGGCCTTCTCCGGGAACGCCGGATCGCCGGTGACGTCGAAGGCCATCTGGAAGCCGAGCATGTCATTGCCGCCGCTGAAGCGCCTGGTGACGAAGTCGCGGAACTCGGGGGCGGCCGACCACTCCCACGGACCCTGCTGGATGTTGCCGTAGGCCAGCACGAACCGGCCCGGGACCTCCACCAGCGCGTCCACGGCGGCGTCCGCATGCGCCACCGTCTGCAGGCCGTGCGACCAGTCGACGGTGGTGGTCACGCCGGCGTCGATCGCCTCGATCGCGGACAGCAGGTTCCCGGCGTAGATGTCCTCCGGCCGGAAGATCTTGCCCCACTGCAGGTAGTACCAGACGAAATACTGGGTAAGCGTCCAGTCGGCGCCGTAACCGCGCATCGCCGTCTGCCACATGTGCCGGTGGGTGTCGATCATGCCCGGCATGACGATCCCGCCGGTCGCGTCGATCTCGGCGGTGCCCTCCGGCACATCGAGCGCGGGACCCACGCCGGCGATGCGCTCTCCGGTGATCAGGACATCGGCGCCCTGGTGCACGTGATGCGCATCGTCCATGGTCAGCACGGTGGCGTTGCGGAACACCAACGGCCGGCCCGGCGTCAGATCCGGACGAGATGCGGATGTCATGACGGACCTCCACTCTGAGGCTGGCGATAGCTCTTACGGACAGGTGTCCGCACGTCGGCCATTTGTAGTCTGACCGGAAGCGTGGCCGCTTCAGTGTGGCGCTGTCAAGAGGCAAACCCGTTGCATATGACATCAGATTCAGCACGGTGTCCGCTGTGCGGACAAGCTCGCCGAACCGCGCTACAGTCATTCCGGTTCCACCAACCGCGGGGGAGATCGGGGAGGTCGCATGGCACGCCGTGACGCCAGCCCGGATTTCATCGAGGCCCTGGCCCGTGGCCTCGACGTGATCCGCGCGTTCCGGCCGCACCAGCCGGTCATGTCCCTGACCGCCGTGGCGGGCGCGGCCGACCTGGCCCGGCCGACGGCCCGGCGGATCCTGCTCACCCTGGAGCAGCTTGGCTACGTGCGGGCCGCCGGTGGCGGCTTCGAGCTCACCCCGCGCGTACTCGAGCTGGGCATGACCTACGTCTTGTCCCGGAACCTGTGGGATGTGGCACGGCCGCACATGGAGCAGCTCGTGCAGCGGACCCACGAGTCGTCGTCCATCGCCCAGCTCGACGGCTCCGACATCGTCTACGTGGCCAGGGTGGCGGTGCCGAAGATCATCGCACTGGCGGTGACGATCGGGACCCGCTTCCCGGCCATCCAGACCTCGCTCGGCAAGGTCCTGCTCGCCGCCCTGCCGCCCGACGAGACCGAGCGGGTGCTGGCCGAGCCGAGCAGGTCCGGGATCACGCCCCGCTGGCAGCCGACCCCCGCCGAGCAGGCCGCCTCGCTGCGCGAGGTGCGGGCCTGCGGCTGGTCGCTCACGAACGAGCAGCTCGCGGCGGGGATCCGCTCGGTGGCCGCGCCGCTGCGGGACGGGGACGGGCGGGTAATCGCCGCGCTGAACGTCACCGTGCACGCCGCCGAGACACCGGTCGAGATCCTCACCGGGGAGTACCTGCCGCTGCTGCTGGCCACTGCCGGGGCGATCAGCGCGGACTGGGCCACCTACCAGTCGGTGCCCCAGGTCACCGCCCGCTCCCCTGCCCCGCCGACGGTCAGCGCCCCGCCGACGGTCAGCGCCTAGCCTAGGGTCAGCGCCTAGGGGCCAGCGCCGCCCGGTGCCTTGACAGCTCACCGGGTCAGCAGCCAGACTCCCCTTGCTCGGACACATGTCCGGCACGCGGACAGAAGGATGATTTCGCCATTGACTGAGCCAGCGCTGACCGAGCCAGCACCGACGGAGCCGACGGATGACGCCCTGAGCGCGCCCTCGCCGGCGGGCCCGTTGGCCGGCCTGCTCGTCGCCGACTTCTCCCGGGTGCTCGCCGGCCCCTACTGCACCATGCTGCTGGCGGACCTCGGCGCGGACGTGATCAAGGTAGAGAGCCCGGCCGGGGATGACACCCGCACGTGGATGCCGCCGGTCACCGGCGACGGGCGGTCCACCTACTTCCTGGCGATCAACCGCAACAAGCGATCCGTCGCACTCGACCTGCGCGCCGAGGGCGAGCTGGCCGCGGCCCGCGAACTGGCCCGCCGCGCGGACGTGCTCGTGCAGAACTTCAAGCCCGGCGGGCTGGCCCGGTTCGGTCTCGACTACGCGACGGTCAGCGCCGCCAACCCCGCCATCGTGTACGCGTCGATCAGCGGGTTCGGCAGCGGCGGGGGCAAGAACCTGCCAGGTTACGACCTCATGGTGCAGGCCATGTCAGGGCTGATGAGCCTGACCGGGGACCCGGACGGGCCGCCGTATCGTGCGGGCATCTCGGTGTTCGACGTCCTGTGCGGCCTGCACACCGCGTTCGGGATCCTGGCCGCGCTGTCGCACCGCTCCGCCACCGGCGAGGGCCAGCATGTCGAGGCCAGCCTGATGGCCTCGGCCCTGTCCGGGATGGTCAACCAGACCAGCGCCTGGGTGGCTGGCGGAGTGGTCCCGTTCCGGATGGGGAACTCCCACCCGAGCCTGTTTCCCTACGAGCCGCTGCCCACCGGGGACGGGGACCTGATCGTGACCGCGGGAAATGACGCCCAGTTCGGCAAGCTGTGCGAAGTGATCGGCGCGCCGCAGCTGGCCGCCGACCCGCGGTTCGCCCGCAACGAGGGCCGGACGGCCAACCGGGATCAGCTCCGGCCGCTGCTGGCCCAGCAACTCGCGCTGCGGCCGGCCGCGGAATGGTTCGACAGGCTGATCGCTGCGGGGGTGCCCTGCGGCCCGATCAACACGGTCGACGCCGGCGTCGCGTTCGCCGCGGAGGTCGGCCTGGAACCGGTGGCGATCGCCGGGAAGGGCGACGCCGGGGTGGCGACCATCCGGCACCCGCTGACCTTCTCGACCACGCCACCGCGCTACGACCTCCCGCCACCCCGGCTCGACGAGCACGGCGAGGACATCCGCGCCTGGCTAGCCGCCCCGGCCGACGCCCCCAGTCCCGCCCGCGCTAGCGTCCCGCCCGATCCCCCGACAGGAACGTCATGAGCCAGCCAGCGCCGACGCCGCGCTTCCCCACCTCCATCGGCACCTCGGACGAGACGACGATCACGCTGCTCGGCCAGGACCTCGCGGCCGACCTGATGGGCAAGGTCGGGTTCAGCGAGCTCGCCCTGTGGCTGGTGACCCAGCGCCGGCCCGCGCCATCCCAGGTCCGGGTGTTCGAGGCCGTGCTGGTGGCCCTGGCCGACCACGGGTTCACGCCCACGGCGATCGCCGCCCGGCTCACCTACCTCAGCGCCCCCGACTCTGTGCAGGGGGCACTGGCGGCCGGCCTGCTTGGCGGTGGCTCCCGCTTCCTGGGCGTGACCGAGGACTGTGCCCTGTTCCTGGCGCAGGCCCTGGCCGCAGCTGGGCATCCGCTGCCCACCGGCGACGCGGGCTGGGACGCGCTCGCGCTAGCCGCGGTGACCGAGGCACGGGCCGCCGGGAAGTTCATCCCCGGGCTCGGGCACCCCGTCCACAAGGTCACCGACCCGCGCACCCCGGTGCTGCTGGCGATCGCCGAGGAAGAAGGGCTGCGCGGACCGCACCTGCGCCTGTTCGAGGCGATCGGCCGGGTCCACCCGCAGGTGCTGGGCCGCACGCTGCCCCTCAACGGGGCCGGCACGTGCGGCGCGGCCCTCGCCGACCTGGACCTCCCGCCCGGCCTGCTGCGCGGATTCGCGCTGCTGGCCCGGACCGCCGGCCTGCTCGGCCACCTCGCCGAGGAGCAGCGCCACCCGCTCGGCATGGACATGTACCTCACGGTCGACCGGAATACCGACTACCTCCCCCCTGACCCTAGCTAAGGACCCGGATAAGGACCTGCCATGGCAACTGTCGCCGCGGTGATCGCTTCCACCCATCACCCCTTCTACTACCGCGCGAGCACCTCGACCGGCGCGGACCGCCCGCCGTTCGCCGACGAGTGGGTCGCGAAGATCGAGGCGTTCCGGCAGACCCTGACCCGGGCGCGGCCGGACGTGCTGGTCATGGTCGGGTCCGACCATTTCCATCAGCTGTGGCTCGACAACATGCCGCAGTTCCTCATCGGCAAGGCGCCCTTCTACGACGCGAATTTCTACAACGAGGAACGGGAGTTCGGGCTGCCCCGCATGCTCCTGAAGGGGCAGGAAGACCTGTCGGCCTACCTGCTCCGGGAAGGCATCGACGCGGGCTTCGACCTTGCCTTCAGCAATGAGCTGCGGATCGATCACAGCATCACCTGCCCGCTCATCACCCTGCGGCCCGAGGCGGACCTGCCCATCGTGCCCGTCTACACCAACATCTTCGCCCCGCCGATGCCGCGGCCCAGGCGCTTCGTGGAGCTGGGCCGGACCATCCGCCAGCTGGTCGAGGCCTGGCCGGGTGATCAGCGGGTGGCGATCATCGGCACCGGGCACCTGTCACTGGAGCTCGGCGGCCCGCGGCAGTTCGGCCCGCACGGCCCCGACCCGGAATTCGACCGCAAGGCGGTCGGCTGGATCGCGTCCGGGGACATCCAGTCCGCGCTGGCGCAGGTCAGCCTGGACAGCCTCTGGGAACCCGGTAACGCCACCCACGGGTTCATGGACTTCATGCTGATGATGGGCGTGGCGGGGGAAAACGCGAAGGCGGACTACACCGACTCCCTCGACTTGTTCCACACGATGGAGGCCTACTTCACCTGGTACCCGAACGGAGTGGACGCGCCGTGAGCAAGTACCTGCTGAACAAGTTCCTGTACACCATCGACCGCGACCCGGGCCTGGTGGAGCGGTACCGCGACGACCCGCGCGGCACTGTCGCCTGGTGGGAGGCCGAGCAGGCCAACGTCATCCTGAACTGCCCCGGCGCCGAGCGCAGCACCTGGCTGAAGTTCAGCGACACCGAGCGCGAGGCGCTCGCCACCCACGACTACCCGGCGCTGTTCGCGCTCGGCGCGCACAACTTCCTGACGCTGACCCTGTTCATCGCCATGTTCGAGCGCGACTACGACGAGCCGCTGGCCTTCCAGCGCGAGTATGCGGCGCGACTGTCTCACTGGAGCCTGCCGTACCCGGATATCTCCACCTGACAGGCCGCTGGAGCTGGCGCCCCCCGGAATCAAGGCCACGGTCGCCGAGCGGACGGCCTCGCCGAGCGGACGACC
>Ga0307374_10010821_pt1 | contig 13105 bp, 9 predicted proteins | sample OX3MG_FD_202532 | JGI IMG/M metagenome (GOLD analysis project Ga0307374, IMG submission 202532) | Soil microbial communities from Risofladan, Vaasa, Finland - OX-3 | ecosystem: Environmental > Terrestrial > Soil > Coastal area > Acid sulfate soil | place: Finland: Risofladan, Vaasa | collected...
TGCGTTTGGAAAATACGTTTACCTGTAGCGCCGCCCTTCAGGGCGGTATGCCGGGCGTAAAGCCCGGCGCTACAACAAATGGGTCCTTCCGTATAAGTAATACAATTTGCCGAACGCAACACTAGGCTGTCTGGCCCAGCTTTCCTTCCCGAAAAGCCTGGAGATATCTTGCGCAGTACTCGTCGCGGGACAGCAAGGCTTCTGCCGCCCGGACGTTCATCATCAATTGGGAATCGCAAGGGTTGACGATGGCGGCATCCAGGCCTTGCGCCATCAGCAACACGATAAGGACATCGTTAAGCAGCTTGCGCGAAGGCAGTCCAAAAGAAACATTGCTGATTCCGGCGCTTGCATGGACACCGGGATAGCAGGCCGTGATCAACCTTGTGGCCTCCGCCAATGCTTTGCCCTGTTCGGAATCCGTACTGACGGGGAGCACGCAAGGATCGACGTAAATATCGTCCAGGGAGAACCCCTCCGCCGTGAGGCGGTCGATCAAGCGGCTGGCGGTCGCGACGCGGTCATCGACCGCATGGGGCGGCCCCGACTCGCTTAGGCAAAGCGCGATCACTTTGGGCCGGAATTCCTTTAGAACCGGGAGCAGCGCCTGAATGCGCGCCGGCTCATCGGTGATGGAATTGATCATCGCCCGTTGTTTGCAGAGCGGGAGCGCACGGCTGAGGGCCGCGGGGTCGGCGCTGTCCAGGCAGAGCGGCGTATGGACCGTTTCTTGGACAATGTTCACGAGCCACGGCAAAACCTCCGCCTCCTGACCGGGCAGGCCTCCGTTAACGTCGAGCATGTCCGCGCCAGCCTCCACTTGTTTCCGGGAGATGTCCTGGAAGAATTCCACATCTCTATTCTGTGCTGCTTCGCCCACCTTCTTGCGCGTGCAATTGATCAGTTCACCGATGATGAGCATGATATTTAGCTCCCTCCTTTTTTCCTGTTCGCTGCGGGATCGAGATCGATCCTCTTGGAGAAGTTATCCAGCCCTGCCATTCGATTGGCCAGAGCGTTGGTGCCGTCAAGGCGCCAGTCCCTTGGAGGGATCAGCGTGTGTGCGAATTTCCGGGGATCGTCTCCCATCGCCAGGGCGCCTTGGTAAACCACATTCCAGATGCAAGGCAGGTCGGTGCGAGCTTCGCAGGTTCCGTCAATCCTGGTGCCCCCGCAGGGACCGTTGCGCAGCTCTTTGTAACACCACCGCATCGAGCAACCCGCGTAGTCGAGATGATCCTGAAGGCAATCGCCGCAGCTCTTGCACCCTAGCGTGGCTTTTCGGTAGAGGGTGGAAGGATCAAGCAACTGACACCACAACCCATGACGCCAGGAATTATCCGCGCCGGCGGCCATCCTGGCCTTCATCCGGGACCCGAAAAACCTTCCGCTAAAGGAGCTTTCCGCAATCAAGTGTTGGTGCACAAACTTTGAGAGCTTCTGGACGAACCTGGCGTGCGGTTTCTTCCGGCTGATCAGATAACTTCCTTGGCCGTCACTCAAGCCATCTTGACCCGGGGGCAACAGATAAAACTCGTTCGCGCTGGGGAAAACCAGCTCGTCCATTCTGTTCCGCCAGCCGGCCCCGATCACCACGGCTCGTTCGGCAATGGTCATAAAATCGCGGTGTGTGAGGCCGAACCCGCCGATGTGCGCTCCCGCAAAGCCCAGATCCCTAACGGCCGCAACCATGAGCGCGGCGCGCTCCAGGCGCTGGGGTTTCTTCTCGGTTTCAAGCCGCTGCATCAGTTGATCCGGCACGACGCAACCAGCAACCTCGCCCGCCTGCATCATCTGCGCGATCTTGGCTGTTGGAACGTAAACATTGGCGAGAACAGGAATGTGACCGATGCCCTCGCGGGCCATGAACTGCTTCAGTTCATAAAGCTTGCGAAGGTTGAATCCCAACTGCGTAATGATGAACCGCGCCCCTACCGAAATCTTCAACTGCAGCTTGTAGAGCTGCATCATCTGGTCGGGCTCGCGAACTTTGTAAGGGTTTACGACGGCGCCCCCAAAGAAATCGAAAGGCGTCGTGTGCACCGTCCGCGGTCCCAGGTTGTACTCGATGCCTTGCCTCATGGCTCCGAGCAGCCAGAGGATTAGAACGGAGTCCAGGTCGTAAACCGGCTTGGATTTTCCGCCAAAGCCTTCTTTTTGCGCATCCCCGGTCAAAGCCAGGATGTTCTCGACACCCATGCGCGCCAAGGCATGCAGCCGCGATTCGAGCGAAGAACGGTTTCCGTCCTTGCCTGCAAGATGGGCAATCGGCGTCAGGCCATGCTCCATAATGAACGAGACGAAGGCTTCCGGCGGCAACGCCGGGTTGCCGCCCGGCAGATCCGTCACACTGATCACCTCGATGCCTTCCGGCAGGGCAGCCGCTTCTTTGACAAAGGTCTCCGCCTCGGCCACATTGTGATCGCGGCCCAACACCAGCTCGGCGGTGCAAAAGAATTGTCCCTTTTCGAGCGCCAGCCGCAAATGGTTGTAAGGCCTTGCTTCTTCCGCCATGGCTGCTCCTTTCCTAGCCATAGGAGCGCGGCTCTCGATCGCCTTGTACCGAGAGAGTCGCCTTGTAGCATTTGACCAGGCGCCGCCCGATCAGCGCGGCAAGCCGTTTGAAGAAAATCATTCCGCTTTCGGGATCCTGCTGCAGGATCTGATCCAAATGGGAATTCGCAATTTTCAACACCTTGACGGGAACCAGACATTCAGCGGAAGCGGTGTAAGAATTGTTCTCCATGAGGCTCGACCAACCGGTAACGTCACCTGGGTCCGAGGCCACATGGGCCAGGAGTTCCTGGGGGCCCACGCTGATCCGCACGCGGCCCTCAATAAGGATATACAAGTTGCTGGCCGGGTCCCCCTGGTGAAAAAGAAAATCCCTCTGCGCGTACGACTCCTCCGTGGCAGCTTCGAGGATCTTCTTTCGAGTCTCCTCGCGCATTCCCTGGAAAAGATAAGCGTTGTCAAGGTACATGGTCAGCTCCTGTCTCAGAACAATCCCATGACTTTTCCGGTCTTGACATCCACATCAACCCGGCGAAACCCCGGATTGGAAGACGTCCCGGGCATCAGGCTGATCGTGCCGGCGCAAGGGCAGAGGAACTTGGCGCCGGAGTATACCAGAACGTCCCGAATCGGCAAGATCCAACCTTCCGGGACGCCCTTGAGCGCGGGGTCGTGGCTCAAACTCAGGTGGGTTTTTACCATCATCGTGGCGTAATCCGCGTATTTCGGATCGGACTCGAGCATCTTGGATTTAGCCTCTGCTTCCGGCGTCCAGGCCACTCCATCGGCGCCGTAAACGACTTTGGCGATAAGTTCCACGCGGTCTCGCAGCTTCATCTCCAGCGGATACAAGTATTCGAAGGCAACCTCGTCCTTGCATCCATCAATAACAGCGTCCGCCAGGTCCAAAGCTCCTTCACCGCCCTTCGCCCAGTGTTGGGAGGCGGCGCACCGGCCTCCTGCAGCCTCCACAGTTTTGCGCACCAGGGCGATCTCCTCCTTCGTATCCGTATGGAAGCAGTTGATGCAGACGACGGGATTGATTCCGGAGCGGCGAATAATTCCGAGGTGGTGAAGCAGGTTGGGAAGGCCCTGCTCAAGGAGTTTCAGATTCTCCTTGGTGTATTCCTCGGCAAGTGGCAAACCCGCTGCTACCTTGGGACCTCCACCGTGCATCTTGAGGGCGCGGATCGTCGTGGTCAGGACGGAAACGTTCGGCTTCAGTCCGCTGTAACGGCACTTGACGTTCCAGAACTTCTCGAAACCGATATCCGCGGCAAAGCCGCTCTCGGTGACGTGATAATCGAACATCTTTAATCCCAGCCGGTCGCCGATAATCGAGGACTGCCCTATGGCGATGTTGGCGAAGGGGCCGGCATGAACCATGCAGGGCTGGTATTCCGCGGTCGAGCAAAGCGTGGGGTTAATCGTGTTCCGCATCCAGGCCGTCATCGCTCCCGCGACTTCCAGGTCGGACGTGGTAACCGGATTTCCCCTCTTGTCGAAGGCAACCGTGATTTCCCCCAGGCGCTTTCTCAGGTCGGCGAGGTCCACGACGATTGCGAGGATGGCCATCAACTCCGAACTCACGGTGATGCCGAACTTCGAGCGCATCATGAAGCCGTCCCGCCTGCCGCCGATCCCGATGATGATGTCGCGCAGCACCTGGGCACAGAAATCCACGACCCAACCCGTTTCCACCCGCGTGGGGTCAATATCCAGGCGCGGTGTTTTGCTGTGTTTCAGCAGTTCCTCATCAGTGTAGTTCCGTTCGTGCTGCATGCGGGCGGTGAGCGCCGTCATGGCCAGGTTGTGCGCGTTCCCGATATCGTTGATGTCGCCCGTCAGTCCCAGAGAGAATTCGGTCATGGGAATAAGAAGGGCGTTTCCTCCGCCCGCGGCCGTCCCTTTCACGTTCATGGTGGGACCGCCGGAAGGTTGCCGCAGGCATCCCCCAACGTTTTTCCCGCGCTTGCCCAATCCCTCGACGAGACCAAGGGACGTCGTGCTTTTCCCCTCGCCCAGGGGAGTCGGCGTGATCGCCGTGACTTCAATATATTTCCCATCCGGCCGGTTTTTCAGGCGTTCCATAATTTTGAGGAAATCCAGCTTCGCCAGCCTTCCCATGGGGATCAATTCATCATGTTGTAGCCCTAATCTTTCCTGCCACTCCCGGGGTGTGGGCATCTTTTGCTCTGCCGCTTCTGAAATCTCCCAGTCCTGCATTTTGGTTGCGTCGTACGGCATTAACAGCCCTCCTGCCTATCGGTCCGCTTCGGGATTCACCACCAGGGCGGCGAATCGCAACATTTGCCGCCACCTATCGGAAGCTTTGGGCATTCTCGACACGGCCCTTGCAAAGGTTCGCCGCCGCAGCGAAAAGATTACTACCTCTCCAAGACAAAATACCAGATGCCAACCTGACGTCCGCAAACGGCGCGAAGTACCGACTTATTGAGAGTTACAAAATATAGTGACGCCGTTCTTTGTAGCGCCGCTCGGCGGCAAGCGCGGCTTGCCTGAGCGGCGAAAGACGCGGGTCATAGACCCGCGCTACAGTAATAGTTGTCACTATATTTTGTAAACATCAGTAATTCCCGAATCCCCGCTACCCTCCGCCTGAACTTCCTGATAATAAAAGCCTAAGGAAATGGCAGGGCAGCTTCAGTGACCTACGTCACGCCGCTTTTGGGGATAGGATAAGCAGTCTCAGGAAGAGGCTGGCTGAGGGATTATACGTAACGCCATAAGTCGGCGACGGTCATTTATTGTAGCGCCGCTCTATGAGCGGCGAAATCCGCCGGTCGCAGACCGGCGCTACAGTTTTGGACCGTCGCCGACTTATGGCGCCCTATATAAACAGCTATGGGAACCTCGCCAGGAAACACGCAGCAATACGGCGATCCTTCAGGCATACGCGACATTCCCCTGGACTGATACCCTCGCAAGCGCCAAGATGAGAATCCCGGCTGAAGCCTTTTGCTCCATTCTCCTTCCGCCGTGCTAAATTAAGCTGACGCGATGCCCGAAGAGAGCCGGCTCAAATTTGCCTGGATGGACGTGCTTCTGCTGGTCTTTCTGGCCAGCCTGGCGGTGCTCTATCCCGTCTCTGAAGTCCACGCGCAACTGTTTCTGCTCTCGATTGGATTCTTCCAGGTTTTCGAGCGCAAATTCATTGAGTGGGCAGGGGCGCGCGGTGAGATTTATAGCACGCTCGTCAAAATCGGCCTGGCGTCGCTTCTGATCGCGCATACGGGCGGCATCAACTCCAGCTACTACCTCATCTATTATCTGCCGGTCGTCACGGCGGCGATGTACTCCGGACCCTGGGGGACGCTCGGGTGGACGGCGCTTTGCTCGGCGGCGTATTGCTCCTTCCTGATCCCGGCGCTTCGGGAGTACCGGCTGACGGCGAGCGGCGCCGAAGAGCTTGGCATCCGCGTGCTTTTTTTCTTTCTGGCCGCCATCCTGGTCAATCGCTTCGTCATGGAAAACAGAGAGCAGGCGGAGCGCTATCGCTTGCTTGCCGAGCAGCTTGCGGAGACCAACCAGCAGCTCGAGCGGGTGCAGGCGGAAGCACGAAGGTCGGAGCGCCTCGCCGCGCTGGGGCAACTGACCGCGGGCCTCGCCCACGAAATTCGAAATCCGCTCGGCGTCATCAAGGGTTCGGCGGAAACCTTGGGGCAGAAACTCCCGGCGGAGGATTCCGTGGCAAAGGAGTTGGCCGGATTTATTTCCAGTGAAGTTAACAGATTGAATTCGCTGGTCAGCCGGTTTCTTGATTTCGCAAGGCCCTTGCAGCTCAAAAAGCACCCGGAAGAAATTCCGCCCATTGTGGATTACGCCCTGAAAGCGGCAAGAGACCGCTGGCCTGAATCCAAGGTGCAGGTGGAGCGCGAGTACGCCGCCAAGCTTTCTGCCGTTCCACTCGACGCTGAGCTCACCGAGCAGGTCTTTACGAATCTGGTATTCAACGCTTATGAAGCGATGGGAGCGGAAGGCGGCAAGCTGCGCGTGGAAATCGCCAGGAAGGACATCGACGGGCGGCACGGAATCGAAGTCACGCTGGCGGACACCGGGCCCGGCGTGCCGCCGGAATTGTGCGAACAGATTTTCAATCCGTTCTTCACCACCAAGAACGAGGGCGTCGGGCTGGGCCTCTCCATCGTCTCGAAAATCGTGGATGACCATGGAGGCTGGATCCGCGTGCAGCCGAATCCAGGAAAAGGCGCCTGCTTCCGCATATTCTTCCCTTCGGAATAATGGCGAAAAACAAGTTGACAGACCACATGGCTTGCATCGAATGGGCGTAGACTATTCACGGTGACCGGAGTCTGATTTTCCAATGCCCACGATTCTAATTGTCGAAGACGAACCGAAAATGCTCCGCCTGCTGGAGCTGAATCTTGCGGACGAAGGTTACGCGGTCCGCGCTGTCAGCGACGCGGAGCAGGGACTCAAAACCCTCGGACACGACAAGATCGATCTGGTCTTGAGCGACGTCAAGCTGCCCGGAATGAGCGGGCTCGAATTTCTCCAAGCGGTGAAGCGCTCGAACGCCGCAACGCCCGTGGTGATGATGACCGCCTACGGCAGGGTCGAAAGCGCCGTGGAAGCGATGAAGGCCGGCGCCAGCGATTACGTCCTCAAGCCGTTTTCCATCGAAGAGATCAAGCTCATCATTCGCAAAGAGCTGGAAGTCAAACGGCTCCATGAGGAAAACCGCTCGTTGCGCGAGGCGCTCGGCCTTCGCTACCAATTTGAAAATATCATCGGGAAAAGCTCCAGGATGCAGGAAGTTCTGGCCACGGTCGAGCGCGTGGCGCCCACCAATTCCACCGTGCTGCTGGGTGGCGAAAGCGGGGTGGGCAAGGATCTGATCGCGCGCGCCATTCATCAGCACTCGCGCCGCTCGGGTGGGCCGTTCATCAAGATCAATTGCACCGCCATTCCGGAGAATCTACTCGAGAGCGAGCTTTTTGGATACGAAAAGGGCGCGTTCACGGGCGCCGCCGCCGCCAAGCCCGGCAAATTCGAACTGGCGGACCAAGGCACCATATTTCTCGATGAAATCGGCGACATGCCGGGCACGTTGCAGGCCAAGCTCTTACGCGTCCTCCAGGAACGCGAGTTTGAAAGGCTGGGCGGAACCAAAACCATCAAAGTGGACGTTCGCGTCGTCGCCGCCACCAACCAGGACCTGCGCGCCGCGCTCGAGCAGGGAACCTTTCGCGAGGACCTCTATTACCGGCTGAACGTCGTGCCCATTTCCATCCCGCCCCTGCGCGAGCATAAGGAAGATATTCCCTACCTTGTGGACCACTTCATCACGCGCTTTGCAAAGACCTCCGGAAAGCCCATTCGCGGCATCTCGCCCCAGGCCATGAAGCTCCTCGCCGATTTCCATTGGCCGGGCAACGTCCGCGAGCTTGAAAACATCCTCGAACGCGCCGTGGTGATGGCCAACGGAGAAAAGATCGAGATCGAGGACATTCACCTCGATATCGCCGCGAGGCCCGAAGTGGGCACAGGCCTTGCCTCTTCCGCGATAGCCGCGAACGGCTCCATGTTGCCGCTGCTTCCTCAGGGCATGACGCTCGAGAAGTTCGAAGACGAAATCATCAAGGAAGCGTTAAACCGTGCCGGCGGCAACAAGAGCCAGGCCGCGCGCCTGCTTGGCCTCTCGCGCAACGCGCTGCGCTATCGGCTATCCAAGATCGGCGTGCCCGACGAGCCGGAGTCGTGATTTGGAACAGCCCGCCATCATTTCCGCCAAGACGCTCGGCCAACTTGCGATGCCCGCCGTTTGCCCGCGCTGTTTCTGGCTGGCGATGAACGCCGACAAGCCTTTCCAGATTTTCCCCGGCATCTTCAGCGCCATTGACAGCTACGGGAAGAACGTTGTTCACGGATGGTTCGACCGCTACGGAAAGCCGCCCGAGTGGCTCGCACCGCTGGGGAAGATCCGAACCTATAGGAACCCGCCCCACTTCAGCAAATTTGCCGTGCTCGACGAAGCGACCTCAATCCTCCTGCGAGGAACCCCGGACGGCATTTTCCTCATGCAGGACGGCTCGCACACGATCATTGATTACAAGACCGCGAAATTCACCGAATATCAGGATGATCTCTTCCCGATGTATGAAGCGCAGTTGAACGCCTATGCCTACATCGGCGAGCGCCTTGACCTGAAGCCTGTCTCGAAACTGGCCCTGGTTTATACCGAACCCGTTACCGGCGCCGCCGCGGCGGCCGATGATTCCAACCTGACGCCGGAAGGCTTCCGCATGGGTTTTAGGGCGCGGATTCTTGAGGTCGAGATCAACCCCGACTTGGTGTCCCGCCTGCTCAAAACCGCCGCAAGCATTCTCCAGTCGGCTTCTCCTTCCGCGGGGATTGACGGCTGCAAGGATTGCGCCGCGCTGGCTTCGCTGCTCCGCCTCGCCTCCGCCTGAAGACTGCTCTCTACGAAGACAAGACCCAATCTAGCTGGTGGCTGAAATCCACCAGTTTTGGGTGATATGGGCCAAAGCTGGCAGGATGCGCCCGACCTCAAAATTAGAAATTTATTAAGTTATGTACGGTCAATGAGTTGCAAACACCCCCGGCAGAGGTTTGGCAGCCGTCGTGCCTTTACGGGGGTCAGGGTAGGTTTAGCAACAGGATGGTTGAGCAAGGGGGTGGAGCATGAGAGCGAACAACTTGAAGTGGATGGCAGTCTTTATCGCGGTGGCAGGGGCACTGGCAGTTCTTCCCGGGTTCGCGCAGCAGGCAGAGACCTCGCCTGGCGTGGCGCGCGTCAGCCTGATGAAGGGCGACGTTTCCATCATGCGCGGCGATTCGGGCGAATGGGTGGCGGCGACGGTCAACACTCCCGTGGTGCCGGGCGACACGATTGCCACCGGAGGCGGGTCGCACGCCGAGATTCAGCTCGATTACTCGAACGTGCTGCGGCTCGATCAAAACGCCCAAGTCAAGGTCGCCGATCTCACGCGCTCGCGCCTCCAGCTCCAGGTGGCGCGCGGCACGGCCGATCTGGCGGTTCTCGAAGGCAACCAGGCCACGTCCGAAGTGGACACCCCCAACGTGGCGGTTCAGCCTCTCCAGCCCGGCACTTATCGGATCGACGTGAACTCCAACGACATGTCCCTGGTGACGGTCCGCGACGGCCAGGCGCAAATCTCCACGCCGCAGGGCTCGACGAATGTGGACGCGGGCAAGCAGATCACGGTGGAGGGCTCCCAAAACCCCCAATACCAGACTGCCGACGCCCAGCCGCTCGACTCTTGGGACCAATGGAACAGCGAGCGCAATCGCCTCATCCAAAGAGCGTCCAACTACAATCACGTGAACCGTTACTACACCGGCGCGCAGGATTTGGATGCCAACGGCCGCTGGAGCTATGTGCCGGGTTACGACTGGTGCTGGACGCCTTACGTTGACGCGGGGTGGGTGCCGTACAGTTACGGGCGTTGGGTGTGGGAGCCTTTTTACGGCTGGACTTGGGTTTCTTATGACCCGTGGGGCTGGGCGCCTTATCACTATGGCCGCTGGTTCTTCTACGGCAGCAGTTGGTTCTGGTGGCCGGGTTACGTCACCGCCGGTTACTATCCGCTCTGGGCGCCGGCGTACGTTTCCTTCATCGGTTTCGGGTACGGATATCAGCGTTTCGGATTCGGTTTTGGCTATGGATACAGTTCGATCGGCTGGTGCCCGCTCGGACCTCGCGACGACTTCCATCGCTGGTGGGGGCGGGGGCGGGACGGGGACCGCTCTTTTAACATGGTCAACATCAACAACATAACTAACATTACCAATATCAATGGCCGGGGCGGCCGGGGCGGAGGCTTTGGGCGCGACGGGCGCGGGTTCCACGGCTCGAACCTGGGACAGTTGATGACCAACGTCCACGTTCGCCGCTCCATCACCACCATGCCGGCGGACCGCTTTGGCCGCGAGGCTGTGTACCGGAATCGCCAGCCGGTAAGCACCGGGATGTTGCAGCAGGCGAGCTTTGTCCGGGGAACGCTGCCGGTGGTTCCAACGCGCGCCAGCCTCAGCGCCTCCAATCGCGCGGCGGTGGTGCCGATGGCGGCCAATCGCAACGCGAACAACGTTCGGTTCTTCTCGCGGCATCAGGCGGGTTCGCCCAACCAGAACCACTCGTTCAATACTCAGGCGGCCTCCATCCGTCAAATGGTTCAAAACCGCAACGGGCGGTCCGGACCCGCAAGCAGCAGCCCCAACGGGCAAGCAGGCCGTGGCTTCCAGGCGTCCGGTGCAAATGGAACCCGCAGGAACGTTCGCGCCTTTGGGAACGGCCGCGCCCAGAACTCCGGCAGAGTCGTAACCGCCTTCGGGAACGGCCGCGCCCAAACGCAGGCTCGCCAGGCGCAGTCTGCTCCTCAGGGAAACCGGCAAGGCTGGACGCGCTTCGGTGCGCCGAACGCCCAAGCGGGAACAAACGCTCGCGGAGGGCAGCGGGCACGCGTGGTGCAAACCTTCAACAATCCGCAAAACAACCGGAATGAATCGGCGCCCAGCGCGCGGTCGAATCAAGCGGGCTGGCAACGCTTCGAAAATCGAGCGACGGGAGCGCAGCCCTCTGCCAGGACAGGGCGCCAGGGTCAGGCCCCGGTAGTTTGGAGCGCGCCGCAATCGCGCCAGAATAATACGTCTCGCGCGGCGCCCAGCGCGCGGTCAAACCAGGGCGGCGGCTTCCAGCGCTTCACGCCCCAATCAGCGCCGCGCAACCAAGGCGGTTCCTTTTCCGGCCAGAGTAATCAGAACCGGGGCGGTGGCTTCCAGCGCTTCACGCCGCAGGCAGCCCCGCGTAACCAAGGCGGAGGCTTTTATAACGGGGGATCTTCCGCGCGCGGCAACACCTCGCGCGGCTATGGGAGCCAACCCAATTACGGGTCGCGCTCGTATTCACGCCCGGCGCTGCGGCTGAACAAGCCCATCGTGACAGAACGCCGGTCGGGCTCCTATTCAGCGCCCCGAGGCAACTCCGGTTACGGGGGAGGCGGCAGTTACCGGGGAAGTTCCGGTGGCGGCTCCGGGCATTCGTCTTATTCGCGTAGCTCGGGCGGCGGCGGCTCCCGGGGCTCAGCGCCGCAATCTTCGCATAGTTCCGGTGGCGGCGGCCACAGAAGGCGCTAGGCGGTGCCGCGGGACATGGGTTGTTGATTGTCGCGTCATTCACCACTTGCTCGACGCGAGCGGAGCAGCCAACTTCCAGGCGAATTTGTTCGGCATCTTCTAGCCCTCGGGCGGGCGCACGTCGGTCTCGGTTCGTTCCGGTTCGTTTTACTTATTTTCAACAACTTGGCTAGCTTCGTTTCAGGTTCGTTTTGGCTGTTTTTCCCACAGCCGTCCTTTGTTATCAATAACTTCCTAGCTTCGTTTTGCAAAAAAAGAATTCTTTTTTTCTGCGATGCGATCTTCCGCCGGGGTTTTGATGGTTAACTTGTTGCTTTTAAATTCGTTATCATCATTCCAGAGCGTTTTGGGGCGTTGCGGCCCTACTCCTGTCATTGTTTCTGTCCCGGCTCCAGGCGCTCCGCCCCGGCCTGAAAAACCTACTCTAGTAGGCTATCATAAAAACCGCAAATGTCAAGTGGAATCTGGCACGGCGGCGCTCGGCGGGGTGTATAATGCGCTCGTAGAGCGGGTGGAGGGCGTGACGCCGAAGGGGCATAATACCCAGGCGTTGACCGATTCCCAGGAATCACAAAAACCGCGATGGATGCGCCACTCTCGGTGGTCATGGGACAGCACTCCTGCAGCAGGTTAGCATTCTTCTCAGATGTTTGAACCCGCGCGGCAGGAGTTGCCCGTTAACAACCGGGCGATGGAGTGGCTCAAATTCGAAAACGGGGGGAGAACTTAGGCGAAATGGGCGACATCGATGCGAAGACTTTCCAAAAACCACTCGCAGAACTTGCGGAGACTCTGGCCCAGAAGGTAAAACGCGAGGCCCCCAAGATTCTGCGTGCGCCCGAATTCGTGCCGATTGATCTGCATGTACTCATCAGGCAGGCTATGCGAACCTACGACCTCCTTTTCTACATCAATGCTGATGAACGGCGACGGCGAGTGGTTTCGGAAGAGCGGCTACAGGAAATTTCTTCAGGCCATTGATGAAGACCAAGCAAGATATGGCGGCAAGCCGGAATGGGACAAGTGGATCGCTGAAAATCGCGACATGATCGACTTTTCCATACGCCGCGACGATTTAACTATGGCTGACGTCCTCGCCCAAGTGCCGTGGCCTACGCTCGGGCGATACATCAATAGCGCACAGCCGGGAGGGCAGTTCACTACACACCAAGAGTTCTTGAGAACCTTCACGTATGGCCCCTGGCGTGAGTACTCCGCAATGGCGCACGGGGCGTTTGAAGGGTTAATGCCCGTAGCTGTCTACTACGTCCCCGATTCAATGTCGCACGAACAGCGACCCAATCTTGACCTGCTCCCCTTCTTTGGTCCAAATCATAATATGAGTTGCTCGGTTTGGGTTAGTTCTGGTTTTGGGAGGGCGAGGGGCGTGGGGGGAGACGCCCCTCGCGCCGCCGCTTGGGCCTTGAAC
>Ga0307374_10010825_pt1 | contig 13101 bp, 13 predicted proteins | sample OX3MG_FD_202532 | JGI IMG/M metagenome (GOLD analysis project Ga0307374, IMG submission 202532) | Soil microbial communities from Risofladan, Vaasa, Finland - OX-3 | ecosystem: Environmental > Terrestrial > Soil > Coastal area > Acid sulfate soil | place: Finland: Risofladan, Vaasa | collected...
GGAGGCCAGCGCCATGCGGGCAATGACCACGCCGCGCGCTTCTCCGGCTTTTTCAAACGCGGCCAGGGCCGCTTTAAATCTCCGGCGGGCCGATTCAATGTCCCCGGAATGAAAAGCGACCTGGCCCAGACCCCAGTCCACGTAAGCCAGATCCACGGCGTCGCCCAGCGCCGAATAAAGCCGATGGGCTTTTTGATAGCGCTTGCCCGCCGCCGCGTAATCGCCTTTCTGCCGCAAGGCGTTGGCCAGGCCGCACTCCGCGTAGGCCCGCCCGAAAGCGTCCTGCGTGCCGGATAACAGGCGCGCGGCCCGCGCGTAGAAAATTTTCGAATCGCCCAAGCGGCCCGCGACCCGCGCCGCCCCGCCCAGGCCCAAAAAGGCGTAGGCCGCGGCCGTCTTGTCCGCTGCCTTTTGGGCGAAAGCCAGGGATTTATTGAAATCGCCGATAGCGCCGCGCAAGTCCCCGGAAAACCGTCGGGCCCCGCCCATGGCCCAAAGCGCGAAGGCGGCCGACGCAAAGTCTCTCTCGGCCGCGAACGAGGAAAATAGTTTCCGCAAGCGCGCCAGGCATTTCGGATAAAGCCCCCGGGCCCTGTCGATCAAGGCGTCCTCAAGCTCCAGCCGCCGGGCGTAATCCGGCGTCCGGAATTTTTTGGAAAAGCGCCGCGCGTCGTTCAAGAATTCCCGCGCCCGGCCGACGCGACCCAGGCTCCTGTGGATGGCCGCCATGGCCATGGCCGAATCCGAAAGAAGGTCCTGGCCCGCTTCCCGCCGGGAAAGCACGCGCCGGTAGAGCGCCTCGGCCTTTGGGAAATAACCCATGGCGCGCCACGCCTCAGCCGCCACGAAATCGCGCTCGACCGCCATGGCCGCCGGAACCCGCGCGCCCAGAATGCCGAGCGCCGCGCGGGGCTCGCCCCTCTCCAGCGCGTCCCAAGCCCGCTCCAAAGCCGCGCCCTCAGGCATGCGCGACTCCGTAGCGGCAGCCGTCTTGCAGCGGGCATCCCCCGCAGCGGGGCATCGCGCGGCAATGCTCCTTGGCCAGCTTCACGACCAGCGCGTGAAATTCGTTGTAGAGGCGGGTTGATTTGGGCAGGCGGCGGACCAGGTACTCCTGCGCCGCGGCGTAATCGGGGCGGCGCAGCCAGCCCAGCCGCGCGGCCAGGCGGCGCGTGTAGGCGTCGACGACGAACGCGGGCCGCCCCCCGGCGTAGAGCAGAATCGAATCGGCGGTTTCCGGGCCCACGCCCCACAAGCTCAGGAGCTCGCGCCTTAATTCCGGCAGGGGCTCCGAGAGCCAGCGTGCCAGCGTTTTGCCGCGGGACGCGACGTGAGCCGCGAAGGCCTTGAGTTTTTTCGCCTTCTGCCGGAAATAGCCGGAGGAGCGAATGAGGCCCGCCAAGCTCCGCGGCGTCAATTTTTCAAGGTCCTTGAGCATCCAGACATCCGCGTGGTGCAGCGCGGCCAACGCCTTTTCCGCGTTGGACCAATTGGTGTTCTGGGTCAAGACCGCGCCCACGCAAATTTCCGCGCGCTCCCGTTCGGAAATCCGCGGGCCGCGCCCGGGAACATAAACGGGAGCCTCCGCGCCGCGCGGCGTCGTCGGCCACCATCCCTGGGCGCCGTAAGCCGCATGAAGCCGCCGGTAGGCGCGCCGGGGAGAAATTGGGGCGAAGCCTGAACTCATGCCCCCGCGAGAAGCTTTTCCACTTTCTGGAGAAGCCGGACCGTCCCGAAGGGCTTGATGATGTAGTCGGAAGCGCCGCACTGGAATGCCTTTTCCACGTCGCCCATGCGGTCAAGGCCCGTGGTCATCAGGATTTTCATCTTGGCGCCTTCCGCGTCGGACTTCAAGACCCGGCAGACGTCGAAGCCGTCCATCTTAGGCAGCATCACGTCCAGGAGAATCAAGTCCGGTTTCTCCTTGCGCGCCTTGGCCACGGCCTCGGAGCCGTCGAAGGCGCAGAACGTCTCGTATCCCTTGGCCGATAAAATGGCCTGCAGATTTTCCGCGATGGCCGGCTCGTCGTCCACGATCAATATTTTTGTCGCCATTTATGGCCTCCCGCCCGCCACGGCCAGTTCGACGGCGATGGCGGAGCGACCGTCGGGCAGGACGGAAACAAAGATATCCCCGCCCTGCTCCTGCAGGAACAGCTTCAAAACGCCAAGCCCCAGTCCCGTCGCGGTCAGGATCTGGTCCTTGCGCACGCGCGCCGGATAATAAAGCTCGAGAGGGCGGCCGCTTTCCTCCGCCGCAGTCTTCGCGCCCAGGTAAGCGAAATGGACGCGGACTCGGCCGGGCGGCGCGGCCTTAAGGGACACGTCGATGGCGCCGGAAGCGCGGAACTTCCGGCAATGATACAAAACGGCGGTCATGATGCGCTGAAGCCGTTCCGCGTCGACCCGAACCTTCGGCAAATCGGCGTCCGCCTCGGTCCGGATGGCGACGCCGGCCTGGGAAAAGCCCCAGGAAACGGACTCCACGGCGGCCGCCAAAATCGGCGCGGGATCGACGTCCTCCAACTGCAGGGAAATCCCGTCGCGCAGCTTTAGATGGACGAAGTCCCGCAAATCGCCCATGATTCCGGCCAGCCGCTCCGCCTGCTCGCGCAGCATCTTGAGCCACGGCTCCTGGGTTTTTTCCACCGGGCCCAGGGCTCCGGAGATGAAATTGAGGATGGTCATGTTGACCGCTGTCAGCGGCGTGTTGATCTCGTGCGCGGCGAACGACAGAAACCGCCCCAGCCGCCGCCGCCACAGCAAAGCGGCGCCGGCCGCCGCCGCGGCACCGCAGACGGCGCCCGTGGCGAACCAGGCCGCCGCCATCTCAAAGCTGGACATGGGATGTGGCGCGGTGCCGGCGCGCCAAGGCGACATAGGCCGCGGCGCTTTGGCGCAGGGATTTCAACTCCGCGGCGGAAAGGCGGCGCGCGGCCTTGGCGGGTAGCCCTAAAACCAGGCTTCGCGGCGGAATCTTCGTCCCCGGAGTGACGACGGCTCCCGCGGCGATGAGGCACTCCCGGCCGATGTCGGCCTCCATCACGACCGCGCCCATGCCGACCAGGCAAAAATCCCCGACGCGCGCTCCGTGAACCACGGCGCCGTGGCCCACCGTCACGCCGCGGCCCAGCCGCGTGGGATGCTCCTTGCGGCAGTGGATGACCGCGCAATCCTGGATGTTGCTCTCATCGCCGATGCGGACGCTGCCGACGTCGCCGCGCAAAACGGCCATGGGCCAAACCGAAGCCCTCTTGCCCACCCCGACGTCGCCGATGACCTCGGCGGCGTCATGGACGAAAGCGTCCTTATGGATGCGCGGAGAGCGGCCTTCAAAGCTTCGGATCATATGTATTCGATTATGCGAAACGTATATGTTAAAATTTATCATTCCCGCCTCGAGAAGGCAAGGAAATGAACCAGCAATCGGATTACCTTATCGTCGGCAGCGGCATCGCGGGGCTCTTAAGCGCGCTCAAGCTCGCCGAGCTGGGAACCGTCGCCGTCGTCACCAAGAAAGAAGCCGCGGAATCCAACACCAATTACGCCCAGGGCGGCATCGCCGCCGTCACCGCGGCGACGGACAGCTTCGAGAACCACGTCAAGGACACCCTGGCCTCCGGCGCCGGCTTGTGCAACGAGAAAATCGTGCGCCTGACCGTGGCCGAGGCGCCGCAGAGAATTCGGGAGCTGCAGGACATCGGCGTCAATTTTTCGCGCAAGGGCGCGGCGGTCGACTTGGGCTTGGAGGGCGGCCATTCCCACCGCCGCATCCTGCACTGCGGCGACTTGACCGGACGGGAAATCGAGCACGCCGTGCTGGCGCGCTGCCGCGAGCACCGCAACATCCGATTTTTCGAGAACCACATCGCCGTCAACCTCATCCAAGACGACACAGGCCGCTGCCGCGGCGCCTACGTCATGGACCGCAAGACTTCCCGCATCCAGGCCTTCACGGCTTCGGCCGTCATCCTGGCCTCGGGCGGCGCCGGCAAGGTCTACCTCTACACCACCAACCCCGACATCGCCACCGGGGACGGCATGGCCATGGCCTTTCGCGCCGGAGCGGCGCTCTCCAACATGGAGTTCGTTCAGTTCCACCCCACCTGCCTTCACCACCCCAAGGCGCGCTCTTTTCTCCTTTCCGAGGCGCTGCGCGGGGAAGGCGGACGCCTGATTCTCTCCGATGGAACGGCCTTCATGAAAAAATATTCCGCGCAGGGCGAGCTCGCGCCTCGGGATATCGTGGCCCGCGCCATCGACGCCGAGATGAAGCGCACGGGCGACGACTGCGTCTACCTGGACATGACCCATAAGCCCGCTGATTTTCTAGCCTCGCGCTTTCCCCACATCAACGAGAGGCTCTCCTCTTTGGGCATCAATATGGCCAAGGAGCCCATCCCCGTGGTTCCTGCGGCGCACTATTTCTGCGGCGGCGTGCAGGTCAACGAGTGGGCTGAGACCGGCATCGCGGGACTTTTCGCCTTGGGGGAGACCTCGTGCACCGGACTCCACGGCGCCAACCGGCTCGCGTCCAACTCCCTGCTGGAGGGCTGCGTCTTCGCGCACCGGCTTTTCCTGCGCCTTAAAGAAATCGGACGCAAGCCCGAGCTCTCGGCCTACGAGCCTCCGGCTTGGAACCCGGGACGGGCCGTGCCGGAAGGCGAGGCTGTGATGATCAGCCACAACTGGGACGAAATCCGCCGGCTCATGTGGAACTACGTCGGCATCGTGCGCACGGACAAGCGCCTGGAGCGGGCGCTGGGGCGCCTGCGGCTCTTGAAGCAGGAGATTGACCGCTACTACTGGGATTTCATTCTGACGCCCGACCTCATCGAGCTGCGCAACTTGGCCGAAATCGCGGCCGCCGTGGTCATCTCGGCGATGCGGCGCAAGGAAAGCCGCGGGCTCCACTGCACGTTGGACTACCCCAAAACCTCCCCGACCGCGCGCGACACCGTGCTGCTGCGCGAAGACGCGCTTAAAACCTTGGAGGCCGTGCCGGCCGCGGCCGGCTAAACGCCCATGAAAAAAAGATTATCGTCCCGAACATCCAGAATTCGTAGGTTCGGGACGCTGGCGCTGTCCCTCTTCGCGTTTTTTCCTCTATTAGGAGTCGCGAAGGTCTCGGCGGCCTCCCGCGCCGTCTGGCTCGTGGCCGCGGGCAAAACCGACATCACCCCCGACTTGGCCCACGAAACCATTTGGCTGGCGGGCTTCGGCGCCTCGGGACGCAAACCCACTGGAATTCATGACCATCTTTACGCGCGCGCCCTGCTGGTCTCGGACGGGCACAAGACCGTCGCGCTCGTGGCCGTCGACACCATCGGACTCTACCGCCGCGACGTCCAAGACATGCGCCGCGCGGCCGGATGGACCAGCCCCAATCAATATCTCTTCGTCTCCGCCACGCACTCTCATTCGACGCCCGATTCCCTGGGGCTCTGGGGCCGGTTTCCGGGCGTCTCCGGCGTCAACAAGCGCTACCGCGCAAGCGTCATCGCGGCGGTGGCGAACCTGGTCAAGACGCTGGACAAAAATCTCAAGCCCGCGCGCTTCTACGCGGCCGAAACGGACGTCAACCCCATGGGACTCTGCCGCGACAGCCGCGATCCGGTCGTTATCGATCCGGAGCTGGACGTCCTGCAGTTTCGCAGCATGAGCCATCCGTCCAGGACCATCGGAACTTTGGTGCGCTGGTCCTGCCACCCGGAAGTCATGTGGGACGACAACTACGAAGTCTCGGCCGATTATCCCGGCGTCCTGTGCAAAACGGTCGAAGAGAAGACCGGCGGCGCCTGCGTGTTCCAAAGCGGCATCATCGGCGGGCTCTTGACTCCCGACGTCGATCGAAAGGGCGGGCCACCTCAGGAAATCAAAGACATGGACCGCGTCGGAACGACCGTGGCCGACGACGCCTTACGGATCATCGCCAAGGCCAAGCCCATCGCGCGGCCTTCCGTCTCTTTTTCCAGCCAGACCCTGCTGATTCCGGTGGAGAATTCGCGCTATCTGCTCCTGCTCCCCCACCTGACCTACGGGCACCGCGTCTTCGACAACGACGGGCAGCCTCTGCCAAAGTGGATGACTTACTGGATCCCCATCAAGCAACTGCTGTTCTTCCCGATTTCCAAAGCCCAGGAGCCGCGCGTCAAGACGGAAATCGCCCTGGTGCAGCTGGGGCCGGTCAAGATTTTGGGCGTGCCGGGCGAATTGTTCCCCGAGCTCGCCATCGGAGGCTACGACGGCCGCTACCGCTTCGGCCACCCGCTCATCAAGCCCAACAACCCCAATCCTCCGGATCTTGCCCTGGCGCCCAAGGGGCCGTATCTGCGCCAGGAACTTCGCGCGCGCGTCGGCATCCTCGTGGGCCTGGCCAACGACGAGTTGGGCTACATCGTGCCTCACTACGACTTCAAGATTTCAGACACCCGTCTGATGCTGCCGCGCCTGCCCGGCGATCACTACGAGGAAACCAACTCCATCGGACCGTCCGTCACCCATATCCTGATGGACGCCTACCGGAAAATGCTGGCCGGCGGGGCTTCTCGGGCCGCAGTCTCGAAATTCAAATAAGGCAGCAGCCACCAGCAGGACAGCGTGCAGCACGCGCCCACGGCGGAGAGCGCCACGACCGCGGCGTACGCCGGATGCGGCATCCGCGCGAAAACCGCCTGCAGCCAATCGTAAAGCCTGCCCCCGACCGCGTTCGACCCGGCTTCGGCGAAATCGAACGCCGCCATGTAAACCGCGAATGCGGTGGCCTCGGCGTAGGGCGGACAAAATTGCGCGGCCAAGTCTAAGAGCGCCAAGCGGAAAAAGACACCGACCAAGCCCCACACGACGGTGACGGCGATGACGGACGCCGGCCCGAGATAAAAGACGAAGAGAAGGCTCAAAGGACAGCCGAACAAAACGGCTCCCTTGACCAAACGCTCCGTGCTCCACACCCGCCCCGCGACGCGCGCGTAGAGAGCCGCCGCCGCGACCCCCAAAACCCCCGACAGAGTGCCGAGGAATCCGATGAACACGGGGCCGAATTTAAGCACCTCGCTTTGGTAGTAGAACTGAGCCGTGCCCAGGAAGGGATAAAAGCTCCAGAGAAAAACCACCGCGCCAAGAACCCAGAAGCGCCTATCGCTTAAGAAAGGTTTTAGGATGGCCAAGCGGGCGGTTCCCTTCGCGGGAAAATCCCGCTCGCGGGAAAAAGCCGCCCCGGCGAAAATCATGAGCGTGAAAAGCGCGGTCATGGCGAAGATGAGGCGCAGGGACACATGCGCGTAGAGCCATCCGCCGCCGATGCCCGTCGCGACCAAGGCGGCGTAGAGAGCGCCGACCTTGACGGCCTGGTAAACGCCGGTGGCCCGATCTTTTTGCCCTTGCTCGACCATGACCGCCTCGCAGACGACGTCCGACGAGCACATGCCGACGTTGACGAGAACGAGAAGCGCCAGGACCAGCCCGTAATCGTAATGATGCATGCGGGCCAGAATCGCCCACGCCGCCGCCGCGGCGCCCGAGGCGATCATAATCTGCGGCTTGCGCCGCATGCCGCCGATGGGAATCAAATCGCTTAGGAAGCCGAAAAGAGGCTTAATTAGAAACGGGAACGTCATCCACCAGACGAACATGGCGCTCTGCCCGGCGGAGAGATGCAGATCGTTTTTAAGCAGGTAGGAAATCGGCTCGTAGGCGACGCCGGAAAAGCCTTCCGCCAAGTAGGTCGCGGCTAGGAAAATGTAGAGGCGGTCCCAACGCCGGGGTCGTCCGGGAATCGGCTCGGGCATGGACAGCGCCTAGCGGCGCATGGCCAGCAGAGTGATTTCGAAAAGAACGATGGACGGGATGGCGATGCAGAACTGGGCGAACACGTCGGGGCTCAAGAAGGCGCCGGCCACGAAGCACAGGAAATAAACGCCTTTGCGGTAGCTGGCGAAGGACTCTCTTTCCACGATGCCGGCCCGGTTAAGCGCGTAAAAAACCAGCGGCATCTGGAACACCGCGCCGAACGCCAGCGTCATCTTCACCACGAATCCCAAGTACGCGCCCAAGGTCATCATGGGCCTGACGCTCTGCGTGCCGAAAGCGAGCAGAAATTTGAGCGTCGCGGGAATGACCACGAAAAATCCCAGGGACGCCCCGGCCGCGAATAAAAGATAGGACAGCGGCAGCATGCGCAGCACGGTCTTGCGCCATCCCACGCTCAAAGCCGGCGCCAGAAAAAGCCACGCCTGGCGCAGCAGCAGCGGCATGGTCAGGACGAGCCCCCCCGCCAAGGCGACTTCCAGCCGGGCGTGAAAAGCCTCGAGCGGGGAAATGAAAATCAGCGTGCCCACGGGCCGGGCCAGGTAATCGAGGATGCGGTTGGAAAAATAAAAAATCAGCACGGCGCCCGTCGCCAGAATCAGCGCCACGTTGATGAGGCGACGGCGCAGCTCGTTTAAATGCGCGGCGAAAGGCATGGGCAAATCGGAGACCGCTCCGGAGCGGGCGATTTTATCGACGAGCAAACTCAAGGGTTTTCTCCTTGCCCGCGAACCACGGCAGAACCACGATCTTAATCTTCATCCGCTCGATCGCCTTCTCCGTCTCCTTGTCGGGCAGCCTTTGATCATGCCCGAGCGCCAAAACATCGGGCTTTACCCGCCGCAGAGAACGGACAAAACTGTCGGGGCGGCCCACGATGACCGCGTCGGCGATGTCCAGGCTCTTGAGCCGTGCGCGGCGGATTTTCGCGGGCACGGCGTTGGGCTTGCGGTTGTGGGCGTCGTGGGCCAGGACCACGACCAAGCGCTTGCCGAAAGAGCGCGCGGCCTCAAGCATGAGCACGTGAGCCGGATGGAGGCGGTTGAAGCAACCGGCGGTAAAGACGACCGCCGAGCCGGATCTCATGCGGAAAAGCCGGCTTTACTGGTGCGGAAGGCTTTTCGTGTCCTTCGCGTCCGGGGCCTGTTCCTTGTCTTCGGTCTTCTCGGGCTGAGCGGCGGATTTGTTCTCGTCATCGAAGCCTTCCTTGAGCCCCTTCTTGAACATATTGACGGCGCGGCCGCATTGGCGCGCGAACTCGGGGATTTTATTGGGGCCGAAGAGAATCAAGCCCACCACCAAGATGACTATGATTTCGCCGAAGCTGATATCGCCCATGATTTTTTACCTCATCCAGCATCCAGTTCCTTCCACCACGATTTTATTTTATCATATCGAGAGACCGCCGGCAGGGTTGGCCGCTTGGAAACTGGGCAAGGAGATTTAGCCGGGACCGGAACCGCGGGAATCATGCCCCTGGATGGAATCGGAGTGACGGGCAATAACCGCGAACATGGGTCTGATTATTGGCCGTCGCCGTACCGCCTCGTCGAAAAGATGCTCGCGGCGCTCGAACCGGAGATGCGGCGGCAGGCATTCGTCGACTTCGGCTGCGGAAAAGGAAGGGTTCTCTGGCTGGCCGCCCGAAGCGGATTTAGCCGGGTGATCGGCGTCGAATTCTCGAACGATCTCTGCTTGGAAGCAAGGAAGCTCGTCGCGCGGACCCGAATCGCGGCCGACGTGATCAATGAAGACGCCGCTGGGTACAAAATCCCAGTGACAGGAGGGGTGTTCTATTTCTTCCATCCCTTTGATGAAACCATCATGGATCGCGTGGCCCGCAACATCATCGAATCCTGGTCAAGCCGGCCAAGGGAGATTCGCGTGATCTACGTGAACGCCGTGCACCTTGACGTTTTCAAGCGCAATGGCTTCGCGGAGCTGAAATCGATCAAAACCTGCGGCGGCAGGACCAATGTGGTGCTTCGCCTTTTGGCGTCCCCGCGCACCGATTAGGTTTTAGCGCTAAACGGAAATCATGCCAAATGCCGCGTCACAAGCGGAGACATCATTTTTAGAAGGCCTAAAGGGACGTGCGCCAAGCATCCCCGTAATCGAGGGAATGCCGTATGGTAGTCCAAGTTCGGATATTTTTTCGCGCCGATGAGGTAAAAATATATCGACGCATTCTTGGTTTGACAGCCCCATCTTTCCTTAAAATCCAGCAATCCTTTATGGTGGGGACTTGTAATGCCAAGGTCGAAATATCGAAAGCCATTTTTAGCGCAAAATTGTATCGCTGAATCGATCAATAAGTAGAACGGGCTCAAATGCTGATAATCCGGGTCCGTCGCGCTCCATACGGCCGTCGCAGTCTTTTGGAACATCAAAAGGAGCATGCCTCCGATGAGGCGATCGGCATTGTCGGTCATGAGCCAAATCTTTATTTCCTTTCGTCTGGAAAAATGGGCGTATGTCTCCTTCAGAAGAATCCAGGGCGGCGGAATCATCCGGAATTTATCCCGGCGCACCAAAACCATTAGGTCATAAAAAGACTTCAGATCCGCCAAATCGCGAAGCTCCCTGACACGGCAGCCTTTTCTTTCCGCTCCGCTCCGCCACTTGCTCAAATTGCGGCGCAAATTCCTGTGGTAAGATTTCCTTGAAACCAAATCATAAGAAGGTTCCAAGCTTAGGCACGATTGGCGATAATTAAAAAACTCGCGCCACCCCCCCATAAAAGTTGAATCTGCGCGAGCCAGGGCATTGCCGCACTTAAGCTCGACATAATCAGCATCATTGTCCCGGCCTTCAGAAATAATTTCAGAAAGGAGGGCATGAGCCGCTTCCGGGGTGTCGAAAAGAGGGCCGTTGAAAAAATTAAAGGGAGCGGAAGTCAGTTTCCTGCCGAAAATAAAACTGTCGGTCAAAAAGCAAGGCAGAACGCCGCGCGCTTTTCCCTCATCGAGCGCCAAAAGATAAATAGGCTTGAAGCCGTATGCGGATGCAAGCACTTCTTTAAAATCGAGCGTGTGCGCCGCGTTCGCGGCCGGGTGGGCAGCCACATAATCTTCCCATAGCCGCTCATTCGACTTATCCAGTCTCGCAATCTTTATCATCCCAACACTTGCCTATGATTTCCCCGCGGGCTCCTTCACGGCTCTATATAGAAGCAGCATCGGGGATCCCAACCCGTCGTTGAACGTTTTCTCAAGAACGAGTCTCCGCCGGCCTTCGCGAAGAGCTTCTTCCAGTGCGGCGCGGCCGTTGAAACGAGTCGCGGGACCGGCCCGCATCAAATACCGCCGGGTTGGGTCGCGCAACCATCCGCGATAGGCCGCCAGAAGCCGCGGGGAAACTCCGCCTATGAAACTAAATCCGTCATCGGGGATAATCTTTCCTTTGCTGACAAAATAAATCTGCTCGGCCATCCCCCAAGCCAGGCAGACGACGGTCTCGGCATCCTTATCCCCCAAGTAGTACGCCGCATCAGTCGGCGCGCTGCTCCAAAAACCTTCGCCCTTCGTGCTCTCGAGCGTGGAAAAATACGCGCGATCAAACCGCCAGGACCAGGCCGCCGCGGCTACGAAACATCCCACTGCCAGCCAACGGCCGATTCCTCCGAAACCCCGGATTTCAAACAAAGAAAAAATACTGAGAACGATCACAAGGACGGCAAAGGGCCAAAGGATGAACGGATGCTCGGCGGACAATGCCGCCGGCGTAAAGCAAATGCATAAATAAAGAATGCCGCACAAGGACAGGATCACCGCGGCAGGTTTTCGAAGACTCCATCTCTTATCCCATATGCATTTTGCTAAAAGCCATAAAAAACTTAAAACAAATAAACCAGGAAGAAACCGGCTGACCGGCGCGCCGCCACCGCCGGTACTAAGAGCAGGCAATTGCCCATTGAAAATGTTGACAAGCTGTCCCCACCGGACGGCCATGTTGCCCGCGATATGCAGATTGTCGACGCCCCGCGCCGTGGGGACCCAAAGATGAATCAGAAGAACGCGGAACACCGGAAATCCGTGGACGACGTTGAAGATGATGAAATTGGCGGCCCCCGCAGCGAACGTCAAACCGCAAAAGAACAGTTCCGCCCCCCGCAGCCTCCGCTCCCTCGGGACAAAAAGAAGGTAGAGGATTGGATAAGCTACCCAGAACGCAAAAATCTTAATGCTCACGTTAACGCCGAAACCCAGAAAAAAACATCCCCAATATAGGGCGGCACGGCTTTTCGAACGCCACCACCGCGCGAAGCACGCCGCCGCAGCCAGCGCGAAAAAAGCCGCGAGCATCTCGACAGCCCAAAAGCAGAGCCGCCCCCAAATGACAAAGGCGGGATTGACCGCCAAAAGAAGCGCCGCGGCAAGAGCCCACGGCCCGGGCAGCCAGAATCGGCAAAAAACGAAGAACAGCACAATCATCGCCGCGGCCATGGCGATTTCCGCCATGCGCAAAGTCCGGATGGAAATCCCGGCAAAACGGAAAACCGCGGCCGCCAAGTACATGATGAACCCGGACCAATCGTAGGGATGCGGAGCCCGCAGCGGCCATTCGCGCCCGGCCAGCGTGACGAACCAGTCGGTCGTTGGAACCGCCGCATACTGATCCGTTACGGCATTGACTCGCGGATAAATATTTTCCACCGCCGCCATCCCGAAGTTGGGCTCCATGACCTCGTCGTACGCGATGCCGGGCAATCCGGGGCGGCGCGCCGTCAAAAACAGGAACACGCCGCACACGCCCGCCAAAAGCAGCCACTCCCAAAGGACGGAAGCAATCCTCATCGCCTTCATCGATGATTCCGCGCCCGCCGAATCATCGCGCAGATGTAGCCGATTTCCTTTCGGGTCAAGGCCGAGGAAGACGGAAAATAGAGGCCGTTGTCCCCCAAAAATTCCGAGACGGGATAACGTTCTCCTGCGAAAATCCGCCTGTAGGCAGGTTGGCGATGAATGGGGATGAAGAACCCCCGGGTTTCGATTCCGCTCCAGGCCAAAAACCAGCGCAACTCATCGCGTGAAATCCCGAAGTCCGGCTCGACCACGGCTCCAAAGACCCAATTGGAATGCCCTTGGCATGGGAGCGCAAGCCTCAGTCCAGGAATGCCCTCTAGCGCGGCGCGATAAATCCGCGCATTGCGGTCGCGCGCCGATTGCAGCCGATTGAGGCGCTCAAGCTGCGCCAAGCCCACGGCGGCTTGAAGCCCGCTCATTCTGTAGTTGTACCCAATTTCCGCATGCCAGAAATGCCTTTCCTTGCCGAAGGCGAAGTCCCTCAAAAACC
>Ga0307374_10010826_pt1 | contig 13100 bp, 13 predicted proteins | sample OX3MG_FD_202532 | JGI IMG/M metagenome (GOLD analysis project Ga0307374, IMG submission 202532) | Soil microbial communities from Risofladan, Vaasa, Finland - OX-3 | ecosystem: Environmental > Terrestrial > Soil > Coastal area > Acid sulfate soil | place: Finland: Risofladan, Vaasa | collected...
CGTCAAGAACATCTTCATCTGCTCCGGCGTGGTGTTCTGCGCCTCATCGAGGATGATGAACGAGTCGTTCAGCGTTCGTCCGCGCATGAAGGCCAGCGGCGCGACTTCGATGGTGCCGTTGGCGATGAGGCGCTGGGCGCCTTCGGGTCCGACCATGTCGTAGAGGGCGTCGTAGAGCGGGCGCAGGTACGGATCGACCTTGGCCATGAGGTCGCCGGGCAGGAAGCCCAGGTGCTCACCGGCCTCGACGGCCGGGCGCGTCAACACGATGCGCTGGACCTGTCGACGGTGCAGCGCCTGCACGGCCTGGGCCACGGCGAGGTAGCTCTTGCCGGTACCGGCCGGCCCGATACCGAAGGTGATGATCGAAGAGTCGATGGCGTCGGTGTAGCGCTTCTGACCGGCCGTCGAGGGACGAACGGCCTTGCCCTTGGCCCCGCGCACCACCTCGTGGCGCAGGACCTCGCTCGGTCGAAGGTCGTCGTCGACCATGTCGATGGTGCGCGCGATCTTGGCCGAGTCGAGGGCCTGTCCGCTCTCCAGGACCAACACCAACTCGTCGAAGAGTCGCAGCACCTTGGCGGCGTCGGGGCCGGTGACGGCGATCTGATTGCCCTGCACCTTGATCTTCGACTTGGGGAACGAGTGCTCGATGATGCGCAGGTGCTCGTCGCGGGGCCCGAGCAGTCCCGACATCAAATGCGTATTCGGTACGAAGGTGGTCGCCGTGAGGGCCTCTTGGGCCGTGGCATCGAAGGTCATCCCGGGGGCCACTCCATTCTGCGTCCACCGAGGACGTGCAGGTGCAGGTGCGCCACGGTCATCTGTCCGTCGCGCCCGATGTTGAGGACCAAGCGGTAACCGCTCTCGCGGACCCCTTCGAGCTCGGCGACCTCCTGGGCCAACAAGACCATGTCGTCGATGATGCCGCCGTGGCTGCTGGCGATCTCGTCGGCGCTGGTGATGTGCTCTTTCGAGACGACCAGGACGTGGACCGGCGCTTGCGGTGCGATGTCGTAGAACGCGTACGCCCGTTCACTCTGGGTCACGGGCTTCGACGGGATCTCCCCGGCGACGATTTGGCAAAACAGGCAGTCACTCATGTGTTGTTCTCATCATTACCGAGATTGCCCGTCGGCGATGGTAAATCCCCACCCACCAGCGCCGAAAGCGAGGAGCGCCGCCGCGGCCACGCCGGCCGTGTCGGCGCGCAGCACGGTCGGCCCGAGCGAGAGTCGCGGATGCTCGCCCCACTCCCCCTCTTCCCAACCGCCTTCCGGTCCCACGCACACGCTGTGCACGTCGTTCCAGTCACTGGCGCCGTCGAAATGCGTGAACGCCACGTTCACCGGGACGTCACGCACGTGCAACGGCTCGTCGATGATGACGTCGTAGGTTCGACGGCACTGGTTGTTCGCTTCACTGGCCACCCGGCGCCAGCGCGCCACGATCTTGTCACGCACCTCACCGCGAAACTTGACGACCACGCGCGCGCTCATCAACGGCACGATGCGATGGATGCCGAGCTCGGTGGCCTTGACGACCGTCGATTCACTCTTGTCGCCCTTCAAGGGCGCCAAGAACAGCGTCGTCTGCGGCGACGCTGGATCGACGTGCACCGGGGTCACCCGATGCAGGGCGTGCTCCCCGACTTCGCAGAGCGACCACGCGCCGGCGCCGTCGGTCACCACCAGTTCTTCGCCGCTTTTGGCGCGCAACACCGTGCGCAGGTGATGTTCGTCGGCGGCGGAGAGCGTCGGTTGATTCGGATCAACGACGTGGAACTGCGCGAGGGCGGCCACTCGACGCGGCCATTCGAGGAGGCTCACTTCTTCGCTCGACGTCGACGAAAGAGTCCCCCGCTCTCGTCGAGAACCGGTTCCTTGCGGTGATCGGCCAGTTGGCGAAGCAGGCCCTCGGAGGTGTCGTCGAGTTCGGTCGGGACGTCCACCACCAGGTGCACGAAGAGGTCGCCGCGTCCGCGGCCGTGCAGGTGCTCGACGCCCTGGTGGCGAAGTCGGTGCACCGTGCCGTTGGCGCTCCCCGCCGCGACGTCCAACGGCACCGTCTCGCGCAACGTCGGTACTTCGATGGTCGCGCCCAGGACGGCCTGGGTGAAAGCGATGTGCGCTTCGTGGTGCAGGTCGTCGCCGTGTCGTTCGAATCGGTTGTCGTTTTGTACGCGCAGGTGCACGAAGAGGCGACCGTTCGCTCCGCCGCGAAGTCCGGCCGGACCGCGGTCGCTGAGGCGCATGGTCGAGCCGTCCTCGACGCCGGCCGGCACCTGGATCGTCAACGTCGTCGTCTCGTTGCGACGGCCGTCGCCGCGACAGTCGGCGCACGGCATGTCGATGCGCGACCCCATGCCGTTGCAGCGCGTACAGGGCATCGAGGTGACCATCTGGCCCAGGATCGAGTTGCGCACGCGCTGCACGACTCCTGCGCCGGCGCACTCAACGCAGGTCACCGGTGAGGTCCCGGGCGCACAGCCCGATCCGTCACACGTGGCGCAGCGATGCGCGAGCGTGACGGTCATCTCTTTCGTCGCGCCGAAGGCGGCGTCATCGAGCGTGATGTCCAGTGCGATCTCGGCGTCCGGTCCGGTCTGGGGTCCGCGACGCTGGGGACCGTGGGCGCCCATGCCCCCGAAGAACATGTCGAAGATGTCCTGGACCGATCCGGCACCGAACGGATTGCCGCCGGCCCCGACGTCGGAACCGAAGCGGTCGTAGTTCGCGCGTCGATCGGGGTCCGAGAGGATCTCGTAGGCCTGGGAGACCTCTTTGAAGTGGGCCTCGGCCGCGGCGTCGCCGGGGCTGGTGTCGGGGTGGTACTGGCGCGCGAGTCGCCGATACGACCTCTTCAACTCCTCCTGGGTGCAGTTGCGTTCAACCTCGAGCACGGCGTAGAGATCGGTGTTAGCCACGGTCGTCGGCTCCGGCGAAGTGACGCGAGAGACGCGCCGAGACGACCTCGGCCGCGGCCATGGCCTCGCGGTACTTCATGCGCGTCGGTCCGAGCAGCCCGACGGCGCCGGCCGGGACGCCGTCGATGGTGACCGGCGCGACGATGAGCGCACAGGTCGCGAGCGGTTCGAAGCCGTGCTCGGACCCGATGGCGACCGAGAGGCCCTGATCGAGGATGTCCTGCACCAGGCTGACCACGAGGAGTTCTTGCTCCAAGATGGCGAGCACCTGGCGCACGGTTTCGACGCCGTCGAAAACCTCGGCCACCCGAGAGGAGCCGCCGATGAAGACCTGCTCCCCTTCCATGACCGGCTGTTGGGCGTGCAGGATGCTTACGGCTTCTCGCACCAGGTCGGCCTCGTGATCGCGGCGCGAAGGCACCTGGACTCGAGTCGCAAGTGACGTATTAATGAGTAACGCGTTGAGTTGACGCGACGCCTCCATCACTTCCTTGGGCGTCGCCGCATAACTCGGCGTGAGGCTGTGCTTGACGACGGAGCCGTCGGAGAATACGGTCACCAGCAGGTGGTGGTGCGCGTCGAGATTGACCAGCTGCACGCTCAATATCGTGGCGTGCGCGTGAGAAGCCCCCACCACGACCGAGGTGTAGCTCGTCATCTGGCTGAGCAATGTTGACGTCTGTTCGAGTACTTCTTCGACCTCGCCGCGCACACTGGCGAAGAACGCCTTCACTTGTTGTTGCTGGACCGCGCCGAGGACCCCGGACTGCAGGTGGTCCACGAAGTAGCGGTAGCCCTTGTCGGTCGGTATCCGACCGGCCGAAGTGTGGGGCTGGGCGAGGTAGCCTTCGCGCTCGAGGGCGACCATCTCGGATCGCACGGTTGCCGAGGAGACGTCGAGGTCGGCACTCGCAGCGACCGCCGAGGAGCCCACCGGCAGGGCCGTGTCGATGTGCTCGACGACAACCGCTTTGAGGATCGTGGCCTTACGGGCGTCGAGGTCCATCAGCACCTTGGTAGGTTTGCGCACTACGCGACGGGCCATGCCTCTCCTTGTTAGCAGTCAATTCTACCGAGTGCTAACGACGATGCGCTGGTTGGGTATCGTCACTTCATGGACGAAATACCTAACTTTGAACGACCCAAACCCCTGCTGTCCGGCGGCGAACGCGAGCAACTGGAGTCGTGGCTGGCCTTCTATCGTGCAACATTGTTAAAGAAATGTTCGGGGCTCTCCTTCGGGGAACTCTGTCAGCGTCCGGTCGAGAGTTCGACGATGTCGCTTCTGGGCATGGTGCGCCACATGACCTTCGTCGAACAGGTCTGGTTCGACGTGCGATTCGCCGGCAACGACGTCGTGGAGTACTACAAACGTTCGAATAACCGTGAAGCCGAATGGACGGAACTCGACAGCGCGACGCTCGACGAAGTCGTCGCCAACTTCAACAGGGCGTGCGAGACGTCTGACGTACTCGCCCGTGGTCACGAACTAGAAGAGTTCGTGAAGCAACCGGGTGCCGGTCGCGAACCGGTCGATCTTCGTTGGATATATCTTCACGTGATCGAGGAGTACGCGCGACACTGCGGGCACGCCGACATTCTCCGGGAGTTGGTCGACGGAACCACCGGCTACTAACGCTTCTAACTTCACGAACGTTCTTTTGCGAAAGGTGCGAACGGCGGGAGAACTTCACACGACTCCCGGTGGGGCGCAGCGCGGCTACGGCGCCTACGATCGCGAAGGCAACTTGTGGACCTTCGCTAGGTATCGTCTTGGGGAGTAACTCAGGAGTATTGATTCAAATCCTTCATCCGTACTGCTTTCAGCGACTCCCATATCGTGAATTGAAGTTCCCGATTATCGCCTTGCACATGGACGTGTCCGTCGGTGCAAGCACGCACGTCTCAGACCAACTGCCGTCACTGTTGAGGTCATCGAAATAGGTCATCACTCCCCAGGCGCGATACGCGCCACCAGACGGATCGGCGTCTCCCTTAACGCCTGGTGGGTCGTCAATTTTCACGATGTGCCCATTCATCTTGGTTATCAGTTCCGATGTTGGTCGGTGAGACGGACAGGGCTTCTGAAATGCTTGCAAGTAATCGTTCGCTGCATTGACGAATAAGGGGCACGCCAGAGATTCACGACAACCAACGCACGCGCTCGTCTGTGAGGCGTTGATTTCCTCGGCCGTGGAGCCAGGAGTGAGCGCTCCGCCGGACACGTCGGATTGACCCGCTGGTGACACCGTTACCGAACTGGAACCGTCGGCACCAATGAGCGCCGTACAGGACCATCCCGAAGGTGCCAGTACCTCGATCACGCCTTCATTATCGGAATAAAAAGCAAGTTGGGTGGCTAATCCCTTTGCGATGTCGACCTGGACCGTCGCCGGCAAGTTCGCCGGAGTGTCGCTGGAGACTCCTACCGATGTCGCGCATACGTTCAACGGCAGCTGTACAGATACAAGATTGCTGGAAGAAATTTCGATGTGAACATTTCTCAGCAAATACGTGACGCCAGTAGCGACGACCAAGGCGATCACGATGAAGCTCGCCATGATGACGAGGATTCGCTTTTGTGGGACCGGGTTCGCCGTGATCGATGCAACGCGCTCGACCGGAGAGGGTTCCGTGCCAGCGTCGCCATTCACGGCCAGCCGCCTGCCACAAGAGGCGCAGTAGTTAGCGTCGTCTCCGTTGACCGCCTGGCACTCACATGTCTTCACGCGTTTTCCTCGCTGCGATCAAGTTGGTGATGAACTTCTTAGTCTTCTAATTTCAAGGCGGCGACGAAAGCCTCCTGAGGAACTTCTACGCGACCGAGACTTTTCATCCGCTTCTTACCTTCTTTTTGTTTCTCGAGGAGCTTTCTTTTTCGGGTGATATCTCCGCCGTAACACTTGGCCAGCACGTCCTTGCGACGGGCTTTCACCGTCTCGCGGCTGATGATGCGTCCGCCGACCGCCGCCTGGATCGGCACGTCGAACATCTGACGCGGAATGAGTTCCTTCAACCGTTCGGCCATACGTCGTCCGTAGTAGTCGGCGTTGGACTTGTGCACGATGGTGGAGAACGCGTCAACCGGCTCGTGGTTGATCAACAAGTCGACGCGAACGAGTTGGGAGGTGATGTAACCGCTCGGCTCGTAGTCGAGACTGGCGTAGCCCTTGGTGCGGCTCTTCAACGCGTCGAAGAAGTCGATGATGACCTCGGCGAGCGGGATGGAGTAACGCAGTTCGACCCGATCGGTCGACATGTAGTCCATCTTCACCATCTCGCCCCGTCGACTCTGCGCGAGGTCCATCACGGCCCCGAGGTACTCCGAGGGGGTCAGAATCGTGATGGCCAGCATCGGCTCGTCGATGTGATCCAGTCGACTGAGGTCGGGCAGTTCCGTCGGATTGTCAACGAGTAACTCGGTGCCGTCAGTGAGAAAGGCGCGGTAGACGACCGACGGCGCCGTCGCGATGATCCCGAGGTCGAACTCGCGGTCCAGGCGCTCGCGGACAATCTCCATGTGCAAGAGGCCCAAAAACCCGCAGCGGAAACCGAAGCCCAGCGCTTTCGAGGACTCCGGCTCGAAAGTGATCGAGGCGTCGTTCAGTTTCAGCTTGTCGAGCGCGTCGCGCAGGTCGGGCAGGTCGTCACCGTCAATCGGGTAGATACCGCAAAAGACCATGGGCTTGGGATCCAGGTAACCGCCCAACGGCGCCGCGGGCCTCGCCGTCTCAGTGATCGTCTCACCCGAGCGAGCGCCCCCGACATCTTTGATGCCGGCCACGATGTAACCGACCTCACCGGGGCCGAGTTGGCTCACACCAATCATGTCCGGAGTGCGAATCCCGATCTCTTCGATCTCGTGGTTCTCACCGGCTTGCAGCATGCGCACGCGCGCGTCCGCGCGCAACGTCCCGTCGACGATGCGGATCGAGCTGATCACGCCGCGATACTGGTCGTAGTAGGAGTCGAAGATCAGTGCTTGCAACTTGGCGTCCGGGTCACCTTTCGGCGCCGGGATCCGCTCGATGACCGCTCGAAGCAGCTCCGGCACGCCTTCTCCGGTCTTCGCTGAGATCTGCAGGATCTGTTCACCCGGCAGGCCAAGAACCCGCTCCAGCTCTTCGATACAACGTTCGGGGTCGGCCGCCGGAAGGTCGATCTTGTTCAAAACCGCGATGAGCTCGAGATCGTGTTCGATCGCCTGATATGCGTTGGCCAGAGTCTGGGCCTGAATCCCTTGGCTGGAATCGACCAGAAGTACGGCCCCCTCACAGGCGGCCAGCGACCGGGACACTTCGTAGCCGAAATCGACGTGCCCGGGCGTGTCGATCAATTGGATGATGAAGCCCTCATAGTTGACCCGGACGTTCTGGGCCTTGATCGTGATGCCGCGTTCGCGTTCGATGTCCATGGAGTCGAGGTACTGCGCGCGCATGAGTCGTGGGTCGACGGCCCCGGTCATCTCCAGGATTCGGTCGGACAGGGTCGACTTGCCGTGATCGATGTGCGCGATGATGCTGATGGTGCGGATTTTGGCGGAATCGACGGTCGTTGAAGGAGCAGCCACGGTCCATCAAGGCTACATGTGTTCTGATTCGCAAAGGGCCGTCAGAATCGCTCTGCTATTCTTAACAAGCCCGTCGGACGCGTTGTCCGCGCACTAGAACGAGGAATTTCGTGGCAAACATCAAGAGCCAGATCAAGCGCAACAAGCAGACCGTGGTCGCGCGCGAGCGCAACAAGGCCGTCAAGTCCGAGGTTCGCACCCGAGTGAAGAACGCCGTCGCCGCCGTTGGCACCGAGGAAGAAGAGTCCGCGCTACGTATGGCCATCAAGCGCATCGACAAGGCCGCCACCAAGAAGATCATCCACAAGAACCAGGCCGCCAACAAGAAGAGCGGGCTGATGAAGCGAATCGCTACCTTGAAGGAAAATGCGTAGCGCCTAGCGGCGCCGGGCGCCATGGGTCATCTTCGCCAGTCGCGCCACCAGAATCTCCACTACCGTCAGTTCCGTCACGTCCATGTCGGTGTTAAGGTCCTTGCCGCCGTAACTGACGCCGCCCTTCAGAGCCACGTCGGCGTCGGCGATCCAGTGCACGGCCGTCGCGATTCGCTCGGTCCCCAGGCGCTGGGACATCTGCCACGCCTTGGTCGCGGGAAAGCCCTTGATGCCCAGTAGCGCCCCCGCCTCGTCGCCCGAGCGAACGCCGCTCCCCTCGAGCTTGGCCATCCGCAGGTAGTACCGCTGGAGGATGTTGACGATCTGCAGACCGGCGCGGCCCTTGGAGTCCAGCATGCGACGCGCCACGACGATGGCTTTGGTGGCGTCACCGGCGTCGATCGCGTCGGTCAGGTCCCACTCGGGAACGTCGCCGGCGTCGCCCAGATACGGCTCGACGTGGCCGAAATTGAGCGGGGCCGTTCCGTAGATCGTCTGGAGTGTCCTCGCGAGGGCGTCGACCCGGGCCACGTCGTCGCCCAGCCGGTCGGTGATCTTGATCGCCGACTCGTGATCGACGATCACGCGATACTCGGCCAGTTTGGCTTCCACGAACGTGACGCGCTCGGCGGTGCGCGAACCGACGTTCACCTCCACGACGGAGGCGGCGCCCTTCACGAGTTTGTTGGCTTTAGTGCCCACGACCGCCAGGACCAGGACCACGTCGGGCGCCGGATCGTTCATCCACGCCAGCACGTCGGCCACCTCGTCGGCGAGTAATGACTGGGCGTCGCGCACGACGACCACGCGTCGCTCGACCAGGAACGGCGGCGTATTGAGCGCTTCCATCACCAGCGGCGTCACCGGCTCTCCCCCGGCTGAGGTCACGTCCTTCGCGGTGAAGTCCTGGAGCGCGAAGGACGGATCGAGCTCTCCCAGAGCCTCGGCGATCACGTTGTGTACCGCGTCGTAGACCATCGTCGCGTCCGTTCCTACGACGCACACGCTCGAAGTCACGGTCGACCTTCTTCGACGAGTCGCGCGATCACGTCGCGCACTCGAACCGTTCCCTGGACGTCATGAACTCGAACGATACGACAACCGGCCGCAATACCAAGTGCCGTCGCCGCCAGCGACGGTTCGCGACGATCGTTCACGGGCAGGTCAAACATGACGCCCAGGAATGTCTTGTTCGACGCCGAAAGTAGGAGCGGCGCGCCAAGTCCGGCCAGACGGTCGGAGTCGCGAAGAAGTTGCAGCGACTGCGCGGCCGTCTTTCCCAGATCCAAACCGGCGTCGACCACGATGCGGTCCTGGTGCACGCCGGCGTCGAGGGCCCGTTGACGCCGCTCCGTCAGAACGTCGGCCACGGTTGCGCTGACGTCGTCGTAATGGGGAGAGGGGTCGGCCACGCGGGGTCGAAGCCGAATGTGCGTGGCGACCACGGCTGCACTTGCACTGGCCGCGACCGCGAGATACCGGTCATCGGCGAAGCCGCTGATGTCGTTTCCCAAGCGCGCGCCCTCGGCGAAGGCCGCCTGGGCGACCCCAGCGCGCCACGTGTCAATACTTATGGGGACGTCGAATCGACGCACGAGTTCCGTGACGACCGGTACGACGCGTTCGAGCTCCTCGGCCTCGTCCACGTCGTCGCCGGGACCGGCCTTCACGCCACCGATATCTAAGAGGTCCGCGCCCTCCTCGACGAGTCGCTCGGCGCGTTCGAAGAGCGCTTCGAGGTCGAAGGTGGCGGCCGGTTCGTAAAAAGAGTCACGAGTGCGATTGAGGATCCCCATCACCAGAGCGCGCGAAGTGAGATCGAAGGTGGTCGCGCCGAGCGACAGCGATATCGGCGCCGGTGGTTGATAGACCCGCACTAGTAGAGGCGACTGGCGAGTTTTCGCCGATACGACACGTAGCGCGGGTCTTCTGGTCCCAGGGCGTCCAGGATCTCCAGTAGCGAATCCTTGGCGCTGGACGCGCTCGAGGACTGTTCCAACAGGTGCTCGAGCGTGAGATCGAGGTCGCCGTCAAGTGAGACGCCACTTCGTTGCAGGCGTATTCGAGCGAGGATGGTCTTGGCGGCGATTGCGTTCTCGAACGGCGTGAGGACCTCGTTGGCCTCGTCGAGTCGATCGACGCGACGCAAGAGATCACCGAGCGCGACCGCGGCGTCGACGTTATTTGTATCGAGCGCGAGTGCGGCGCGCAGCGACATTTCGTCGCCCGCATCTACCAGTTGGTCGACCTTCGACGCGCCGGGGGCGAGTTTCTCGACGAACTCTCGCACCGCCGACTCCGGAAGCGCCCCAACGAAGGAATCCACGATCTTTCCTTCGTGAATGGCGAACACGGCCGGAATCGATTGGACGTTGAAGGCCTGGGCGACCTGCGGGTTGGTGTCGACGTCCACTTTGGCGAGTTCCACCGCACCACCGGTCTCGCCAATGACCTTCTCGATGATCGGTCCGAGCGTCTTACACGGCCCGCACCACTCGGCCCAGAGGTCCACGACGACCGGTACGGTCATGGATCGCTCCATGACGGCGGTTCCAAATGTCGCGTCGGTTACGTCAGTCACGACGGCCAGCCTATCGGCGTGTTTGGATGAATAAGTTGGTCGCAAAGCGCTGTTATCGTCATCGATTATGAACAGTGTCGTCGTCGGAATTGACGAAGCAAACGTCTCGGAGTGGATGAGCGAGCACCTAAAGGCGGTCACACCTCTCTCGTTCGAACTCATCGCCGGCGGCCGTTCAAACCTGACCTATCGCGTGGTCGACGCCGAAGGAACGGCCTTCGCGCTACGAAGACCACCGACCAGTCACGTGCTCCCCACGGCGCACGACATGGTGCGCGAATTCACGGTCATCTCGGCTCTGTACCCACTCGGCGTGCCCGTCGCGGAGCCCCTTGGACTCTGCGTCGACGAAGAGGTCAACGAACGACCCTTCTACGTCATGGAGTTCGTGGACGGCGCGATCCTGCGCGACCGCGCCCAGGCCGAGGCCACCTTTGTCGAGGCCACGCGCGGCGTCATCGGCGATCACCTGGCGCAGACGCTGGCCCAACTCCACGACGTCGACGTCGAAAGTGCGGGCCTCGGGGACCTGGCTCGCCACGACGGCTACATCGAGCGCCAGCTGCGGCGCTGGACCACCCAGTACGAGCAGATGCACGTCGAAGGGGTCGACCACGGTGGCCTCATCGAAGCCGTCGGCGCGGAACTGAGTGCGCAGATCCCTTCCCAACAGCGCGTCTCGGTCGTGCACGGGGACTACCGACTGGACAACACGGTCCTCGACGGGAGCGGCCGCGTCCGCGCCATCCTCGACTGGGAGATCTGCACTTTGGGTGATCCCATGGCCGACCTGGGACTCCTGATGGTCTACTGGGCCGAGCCCTCGGACCCGACGGTGTCGTTACTCGGCGTCGCACCGACGACGGCCCAGGGCTTCGCCAGTCGTGATCAGGTGCTCCGCGCGTACGCAACGCACTCGTCGTTGGACCTGAGTCACGTCGCCTACTATCAAGCGTTCGGCTACTGGAAGTTGGCCTGCATCATGCAGGGGGTATTCGCCCGCTACAGCGCCGGTGCGGCCGGCGGTGATCAGGGCAGCGTCACCGAATACCCGGCCCATATTTTGATGCTCGCACAAAGTGCGAAGATGACATTGGAGAGGAATTGATGGACGACGAGATCTACGACCACATCATCTTCCTCGCGGACCCCGATCTCAACGAACCAGTCCTCGTCGTGGCGCTCGAAGGCTGGATCGACGCTGGGCTCGGAGCGAGCAACGCCATCAGCACCATGCTCGACACCATCTACACCGAGGTCCTGGCCACCTTCGACACCGAGTACTTCATCGACCAGCGCGCGCGGCGTCCGATCGCGCGCATCGTCGACGGCGTCACGACCGAGTTGACGTGGCCCGAGATCCAACTGCGCTTCGGTCGCGACGGCGACGGGGCGGACATTCTCTTTCTCGTCGGTCCGGAACCGGACTTTCACTGGAGCGACTTCGTGGACGTGGTGACCGACGCCGCCGGTCGCTTCGACGTGCGATTGGTCGTTGGACTAGGCGCCTTCCCCGCGCCGACCCCGCATACTCGGCCGGTGCGTATCATCGGCACCGCCCCGGCCACGAGCGCCAACTTGCTTACTCGTGTCGGCACGGTGTCCGGTGAACTCGAAGTCCCGGCCGGCATCAGCTCGGCGCTCGAGCTCGGTTTCTCCGAAGTCGACATGGAGATCGTCACCCTGTGGGCCCGCGTGCCCCACTACGTGGCTTCGATGCCCTATCCGCAGGCGTCGGCGGCGTTGATCGACGGCCTGGCGAGAATCGCCGGCCTGACCCTGGACGCGGGCAGCCTTCGCGCCTCCGCCGACGAGGCTCGCCAGCGCGTGGATGACCTCGTGACGAACAATCCCGATCACACCACGATGGTCGAGCAGTTGGAAGAAGCGGCCGACGAGGTCGAGGGTGTGTCAATCGGCGACGATTTGCCCAGCGGCGACGAACTGGCGGCTGAACTGGAGAAGTTCCTAAGGGGCGAAGCCAACTAATCAGTTGGGACTCAACTAGCCAGCCGAGATGACGTCGACGTCGCCCTCTTCGATGCGAAGACCCAGTCCCAGCGCGTAGCCCTCCAGAAACAGCGCGCTCTCCTCCTGCCGCTCGAAGCGGTTGGCGATCTCGTTGAATCGGACGGTGTGACCGACCTCTTGAAGATGGGCCAGTTCGTGGACGAGCACGGCGTCGATCACCCATTCGGGGCACTGGCGCAGCCGATTCGACATTCGGATCTCTTTGCTGGCCGGTGAACACGACGCCCAGCGGGCTTGTTGATTCTTCACCCAACGAACCGAACTCGGCATCACGCCGTCATTGAAGAGTTCGGCGAGTTGATTTGCTCGATCCTCGAGCGTCGCATCGCCGGCGGAGTTCTGGGGTCGTTGGGTCATGAGGCGTTCGACGAGGTCGTCGACGAAAGTTGTCCGCTCGCGTCCCTTGATTCGCGCCGGGATCAGCACCACGATCCGACTCCCCGACCAGTGGGCCGTGCCGGTCTTCTTTCGCCTCGTGGACGCTCGAATCTCGACTTCCGGACGATCGAAGCGTGGCGGCTCAATCGTGATGGTCGTGTCCGAATCCTTGTTCGAGTGTTTGCTCATCAGACGATGATGTTCACCAGTCGGGGCGGCCGGGACACGATCCGCTGCGGC
>Ga0307374_10010827_pt1 | contig 13100 bp, 8 predicted proteins | sample OX3MG_FD_202532 | JGI IMG/M metagenome (GOLD analysis project Ga0307374, IMG submission 202532) | Soil microbial communities from Risofladan, Vaasa, Finland - OX-3 | ecosystem: Environmental > Terrestrial > Soil > Coastal area > Acid sulfate soil | place: Finland: Risofladan, Vaasa | collected...
CGGGCCGCCACGACGGCCTTGTTGACGCCCAAGTCCAGGACGCTGGCGGGCACTCGATTGAGGTTCGACAGCTCCAGCGTGTCAAAGTCCGCGAGACGGATCTCGCCGACGAGCCCTTCCATCGCGAGTACGTGCGCGATGGTGTGGCCCGCGCTCAGTCCCACCACGCCCACGCGCAACGTGCGAAGTCGCGACTGCTCGGATTTGGTGAGCTTATTGCGGTTGCGATCGAGTCGTAGAGCAGTGAAGGGTCGTGACGCCAGTAGTCGTACCACCGCACGGCGCCACGGATAGTAGATCCAGCGCGACCCCTCGTCCAACAGGGCGGGGGTTGGAGGAGGAATCATGTGAATGAGTTGATCGCGTTGCTCTTCAAGGCGATCGACCAATTGCAGCGACGAATCCTCACGAAGGACGCGTAAGACTTCGCGGTGCGCTCGCTCGCCGACGTCTAGGACTAGAGGACGGAACGAACGCGTCCGCGTTGAATCGGGCTCAATCGGACTGACTCCGACACGCGACGGCCCACGCGAGAGTTGTTCGGCTTCAAGTCGGAGCAGCTTTTGATGAGTGGGTGAGGACAGCTCGGACGTCTGCGCCCGACGCCACGTCACCGCAATCGTCCGGTAGCGCTCGTCCGGGAATGGAACCCATGACGTACCGATCTGCCGAGCGCCAGTCGTCAGTCCGATGGGCATGAGGACGTCGGAGATGGCGGCGATCGCGAACTCCGCCCCCAACCAGGTCATGGCGTGGGTGGCAGAGCGCGACAAGGCCGCCACCAGTCGTATGCCCGGCGTGGCTGCGCCCTTTGACCACGCGCCCTTGACCTCTAAGGCGCCGAGCCGCACCTCTTGGTCGATCAGTGCGCCGATCTCATCGATGTCGGGCGCGGCGGCCATCTCTTCGATCAAAAACGCCTGGTATCGGCCTTCGAGAGGACCGTGAAATCTGACCCCCGCCACGGCGACGCCTTCGGCATTGAACCCAAGGAAGAAGAGCGAGACCCCGTGTCCGTCCTCGAGTTCTTGGCGTCTCAGGGTGCCTTCAAAACCGCGGCTCCGGTACTTGCCCTCTGCCTCGTTGAGGTAGATCTCCCAGAGATCCGGACGTTCCAAGGGATGGTGACCCTCGAAGCGGACGCCGGACTTCTGATCGACGAAACTCGCGCCGTAGCGGTAGCGCCGACCCACCGAATAGCTCACAGACGTACCGTTCTGTCCCTTGTTGGTCGACCGACCACACATGTGGTCCTCGTGATGACACCCAAAACACTAATGAAGCGACTGAGAGAATTGGTGGAACCTCATCTCAATCACCTTCGCGGCCGAAGAAGAAAGTGGCGTGACACCGACAGTGGGTCTGGCAATGAGAAATCTTGCGTGACGGGCCGCCTAACCTGGAGACGGCCGAGCGCGGCCGACTCGAGCATCAGCGGCGAAACGTGAGCTGCGCCAGGAAGGATGTCGTGAAGGCTGCAGCATGCCACATCGGCGCCGCGAGCGCGCGTAGATTCCTGCGTGACTGACGGGGACCACGACTAATGCTCACCGCCTTAATCGTCGGCTGCGCGCTGCTCGGCCTCGTTTTTGGGTCCTTCCTCAATGTCGTCGTCTACCGAGTTCCTCGGGGGCTCTCGATTAACTCGCCGCCCTCGGCCTGCCCGATATGCAGCGCGCCAATCGCCGGTCGGGACAACATCCCCTTGCTTTCATTCGTAATACTTCGCGGTCGTTGCCGCGCGTGCGGTGCCCCGATCTCACCCCGGTACCCACTCGTCGAGCTCACCAGTGCGGCGCTTTTCGCGGGGGCGGCGGCGCGCCTGGGGTACAGCGCGACACTCGTTTCCGTGCTCGCGTTCTTGTCCGGGCTGTTGGCCCTGGCACTTATCGACCTGGAGCACCTAAAACTTCCCAAAGGTATCGTCTATACGACGCTGTACACGGTGGGAACTGCCCTCGTCATTGAGGCCGCCACTACGCGACAGTGGCACCGCCTCCTGGTTGCCGCGATATGCGCCGCCGCTTGGTTCATTGTTTTTCTCGGACTCAACCTGCTGAGCCCGCGCTACCTCGGGTTCGGCGACGTCCGCCTCGCCCCCGTCATGGGCCTGGAGCTCGGCTGGTTCGGAGTCCGCTATGTGATTCTCGGGTTTTTCGCGGCCAACCTCATTGGCTCGGTCGTTGGCGTCGCGCTTATCGCAACCAAGCGGCTACGGCGCGACCAGCCAGTGCCGTACGGCGTGTTCCTCGCATTGGGCGCAGCGCTCGCGATCTACGCGGGGCCAGAACTGCTTTCCCCATTTCACAACCTCTGATCTAGGGCGAGTGATTCAACCCGATGACCAGAGCGATGTCGGGCCGTACTGGTTCGAGCCCAACGGCGTACTGACAATGACGTAGTACGGTCCCGCCGATGGCGCGCACGCATTGACTGACGTGGCGGTTGAGGACACCACGGTCCCCGGGTCCATCGCGGGATGGGTCGGGTCGCTCGCCGAACTCTGTGTCACGAAGTCAACGTTGGTGGCAAGGGACAGGTTTTGTCCATTGACCACGACCGGAATACCCGTCGAACCCAAGACTCCCACCGGGCAACTGAATCCACCCGGGGCGAAGCCGCTCACTGTGGGCGGCGTCGCGCCGAACTGCCAGTCGGAGATAGTGGCAGAGAGACCGCAGGTGTTCTGGGCCGAGGACACACTGGAGACAGGGCTACACGCACCGGAACCGTCGACATAGGTGATGATCGCTTGCAACAGTGGTTGACTCTCGCACGCGCTGCCCGTGGTTACTGAGTTGGTACACGTAGAGATCGTTACGACCCTTTGGGGCGGGTTGAGCCCGTCGTATTCTCGAGTCATGCACCAGGAGTCGACCGTCTGATTGTTGATTTGCGTCTGCGACGGGGTCGAACTAGACGTCCAACATGGCTGGGCAGCCGCGCCGTCCAAACCTGAATTGAGAAAGTTGTACTGATCGAACTGGATAGCGAACTGCGTCGCGCTGTTCGCCGCAGATTGTACCGACTGCGCCGCGACGAACTTTGACGTATTGCTCAGGTTGTTGCCCGCCCAGCGCACAATACCGATGACAACAAGACTCACCGCGACCAGAAAAGCGAGGGCGAGGATCATCGTGGCCCCGGCGTCGTCGCGACGTCGCGGCGAATCTCCACCACGGCTTCGCTGACGATCGACTGGCAACGTCAACCCGAGGTTCCGGACGCTTGGACCGACGGATTCGAAGCAACGTAGCCAGGCGAAGCGTTCGCGGTTACCGTGACGTAAACGGTCTTTCCTGAGGGCCACGATCCCACATTGGTCCCTGGAGAGTACGAGTTGACCGTCGTGCAGTTCGCTTTCATCGAGCTGTTCGTGCAGCCCACCAACGTGTAAGTCTGACCCGGTGCGGCGTTGTTGCTGGACGTGAACGTCACGATGACGTCACCACTTGCACCCGGGTTCACACTCACTTTCGTTGGCGCGGCCAACTGGATCGCCGCCATCGCTGGTCCTGCCACCGCCGACGTAGCGGCCAGGTACCCCGTCGAAGCCACAGCGGTGACAGTGGCGTAATACTTCGTCCCAGCAGTCAGACTCCCAAAGACCGTCCCACTTGGGACCGCAGGCTCTGACTGGCATGACATCGACATGGCCAGATCTGTGCACACCGTGAGCACGTAGGTCTGTCCGCCCGGTGCGTTGGAGGGTGCTGTGAAGGAGACCTCGATGGCGCCCACCTGCGTGCTCGAGCCGGCCGCGCTGACGCCGCTCGGTGCCGCAAGTTGCCTGGTGGCAATGACGGGCGGCGAGTAGATGAGCGACGTGGTCCCCGTGTAGTTCCCATTGGGATCTGCGCTCACGGTGACGTAGTACGCCGTGCCTGGTGTGAGTCCCGTAAATGTCCCTCCCCCCGAGGCAATGGCTTGCGACGAGCAGTTGGCCGTCATCGCGGAGTTGGTGCAACCCGTCACGGTGTACGTCTCGCCGATGGGCACCGAGCCAGACGACGGCGGAGTAAAGGTCACGAACAGTCCACCTGCCGTCGACTTCGACGGCGTGACCGACGTAACGGCGGGGATCGAAAGGGTCCCACTCGACACTCCGGACACCGGCGCGGAAGGCTGGCTTGCCGCGTAACCCGGAGATGCGTTTGCAAACACGGTGACCCAATAGGTCGTTCCTGGCACGATTCCCGTGAGCTCGCCTCCAGACTGGAAGTTGGTCACGAGGGGAGTACAGCCAAATGTCATCGACTTATTCGTACAGGCCTCGACGGAGTAGTACTGCGTGAAGGTGCCAGAGTTAGGAGGCGCGTTCGAGGAACCCGCAAAGGAGATGATGAGTCCTCCCGAGTCGGTGCACGTCGAGCACGTCGCCACCACGTTCGTCGGCGGATTCAGTGGAATTCCGGAGCCCGCCGTGAATATTTGGCCTGTTCCCTCGACGATGAAGGAGATCGACTCGGGGACGACCAGCGGTCCACTCAATTGGATCGTGATCTTTTGCGGCGCCGTGGAATTCGGAGGACAAGAAGCTATGAAACTCGACGTGGTCGCGTCCCAATATGTGACGTTCGTCACGGTCGCCAAGTAGTCGTTATTGGAGTACGGAGCTGGGGCGGAGAGCGATGGCTTGAGCAGTGGTCCGTAATACCCAGTCGTGGCGCATGAGGCGTAGAGACCTCCCTCTTCGAACTGGCCGATTACCTGTTCGGAGACGGAGCGCAGAACAGTGTCACTAACCGCGAGTCCGCGATACTCCGACGATGCTGAGATTGATGTCGAAAATGCGGAGATCAAGGCGACTCCGGCGATGCTCAAAATGAGCAGAGTGATGAGAATCTCAATCAGGGTGTCGCCAACCTCGTTGTCTCGCCAACCGAGTCGTGTCAATCTGCGGCGTTCTGTCTGACGCTGACTCATCACGTGAAGGGATCGTTGATGTTGATAGTCAAGTTTTGCCCAAACGAGATCCAATTGCAGACGAGAAACGAGACCGAAAGTGTGCCACCCTTATCGTTGTTGACCTGCACTCCCTCGTGGGGCACGTAGATGCCCCCGTAGCCAGTAGGCGACGTTCCCCCATTCGAGTTATTGCCAATGACCAGCGGATTTGAGATGTCCGCATCCCAGATCGTCACACCGAGCAGCTGAGAATATCCCGCCATATTGATGGTTATCCCGGGCGAGAACGCCGCTGTTCCGTTCTGGATATAAAAGAGGACCTGCGAACTCCCCGTGCTCGCGGCGTTGATCGTCACACCAGGATTCGCAGTAATCGCGTTCCCGGTCCCACCTTGATATACGTAGACCCCAGCACCAAAAATAATGGTTGACTGACCCGGCAGTGAAAGTCCGGCCTCGAACAAGTAGTCGCACGCGCTCAGTCCGTACTTCGCTTGATAGATCGGGTCCGCCGTGCAGTTCAAGTTCGTGAAATTGATCGTTTGACCAGCACCACCACCAAAGCATGCTGGGCCGCCACATGTTCCCGTTTGACCCGGGTCATACGTGTAGTAACCGGCCGAACAGTTCCACGCGCCATTGGACTTTGCGCAGACGCCAGGCTGAAGGGGCGGACCCGTGGGCGGCACCGCCAACGTGTTCGGGGCCGGAAGATTAGCGAAAGGGTCGACAATCGTTGGCGTGTAGAACTCAGGAACCGGATAGGTCGTACCCGACGGGTAGTTGTACACCGAATTCAAAGAAGCGTTCGTCGTCCATACTGCTCCTGCCGCCAGAGAGCCCCCGTTGTCAACCTGCACCGTGGGGCACTTCTTGGCGTTGAGTCCGAGGGTCCCATTACCAGTTTGGCCGGCGACGTTAATTGACACAGCGACGTTATTGGTGATCTCCAAAGAGGGAGTCGAGCACGAAGTTCCAAGCACGGTGATCGGAAACGGACCCCCCGGCGGCAATGATCCGGGCTCCACGTGAACGCGGGGGCTCGCCGAAAGGGTGAGCACGAATGGCGTCGTCTGGTTTGGCTTTGGCAGCAAGGCGTGCTCTTGTACGGACAACTGCACGAACTGGACATTGCCGGCGCTGATCCACCCCGTCGCGTAGCCGCAACCACCCGTGTAGCACTTCACCGTCGGCGACGTCAACGCGCCCTGCTCCGAGAGATCGCTCGCAACTGTGGTGACCTGAGTCGCCGAACTGGTGGCAGTACCGATGCAGAGCTGGCGAACTAGCGAGTATGTAGAGAGCCCGCCATTCTGATCGGTGATGTACGAGACTGTCTCCGCATATTGCCCATTGTTGGCTCCCCATCTCAAACCGAGAAGTTGCGTTGGATTTGACCCAGACGTCGATGGCGATGCGCAGGCGATAGTCGACTGGTTGGTGGTTATCTGTTGGGCACTTTGCACATCTCTTAGAAATGTCGCTGATGTGACCTGGGCGTCGCCGGAATCTGAGATTCGGTTCGACACCCCATTTTGAAGGGAGAACACAGTGATGAGCCCCAGGGAGAGAGCACCCACAATAACCGGCGTAATAGTGAGAACGATCAGGAGCTCGACAAGAGTGAAACCGCCCGCTCCCGTTCGCCTGTCGGGACGCGCGGAACTCATGTCAACTCGGCCGACCTTTGTTCGCCTGTTAGGTCGACGGCCTGACGCAGATGGAGACACCCTGATCCTCAAGTCGGTCCTCTCTTACCATCCGAAACCAATAAAAAACGAACTCCGAGGATAGACAGCAAATCCCTGTCGTTGCCGACGGCAAACGACGAGTTTTCTCCTTCGCCACACGCCATTGAAGTCTACGCAGCACCGAACTGTAAGGCACCTCAAGGACTGAAATACTCAAACCACGGACAATTCGGAGCGACTATGGAATTCCCCCAATCATCGACCTTGGACCTGACTCTCGAGTTTGGTTCTACAGATTCCCTGGTCAGGGGTGCGTACTGAGGAGCGGGAACGCCGTGAGCGAGCCTCCCTCGGCGAGTCGTCGGTACTTGGAGTCAACCTCTCGAAGTGCACCCGTGCAAAGGACGCTCTTTTATCGCTCCCCCAACGCACGTTGCGCGAAAGCTCCTTCCGACCAGTCGACCGGGCCGTCCAACATTCGTGAGAGTTCTTCCTCTCTCCGAATCACGTATAGGAACTTCACCCGACACCCGCGTCATCACAAAATGTGCGGAGATTGTTGCTTTCTTGACTTTTTGTCGAGACGGCTCTGCTGAACTTAGACGCAGCCTTCGACCAGGTCGGTGCGGGTTCTGGCGCCTTTGTTTCGGGAAGTCAACGTCGCCATGGTCGGCGGACCGTTCGAATCGGCACACGGCTTTACGACAGGGGAGGTTTGGCTCATGCGAAGAGAAGTCCCCTGTACCCGTGCACCGAAAAGCACTCCGCGACTCAGCAAGAGAAACCGAGAAAACGTGGCGCGACGTGCTTCCGATGGATTCACGCTCGTCGAGCTCCTTATCACCGTGACGATTATTCCCCTGGTTATGGGAGCTATCGGTCTTGCACTTATGAGCATTTTTTCTTTGCAGGGAAGCGCGTCAGGAAGATTAACTGATTCCGGCGCCGCCCAGGTCATCTCCTCGACCTTCCTCAAGGACGTACAGAGCGCACAATGGATCACGACCGAAAACACGACGTCATGCGGGACGGGCACCCAACTCCTCGGACTCCGCTGGAACGGAGCCAACGGAACCTACTTGGACGACGTCTCGTACGTTGTGGTTCCCAATACGGGCGGAGCGTCGTACTCAATGTACCGCCAGTTCTGCTCGAACGGCGCGTCGACCACGCCGACCAGTACGGACACCCTGGCGAGCGATATCAGCCCGACTGCCGCGGCAACTCCGCCGACGGTTCAGTGCACAACCAGCTGCTCGTCGAGTCCGTCGTCCGGTTGGGTCCGCGCGACTGAAATATCCAACGTCACCTATAACGCCATCGAGACGCTGAGCCACCTGGCCAACTCGACCCAGAGCTTCCAGTTCACGCTCTCGGCGTCCCCTCGCCAAATACCCGCGTCGGGGAACACATCGCCGATTAACGGCAAGGCACCCTTCACACTTCTCAACAAGACGTCGTGCGACGTCCTTAACATCGGCAATGGCACACTTTCGATCGACGTCGGTGCCACCACCGGAAATGGCGCGCTCGGCATCAATTCCACGTGCCCGCACTCCGTCAATATCGCCAACCAGGGGGTCCTGGCGGCCGGCAGTCTCATCACGGCCGATCCGACACTCGACTCGGTTAACCCCGGGTGCCAGACCTGCACATATCCAACGAGTGAGTTCTACGGCCCGCAACTCGGTGACCCATTCTCGGGCGTCACGCCACCAACGAGTGTGGAAACGGGCATGACGGCCGGCTCCTGCGTCACCACCACTGGTCCGCTCGGCAACGTCTACAACTGTTCTCCGGGTTTTTACGCGACCGACCCGGGTCAAACGGTCTTTGCCAACGGCGGGACGCCTACCGTCAACTTCACACCGGGCGGCAACTTCTGGTTCAAACAGGGCCTCACCTTGCCCAACAATGCCATCGCCAACTTCGCGACGGGCGTGTACGTATTCGACAATCTCGCGAATCCGGTCACCGGCTCGTCGTTCTCCACACCGCCGGGGATAACCATCAACGGCAACAACGTGCTCTTCTACGTCGCATCGGGCTCGGTGACCTTCGGTAACAACATCTCCATCAGCATGACCGGACTCGACGGGACCGCCGGCACCACCGACTACATGGGCGTAACCATCTGGGACGCGTCGGCGACTGACATCAACAACGCGAATGGGACCATGACCCATATCGACCCTCTCACCCTGGGTAACAATGGCACGTCGGGCTACGGCTACGGCGGCATCTACGTTCCCAATGGCGAAGTGGTGGACAGCAATAATGGAACGCTCACCGCGGCGTTCATCGTGTGTGACTCAGCCACTTTCAGCAACGGCCTGAACGTGAACATCAAGGCCCAGTGAGCACGAACCGCCCCCCATCATCTCGCCACCACGAGATGGAACGTCGTCGCGACCGCGACCGCGACGGCGAGGCCGGCGACACGTTGATCGAAGTTCTGATCACCATGTTGGTCGTCGGCACAGCCGCCACGGCGCTCCTGATGGCGTTCTCCACCGCTATTGCCGCCTCCGCCGAGCACCGCAACTTGGCGTCCACCGACACGGTGCTTCGCAGCGTCTCGGAGAAGGTCATCGCCCAATTCAACGGAGTCAACTCCGTCTACGCTTCGTGCGCGTCGCCGGGGACCTACAACACGAATTCTGCCGTCCAGGCGCAACTCGAGACCGCGGCGGCGCCCTTCCAGTACACCGCATCGATCACCCAAATTCAATATTGGAGCGGGGCAGGCTTCATCAATACCTGTACTCCTGGTTCAACCGCCCCTCAAGAGATCACCCTTCAGGTCAACGGCCCACAGGCCGCGTTCAACCACGTCGAGTTCGTGGTCAGCGGAAGCGGCCAGATCATCAGTGTGAACGACACCCAGCTCGCGGCACCGGCTATTACGTCGGCGACCTCATCGACAGTCAACTCCGGGGCCATCACGGTGGCCTTCACCGGGTCGTCCAACGCGCCGGCAGGGCAGACCTACACAGTCAAAGCGTGCGTAATCTCGGATCCGACAAACTGCGTCACGGCCAACAAATTCGTCACGGGCAGTGACGTGACCGGGCTCATCGGTGGAACGCAGTATTCAGTCACCCTCACCGCTGACGCATCCCCCGGATACCTTGCCCAAACCTCGCTGGCGACGACCGCGACCGCCTCGGCTCAGACGCCCCAACCCACCGTGACCAGCGTCAAACCATCGACGAGTTCGAGTGGAGCGCTGACGATCCTGTTCACCCAGCCATCCGGTGCGCCGAACGGACAGCCGTTTACCGCAGCGGCCTGCACCGACAGTGGCATGACCGCCAACTGCGTCGCCGCCTCCGGGTTCACCAGCGGGCAGGACCTGACCGGCCTGACTCCGGGGACCAGCTACTACGTCACCGTCCGTGCGGACGCCTACGACGGCTTCATCGCCTCAACCTCGCTCCCCTTCTCTCCCCCGGTCATGGCCACCATCGGTCTTCACCCCCCCACCAACGTGAGCGCCACAGCATCCGCCACCACGGGAGGCGTCCTCTACGTCACGTACACGGGGTCAACCAACGCCCCCTCGGGCCAGACCTACACCGCTACCGCGTGCACCAACGCCGGCATGACGAGCAACTGCGTCTCGCAGGGCAACTTCGGGTCCGGTGGTCCCCTGACCGGACTCATCGCGGGATCGACCTACTACGCGACCGTGCGGGCCGATGCGTCCCAGGGATACCTGGGCGCCACTTCCGCGGTCACGCCCGGCGTCGCGTTGCCCTACCAGCTTGCCGTCCCGACTGGCGTCACGGTCAGTCCCAGTTCCGGTACCCGGAAGGCGATCAGAGTCACGTTCACGCCGAGTCCGAATGGAACGACCTACACCTGCAATGTGTACTCCAACGCGTCACTCACGACGCTGGTCGCGACGCAGACGTGTACTTCGTCAGGCACGACGATCTCGGGCCTCAAGCCAGGCCAGCAGTACTGGGTGACGGTCACAGCCAACGCATCGCCCGGCTACCTCGGTTCGTTCCCCTCACTCTCCGGGACCGGTGACTCCAGTGGCTGATCAGCGTGAATCCTTGCCGGTTCCGGTGACGCGCCGTTCTCGGCGCGATGACGCAGGCGCCACGCTGATCCTGGCCCTGGTGTTCCTCGTGGTCGTAAGTGCCACGGTCATCGGCCTGAGCAGTTGGGCCCAGGGCGACCTCAACAGCACCCGGTCCTTCGAGGGCGCCCAGAACTTCCAATCGGCGGCCAACAGCGCCACTCAGGTGGCGATTCAGTATGTTCGCTACAACTTCCTCCAGGAGTCCTTGAACGCATCCCCGCCGACCCTCTGCTGGGCGTCCAACGGTCCCGCCTCCCTTCCTTTCAACTCCGTCAACGTCGACTCATGGTGTAGCACCCGACTCGTCCTTGGAACGAACGAGTACCGCATCGTGACGATTTCGACATGCCTTAGTTCTGCCACACGGGCCGCCTGTGAGCAGGCCCCTCTCCTACAGGCCATTGTCAAGGTCTCGGATACCGATCAGTCGGGCAACTGGACCTGTTCGCCGGTTCCGTCCGGCGTCGTTCTGCCCCCATCGAATACGGACACTTGCGGTCAAGGGCTGACCATTTTGTCGTGGGCGTTTGGGGCCAGTCCCCCCGCCGTGTCGGCCGTGACGGTTTCTGGCGGTTGCGCCTCAGGTCCCACCATCTCGGCTTCAGGGACTGGGTTTGGCAACGCCGTTGCCGTCGACGCGGTATCGGCGTCAATCGCCAACCGACAGAACAACGTGGTGTATCCGGCGTCAAGTTTCAACGCTACCGGAACCAGCCAGGTCTCGGCGGTCTTGCCTTCGATGATTGCCGGCTCGTACTACATCCGGGTCTCCACGTCGAGTGGCAGTAGCGCGCTGGTGCCAGCGAGCGGATTCTCCTGCTAGCACCTGGACAGTCTGACGAACCACGTTGCGCTAGACCGGAATGCAGAGTCAATACGGACTCAATCGAAGCAAAAGAGCGCTCCATATCTGCTCCTCGTTCCCCAACGCGACAATTTCAATCTCAGAGTAGGGACCTCGAAAAACGTGCCAGTCACTTCTCGATCTGCACACTTCCGAACAGAGAGCACGATCGCGCGAATCTTTCTCTTGAAGCTGCGGCGCTGGTGGCCACCGCGTTTCTCCAAGAACGAGGGTTCCGGTTACGTGCGCCTCGCAATAGTCACGAACTCGTTGTATTTGAAAAAATGGCCCATCCATCGCGGAAAGGGAAACGAGTATTCCCGCTCAACGCTAAGGTCAAGTGCTTTCGCTAGCGAGTGAAGTACCGCAAAGTCGCTGAAACGAACGTGGCTAGCGTCGCTTCGGTAGCCCAATTCTTGTGGCGTGATGAAGACTACACGCGCACCGGACTTGACGTATTTCAGGTACGTCACAACTAGTCCCTGGGCCACGTCAGGGTCGAGGTGTTCAATCACGTGGGCAAACAAGAGCGAATCGAAGGTTTGGGTTGGAGGCGAGAACTTGTATTTGAACTCATCAGTTGTAAACGCTCGGTTACCGCGAGAGTTCGCCACCGCGACCGATGATGCGTTGTGATCGATGCCGATGCTCCCGGCGCCCAGTGAGCCTAGATTGCGTCCGATTCCGCACCCGACCTCGAGAGTCGCTCCGAGTTGCATGCGCCGAAGGTTCCACTGATAGGGCGCGTTGACGTTGAGCCAACGTTTCCACCAAACGGACTCAAGCGAAAGAAGGCGAATGGCGTAGCTATCGGCACTGGTGTCGGTCTCCCGCATTCGCTTCGAGCGTCGCGAAGCGCTCACCAGGGTCTCGATCGGTGAGTAGACACCATCGTGGAATTGTAGTGAGTCCAAGAATTATCGACCGAGACACTCGGCCCAGATCGGGGCGGGCGTCCCGTCGCCGAAGCCGATATGTAGTCACCGATACCGAACTTCACTCACTGTAACCAACAGGGGTAAAAGCGGAAGCAGGGCAAGATTCCTGAGAGCACGAACCTGACTTGTCGACCTTCTTGATCGATCAATGAAGTCCAGTTCGACCAAGAAGGTCGACCAGTCGGGTTCAGAATGCCATGGGCTTCGACACCGCTTCGCTGGACCGCGAAGTCCAGAGCTCGACAATCAGCATCCCGGCGAAGGCAAAGGCCACTGAAACTCCCGGTACCAGGACTGCCCGTAGAAGTGTGCTAACCGGAAGCAGGAGTGTGACTGCAAAAGCGACAGCACCGACAGACCACATAAGTCCGACAGTCCCCCACCTCCTGCGAGCTCCCAGGACCGACTGCTCGACGAGGGTCAGAAGCATCAAACTGCTCGCCGCGGCAAGGGGCGCCATGTCAACGCGCGCAAGCTTGAATCGGCTGCCTAGGTATATCTGCAGGATTTCGGGCCCGAGTAGCACGAATAGCGCCGTGAATGCCGCTCCAAACAACGTCGTAACCAAGGCGACTCTTCGGCGCAAGCGGTGGAACTCGTCAACGCGTCCGACGTCGACGGCGTAG
>Ga0307374_10010828_pt1 | contig 13100 bp, 11 predicted proteins | sample OX3MG_FD_202532 | JGI IMG/M metagenome (GOLD analysis project Ga0307374, IMG submission 202532) | Soil microbial communities from Risofladan, Vaasa, Finland - OX-3 | ecosystem: Environmental > Terrestrial > Soil > Coastal area > Acid sulfate soil | place: Finland: Risofladan, Vaasa | collected...
CGCCGAGAGCATTCTGGAGCGTAGCCCGCGCTCCGCGGTGGAAGCATTCCAAGCGATTTTGCATCGGGGTAACTTGACCGCTACCATCCGCGAGAGCCGGGGGCTCGATATCGCGGCGGCGTGCGGACAACTCTACGCTGAGCATCACGAGCAAGAGGTGAGCGCTCGTAAGAACGCGGCGGCTGAGGCTGGGACGGCGGGGCAGGATTAGCGATGGCGCGAAAAACACTGGGCGTAATCGGCGGCAGCGGCTTCTACCACCTGCCCGGCCTCGAACAGGTCGAGCAAATCGAACTCGAGACGCCTTTCGGCAGGCCCTCGGATCCCTATTATCGCGGCCGGATCGGCGAGATCGAAGTGGTATTTATCGCGCGTCACGGCAAGGGGCATCGGCTTTTGCCAAGTGAAATTAATTTCCGCGCAAACATTTTCGGAATGAAGCAGCTCGGCGCCGAGTACCTGGTGTCCGTCAGCACCGCGGGCTCACTCAAGGAAGATATTCATCCGGGCGAATTGGTGGTGCCCAACCAGTTCATCGATCGCACCTTCAAACGTCCCTCGACGTTCTTCGGCAGCGGGATGGTGGTGCATGTGTCGCTGGCCGATCCGGTCTGTCCGGATCTCGCGCGCGATCTCGCCGCCGCGGGACGCAGTATCGATCCCACGCTGCATGAGGGCGGAACTTATCTCTGCATGGAGGGACCGCAGTTTTCGACCCGCGCCGAATCAAATCTATACCGGTCCTGGAATGCCGACGTGATCAGCATGACCGCGATGCAGGAAGCGCGGCTCGCGCGCGAGGCCGAGCTTTGCTACGCGGTGCTGACGCTGGTGACCGACTACGATTGCTGGCACCAAAGCGTAGCGGCGGTTGATATCGGCGAGATCCTGCGCGTGATGCGCGCCAACGTCGAGAAGGCGCAGGCGACGGTCGCGCGGATGGCGGCGGCGCTGGCCAAACGCGAGCGCACCTGCAATTGCGGGAGCGCTCTCGCCGGCACCATCATTACCGATCCTGCGGTAATCCCTTCCAGGATGAAACGGGAGCTCGGACTCCTGGTTGGCAAATATCTAAACTGAACCGGGAGCATGCATATCAGATGAGTATCGTGGTGGTGGGCTCAGTTGCCTATGATTCGCTCGAGACGCCCGGCGGCAACGCGCCCGACGTGCTGGGCGGGTCGGCGACTTATTTTTCCGTGGCGGCGCGATTTTTCGCACCGGTCAGTATCGTCGCGGTGGTCGGCTCCGACTTCAAGCCCGAGTCGCGCCAGTTGCTGGTCGATCGGTCCATCGACTTGCGCGGCCTGGAGCAGCGTCCGGGCAAGACCTTCAGGTGGCACGGGCGCTATCACGAGGACATGAATCATCGCGACACATTGTCGCTTGCGATGAACGTGTTTGAGACGTTCTCTCCGGTGCTGCTGCCGGACCAAAGGCGCTGCGACTATCTGTTCCTGGCCAATATCGCGCCCGAGCTGCAGGAACGCGTGCTCTCGCAGGTGCAGAGTCCCAAGCTGGTGGCGGGAGACACGATGAATCACTGGATCGAGAATTCCGGCCCAGAGCTGAAGCGGCTGCTCTCGCACCTCGACATCCTCACTGTGAACGACGAAGAGGCGCGGATGCTCTCGGGCGAGCACAACCTGGTCAAGGCGGGGCGCGCGATCCTGAAGATGGGGCCGAAGACCGTGCTGGTCAAGCGCGGCGAGTACGGAGTGCTGCAATTCTCGCGCGAGGCGATGTTCGCGGTTCCGGCGTATCCGCTCGAAGAGGTGATCGATCCTACCGGCGCGGGCGATACGTTCGCGGGCGCGTTCATGGGTTACCTTGCGCGCAATGGACGAGTCACCGAGGCCTCGCTGCGCACGGCGGTGGTTTACGGCAGCGTGCTCGCGTCGTTCGTGGTCGAAAAATTCTCGCTCGACCGGCTGCTTTCGCTGACCTGGGAGGAGATCGACAACCGCTACCGCGCATTTATAGAACTGACCGATTCGCATCACAGCCGATGGACCTCTCAATAGTCGTCCCGCTGTATAACGAGCGCGACAATCTTGCGCCGCTGCATCAGGATCTTGCGGCGGTGCTCGAACCGCTCGGCATCTCTTACGAGATGATTTTTATCGACGACGGCTCCGACGACGGATCGCTTGAAGTGCTGCGCCGGGTCAAGGAGTCCGACCCTCATGTTCGCGTGATCCGGCTCGCGCGCAACTCCGGACAGACGGCGGCGCTGGCCTGCGGATTCACCAACTCGAAGGGCGATATCGTGGTGGCGATCGACGGCGACGGAGAGAACGACCCGGCCGATATTCCGCGCCTGCTCGAGCGGTTCAACGGTGGGTTCGATATTGTGAGCGGATGGCGAACCGAGCGCTGGAAGGGTGCGCGTGTGACGCGGCGGCTGCCGTCGATCGCGGCCAACGCTCTTATCTCGAAGATCACCGGGGTGCGGCTGCACGACTACGGATGCACGCTCAAGGCGTATCGCGGCGACATGGTGCGCCAACTGCGCCTCTACGGCGAGATGCATCGCTTTGTCCCCGCGATCGCGGCGGAGCAGGGCGCGCGAATCACCGAACTGGAAGTAGGCTTTCGTCCACGCCGCTCGGGCGCATCGAAGTACGGACCGGGCCGAATCCTGCGCACCTTGCTGGATCTGATCACGGTGCGCTTCCTGTCGGGATACGCGACACGGCCGATCCAGGTGTTTGGTGCGATCGGCGTAGTGCTGGGCGGCCTTGGCACGTTGTGGACTGCTTGGCTGGTGTTCGAGAAAATCATTCTCGGGCGTCCGCTGGCCGATCGACCGGCACTGCTGCTGGCGGTTCTGCTGGTGGTGGTGGGAGTGCAATTGGTCAGTATCGGGCTTTTGGGTGAGATGCTCGCGCGGACCTATCACGAGTCGCAGAACAAGCAGATTTACGTGATCAAGGAAGAATTCTAGGCCGGGAGACTCGCGTTATGAATATAGCAGTCATCGGAACCGGCTATGTCGGGCTGGTCAGTGGCACCTGCTACGCGGAAAGCGGCAACGAAGTGATCTGCGTCGATATCGACGCGAAGCGAATCGCCGCGCTCAACGAGGGCAAGGTTCCAATCTACGAGCCGGGTCTCGAAGAGCTGGTCCGCCGCAACGCCAAGGAAGGCCGCCTGCAGTTCACGCTCGACGTAGCCGAGGCGGTCGCCCAATCGATGGTCTCGTTTATCGCGGTCGGCACGCCGATGAGCAATTCGGGCGCCGCCGATCTGCGAGGAGTGTTCCAGGCGGTCGAGGACGTTGCGAAATCGGTCAGCGGCTATCACGTGATCGTGATCAAGAGCACCGTTCCGGTCGGAACCAACGACAAGGTGCGCGAACTCCTCGCGCGTCTCGGAAAGCATCAGGTGGACGTCTGTTCGGTGCCGGAATTTCTGAAGGAAGGCTCGGCGGTCGAGGACTTCATGCGCCCGGACCGGGTGATAATCGGCAGCCGCAGCGACCGCGCGACGGCGATCCTGCGCGAGATTCACGCGCCGTTCGTCCGCACCGACAATCCGATCCTCGTGATGGATCCAAAATCCGCGGAGCTGTCGAAGTACGCGGCCAACTCGATGCTCGCAATCAGGATCTCGTTTATAAATCAGATTGCAAACCTGTGCGACGCGGTCGGCGCGGATATCAGCGCGGTGCGGCGCGGCCTCGGTTCCGACCACCGGATCGGCTCGCAGTTCCTGTTTCCGGGTGTCGGCTACGGCGGTTCGTGCTTTCCCAAGGACGTGCAGGCGCTGATTCATACCGCGTCGGAGAACAAGCTGAACTTCTCGCTGCTCAAGGCGGCCGAGCAGGTCAACTCCGAGCAGAAACGCGTGCTGCCGATGCGCGTGAAGCAGCATTTTGGCGACGACCTGACCGGCAGGACTTTTGCCATCTGGGGGCTTGCGTTCAAGCCGCGCACCGACGACATGCGCGAGGCGCCGTCGCTCGTCGTGATCGACGAACTGATCGCGGCGGGGGCCAAGGTGCAGGTGCATGATCCGGAGTCACTCGAGAACGCGCGCGCGATGCTGGGAAATCGCGTGAGCTATCACAAAACCAACTACGAAGCGTTGAAGGGCGCCGACGCGCTGCTGATTTGCACCGAGTGGAACGAGTTCCGCCATCCGAATTTCCAGCGGATCAAGGCCGAGCTCAAACAGCCGGTGATATTCGACGGCCGTAACCTGTATGATCCGGATCTGATGAAGGCGCTGGATTTCAAATACTACTCAATCGGACGTTCTCCGGTCTGAGCGCGGAATACTCACGATGCGAATTCTCGTAACCGGCGGCGCGGGCTTTATCGGGTCGCATACCGTCGATGCGCTGATAAAACAGGGCGCAGGCGACGTCGCGATCCTCGACGATTTGTCGGCCGGCAAGCGCCAGCAGGTAAATCCCAAGGCGCGGCTGCATCAGGTGGACCTGCGCGATGCTTCGGCGGTTCGCGAAGTCGTCGCCCGCGAGCGGCCCGAGGCGATCTACCATATGGCCGCGCAGATGGACGTGCGGCGCTCGGTCACCGATCCCGCCTTCGACGCGCAGGTTAATATTGTCGGATTTCTGAACCTGATCGAGGCGGCGCGAGAGCATGGGCTCAAGCGCGTGGTGTTTTCTTCGACCGGAGGCGCGATTTACGGCGAGCAGGATACTTTTCCCGCCGACGAAGAGCATCCGCGCCGCCCGGTCAGTCCCTACGGAATCGCCAAGCTTTCGACCGAGTCCTACCTGTTCTACTACCGCGTGGAATACGGAATCGACTACCTGGCCCTGCGCTACGGCAACGTCTATGGACCGCGCCAGGATCCGCACGGTGAGGCGGGTGTGGTCGCGATCTTCAGCGGAAAAATTCTCGCGGGCCAGCCGTGTACGATTTACGGCGACGGCGAGCAGACGCGCGACTACGTCTTTGTGGGAGACGTCGTGCGCGCCAACGTCGCGGCGCTCAGCGCCAAGGCTTCCGGGATCGCGATCAATATCGGCACCGGAATCGAAACCAGCGTCAACGATCTCTACTCGAACCTCGCGTCGATCGCGGATTTTCCGACCGCCGCCAAGCACGGTCCGGCGCGGCCTGGCGAGCAGAAACGTTCGGTGATTTCGCCCGCGCGCGCCGAGAAGGAACTCGGATGGCGTCCGACCGCGGCGCTGCGCGACGGACTGGCCGAGACCTTCAAATACTTCAAGGCGCACAGGAAGTAAGCGGGCCTTAATGACGGACCCGGCATCGATTCGCAATTTTTCGATTATCGCGCACATCGATCATGGCAAGTCCACGCTTGCCGATCGATTGCTCGAGCGTACCGGTGCGCTCACCAAACGCGAGCTGAAGGAACAGTTTCTCGACTCGATGGATCTGGAGCGGGAGCGCGGGATCACGATCAAGGCACGCAGCGTGCGCCTGGCCTACACCTCGCGCGCGGGCAAAGCCTACGTGCTCAACCTTATCGATACTCCCGGCCATGTGGATTTCGCCTACGAGGTCTCGCGCAGCCTGGCCGCGTGCGAAGGCGCGCTGCTGGTGGTTGATGCGAGCCAGGGGGTCGAGGCGCAAACCCTGGCCAACGTCTATCTCGCGCTCGATCACGGGCTGGAGATTATTCCGGTCATCAACAAGATCGATCTTCCGGGCGCCGAGGTCGAGCGGACCCGCCAGCAGATCGAGGAAGTGATCGGGCTGCCCGCCGACGACGCGATTCTGACCAGCGCGAAAGAGGGCGTCGGAATCGACGAAGTGCTCGAGGCGATCGTCGCAAGGATTCCCGCACCCAAGGCTAATCACGACGAGCCGCTGCGCGCGCTTATTTTCGACAGCTGGTACGACAGCTACGAAGGCGTGGTCGGCCTGGTCCGTGTCACCAGCGGCGAGTTGCGCCCCGCGATGAAGATCCGCCTGATGGCGACCGGCGCCGCGGGCGAGGTGATGCGCCTGGGGCATTTCACACCGCACGAACAATCCGCCGACGTGCTTGGGCCGGGCGAAGTCGGCTACGTCGTCGCCGGAATCAAGACCGTCGCCGATATGCGCGTCGGCGACACCGTGACCGACGCGGAGCATCCCGCCGCGCAGCCGCTGCCGGGGTTCAAGGAATTGAAGCCGATGGTCTTTGCGGGGCTTTACCCGACCGAGGCCAACCAGTACCCCGCGCTGCGCGACGCAATCGAGAAGCTTACGCTCAACGACGCGAGCCTCGTCTGCGAGCCCGAATCATCGCAAGCGCTGGGCTTCGGCTTTCGCGCGGGGTTCCTGGGCCTGCTGCACATGGAGATTGCGCAGGAACGGCTCGAGCGCGAATTCGGAATCAACCTGATCGTCACCGCGCCGACCGTCGCCTACCAGATTCGCACCACTTCCGGCGCCACCATGATGGTCGATAATCCCGCTCTGCTGCCGCCTGAGAATTCCATCGAGGCGATCGAGGAGCCGTTTATCATCTCGTCGATTCACATGCCCGAGGAATTTCTGGGCGCGGTGATGAAGCTGTGCGAGGATCGGCGCGGCCTGCAGCGCGACCTCAAATACCTGGGCGACAAGCGGGTCATCCTGCATTACGAGCTGCCGCTGGCGGAAATCGTGTTCGACTTTTACGACCGGTTGAAATCGGTCAGCCGCGGCTATGCGTCGCTCGACTATGACTTTCTGGACTTCCGGTCCGGGCCTCTGGTTAAATTGGATATCAAGATTAATGGTGAAGTAATCGACGCGCTTTCGATAATCGTGCATCGCGACAAAGCCTACGAACGGGGCCGCGCGCTATGCTCGAAGATGCGGGAGCTGATCCCGCGCCAGATGTTCGAGGTCGCGATTCAGGCCGCGATCGGCGCCAAGATTATCGCGCGGGAATCGGTAAGCGCGCTGCGCAAGAACGTCACCGCGAAATGCTACGGCGGTGATATCTCGCGCAAACGCAAACTCCTCGAAAAGCAGAAGGAAGGTAAAAAGCGGATGAAGCAGGTCGGTCGCGTCGAAATTCCGCAGGAGGCTTTCCTGGCCCTGCTGAAGGTCGGGGAGTAGCCCCGATGAGCGAACCGCTGCGTTCCGCCGAACGTCCCGAAATTGCCGCGAGCGCGGTTCCCGCCGCGCGTAAGTCGGTTCTGCGCGAATACGGCGAAGCGCTGGGAATCGCGTTGCTGCTGGCGATTCTGATTCGCACTTTTTTTATCCAGGCTTACGAAATTCCGTCAGGTTCGATGGAGCCGACGCTGCTGGTCGGCGATCATATTCTGGCCAACAAGCTGATCTATGGTTTCCGGATGCCGGATTCGATCTTCGGGCTGACGCCCTTTGGTCTGCCGTATGGGCATTACCTGTTTCGCCTGGAGCCGATTCATCGCGGCGACGTGGTGGTCTTTGTCTATCCGCGCAATCCAACCGAGGACTATATCAAGCGCGTAGTCGGGATCGCCGGCGACGTCGTCCAGGTCAAGGACGGGAAAGTATGGCTCAACGGCGCGCCGATGGACGATCCGCACGCGCACTTCGAGGTGCCCGACGCCGACCGCTCCGCCGCCCAAGCGCGCGACTATTTTGGACCGGTCACCGTGCCGCCCGGCAACCTGTTCATGATGGGCGACAATCGCGACGATAGCTCCGACAGCCGTTTCTGGGGCTTCGCGCCCGAGGACAACGTCGAGGGCCGCGCGATGCTAATCTACTGGTCGTGGAACGGCGACGAGGGTGGTATCCTGCCGCTTCGATGGTCGCGTTTCGGGAGGCCGGTCCGATAGAATTGCGCGGCGCGCGGCACAGTCGTCATGGAACACGGGCTGATGATTGATCACCAGAGTATTGCGGAGATGGCGGAGTAGGGTGGCGATGGGCGAGCCGCTGCGTACCGTGAGGCCTTCCGCGTCGAAGCCGTCCGGGTCTTCGCGCTCGGCGCCGCCGCTACAAAAGTCGGTTGCACGCGAGTACGTCGAGGCGCTGGTTATCGCGCTGCTGCTCGCCGTCGTGATCCGCACGTTTTTTGTTCAAGCTTACAAAATCCCTTCCGGATCGATGGAACCTACGCTGCTGGTGGGCGACCATATTCTGGTCAACAAGCTTATCTATGGGCTGCGGATGCCCGACACGCTGTTCGGGATCGAGATTGCGTCGGCGCCGTTTGGCCGATACCTGTTCCGAATCGAGCCGATCCATCATGGCGACGTGGTGGTGTTCGTGTTTCCGCCCGATCCGACCAAGGACTTTATCAAGCGCGTGGTCGGACTCCCTGGCGATACGGTTGCGATCAAGAATGGCAAGGTATGGCTCAATGGCGCGCCGATGCCCGATCCGCACGCGCATTTCGAAGTGCCTGACGCCGAGCGCTCAGCCGTCTCGCCGCGTGACAACTTTCCACAGATCGGCGCGGGCGCCGGAACGCTGGGCGCGGTGACGGTTCCGCCGGGAAAAATTTTCGTGATGGGAGATAATCGCGATCGGAGCTACGATAGCCGCTTCTGGGGTTTCGTCCCGGAAGACAATGTCGAAGGGCGCGCGATGATTATCTACTGGTCGTGGGACGCCGAGGGTGGCGGAATTCTGCCTGTCAGATGGTCGCGCTTCGGGATGATTGTTCACTAGCCGAAAGGAGCGTCGTGTGGCTGCTGCTGAAGATGGTGTAACAAGGATCGGCGCGATGCTCGAAGAGATGGGCGCGCGCTTCGAGTTGGTAATCGAAGCGGTGTCAGGTTACGGCGGCCGTCTCGACGCGCTGCGCCAGGAACTTTTCGCCCAGTTCGCCGAGGTTGGAAGCCAGATCCGCTTTCTCTCTGACCAGATCGGCGAGAACCGGCGAGGAATCGCAACTATTCGCGCCGACCTTGGCGCGGAGATGATCCGCCTGGGCGAAACGCTCGGCCGCACCCGGGTCGAGTTCCGCGACCAGATAGGGGCCGCTGAACGCGTGCTGCAACAGGAAATCGGCGCACGCGCCGCCGAGTCGCGCGAGCATACGACCGCCGCAACAGTCCGTGCCGCCGACGATACCGGCGCGAAGCTCGGCGAAATCACCGGCACTGCCGCCAAGAAAATCACCGCGGAACTGGCCAAAACCAACAAGGCGCTGACCAGCCTCGCGCGCAAGTTCGAGCGCTTCGACGATCGAATCACGGTGGCGACCCGCGACCAGGATCAGCGCCTGCGCAAACTAGAGCAACGCCGCAAATCCACCGGGTGATTTGTCTGATTCCTCTCCCGTTCTTTCACGGGGGAGGATTAAAGTAGGAGTGCAGCGACGATATAGACATATCGTCAGCGAGCCTACCAATCGTCATTCCGAGCCCTGGGCGAGGAACCCCGAGGCGTCCATGCTTCACGCCAACGCAATAGGCAGTGCTCCTCCGCCCGGGATTTCTCCCTACGGTCGAAATGACGAACGAGGTCTCGGTGCCCTAGCTATCAGGGCCGTTGCACAGTCCACGCACGCAATTGCATCAGCACCATTGCGCGCGTCACTTGAATCCCGGCGACGAGGGCGCTACAAATGAAACACCTTTAATCCGCTACTGAGATAGCGGGAAGGTCAAGATGATGAATTCCCTTAGCATTGAAGTGCCCGGCTGCATTTGCGGTCGGGATTTTTTTTCGCTCGGAACGCTCCCAGCGAGGCTCGCGCGATGACGCTCAAGCCGGAAGTAGCGCTCGACGCGAGCGCGGTCGCGCGCTCGGTAAAGCGAATCGCGCATGAGATCGCGGAGCATAGTGACGCCGCAGGTGCGCTCGTGCTGATAGGAATCGTGCGCCGCGGCGCGTTTCTGGCCGAACGAATCGCCGCGGAATTGGCGCGCGCGGGACACGCCGAGGTTCCCGTCGGCACGCTCGATATCTCGTCTTATCGCGACGACGGCAAGGGCGCGTCCGGCGACCCGCGGCTGCTCGCGCGCGACATTCCTTTTTCGCTCGACGACAAGCGCGTGGTGCTGGTGGACGACGTCCTCTACACCGGTCGCACCGTACGCGCCGCGCTCGACGCGCTGTCCGACCTTGGGCGCGCGGATTCGATTCAGCTCGCGGTGCTGGTTGATCGCGGCGAGCGCGAACTGCCGATCCGCGCGGATTATATCGGCAGGAACATCCAGGCCCCCGCCGGACAGCGGGTCTATGTCCGGCTCACGGAAGTTGACGGAACCGACGCGGTCGTGATCGGCAACGGCAAATGACACGCCTCGGCAAAATCGATCTGGTCTCGATCGAGGATCTCGCACTGCCGGAGATCGAGCGCATCTTCACTCTCGCCGACGGTTTTGCCAAGGCGCTTGAACGCGGCGAACCGCTTTCGCTCGCGAGCGGCCTCGTTATGGCGACTCTCTTCTATGAACCCTCGACCCGCACGCGGCTCAGTTTCGAATCCGCGATGCATCGGCTCGGCGGCTCGGTGATCAGCTCGGCCGATATGAACGCGAGCTCGGCAGCCAAGGGCGAGAGTCTTGCCGATACCGCGAGGATCGTCAGCGGCTACGCGGACCTGATCGTGCTGCGGCATCCGCATGACGGCGCGGCCCGCGTTGCGGCGGACTACGCGCCGTGTCCGGTAATCAATGCGGGCGATGGCAGCCGGGAACATCCGACACAGACCCTGTGCGACCTGTATATCCTGCGGCGTAAGAAGGGCCAGCTCAAAGGACTCACCGTTGCGCTGTGCGGTGATTTGAAATTTGGCCGCACCGTGCATTCGCTGATCTATGCACTCGCCCGCTTCGGCGCGAATATCGTCGCGGTTCCTACCGCGGGAATGAACGTGCCGGACTACGTCCTCGAGCGGCTCGCGGCGGAACGCCACTACAGTTTTTCAACCGTCACGATGGACGAGCTCAAGTCGCTGGCCGGCGGGCTCGACGCGCTTTACCTGACGCCGAGTGCGCCGCATCAGATGGCGCTGTTCACCGGCGAGGTTCCGCTCGACAAGATTCCCGCTGCCGAACCGCCCGCGGCGCTCGACGCTTTTTACGTCACCCGGCTGCAGAAGGAGCGAATCGCCGGCAAAGACGCGCCGCTCGGCGACTATGTGCGCTTTGACGCGAGTGCGCTAAAAGGGCATCGCGCGCAGGAGGCGGTCGTGATGCATCCTCTGCCGCGCACCGGCGAGCTCGCCTACGAACTCGACTCCGACCCTCGCGCGGTTTATTTCGAGCAGGCCGCTGCCGGGGTGCCGGTACGGATGGCGCTAATCGCGTGGCTCCTGGAGCAGACGCGAGGGGCGCCGCGGATCCCAGCCGCGGCCGGCGAGAGTATCCGCATCAAATCCGAGCCGTCGCCGCGATGCGCGAATCCGAACTGCATCACCCGCTTCGAGGGTGCGCATCTGCGTCCGCGCTTCAGGCTCACGCGGGCGGTCGAGCGTAGCGCGCTGCCGTTGCGCTGTGATTTCTGCGAACGCGAGTTGCGGGTAGAATTCGTGGGCCACGCGCGGTCGCATCGCTATTATCGCTATGATGAAAGCCTGTATGGCTACGTGCGCCAGTGGATTGCCGAAGATTCTCTGGCCGTGTTCGAAAGCGTCAAACAAGCGGAGGAAACCGGATACGAACCGTACAAGCGCGGACCGCAGCGCGAGGTGATGAACGCCGACGAAATCGCGCGCGCGGTGGATTCGATGGCCGCGCAGGTGATTGCGGACGTAGCCGACCTTACCAATGTCTCGATTGTCGGCGTGGTTAGTCACGGCGCGATGCTCGCGATGCGGTTGCGGGATCTGATCGCAGCCAAATCCGGAGTCCGGCCGCCGATTGCAGCGCTTGACCTCTACAATCCCGCCGAGACCGTCGTCGCGCTCGACAGCGGCGAGCCGTTGGCGGTCGCAGATCGCGTGATAATAATCGTTGACGACGTTCTCAACAGCGGATGGACCGTGCAGCGCGCGATGACCACGCTGTGGCTTCACGGACGGCCCGCGTCGGTCAAGCTCGCCGTGCTAATCGACCGCGGGCACCGTCTGGTTCCGATTCGTCCCAACTACGTCGGCAAGAATATTCCGACCTCGCGCACCGACCGGGTTCAGGTCCGCCTCGCCCCTCCCGGCTCGGGCGGGAAACCTGCCGCGCACGATCGCGCGATGATCTACTCGATGGTCGAGGCGCTGAAGGCTCCGGAGAGCGTCGGATGAAGGCGGCAATGCTCATCCGCGGCGGTCGCTTAATCGATCCCGCATCGGGAATCGACGGCAGTTTCGATTTGCTCGTGCAGGACGGCGAGATCGAGGCGGTTGAGCCGCCCGGTACGATCGAAGACCTAGCGGATTTTACTGTTCTTGACGCCGCAGGATGTTGGGTCGTGCCCGGCCTTATCGACGCTCACGTTCATTTGCGCGATCCCGGCTTTCCTGAAAAAGAAACCATCGCCAGCGGCCTGCGCGCCGCCGCCGCGGGTGGATTCACTGCCGTCGCCGCCATGGCCAATACCAATCCGGTGAACGATTCGCCCGCGACGACGGCGTACATGCTCGAGCGCGCGGGCGCCGCACATGCCGCGCGCCTGATTCCCGTCTCCGCCGTGACACGAGCACTGGCAGGCGTCGAGTGCGTGGACTACGCGGCGATGGCGCAGGCGGGCGCGCGGCTTTTTTCTGACGACGGAATGCCGATCGACGACCCGGTGTTGCTCGGCCGCGCGATGGACGAAATCGGGCGGCTGAACTTCGCGATTTCGCTGCACGAGGAAGATCGCGGCCTTTCCTGCAACGGCGCGATCAACGCAGGCGACGCCTCGCGCCGCCTCGGCGTCAGCGGATACAGCGGCGCGGCGGAAGCGGTGCGCATTCGGCGCGACTTGGCGCTCGCGATCGGATCCGGCGCACCGACACATATCGCGCATGTATCAACCCGCGAGTCGCTCGACCTCATTCGCGCCGCTCGCGGAAGTGGCGCGCGCGTGACCTGCGAGGTGACGCCGCATCATTTCGGCCTTGACGAGCGCGCTGTCCTGCGCTGGGGTCCGAACGCGAAAATGAATCCTCCGCTGCGCTCGCGCGACGATGTCGCCGCGATTCACGAAGCAATCGCCGACGGCACTATCGACATGATCGCGAGCGATCACGCTCCGCACGATCCTGCTTCCAAGCGTCTGGACCGCCTGGCGGCATACTTCGATCCGGCGCGCGAC
>Ga0307374_10010829_pt1 | contig 13100 bp, 15 predicted proteins | sample OX3MG_FD_202532 | JGI IMG/M metagenome (GOLD analysis project Ga0307374, IMG submission 202532) | Soil microbial communities from Risofladan, Vaasa, Finland - OX-3 | ecosystem: Environmental > Terrestrial > Soil > Coastal area > Acid sulfate soil | place: Finland: Risofladan, Vaasa | collected...
TGCCCACACGGTATGGCAACTCGCCAGTGGACCGTCAGCCGCGCCATCCTCCCCGACCTCGGAATCCAGCACGCCGCCTGCCCAGACAAGCCGCGGCAGCGCAGAGCCCGGCCCGCAGGCCCAGCACCTGGAAAGCGCGTCCTCTCTCGATCCCACGCTGCATCCGGAACGGATGGCAATGGCGGAAAATACGATGTACACGGGCACCAGCCGCAATATTTTTTCCAAGGATTCTCTACCGCCCGTCCCAGCGGGCGCCATTGAGTCGCCGATTGCCTCCGCGCGTCCAGGGCCGGCGGCTCCGGTCGGACCTCCGCCACCGCCTCCCATCGATCTGAAGTTTTATGGTTTCGCCAAACAGCAAAACGGACGTCAGCTGGTTTTCCTGATGCATGGCGAGGATGTATTTATCGCCGGGCAGGGCGATATTGTGGATGGACGCTACAAAATTCTCCAGATCCAGGACAATTCAATCGTCGTTGAAGATCTCGCCTATAACAACCAGCAAACGTTGCCGCTACAGATCAGCTAGTTCGGCCAGAAAAATTAGTTGCTAAGGCAACCATATGTCACAAAAAGGTTGCTAAGGCAACTAAATTGGCGACCAACTCTTGACGCCCTTAGACAAGGCGCAGCGAAGGTGCAAGAAGGACACGGCCTTCATCCATTCAGGACCCTCAACGGAGCGTGGCCTTGCTTTTCATCCCCGCAAGGGCTCTGGTACACTAACGCTGCAACACAGATCGCGCTCTTGCTTACATCACGAAACGCGCATCTGGGGACGTAGCTCAGTTGGTTAGAGCGCTGCCCTGTCACGGCAGAGGTCGCGGGTTCGAGCCCCGTCGTCCCCGCCATGAATCTAAAGGACTTAGGTTCATGGGTGACCCCAAAAAGACAGAGGTTCCGGGTTTGATATGGGTGCAATAAGCATCCTACCCCGCCTTTTGTGGGTGTTTTTCATCCTGTGTTTCACCCAGATTCGGAACCATCATCCTTACAACCTTGCTTTGTGCGGCCCGCTTGTTCGAGGTCGTCGCCTGGGTATATACCTCAAGCGTGATCCTGCTGTTGGCGTGCCGTAAAAGCTCCTGGACCGTCTTTACATCTTCCCCGTTCGCCTTAAGCAGTGTGCCGAAGGTGTGGCGGAAGGTATGCCAGCCGATTCGTTTGTGAATGCCGATCGCTTTCGCAACGGGCCGGATATGCCGCTTCATCAGATTGTCCGGCCAGTACGGTTGCTTGCCCCGCATGGCCTCACTGGCGAAGACATAATCGTCAATCAGTGGATAGGCGCTCTGGCGACGCCAGCGCAGCAGGTCGTCCGCCATATAACTATCGAGCGGAACCGGCTTGGCTGATGCCTCCGTCTTGCAGTCGCCCACCACCTGATGCCAGATGGAACGAGTCACGTTGAGTTCAAGATTGTCGAAGTTCACATCCCGCCACCGCAGGGCCAGGAGTTCGCTGACGCGAAGTCCAGTTCCGGCGTCCAGCAAGATGAGGGTCCGTTCCCGAACACCAAGCTTGCTGAGCAGGAGTTGAATTTCGACAAGTTCGAGAACGTCAGGAATGCGCTCGCGTTTCGCGCTCTGTCGAACGAGCTTGATCGGATTCTTGTCCGACCATTCGTATCGCATCGCGTGAGTGAAGAGTGCGCTCATGAGGTTCCGAATCTTGGCTCGTGTGCCCTTTGCCCGCTTGATCCCGTCCAGCCACTCTTCGACTGCTACGGGCTTCACCTGGTCGAGCGTGTGATCTCCCCAGCGAGGAAGAACCCAGTTCTCCAGATTGCATTCATAAGCAGATCGTGTCGAGAACGCTTTTCTCCCGTTACGCTCACCGGCCAGTTCTTTCAACCTGTAATGCGCAACGAGCATTGCAATCGTGCTCGGCCCAGCTCCTGCCTGCGGGGTTTCTTGGTTGGCGTCGATGCGCAACGCTTGCGCTGCCTTGAGGGCTGATGTCTCATTTGCGAGGGTATCTACTGTGCCGACGATTGCCTTACGATACCTGCTCTTGCCGTCGGTTCCAGCTTCATACCATCGAAAAACCCATACATCAGGCCCGCTCCGCCGCTTTTCGCGTTGCACGCTTCCTTGTTGATACCGTGTTCGCCTTGACATGATTTTCTCCTGTCTCAGGCGCACCGGATGGCTATTACTAGCCTAACGCTGCGCCGGGCAGAGGTCGAGATCTTTATCGTGTGGATTAACCAGCTAACTGCCGCTGAATCCACTCCTCGATTACGGACGCGCGAAAGCGCCAGAGCTTTCCGACATGAACGCCGCGTACAACACCCTTCCGGGCGAGCTTTTGCAACGTCTTTGGATGACACTTCATGATGGACGCCGCCTCATCGCTGTCAAGCAGTCGTTCGGGGATAAATACAGTAGCAGAGGACGGCGGTTTCTTTGGAGTCGTGGTCGGATGATCGTCGTGCGCAAACTCAGAAGGCATTGGAACCTCACATCATCGCAGGATTGTGCTGCTCGGAACGCTCCACTAAGCTCGTCCTCAGTGATGAACGTTCGTTATCCAAGACTGCTCGGGGATTCCTTCGTAGTCCAATACTTCCTACCAATACTGCCCAAAGTTTCACTTATAGAACGCAACAGGATAGGCACTAAAAAGTGCCTAGTTACCTCTCAGGGTTTTCAGGCACTCACAAGTTCCTAATTGACTCGCGTGGTACACGGGAGAACGATTAGTTATCCACAGCCCCCATGTGGACTGTGGAACGGCGTCCTGCCAAGACGGAGTATCAGGGCCATGTCAGATTCCGTGGAGTTTCGCCATCTTGTATACCTGCTTGCCATCTATGAACGAAGGAACTTCACCAAGGCTGCCGAGCGGGTTTACCGTTCTCAGCCAGCAGTGAGTCAACAGGTTCGAGCGCTCGAAGAGGACGCTGGGTTTCCGATTTTCGTGCGTGGCGGACGCAATGGCGTCTCTCCTACTCCCTCTGGCCAACTCATTCTCAACTGGGCCGACAAGGTTGTGACAGAACGTCGTGAAGTGTTCGCCATGGCGCGAGCCATCTACAACAACCAAGTGCCGCCGCTGAGGCTGGGGTTCTCTCCCTTCGTCAATCCGCTTCTCCTGCAGGCACTCCGGCTCGCCTATGAAGAACTTTTCCCCTCCTGTGAGATTCAATTATCCAGCGGAGACACAGCGCACACGCTGCAACGACTCGGCCACGGAGGACTCGATTGCGCCATCCTTCCGCTGCCCGTTGATCGAGATATGTGGACCGTGCTACAGGTAACCCAGTCTCCATTGGTCCTCTGTATGCGGACAAGCGACCCTCTCGCTTCAAAAGCACAGATTGATATTCATGAAGCCGCTCCTCGAATCAAGATCTTCCGTGATCCAGAGCTGCATCCCGCCGCGCATTCCCGCCTGTCGGAGATGTTCGCCGAGGTCGGGATCCCATTGAATCTCACAAACTCAGCCGCGACACCATCCGACATGCAATGGATGGTGAAGGAGAACTATGGCCTTGCTCTCATTGACCAGCTTTCCGCACTGGAAGCGGGCCTCGTTACTCGTCCCATAGCGGGTGTGGATTGGACCGCAGATACAGCATTTGTGACCAGCAAAGAGAGCGCTCATATCGCTCTTCCTCTTCTGGGGAATTACCTCAGAGAGAACGGTCTCAGTCCCAAGCGAAAGCAGCCCCGTCCAGAGAAGGTTCGACCGCAACAGTTGAAGCTAATCGGCTGATCGAGATGCTTCTATAAGTCGAACTTTCGGTGTTATAGAAAATACGTCTTGGACGAGCGAGAGAAATCGGCCTACTTTCCGTGACATGGCGGTACGAAAACATGCCATCAGGAGAATGCCGATGCCACTTCGTTCCAATTTCCAAAAACACACCATTCATCGAAAGCTACTCCATGCAGCGCACGTCATGGGGCCGACGCTGGTTGCTCTCGCCTTCACTGGCATAAGCAGCGGCATAGCTCACGCCCAGGGAACGATGGACTTCTCTGGCGCTCAAACATTAATGACAACCTTCAAAACTTTCGCCATGTACGCTGGGGCCGTTATCTGCCTCGGAGGGCTCATTTTTGCGGGAATTCGCATGATGAGCGGGCGATTTCAGGACGCTATTCCTGGGTTATTCGGTGCGCTGTTTGGTGCCGGAGTCCTGGGATGGGGTGCGGGTTGGATCGGCAGTTTGACCGGCCAATCCATGTGAGGTGCGCCCATGACCAAGCGGGGAGAGCCGTTACCAATCAATCAGGCGCTGAATCGACCGAGAGCCAAACTTGGACTCGATCTTACAGCATGGATGGCGATCGTATTCGTCTGCGTAACGGTTTTCCTCGTCGGGTTTCGCCTGCTGGCGATGATGGCCTTCCCCGCGCTCGCGGCGGGCGCATGGCTCATTGTTCGCAAACACCCAAAGATGTTTGAACTCTGGGGCCTCAGCCTCAGCCAGAAGTCCTACTATGACCCGCGCAAATACTGAGCAAGCCAAATTCGTTCCGTGGTTCGCGAAGGCCGGAGCCGCGTGCAGCATCGTTCCGATTGCACGCTTCATTGGTCCGAACATCTTCGCCCTGAAGGGCGGCGGTTACGGATGCCTTTTTGCGCTCTCCGGCGTAGATGAAGAGGGGTTGACCGACCAGGAGCTTGAATCGCAGCTCCGCATGATCGAAGGCGCATTGCGCGGGCTGCCGGAAGGCACTTGCCTGTATCAGTACACGCGCGTCCGCTCTGGATTCGAGTTGCCTCGTCAGCAGAGCTATGCGAATCCAGTAACGCAGGAGTTCGTCGAAGACCGCCTGCGATTTCTCGAAACATCCGCAGGATTTCGCCGGATCGACCAGCACTGGTGCCTGACGCTAGAGTCGTCGAAGCTCAAAGGGTTCGACCGCACGCCACAGGAGAATACCGCCGCAGCGTCGCGGATGCTGGCAGAGTTGGAGAAAACGGCCACGCTGCTTGCCGGGAATCTCGGCAACACTATCGGACTTCGCCTGCTCGATAAGCAGGGTGCTTTTCAGTTCTTCAGCTATCTCTTCAATCTTGAGGATTGGGCTGAACAGGGCCAGCTTCGCAGCGACACCGGCGTGGATCGGCAGATCGTGCAGTGCCCGGTCGCCTGGGAGACCGATCATCTCCGTATAGGTAAGCGATTCGTGCAGATGTATTCGCTGAAGACAACGCCGGAGGCATCGCGGCCCTGCCTCTTCACCGAGCTGTGCAAGCTCGATTGCGACAGCATCCTGTGCTCAACATGGAGGCCCAAGTCCACGGCGACGGCCCGACATGAGATCGACCAACAGGAAAAGTTCATCAGCTTCTTCAAAGTCGGTGTGCTCTCCCGCGTCATGGCGGGGAAGGATACGGCATCGCTCGATACCGGAGCTGGTGCGAAGGCCGCCAATAATGCCGTCGATGACCTCGGCGAGGTCATCCGCTCGCTGGATAAGAAATCGCAGGGCGAATACTCTCTGCGTCTGCTCATAGCTGCCCGAAATGTCACGGAATTGCACTCCCTCGCTCCTGCTGTGCATCGCGTCTTCGTCGAAGCACGCGCACAGATCATGGAAGAGACGTTGGGCAATCTCTCCGCGTTCTATGCGATGTTCCCTGGCAATGGGAAGTTCAACGTCTTTCCCATGTGGCTGGCGGAAGACCACCATGCCCGGTTGTCTTCCGTATTCGCTCCGCATCTCGGTCATCCTCATTCCGACGACCTCGACAACGAGTATCTGAATATCTTCGAGACGCGCACGCGGACACCGTTCTTTCAGGATGCCTATGTGGATGGTGTGCGGGTGCAACTCATCCTCGGTCCTACAGGCAGCGGCAAGTCGGTGACCGGCAACGTCACCATCGCCCATGAGCAGAAATATGGCGGATTTACCTACATCTTCGATATCGGCGGAAGCTATGAGAGCGTCGTTGAGCTGTATGGCGGTCGTGTAGATCGTATCGGAAAGGACGGCCCGCGTGTGAACCCGTTCACGCTGGAGCCTACCGAGAGCAACATCCAGTTCCTCTACAGCTTCATCAAGTTGCTGTTGACCAACGGCGGCGCGGAGTTGGAGCCAGAAGATGACGATGTGATTCACAAGGCAGTGCAGGATATGTACCTGTTGGACTCCGCGAACCGCCGCCTCTCCAATCTATATCTTCCCAAGAAGCTCGACAGGTATCTCTCGAAATGGGTCGGGAGAGGCGTCTACAGCGCCATCTTCGACAACGTAGAAGACAGCCTATCGTTGTCGCGCGTGCAGTGCTTCGATTTCCAGGGCGTAAACAATGCGCAGTATGCCGACCTGATAGAGCCGCTGATGGTTTGGCTTCTCCGGCGCATCAACGATGTGCTCTACAACCCCGCCAATCTTGGAGTACCGAAGCACATCCTTATCGAGGAAATTTTCTCTTCGATGAAGAACAGGCAGCTTCTCGAAGCGGCGCTCTCTTCCATCAAGACGGTACGCAAGAATCTTGGCGGCGTGACCATGATCGGCCAGTCCGCCGAAGACCTCGGAGCGAATGCCGACAGCATCGTGAACTCCTGCACTTCGTTCCTGTTCCTTCGCGATGCCACGTTCAATTGGAAACGCTACGCCGAGCTGTTCAAGATGAACGAACAGCAACTTACTCTCTTCGAGAGCTTGCAGGACCGCGAGGCGCTCTACATGCGCCGCGACGGACTCACCAAAGTTGTGCGGCTGAATCTCGATAGCCGCAGCTATGCCGTGTTCTCCACCAAGCCGAAAGACCGGATGCGCCGGTCGAAGCTGATTGCCAAGTACGGACTCACCGAGGGCATCACGCGCTTTGCCCAGGGTGATACCGAGTAACCGAAGAAAGGACTGGAACCATGAAGCCACTCATCCCCGTTATCATCAGCCTCGGTGTCGCCGTTGGAACGATGCCCATACACGCATCCACGCCAACGCACCCTCTGGAGCCGAACTCGCCGCGCACCGTCACGGTCTCGGAGTTGCAGACTCCGCCCGTGGTTCGTGCCGCTCTCCTGCAATCGACGCTGATTGTGCTTCCCGCCGAGGAAAAGGTGGCGAATGTCTTCGCCGGTGACACGGTCGATTGGGTGTTCGATGGCGGGCATGTTGCCAGCCGCTTCATCAGCATCAAGCCCAAAGTCGCCGGTAGCACCACTGACGTGCATATCGTCTCCGATCATGGCAATGAGTACACGCTGGAGCTTCGCGAGGTTTCGGGCGACGAAGATTCCCATTTCGACTCCAAAGTATTCATCACCCCAACAGATAAAGCCGCGAAAGAGAAGCTAATTGAGCTGCCTGTCTTCGTGCCTGCCGCCGAACTGGACCAGGCCAAGCAGCAGATTGCGTCGGTGAAAGCAGCAGAAGCCGCCACGCTCAAAGCAGAGCAGACGAAAGAAGAAGCCTATCGCGGCCAGTATCCCGGCACCCTGCACTTTGACTACACCTGGGATAAGTCAAAGGGCAAAGACCTTGGACTCCAGGAAATATGGCGCGATGACAAGTTCACGTATTTGCGCGGCCATTTTCAGGAAACGCCCGCGCTCTATGAAGTGAAAGACAAAAAGCCTTCGCTCATCAACTTCGACTTCTCGAACGGTCTGTATACCGTCCCGAAGGAACTGGACAGCGGTTATCTCGCCATCGGCAAGCAGAAGGTGGAATTTCACCGCGAGGAAGCGAGGTAGCCATGCCGGAGCCGACGCGACCGTGCCGGAGCAGCCGGAGTCGAAGCCACCGCTCAAAAAGAGTATGCCAGTCGTCATCGCCCTGGTGGTCATCATTGGCCTGATCGGTATCGCCAACCTCTCCAGCCTCTTGAGGGGCAATAAGAAATCCGCGTCAGCGAGCACCATGCCGATGCGCCCGGCAGCGCCGAACGCACAGCAGGTGAACAGCTTCGAGTCGCAGCAGCAGTTGCAGGCGCAGCGCGACGCCGACGAGCGTCAGCACCAGCAGGAGATGGCCGCCGCGATGCAGCAGTTGCAGGCAGAACAGGGTGTGCCCGGCCCAGAGTCCGCAGGTGCGCCACCCATGACCGCCGCGCAGCGAGACTCTATTTACGGCAACAGTGCCAACGCTCCCCAGCACACCTCCAATCTCACCGAGGCACAGGCCGAGGCCAAACAGAAAGAGTTAGCGAAGGAGAAGCAGCAACAGGACGCCATTGACAGTGACACCGTGGCCATCGACTTCGAGCATTCGAGCACTGCTGTTCCAACGACGACGGCGGAAGCAGCTCAGGAGACGGCTGCTGGCGCAGCCGGCGGCGCGGCTCCCGCAAAGTCCGTAAGCGTTGCAGCAAAAGCCGACAAGCAGACAAACCCGATGGCTCCCTACGACTTCGACGCCTACGATGGCCGTCTCTATCGCGTCTTCGAAGGCACGGTGCTGGAGGGCGTTGTCACCAACCACATTGACGGTGGTTTCAGCGGGCCGATCATGGTTTCGCTGACGACGGACCTCTATTCCCACGACCATCAGGAACTTCTTTTGCCGCAAGGGACGCGGCTGCTTGGCGACGTGCAGAGCGTCGGCAACGCACAGCAGCGCAAGATGTTCGTCACCTTCCACCGCGCCATCTGCCCGGATGGTTTCTCGCTGGAGTTTGCCAAATACATCGGCCTCGACCAGATCGGCACGACCGGCCTTGCCACGAAGGTAGATCACGGGTATTTGCAGGCGTTTGCCGCCGCTGCTGCGATTGGTGGTCTCGGTGGACTCGCGCAGATCGGCAATAACGGCAGCGTCCTCGATCCTTCGGTACAGATTCGCAATGGCATCTCCGAGCAGTCCGCTGTGGAGGGCGAACAGGTGCTCAACCATTTCCTGAACCGCCTTCCGGTCATCACGCTCAAGGAGGGATCTCGCGCCCGCATTTATATCGGCACCGATCTCTTGATTCCGTCCTACGCGGAACATCGCGTCAACCCCACGTTGTAGAGAGGAGCTTTGCTGTGAATGACCGCTATGAACATCTGCTCCGTAAGGCTCGTGAAGCAAAGAGCCGGGGATACGAAGCATGGGCCGTGCAATCCACCGGCGAGAAGGTTGCCGTCGCCCTGGTACTCAATCGTGCCGATTGGTTGTCCACGATCCGGTACACCATTGCCGAAGGCATCGAGCGGAGTGGCGGGGAGTGGGTTGCAATCATCCCGCAGGTCGCTCGTCAGCTTGCGGACGAGGAGTGATGACCATGCAGACGATTCCACTCCATCGCTTTTATCAAACCTCAGGAATCATAGCCGCTATTCTCCTGGCTCTCCTACTCATTGGGACAACTACCGGCAGAAACACGCTTGCATGGATTTACCTCCAGTCCACCGAGACGATGACAAATGCAACACATATCCAAGGATTTCCTCTGGACAGGTTGGACCCAGCCTGTCCGCAGTGCATGTAGTTCAACCCAAACCGCAGGAGGCTTTATGAAGTTCAATCCGAAGAATCGCAAATGGCTTATTGGCGGCGCGGCGCTGTTGCTGACCGCGACGCCGAGCTTCGCGCTGTTCGGGATCGGAGATATTGTCTTCGACCCCACCAGCTACGCCAGTCTGGTTTCCCAGCTCACGACGCTGGAATCGCAGTACAACATGCTCAAGAACAACATCGCCCACTTCTCGCTCAAGCAGCAGTGGCAGACGACGCTTCACACGCTGGAGAACGTCAACGTCGCCAATATGTTCGGGGAGACGGTGGGCATGAGCATCGCGCTCAATACGAACTCCCCCAGCGCATCGACCACCGCATGGAAGGCTGCCACGGTCTCCATGAATACCGGGGCTACGTCCTATCTCGCCACTCAATCTCTCGGTTCCGCGCGGATGTCGCAGCTTGCCATGATCGAGACCGCCGATTCAGTCTCTCCCGACTGCCTGACCGCTGTGGGCCAGTACCGGAGTGATCGGAGTACGAATGCCACCGCGAACAGCTCGCTGCTGTCGCAGCAGTTCGACGGCTCAGACTCTACCAATAGCGAGGTCCAGCAACTCAATCTTCTCAATGCTTCCGAAGCGCAAAAGCTATCCGAGATGCAGTCGCAGGGCGCGTTGCAGACGTGCCTTGCCTCGCAGATGACGGTCGCCAACATGCAGCGTCGTAACGCCGCCGCTGAAGACCTTAATACTGCCGCCTTCGTGCAGCAGCAGCGTTCCGTCAACGACGTGAGTGCCGCCAACGAGAGCAGCACATGGGACACGTATCTGCCGTAGCGGGAGACATCAATGCTGAAAGCGATCAACACCCAAATCCTGCTCGCCATCCTCGCGGCCCTGACCGCCATCGGAGGCGCGTTGACCTACCAGCGGCATGAGGCGGAAAAAGCTGCCGCTGCCGCCGCTAAAGCCGCGGTGATTCTTCAGCAACAGCAGAAAGCAGCCGAGGAACGGAAGGCCGCAGATGAGGCGTTCCGGCAACGCGTCGAGCAGGACAGAAAGCGGCATAGCTCCGCAGCCGCCCACGAAGGCAAGACCTGGCGGACGTACATCCCCTAACCGAGAGAGAGTTGCGATATGGTTTCCGTGGCATTGTTGGCGCAGGCATTACCGAGCACAAGTTCCGGCGTGGACTGGCTGTATCAGTTCACCAACAACCTGACCAATCTGACGACGCAGAACGGCGGCGCGCTCACGCAGCTTGGCCTCACGGAACTCAGTTGCATCTCTCTCTTCACCCTCATCAGCATGGTCATTAACTGGAATACATCAGCGATGACGCTGCGCTTCCATACCCATCCCGTTCGTGCGGGCGATCTGACGAACTTTCTGCTCCGCCTGATCGTGTGCTCCCTGCTGCTGAATTATTGGGTGAACCCATTTCCGGGCGCGAGCTTCGGCATCAACCACTTCTTTTCCTATATTGCCCAGGCGATGGTCGCAGCATTCGATCAACACTCGTTGGATCAGTTCCTTCAGTTGCTCAAGACGGCTGGCGACAGTACGCCGACACCGTCGTTTACTGCTCCCATTGAGATCCTTTGCTACATTGTCGTCCAGCTCATACTTGGACTCGCCTCTGCGATCCTTTTCGTCATCAATTGCAGCGCCTTCATCCTGTACGGCGTTACTGCTCTATTTGGCCCGATCTTCGTTCCGCTGCTGATGACGCAGACTTTCCGCGCCAAGTTCTTTCAGTTCCTCGACGTACTCATCAGCTTCGCGATGATTCGTGCAGTTGCCGCCGCTTTCATCTTCGTGTGGGCTGGATTCATGAATGGGTTCTTACAACAGACCTTCAACGGCAACTATTCGATGGAGATGTGGATTGCCAATCTCATCCCTTGCTTGATGGTTTTCGTCGCGTTCATCATTAACATGCTGTTTATTCCGAGCATGACTCAGGCCATCTTCGGAGGAGCTGCGGGACTCACTTCCGCCGCAACGAAACTGGCCGGAGGCATCGCGGGCACGCTAGCAATCAAATCGGGAGGTGCATAGACAATGTGGGAATTTCTGATGGGCTTTTTCTTCGCGCGCGCAACTGGCTTGGATCGGTTCGTTCGCTTCTTGCTCGTACTTTTTGCCATCGGCATCCTGATCGCCGGTGTGATCTACACAGGTGTCTTTCTTCGAGCTGCCAGCGAAAGGAGCCATGCACCCCATGTCCACGCACACCATACCCATTGAAGGACAGCTCACCCCGGAGCAATCGCTGCTTACCGACCAGATCGGTAACGAGGTCTATGCCTCGCACTATTCCGAGCGAAAAGCCTACCGGCTCATCATCGGTTGCGGCACGGTATTGCTCTGCGGTTCGATGTGGCTCAACTTGTCTCTTGCCCATCGTCCAGTCGTGAATCGCTACGTGCGGATCGACGAGATGGGACGCGCTCAGGCCATTCAGTACAGCGACCTCGATTACAGCCCGCGCGAGGGTGAAGTCCGCACCTATCTCACCGATTGGGCCAACTACCGTTACACCATCAGCCGGGATACCATCGCGGCCAAATATCCTCTTAATTACTACTTTCTGTCGCAGTCCCTCGCTTCGCAGTTGATGGCCGAGGACAACCAGAATCATCTCGTCTCCCAGGTCATGGCCGGACAGGTCGAGCAGAGCGATGTGGAGGTGCGGGACGTAACCATCACGTCGATGTCCGTGCAGACCGTCCAAGGGGCAAAGATCGCGCGTGGGACAGCTCTCGTAGCCATCGACCGAATCTATGCGCCGGATCATTCCCGTGAGCCGAGGACTGAGCATTGGATGTTGAGTATCACCTACTATCTCAATCCGGCCCAGGTGAGCGATCAGTCCAAAGTTTTCCCGCAGTTTGAGACGATCAATCCCCTTGGATTGACCATCACGGAGTTCCACGAGAACCGCGTCTCGGTCGATCCCATCGCCCCCGGTAAGACCGCCGCTGTGCCGGGCGTGATAGCCCATCCAGCCGCAGGAGCAACACGGTGAGTTACCAACTCATACTCCCGTTCTTTCCCGACGAGCTGCGGGCGCTGCTACTGGACCCGTCCATCTCCGACCTGATGATTAACGGGACGACGGGAGTCTTCGCGGATCGTGGCGGCGTTGTCGAGCATATTCCGCTCTCCGCGCCGTACACCAACGATCGGTTGCAGGCGGCGATTGAGCGCGTCGCTCGCATCCTCGGTCAGGATTTGACCAGTCAGAACCCCATCCTCAATACGCGCCTGCCGGATGGCTCGCGCGTGGCTGTTGTCGGCCCTCCGTCTTCGATCAATGGCCCGACGTTGACTGTCCGCAAATTCAACCGCTGGTACACCTCCAATGATCTGGTGAATGCGGGCAGCTTGTCGGAACATACACGGGATGCGGTTGTCGAGCTGATTCAGCGCCGGAAGAACGGCATCATCAGCGGTGGAACGGGTTCAGGCAAGTCAACCCTAATGAAAGCCTTGCTTGACCATGTTCCGCTGCATGAACGGCTTGTCGTCATCGAGCAGCCAGCTGAGTTGAAGATCGCCCATCCGAACGCCGTCCGTTGGGAAGCCGTCGATGCGATCCCAGGGCAGGTTGCCATCACGCCGAGCCAGCTTGTAGCGGCCGCTCTCCGCCATCGTCCCGACCGCATCATCATGGGTGAAATTCGCGACGAGTGCGGCTACGACTTGCTCCAGGCCATGAACACCGGGCACGGTG
>Ga0307374_10010830_pt1 | contig 13098 bp, 4 predicted proteins | sample OX3MG_FD_202532 | JGI IMG/M metagenome (GOLD analysis project Ga0307374, IMG submission 202532) | Soil microbial communities from Risofladan, Vaasa, Finland - OX-3 | ecosystem: Environmental > Terrestrial > Soil > Coastal area > Acid sulfate soil | place: Finland: Risofladan, Vaasa | collected...
CCGAGCGTGGAGTAGGGACGATCCCGGTTCGCGCCGGGACGGACGCGTTGATCCGAGTCATCGAGGACCCTCGGTCGCCACTCCAGGTGTTGGTCGGCAGCAGCATGCGCATCGAACCGGTGCGGCAAAGGCGGCCCGGACGGGTTGCCAGGCTTCGGCGCCAGCTCTCGCTGGGCGCCAATCCCTTTTTGGCCGACCACGTCGTCGGCAGCTATTCGGTGCTGCCTGTCGCTTGTGTTGTGGGCTGGATGTGCAACGCAGCCGAACAGCTCCAGCCTGCTTACCACTGCTCGATCGTCGAGTCCTTCCGGGTGCTCAAGGGCATCGTTTTCGACGAGTCCGCTGCCGGCAGCTATGTCATGCAGCTGACTGAAGTTGAATCGTCAGAGGGCGCTATCGTTTTCGAAGCGCTTGTCAGCAGCGAGCTGCCGGGCGGGGCTCAGCGATACCACTATCGCGGTACGATCACCCTTCGGCGGCCCATGCCCGCGGCGGACATATTCACGAACTTCGATCTGCGCGAGGACGGCAACGCAACCGCGGGGACGAACCTTTACAAACAGGGCATTCTGTTTCATGGGCCTGCGTTGCAAGGGATCGAGAGACTGCTGAATGCCTGTGAAGAGCGGCTTACCGTCCGCTGCCGGCTGCCGGTTCTAGATGAGCTCAACCAGGGGCAGTTTCCGGTTCAGACGATCAATCCCTATGTGGGGGACGTGAACTTCCAGGCGATAGTGGTGTGGGGCCGTCTGTTTCGAAACGCAGCTAGCCTGCCGTTGAGCTGCGAGATGTGGGAGCAATTCCGGCCGCTGCCGTTCGATCGCACCTTTTACGTGACGTCCGAGATTCGTGCCGCCTCAGAGTATCAGCTGCTGGCCGACACCACCGCTCACGATGAGGATGGGCTGGTCTTTGCGCGTGCACGTGGGGCCGCGTGCACGCTCAGCGTCGCGCTCAACGGCAAATTCGTCCAAGCCGCGACCTAGCCATGGCATCCGAGGGGATCGCCATCGTGGGCTTGGGGTGCCTCTTCCCTGGCGCACACACACCGGAAGCCTTCTGGCGCAGCCTGATGGACGAAACTGACTGCACCTCAACGGCCGGCGCTGCTGAGCTGGGCGCTGAGCCTGGCGTGTTGTTCGCTCCCCAGCCGGGCGTGCCGGATAAGACATATTGGCTGCGCGGCGGATACGTGCGCGACGTGCAGCTCGACCCCCATGGTTTCGCGGCGGCGCCGGAAGTTGTGTCTGCCCTTGACGAGCCGTCGCGCTGGGCGCTCTACGTTGCGCGCGAGGCGCTGCGGGACGCCCATGGCCCGCCCATCGATTTGACCGGATGCGGCTTGGTCCTGGGCAATCTGTCTTTTCCAACGAAGGCCTCGCGCCGGGCATACGGCGAGATTTACGCTGCCAGCGTCGAAGCGGCGCTCCAGGAGTTGCTGCAGCGGTCTGAGATACGCCTTCCTCGACTGAGCCAGAGCTCGCCCGGAGGCTTTCAAGACACCGTCGCAACCGGCTCCTCCGCGGGCAGCGTGGCGGCACTTCTGGGACTGGCTGGCCCGTGCTTCTGTTTGGATGCTGCCTGCGCATCGTCACTTTACGCCGTCAAGCTCGCTGCCGACTATCTGCTGGCCCATGAAGCCAACCTGATGCTCGCTGGTGCCGTCAGCTGCGCCGACCCGCTGTTCATCACCATGGGCTTCGCCCGTTTCCGGGCCTATCCCGACGGCTCGAGTGCGAGCCGCCCGCTCGATCAGTCTTCGCGCGGACTCATGTCAGGTGAAGGCGCAGGTATGTTTGTGTTGGAGCGGGAGCAGGACGCCCTTCGCAACGGCCACCGTGTGTACGCTCTGCTGCGCGGAGTTGGTCTCTCCAGCGATGGCCGCGGGAAGCACCTTCTCACACCCAACAGCAAGGGTCAGGTGCTGGCCCTGAGGCGGGCTTACGCCGAGGCTGGCATCCAACCGGCCGGCGTGGACTATGTGGAGTGCCATGCAACCGGCACGCCGATTGGCGATGTTGTGGAGCTGGACTCCATGTCGGAGGTGTTCGGCGAGGCGCCGCCGCCGCTCGGCTCCGTCAAGTCCAACCTGGGCCACCTGCTGACCGCCGCCGGAATGGCCGGAATGACGAAGGCCATTCTGGCAATGGCCAACGGACTTGTGCCGGCAACGCGCGGGATCGGCGATCCCGTCGTTTCGCGAGACGGCCGCCTGGGAGGTCAGCACGTCGTGCGGTCGGCCACGCGCTGGCCCGCCCGCGGGGACGTCAAACGCGCTGGCGTGAGTGCCTTCGGGTTCGGCGGCGTCAACGCTCACCTCGTGCTCGAAGGTCCGGGAGGCCCTTCCCGAGATACTTCGGCCACGCCCGTAACACGGGTCGAGCTGGCCATTACCGGGCTTGGCGCGCACTTCGGCGGCTGCAGCGACCTGGCTAGCTTGAGCCGGTCTCTGTTCGATGGTGATCGACAGTTTCGCGAGCTGCCGCGGGAGCGCTGGAAGGGCATCGAGGACCAGTCCAACGTCCTGGCAGCCCTGGGCCTGGACGGCCCACCACGCGGCGCGTACATAGCGTCTTTCGAGTTCGATTTCTTGCGATTCGGCATCCCGCCGCAGGAAGACGGCGGGCCCATTTCGCAGCAGCTGTTGCTGCTGTCCGTGGCCGACGAGGCCATTCGCGATGCGGGGCTGGCGGAGGGCGGCAACGTAGCCGTGGTTGTGGCCATGGGCGCCGAGCTGGAGTTGCACCGCTACTGTGGCCGAGTGGACCTGGGCTGGCAGATCTCGGCCGCTCTCGCCGAGGCCGGAGTCCACCTGACGCCGCTCGAGTACGCCGATCTGGAAACCCTGGCGCGGAACGCCGTGCTGGAGGGCGCATCGGTCAACCAGTACGTCAGTTTCATCGGCAATATCATGGCCAGCCGGGTCGCGGCGCAGTGGGATTTCTCTGGCCCGGCGTTCACCGTCAGCGCGGGTGACAACGCGGGCTTCTACGCCCTGGACGTCGCACAATTGCTGCTCAGCCGCGACCAGGTGGACGCGGTTGTGCTGGCCGGAGTCGACCTGGCTGGAAGTGTCGAGAGCGTGCTGCAGAGGCGCCGCGGTGGCGCAGTTTGCAGCGGGCCGGAAACGATGAGTCACGACCGCGGCGCCCAGGGCTGGCCGGTAGGTGAAGGCGCCGGGGCCCTGGTGCTGTTGCCGGCCGCCCGTGCCGCCGAAAGCGGTGCGCGCGTGTATGCGACCATCGATGCGCTCCGCATCGAGCGCATCGCCGCTGCGGATGGTGGGTCGAAGGCGCTCGCGCTGGCCGCGGAGCGTGCTCTTCTGGCCGCCGGCCGACAGCCGGCCGACGTGGGCTATCTCGAGCTGAACGCCAGCGGTCTACCTGATGAGGATGACGCTGAGATCGCGGCACTGGCCAGTGTGTATGGCGCCCCAGACGAGGCTGAACCGGCCTGCGCCCTTGGCAGCGTGAAGGCGCTCCTCGGCCACGCGGGCGCCGCGGCTGGCATCGCCGCCCTTATTCGGACGGCGCTGTGCTTGCATGAGCGCTACATTCCCGGCACGCCAGGCTGGCAGGCGCCCAAGGCGCCCGGCGCCTGGGAGCGAGCCGGCTGGTACGTCGCGGGCGACTCCAGGCCCTGGTTAAGCCTCGAAAACAAACGGCGAGCGGCAGCCGTAAGTGGCCTTGGTGACGGTGCTGCGGCCCACGTCATCATGTCCGCGGCAGGAAGTCTGGCGGGCTCAGCCACGCCAGGCAAGGATGGGGCGCTCCGGCAGGTGAGCCCTTACCTGCGTCAGGGGCCCGCGCAGCTGTTTCTGGCCGGAGGCCATGACCGGGCGTCACTGCTGGCGGCACTGGACGACCTGGGGACTCGCGCCCACGACGGCCAATCGCTCGACCTGCTGGCCGTGACGTCGGCGATACAGGCTGGCGCCGGCCCCCTGAAGGTGGCGCTCGTCGCAGGCAACCACGACCTGTTGCTCAAGGAGATTGAACGCGCGCAGTCTGGCGTGCTCGCCGCTCTGGCGGCGGGCGGCGAGTGGAGCACGCCAGCCGGCAGCTACTTCACCGCCTCACCGCTGGCAGGAACGGGCAAGATCGCATTCGTCTATTCCGGGGGTATCAGCTCGTACGTGGGCCTGGGGCGCCGGCTTCAGCACGCCTTTCCCTTTTTGCATGACAGGTTGGCCGCGCTGGCGCCCGATTCCGGGCTCGTCGTCGGGGATCGACTGCTGTATCCGCGCACGGTCGCAGCGCTGGGAACTCAGGAATTGCTGGCGCACGAATCCCGACTAGTGGATGACGCCTTCGCAGTCGCCGCGTCGAGCTCAACGTTCTCGCTGCAGACGACGCTGCTGCTGCGCGAGGTTTTCGGGGTTCAGCCAGATGCGGCTTTCGGCTTCAGCCTGGGGGAGGCGAGCATGATGATCGCGCTCGGCGTGTGGCATGTGCCGGCGGTAGTTCGCCAGGCAACGTCCGCGAGCGAGGCGCTGCGGCCGCGAATGTGCGGTCCCAAGCATGCCGTCCGCGAGTTCTGGGGCACGCCCGCCGCTGTGTCCGACGCCGAGCTGTGGGCCAGCTATATCGTCCTGGCGCCGCCCGAGGATGTCCAGCATGCGCTCGACGGTGAGGACTGCGCCTATCTCACCATAGTGGGTGCGCCGCGCGAGGTCTTCCTGTGCGGCGACCCGCTGGCCTGTCAGCGTGTGATTCAGAGGGTAGGCGCGGGTTCTGCGCCGGCGCCATTCAACTACGTGCTTCATTGCCCTGTGGCGCGATCGGAGGCGGACGCACTGGCCGCCATGTATCGTTTGGAGGTGGTCCGGCGCCCGCCGGTCCGGTTCTACAGCGCTGCCGGTTACGAGCCCCTCAATCTCGAGTCGGAAGACATCGCCAGCGCCATCTCTGCCACTGTCTGCTTGCCGCTTGATTTCCCCCGGCTCGTTCGGCGTGTCTACGAGGACGGAGCCCGAATATTTGTGGAGCTCGGCCCGGGCAGCACATGTGCCCGCTGGATACGCGCAGCACTCAGCGATGAGCCGCACCTGGCATTGTCCGTCGACCAGAAGGGCGTAGACGAGCGGACGAGCATCGTGCGTGCCCTGGCCAAGCTGATCAGTCACGGCGTGAAACTTAACCTGCAGCCATTGTTCGAACCGGCCGAGGCCACGCTGGTGCCCGCCACTAGAGGCGCCCACGTGCAGCGCGTCGTGCTTGGCGATGGGCGACTCCGGGACAGCATCGTGACTGAAGAGAACATCCTCCGTTTTCGAGTCGCAAGGCCGGCCGAAGCACTGCAGGAGGCGGGCACTGAACGATTACCCGTCCGGGTCGAGGTAACACCACCAAGCATGCCCTCGCCGCGGACCGGTGCCGGCCACGCGACTGCTGGTTCCCCGGATTATCTCGGCGACAGCGCCGCCGCGCTCGGAAGCAATTCCCTGGCAGCAGCGCACAGCACATTCTTGCAGAGTCAGCATCAGGGCGCTCTGGCGTTGGGCGGCTTGGTTGATAGGCAGATCCGGATCGTGCGCGAGCGACTCGGTGATTGGGCGAAGTCGCGGCCGGAGCCCGCGCGACGCATGGCCATCTGGGATGAGGACGCGTTACTGGAGTTCGCGGGCGGCAACATCGCCGCCGTGTTCGGCCCCGAATACGGCGTCATCGACTCCTATAGGCGGCGCGTCCGGCTGCCGCTTCCGCCCTATCTGCTGGTCTCACGGGTGACTCGGCTAAACGCGCGACGCGGCGTGTTCGAGCCATCCACTATGACCACCGAATATGACATTCCACGCGGTAGTTGGTACTCAGTGGACGGCCAGATTCCCTGGGCCGTAGCGGTCGAATCAGGGCAGTGCGACCTTCTCCTCATCAGCTACCTGGGCATCGACTTCGAGAACCGCGGCGAGCGCGTCTACCGGCTGCTGGATTGCGCCTTGACCTTCTTGGAGCCAGTGCCGCTGGAAGGTCAAACGCTGCGTTATGACATCAGCATCAACTCCTTCGCCCGTAGCGGCGACGATCTGCTGTTCTTCTTCAGCTACGACTGCTTCGTGGCTGACAAGTTGGTTTTGAGAATGGACGGGGGATGCGCCGGCTTCTTCAGCGATGAGGAGCTCCGCCGGGGCCGCGGCGTGGTGTTCAGCGAGGCTGAGCTGCAGGCCCGCGCCGCCGCGGTGCCGCGTCGATTCCATCCACTATTGCCCTGCACGCGCCGATCTTTTGGCGAAGAGGACATGGAGCGACTGAGTGACGGGAATCTGCGCGCGGTGTTTGGCGCTGGGCACGACCAGCACGAACGCAACCAGTCGCTGCGCCTACCGCCCCGCGCCATCGGAATGTTCGACCGTGTGATCTCAGTCGAGCCCGAGGCTGGGCCCTGGGGTCTGGGAGTCCTCCTCGCGGAGAAAGACCTCGCGCCCGATCAGTGGTACTTCACCAGCCATTTCAAGGACGACGAGGTCCTGGCCGGTTCGCTCATGGCAGAAGGCTGCGTGCAGCTGCTGCAGCTCTATCTGCTGTTCCTGGGCGTTCATGTGCGAACTCGCGGCGGCCGCTTTGAGCCCATCGCCGGGCTCCGGCAGGTGGTACGCTGCCGCGGGCAGGTGACGCCCGAGCACCGGCTATTGACGTACCGGATGGAGATTACCGATTTCGGCTTGACGCCGGAGCCGTATGCCATCGCCAATGTGGAGATCTGGGTGGGTGGCAAGATGGTGGTGCATTTCAAGGACCTCGGGTTGCGCATCGTTGACGATGTCGCGGCTCTGCCGGAACCGGCTGCGTCCGACAGCTCGAGCGCCGACGAGCAGCATATCCGCGAGTTCGCGACAGGGTCGGTGGCGGCGTGCTTCGGACCGGAGTTCTCAATCTACGAAGGCCGCACCACTCCTCGGCAGCCGAACGGGGATCTGCAGCTCATTAGCCGCATTGTCACGGTGGAGGGTCTGCGTCTCGACTTCAACTCGCCGGCCCGCGTCGTGGCCGAGTACGACGTCCCGGCTGAACCGTGGTTCTATACCGAGAGCGTTTGTCAGGAGGTTCCTTACTCAATCCTCATGGAGCTGGCACTCCAGCCCTGCGGTTTCCTGTCGGCATGGCTTGGTTCGACGCTGATGTTTCCCGACGAGGAGCTGCATTTTCGTAATCTCGACGGCCGCGGCGAGCTGCTGTCAAAGCCCAACCTGCGGGGCAAAACCATCGGTAACCACGTGCGCATCACTTCCTCGGTGGCCATGCAGAGCATAGTGATCCAGAAGTTTGAGTTCGAGCTGCAATGCGAAGGCGATGTCTTCTATCGCGGCGATGCAGCGTTCGGTTATTTCAGCAACGAGGCTCTGGCTAACCAGGTAGGTCTGGACGGCGGCGCGGCCGTGCCACCGTGGATCGACGGGCGCCGGAACGGAGCGTTTGAATTCGACGCTGATGCGCAAGCGGGTCATTTCGACTTGCTCGATCGCTTCGCCATCGTCGACAAAGGTGGACGTTACGGCCGCGGTTATGTCTTTGCCGAGAAACGCGTCGATCCCTTTGATTGGTTCTTCGCGAACCACTTCTATCAGGACCCGGTGATGCCCGGTTCTCTGGGTGTGGAGGCCATGGTCCAGGCCCTCCAGGCATATGCGCGAGTCACCCGCAAAGGAGCTGGCCTGGACAGCCCGCGCCTCGTTCAGCCCGCGCCGCACACGACTGTCTGGAAATACCGCGGCCAAATCGTCCCAACCCACGAACGTATGACCCTGGAGATGCACGTCAAGCGGCTGGATCGCTCGTCAGACGGGACCGCGACCGTTATCGTGGCTGACGGCAGCCTGTGGCGAGACAGCTTGCGCATCTACGAAGTGACGGATCTGGCGCTGCTCGTGGGCGATGCTGACCAGGGGCCGGCATGAGCGCACCTGTTCCTTCCGGACGCTGGTATGGCCAGAGCGCCGACGTGGCTTTCGACGTAGCCGGCATGCAAGCGAAGCTTCTCGATCTCGACCGGCCCTGCTACGTCGTGCGCCGCGAAGGGCGGATCGGATTGGCGAGCTCCGGCGAGGCATTGCCCGAGAGCTCGGCAGACGGCCAGGCTGACCTGCTGGCGCTGGTCAAGCCCCTGCCGCCGCGCCTCCTGGGGGATTCATCATTCCAGGACTGCTATCGCGTTCAGCTCAGCTACGCCACTGGGTCGATGGCCAACGGCATCGCCTCAGAGTCCCTCGTCACGGCGCTGGCGCGTCAGCGCCTGCTGAGCTCATTTGGTGCCGCTGGCCTGCTTCCCGGGCGGATATTCGCGGCGATCCAACAGCTGCAAGCCGGCCTGCCCGATGGCTCCTACTCGTTCAACCTCATCCACAGCCCCAGCGAGGATGCGCTCGAGCGGCAGACCGTCGAACTCTATCTGGAGCATGGCGTCAGGACAGTCGAAGCGTCGGCCTACCTCGACCTCACGCCTCACGTCGTGCGGTTTCGCGTCGCCGGGCTGAGGAAAGCGCCCAACGGAGTCATCGAGCGTGACCATCGGCTGATCGCGAAGGTTTCCCGCCGCGAGGTGGCTAGCAAATTCCTTGGGCCGGCGCCCCCAGCCATCCTGGCGGAGCTGCTGGCGCACGATCAGATCACTTCAGAGCAAGCGGCCATGGCCGGTCGGACACCCCTGTGTGACGATCTCACGGTGGAGGCCGATTCCGGCGGGCACACTGATAACCGGCCCCTCGTGTGCCTGCTGCCGTCACTGATCGAGCTCCGGGACGAGATCCAGGCTGAGCACAATTTCGATCTGCCGGTAAGGGTTGGGGCCGCCGGCGGCGTGAGCACGCCGGCTTCGGCCCTTGCTGCCTTCGTGATGGGCGCCGCGTATGTGGTCACCGGTTCGGTTAATCAATCCTGCCTGGAGGCGGGGGCCTCGGCTCACACCAAGACGCTATTGGCCCAGGCCGGAATGGCCGACGTGATGATGGCGCCGGCGGCGGACATGTTCGAAATGGGCGTAAAGGTCCAGCTCCTTAAGCGAGGCACGTTGTTTCCCATGCGTGCCCAGCGGTTGTATGAGCTCTACATGACCTTCGATTCGCTGGAGGTGTTGCCGGCAGGCGAGCGCGAACGTCTGGAGCGGCAGCTATTTCACCGCGGCTTGGACGAGGTATGGACGGACGTTCAAGCCTACTTTCGCGAGCGCGACCCGGATCAGCTGCATCTGGCGGAGGGCAATCCCAAGCGCAAGATGGCGCTCGTGTTCCGCTGGTACCTCGGCCTATCGTCGCGCTGGTCGAACACCGGCGAGCCCGAGCGTGAGATAGATTACCAGATATGGTGCGGCCCCTCCATGGGCGCCTTCAACGACTGGGTTCGTGGCTCGTATCTCGAGGCTCCCGAGGCCCGCTCCGTGGTTGACGTGGCGTGGCACATCATGCGTGGCGCAGCCTACCTCTATCGGCTGCAAGAATTGCGGCTGCAGGGTATCACACTGCCTTCGGCGGTTGCCCGCTACGTTCCCCAGCCGCTTTAGTATCGAACGTCTGGCTGAGAGTCGGGTCGCCTGGATAAAAATTCGCGAGCGTCCTTATTCACCCCGACGAGAGCCTGCTGAAGCTCGATCCTGGCTCGAGCCGTGGCCGCGGCATCGCCGGGGCGTCCCGGATCGATGGCTCGGCCGGTGTGAAGTCGCAGCCGAGCGCCAGGCAGCGGCACCACATGTCGATCCCAGCGCCACGCCAGTGTCAGGTGGCGATCACAGACCAGAGCACACGGCAGCAACCTTGCGCCCGCCCGCTGCGCGACAAGCACGATGGCATCTTTGGCCTGAAAGGCTGGCCCCTTCGGACCATCGGCCGCGAGGAACGCCAGATGGTCCGCGCGTACCAACTCGGTGAGGCGCGCCACTGATTGGAGGCGCTCGATCGGGCTATCGCCAATCGCCAGGGCGGGCATTCTCAGGCGCTTGGCATAGGCGCTTAGCACGCGGCCCTTGTAGTTTGCCAGCACCATGATGGCGACCGACCGCCGGCCCAGCAAGCGCGGGATTACGGCGAGCGCGGCAGCAACCTGGGAATGCCAACCTACGCAGATCACGGGCTGGCCGGATGCCACACTGGCTTGCAGCTGGATGAGATCGTCGGCCCCGACGTCGGTCGCACGGGCCAGCAGTTGGCTGCCCACAAACATGAGGTAGCCCAACGCGGTGGAGCTGAGATTGGACAGCCGGAATGCCATAGCCGTCAAACGATAGTGCAGCCCGGTTCTGGCCCGTCCGCGTTAGGAGGTTTATCTTATGCGCTCGTCAATGCTTCTCGTTTGTCTTAGACTCACCGCAGGTACGCCCAAATTTGATCGACGATCACAGCGAGTCCGAGGCCGCCGACACTGGCGACCAGCTTTCCGACTCGCTCATCCTGGAGCTCACTCGCCAGATGATGCTCCAGAACGCTGCCCAATTCGTGCGGGCAATAGAGAGCCGCACTTCGCTCGCCGCGTCGGAAGCGCTGTATGCCATTCGGCAGTTCCTCGTCCGTGGAGCGACGGGCGATCAACTTCCAGAGCCGGTGGCGCACATTGTGCCGAGTTTGGACCGGCTCGAATGCTACGCGCCCATCTGGGGCAGCGTCATGCCGGGACACGCCGAGCTCCGCGGTGTAACGTCGCTGCTGCTCGAGAGACGCTGCGGCGTCGATCTGGCAACGTTGCCCAAGCTGAGCGCGGCGCTAAGTGTTGACGACCCTGAAGTCGTTGCAGCTCGTGCAGACTTCTCCGACCTGGTGCCCGATGCCGAGGAAATCGAAGACATGATCGGACAGCACGAGCACTCTGCTGAGGGCCTGGCGCCGTCGGAGTTGGAACTCGCTGTGGAGCGCGACATCCAATTCCTCCAGCTGTCCAAGGGCGACGTGCTGTGCCGCCAGGGTGACGCGGGCGGCTCGTTCTATCTGCTGCTGTCCGGCCGATTAACCATGTTCGTGGCGGACGACACCGGCCAGGATCAGCTGTTCTCCGAAATTGGTCCAGGCGAAACCGCTGGCGAGACCGAGATGCTAACAGGCGAGCCGCGGCCGGCGACGATCCGCGCGCTGCGTGACAGCACCGTTATCACCCTGGACAACGGCGCCTGCCAGCGTCTAATCGAACGTCATCCGCGCTTTTTGCTGGCCGTGACACACGTCGTCATCCGGCGCCTACGTGACGTACGAACGGCCAACCCGCATTCTCGTTTGGCCGGATTGCGGACAATCACTGTGTTGCCTTTGACGCCGGCCGTGCCGGCTCAGCAGTTCGCCGCCAGGCTGGCCGAGGCTTTCGCGCCTTATGGCGCGGCCGCCCATATCAGCCGCGAGTCGGCCGAAACATCGCTCGAAGAAGGCGGCGAATACACGCTGGTAGCTGACACGTACGACGATCGCTTGATCAGCTGGGTCAACGAGCAGGAGGCGCGTTACCGCTTCGTCGTTTATCAGGCCGAGCCGGAAGTCAACGCTTGGACGAAACGCTGCTTGCGCCAGGCCGATCGTGTCCTGCTGGTGGGTCTCAGTTCAGACACTCCCGAGCTGACACATGTCGAGCAGGAAGTCGCCGAGAGGGCCGCCGGCAGCTTGCTCGAGAACGTCGAGCTGGTGCTCTTGCACGATCCGGCGGTGGCTCACCCCAGCGGCACCGACGGCTGGCTCGAACGCCGGCGCGTGTACGACCATCATCACCTTCGCCTCGACAGCACACCGGATTATGGCTACCTTGTTCGACGTCTTACCGGGCGGGCAATTGGTGTTGTGCTGGGCGGCGGCGGGGCGCGTGCCTTCGCCTCCATTGGCGCCTTTCAGGCGATCGACGAATTCGGACTACCGGTGGACATGATCGGCGGCACGAGCGGCGGTTCATTCATCGCCGCCTGTTATGCCCTGGGCTGGGATCGACAGAAAGTGATCGACGTTGTGCGTGACACCATGGGCAGCCGCCGCCAGACGCTGGACTACACATTTCCACTGGTCTCGCTTATGTCCGCCGGCAAGATGAAACGCACGTTGCAGTCACTCTTCGGCGGAACCCGCATCGAAGACCTGTGGCGGCCCTTCTTTTGCATCACCAGTAACATCACCCGGGCGGAGATGATGGTGCATCGTCGCGGCCTGTTGTGGCACTACGTGCGTGCCAGTTGCTCCATCCCGACGGTCTTTCCGCCGGTGCTCGATGGCAATGACCTGCTGGTGGATGGTATGCTGCTCAACAACCTCCCGGTGGAGGTCATGAGCGACCTCTCCCGGGGCGGGCCAGTCATTGCCATCGACGTCAGCTCCAAAGAGGACGTTGTGCAGGACTTCCAGTTTCCCGCCAGCCTTTCGGCGGCTCAGGCAGTTTTCGGCAGGTTCAACCCGCGCAAAGACCGGCGTGTGAAGGCGCCCTCCATCCTGCACGTGGTGCTGCGCACCAGCGAGGTGGCGAGCATCTACGCCCGCAAGGTCCAGGCCAAACGCGCGACGGTCTACGTATCGCCGGCGGTAGCCCAGTTTGGGGTGTTCGAAACAAACGCCCTGGATCAACTGGTGCAGATCGGCTACGACAGCACCAAGGCAAAGCTGGCCGAATGGCTTGAGCGATCGTCTGAGGCGCGATCGTACGTTCAGACCGCGCTGGCCGTTTGACCGGCGACCGCCACGAGTGGCGCCCTCTCTTGTGAGAAGCGACATTCAAGCCCTCCTGCCGTGCCGCGCAGGCGTCGGTGTGCGGTGGGAGACCGCCGGCCAGCCGGTGCCAATCCTGCCTGCGGAAGCACAACTGCTCAACGAGCGGGCCGTGCCCAGGCGGCGCCTGCACTTCACGCTTGGCCGTGCCGCGGCCCATGACGCGCTGGACGACTTAGGCGCTCCGACCGCGATTGTTGGGCGCGCTCCCGGCGGCGAGCCAATTTGGCCCGATGGCATCGTCGGTTCGATCACCCACGCCGGGAACGTGGCAGCGGCTGTTGTTGCCTCGGCAAGTCATCTCGCGGGCCTGGGCCTGGATCTCGAGCTGACGCGTCCGGGCTTGTCTGCAGCCGCTGCCCACTACGTATGCCATCCGCGCGAGTTGGCCTGGGCAGAGGCAGCCGGACCACGGGTCGCGGATCAGCGCCAAGCTGGTGACGATGTTC
>Ga0307374_10010833_pt1 | contig 13097 bp, 11 predicted proteins | sample OX3MG_FD_202532 | JGI IMG/M metagenome (GOLD analysis project Ga0307374, IMG submission 202532) | Soil microbial communities from Risofladan, Vaasa, Finland - OX-3 | ecosystem: Environmental > Terrestrial > Soil > Coastal area > Acid sulfate soil | place: Finland: Risofladan, Vaasa | collected...
TGAGCGACGCCGAGCGTGATCATCTCTTCGTCGTCGCCGGGCTCCTCCCGCCGTCGCCCGGCGACGTGCCCGCGCACATCCCGCCCGGCGTGCAGCGCCTGGTAGCCCGCCTCGGGGAGATCCCTCTTGCCGTCTTCACCGCCTCGTGGGACCTCCTCACCTGGAGCCCGCTCTGGGCGGCCCTTCTCGGCGAGCCCGTCCGAGCCCGAACGGGCCGGCCGGACCTCTTGCGGTCACACTTCACCGGGACGGCCCTGGGCGACGGCGAGAGCAGGATCATCAGCCAGTCGGGCGATAAGGACGCCTTCGGGGCGTCGCTCGTGGCCGACCTCCGCCGGGTTCAGGGCCGATACCCCGGAGATCGCGGGGTGAGGGCCCTGGTCGAGGAGCTGCTGGCGTCGAGCGGGCAGTTCCGGGAGCTGTGGGAGAGCGGCGCCGTGGGCGAGCACCAGTCGGAGCGGAAGGTGGTGCGGAGCGACGTCGTCGGTGATGTCGAGCTCGATTGCGACGTGCTCAGCGTCGCCGGCACCGGCCTGCGCATCGTCGCCTGCACGGCGGCCTCGGGATCCGATGCCGCCGCGAAGCTCGATTTCCTGCGCGTCTCCGCCGCCGCTGCCGTCATGCCCGGGCGCTGACGCCTGCTCGATCGCACTCTTGAACACGTCCAACCGCGGCGCCGTCCGCACCATCGGTTTCCGCGCCGGCGGCTCCGCCTGCGCGAGGACCTGCCGGACCGCTCGATCAAGAAGCTCGTTCCATCGGCCGGCAACGTGGGTGTGCCGAAGCCGGGGAAGTTGCCGCCAGTACGCAGATGCGGCTGGGCAGATCCGAAGCTTGAATGCGGATCCGCAGGCCGCAATTATCCCCGAGCCGGACCCGGTACCCGATGATGCACTCGATGACCGCACCAGGCGCGATCCCCAGCGGGCACCGCAACGCACGCAGCCTGATCCCGGCCGATGAGCCTGCCGCCGGGCAGGCTCTAGTCGAACTCGTTCTGATCCACTGGGCGCGTATGGCCCGCCCACCCGGCGCGACATCGCGTGTTGGAGCGGCGAGTCGCCGGCGCGGGTTGACGCGGCCCTCGCTGCCATCGATGACGAGGTCGAACCGATCGACGAGCTGGAGTGGATCACCTACTGGGATCTCGCCGCACCGCCGCGAGCGGCGGGCCACAATGCCCAGGTTTACCGGAGCGGTATCGCGGATGGAGAGGCGGACGAGCACCCGCACGGGCACCGCCTTCGGCTCCTCCCCCGGTTTCAGCTGCCTCGCCCTAGCCAGCCGCCCGCGGGTTTGGGGTAGAAGGTGGCCTGGGAGCCATTGGCGTGGGTGACGGTGACGCCGCCAGGGTAGAAGGTGCCGTTGATGGTGCTGCCGGGGGTGGGGTAGAGAAAGAACGGCGTGTTGCCGGCGGAGACGACTTCGCGGAGCCGGCCGCCGTACATGTCGGTGATGTACAGGTTGCCGCTGTAGTCGATCGAGACGCCCATCGCGTAGCTCATCAGCGCGGCGGCGGCGGGGCCGCCGTCACCGGACTCGCCTTTGACCCCGGCCGCGCTGCCGGCGACGGTATACATGTAGCCGGCGTGCATCTGCTGGCCCCACTGGCTGCTGTTGGTGGCGGGAATCTCCTGGATCCGCCGGTTGGAGCCGTCCCCGATGTACAGGTTCCCGGCCGCGTCCGAGGCGATCCGGCCGGCGCCGTTCAGCAGCCCGGAGGTCGCGGGGCCGCCGTCGCCGGTGACCCCGGGGGCGCCGGTCGCGGATCCGGCGATGGTGTAGATGTCGTTCTTGGCCGCACTCGCCCGGCCAGACATCCACGCAGCCGCCACCTCCAGCGCACCAGACGTGTCGGGCCCCAGGCCACGCAAACCCCTGCGGCCCAGCAGGCGCAGGCCGGCAAGCACGCGCGGCACCGGGGCTGGGAACGCGAAGCCGACCGGCATCAGCGCACGGCCGGCCGGCGCCGCAGCCTGCTCGACGCACTCAGCGAACCCCTCCAGCCAGACGAGCACACCTGAACGCCAGCCGCGATGATGCACGGAAACCGCGTTGATGGCGGCAGCAGCGCGCGCATATGGTCGGGCTCCATGGCCGTACTCCCGCCAGCAGCGACCGCGGAAGCGGTCGCGGCGATGCACAGCGGCATTGGCCCGCAACCGGGTCGCTGGCACAGCCATCCGGCGCGGCGCGGTGCCCGGGGGCTAGGTTTCAGGTATGCCTTCGATCGACGACATCGCGGCGGAGTACGTGGAGCGGGCCGCCGCGCTGGACCCGTGCTACGCCACTTACGCCGGGATCGCGGGGCACGACCACGAGCTGGCGGATCTGGGTGCTGACGGGTTCGCCGGACGGGCCGGGCTGGATCGCTCCACCCTCGCGGCCGTTGACGCGGCCGAAGCCCCGGAGCCGCGCGAGCAGGTCGCGCGGGCCGCGATGCGGGAGCGGCTGGCACTGGCTGTGGAGTGCTACGACGCCGGGGACACCACCAGCGAGCTCAACACCATCACCAGCTGGGTGCAGATGGTGCGCGAGGTCTTCGACCTGATGCCGACGGAGGGCGAGGAGGCCGCCGCCAACATCGCCAGGCGGATGGCCGCGGTGCCGCGGGCTTACCGCCAGCTGTCCGCGACCTTGCTCGACGCGGCCAGGAATGGCCGCTGCGCGGCCAGGCGGCAGGTCGAGGAGGTCGCCGGGCAGTGCGCGGCCTGGGCCAGGCCGGGGGATTCCTTCTATTCAGGACTGGTCGGGCGGCTGACCGGAGTCCCGGACTCGCTGCGGGGGGAGCTGGGCGTGGCCGCGCGCGCGGCTACGGCCGCTACGGCCGAGCTTGGCGCCTTCCACGACCGCGAGCTGATGCCGCTGGCCAGGGAGAAGGATGCCTGCGGGCCTGAGGTCTACGCCCGGGCCTCGCGGTATTTCCTCGGCGCCGCCGTGGACCTGCGGGAGGCCTACGGCTGGGGGGAGATCGCCCGGCTGCGGGCCGAGATGGCACGGGTCAGTAACCTGGTCCAGCCTGGGGCCACCGTCCAGGAGGCCGTGGCGATCCTGGACGAAGACCCGGCCCGGCGCGTCGAGGGGCGCGAGAACTTCCGTGCCTGGATGCAGGAACTGGCCGAGCGCACCATCTCGGAGCTGCACGGGATGCACTTCGACATCCCGCAGCCCGCGCACCGGATCGAGGCCGTGATCGCACCCACCAACGACGGAGGGATCTACTACACCAGGCCCTCCGATGACTGGTCCCGGCCCGGGCGGATGTGGTGGTCGGTGCCGGACGGCGTTGAGACCTTCTCCACCTGGAAGGAGGTCACGGTCGTCTACCACGAGGGCGTTCCCGGCCATCACCTGCAGAGAGCGCACGCCATGGCGGCCAGGGAGAGCCTGAACCGCTGGCAGCGCATGTCCTGGGTATCCGGCCACGGCGAGGGCTGGGCGCTCTACGCGGAGCGGCTCATGGGAGAGCTCGGATACCTGGACGACCCGGGGGCATATCTCGGGATGCTCGACAGTCAGCAACTGCTCGCCGCCCAGGTGGCCCTGGACATCGGGGTGCACCTGGAACTGGATGTCCCAAGGGGCACCGGCTGGCGCGAGGGCGAGCGCTGGAATGCCGAGATCGCCTGGGAGTTCCTGCGCGCCCACTCCAGCTGGGATGAACGGCAACTGCGCTCCGAGCTACGTCGCTGCCTCGGCTTGCCGGGTCAGGCCCCTTCCTACAAGCTTGGTGAACGGATCTGGCTACAGGCCCGGGAGGACGCCATGGCACGGGCCGGAGGAGCCTTCAGCCTCAAGGACTTTCACGCCAACGCGCTCAGCCTGGGCGCTATGGGCCTTGACCCGCTGCGCGAGGCGCTTGCCCGCGTCTAAGGACGCTCAGCAAAGCACTGACGGGCCGGGACGGCACGACGTCAGCCTTCCAGACCGGCACCGGCTGAGGGTCCCGCTCGCGCTGTCCCGACCGCGGCGGGCCTGGTGTCAGTGCTGGCCGAACAGGCCCACCGCAAGACACCAGGCGCGGTCAAAACTCACGGACAGTGACTTCACCACGACGGAGATGCGGTCACCCCTGACGAGCAAGTGCGGTCGCATCTCACAAACAAAACCATCGCTGACGCTGGCGGGCGCAAAACCCCGACCGCCGGGGAAAACGCCAGATCTGTGAGAAGAACCTGGCGACAAGACGATGAGAACCACCCATCAAGGCCCAGGTCAGCGAAGAACGCGCCGACAAGAGCGACGAGAACCTGCACTGGCGTGTAGGTCTGCAAGAGACATGTCCTTTCTCAAAGAGTTGTCCGCGACTTGTCCTTTCGGACATCTCGTTTGATGTGACTCCCATCGATAGTTGTCACATGCCAGGCGCTACTTGTCATCATGATCGGTGGCAGCAGCCAGGCGGTGGGATGCACAACGTCTGGTGCCCTGTTGTCGGCAATGTGCACAGCCTGCTGACTTATGGACTGGGCTGTTCCATTCCGGCCCACGGCGACGGGTAGGGCGCCGACGCCGAGTACATCGCGCAACGTGAGGACCAGTGGCGGAACGACCTGCTCGCCTGATTCTAGCCGCCCTCCCACAGCGCCGCCCGGCCCCGGATCAAGGCGAGCGTCGCGCTTGCGGCCTGCGCAACGGCACGGTTGACGGCGACCGGATCGGGCGATCCGGGTTGGTCGGTGAGGAGCGCCGCATAGCCATGCGCGGTGGCCTCGATGGCGTCGGCGAGCTGCTCTGCCGCATCCGGATCTCCCGGGCAGAGTTCACCGACGCAGGCGCCGAGCATGCCTTCGACGTCCTCGTAGGCCTGCCGCAGCTCCGGGTAGCGGCTCTTCTTGTCGAGGCCGACGCCGAACACGACGCTGAACAGCGCACGCTGTTCCGCGGCGAACCGGACGTAGCCGCTGGCCATCGCCGCCAGCCGCCGCTCCGGCGGATCCGCCTCGGACGCCTGCGCCGCCAGCGCCTGCCCGAATGCGTGCAGCGCGCGGACGGCGACGGCGGCGAGCAGCTCATCCCGGCCGGCGAAGTGCCGGTACGGCGCGGCCACGGTAACCCCGGCGCGGCGGCTCAGCTCGGCCAGCGAGAAGCCGCGTACCCCCCGTTCGGCTATCAGCTCGACGGCACCGTCGATGAGCGCGGCCTTCAGGTCACCGTGATGGTAGCGCTTTGCCTGCGCAGGTGACACAGCTGGCCGTCCGGCTTAGGCCGCAGGCAGGTGATCGCGCCAGGAGTGACGCGGTTGGTAGCCGATCACCTGCCGGGCACGGTCGATCGCGAGCAGCGTGCCGAACTCGCCGACCTCGCGAGTCAGCGGGACACCGGGGAACACCTCGGCCAGGAGAGCCGACGACGAGCGGTTCATCACGGTGTCCGCCGCGGCGATGATGAGGCTCGGGCTGCCCGCGACGGCCTCTGCGGGCGCCTCGAGGGCCAGCCGGCACGCCGCCGCCACGTCCCGGACGTCCACATAACCCCACAGGTTCCACTTGCGCGCATGCGGATCCGGCCAGGCCGAGGGAAACTCCTGGTAGTCGCCCGGAACCATGATGTTGGAAAAGCGCAGCGCGACGAACGGTATCCCCGACCACCGCGCGATGTGCCCTGCGACCGTCTCGCTCGCGACCTTCGACAGCGCGTACGTCACCGTCGGCACCGGGTAGTGATCCTCGTCCACTGGGGCGTACCGCGGCGGCGGCCCCTCGGTTTCCAGGAACGGCACCTCCCCCGGGCCCATGCCGAACGGGAGGCCGAGCGTGGTCTCGCTCGACGCCCACACCACCCGGCTCAGGCCGAGGCTCGCCGCAGCGTGGAAGACGTTGAAGTTCATCGTCATGTTGGCGTTGAACGTGACCGCCGCAGTGCACACGCCGGGCGCCGGGATGTTGGCCAGGTGAATCACGGCCCCGGTGCCCTTGAGCGCCTCGAGCGCCTGCCCGTAATCGGTCAGGTCCGCGCGGAGCGCACCGGCCTTCAGTTCGTCTCTAGTGGCCGCAACGTCGGTCGCCGCAACGTCGTAGCCGTGCTCAAGCAGTTCCCGGACCACCGCCCGGCCTGCCTGCCCGCTCGCTCCGGTCACGCAGATCCGCCGCGCCGCCGCAGTCCCCATACCGGCCGCCTCTCACCAGAGACTCGATGTAAGAGCAACTTACAATGTGAGAGGCTATCACTTCCATCGGGCGGCCCGCTACGACTTGATGGCCGCTACCAGGGCCGTTCCCCGCTCGAGCTGTTCATCGCAGCCATGGCATGGGGCCTCCGATACATGCCCTGACCTGGGCTTACGTCTTCGCTGCGCCGATTTCTCCGGTTATTATCCGCAGCGCCGGAGCTGATAGCGCCCCGGCTGCCGAGCCGGCTTGTCAGAGTGCCGCAGGCTAGTTACGCAGGAGGGTCCCGGCCGTCAAGCCTGACCAGCAGCAAGTCGGTCTTGGCGAAGTCGTCCCCGATGCACAGCAACGGCTCGCCGGCTAGGGAGGCAATCGCATACGTGCAGCAGTCGCCGAAATTCAGGGCGGCCGGATGCCTGCCCTTGCCGAAACGCGAGTAAGCATCGAGCGCCAGAGCAGCATGCTCCTCGCCGAAGGCTACTGTCGCGATGGCGTTCTCCTGCAGGAACCGCGATAGTGCTGTCTTACCTCTGGGCCCGAACCGGGCCATCAGCACGATTCCCGTCTCCAGCCTGGTCGGCGCGCCGATCCGGGTTCCCTGCGAGGTGGCGAGCGCATGGATGATGCGCTCATAGCCGGGTTCCTTGCCGATGACTGCCAGGATGGCGGAAGAGTCGATGATCATGCGCCGTGCTCACCGAAGCCGAGGATCTCCTCCCGCTCGGCCTTAGACGCCGGCTTGCCGAGCTGGTCCGGCGGGATCAGCGGCCAGATCTCCTCTTCAAGGAGCCGGATGAGACGCTCCTCCCGCTGCCCAGCGGACGGCCGGGACAGCGACTCAAGCACCTGGCGCAGGGCATACCGGACGGCCCCCGTCTTGGTCTTGCCCGTCAGCGCGGCGACTTCACCGGCCAGCCGTTCCGTCTCGGGATCCTTGATGTTCAGCGCCATGGAAGTATGGTACCAGCTCCGGTGGAAAGGTGGAATTACAGGACTGAGGGGTTAGGCCCGGGGAGCTGGCACGGATCACTACCGCCACCGCCGCAGGTCGGGCGAGCACCGCAGGACCGGACCCGTTTACCCAGGCGTCGTAGCGGCCTCCAGATGTGCCTGCCCGGCGAGCTTATCCCTGGAGGACATCGGCAATTCCGCTCCGACCCGCACCGCCAGGTCCGCGGACCCCTGGTGTCCCGGCAGCCGGTGCGGGCACTCTTGTGCCAGCTCGCGCGCTGTATTGGCGTCGCCTCGCAGCTCGGCCATCCGGGCCCGGACGAAGCTGAGCTGGTGCGGGAGCAGCTCGGCCAGCCGCTGGCGGGGTTTCAGAGCGTCCAGTTCCAGCTGACCGATGCCGAGGTTGAGCGCAGCGGCGTTGAGGTGCTCGCCAGTTACGCACTGTGGAGTGTGCCTGCGGCTGGAGCGCCTTGGCGCCCACCACGACGTGACGGGATTCGGCATCATCCACCGGGTGGCCGCCGACGGCGCGGCGGTCCACATCTTGTGCTGCACCCATGGCGAGGCGTCCGCGCTGAACCAGACCGGCGGTAACCTGCGCGCCACGCGCGAGGCAGAGCTGCGCCAGGCCAGCGACGAACTCGGAGCCGCCAGCGTCACGCTGCTGGATTATCCGGACAGCACGCTGGCCGCCTTCGGCGCCGACCTGCCGGGGCACGTCCGCGAACTGATCACCGGGCACCGCGGCTTGTGCGTCCGGTGCAGCGCAGCGCCACGCTCAGGCACGCCAGCCAGACCTCGCCCGCCGCGGTACTGTGGCGGCGGATCCAGCTTCTCGGCGAGTGCGAGCACCTGCGCTGGCTAAGCAGCCTGATACCCAGACCTAGCAGCTGCCGGCACTGATCACCGGGGTCGGCCGCGGTCACCAGCGCCATGGCCTCATCCCGGTCAGGAAGCGGGCCACCGAGTAGAACGGGTGACCGGCGGCTCCTTTGCGCTGACAGAAGCGGCCCTAGGACTTTTCGGTCCCGCACACTTTGACGATAACCGCAGGTCCTTGCGATAGCTTGCCCAAAATTCGCATCGGGCAAGCGAAAAACTAGGTCAGCGGGCAGCTTGGCAGTCCGAGGCGGAGCCTCTCTGAAGTGCCCGCGCCGAGCTTGAGGAGCTGAAGAAGCTCGCCGCCCGGCCCGGCCTGCCCGTTGTATACGACACCAACATGCTCAACCACTGGCGGCAGCCCGGCGACGTCCTGTGGCGGGATGTCTTCAAGGCCCAGGGCGAGGACGTCCCGCTTACCCGGCTTGTGATACCGCTGCGCGTGGTCGATGAGCTCGACCGGCAGAAATACGGCCAGGGCGACCTCGCCAAAAAAGCCGCCACCGCCATCCGCTTCCTGGAGCGCATCCTTGCCGACGGCCTGCCCGGGCAGCCGGTCCATCTGCGCCAGGGCGCCACTTTGGAGGTGTGGGTCGACACCGACGACCGAGGCGGCGACGCTGACCGATCGATCCTGCGCTGCGCCACCGACCTGGACAACCTCCACCAGGACACCGGCGCCCGGGTGCTGACCGACGATGTCGGCATGCGCCTGCGCGCCCAGCAGATGGGCCTGAAAGTGCGGCGCCTGCCCCAGGACCACCGCAAGAGGGGCACCGCCCTCGACGACGTGCCAGCACAGGAGGGGCGCCCAGGCCAGGGAGCCTGAGCGTTCTCAGGTCCATGCGAGGTACATCGCAGGTCTGCCAGCGGTCATCGCCAGGCGCGGCAGCGAGCCTCCAGCCAAGCCGCCTCACCAGGCCGCTGAGTGACCCTATAGCGATCCGCCGTCCAGTTTCGCGTCTTCCTGGACGCCCGACGCGGATCCACGCAGTGCGCAAGCCAGCAGCGAGAATTACCGAACGTAGTCGCCGCCTCCCGGCATCGGCCGTGACCATGTTTGCTCGGATGTCGCGGTACGGGGCGGTAGCGGGCGGTACCGTGCGACGCTGGGTCTCGTGAGTTGCCGCACAGCAGGCACGTCATAGCATGGTTTGGCACTATGCGCCGCTAGCTCAATTGGCAGAGCAGCAGAGTCCTAATCCGCTGGTGCCCACCCCGCTGCCTAGTCTGCGTGACAGAACGCGCAGCTGACTGCCGGGTTGGCCTGGCCTCAGCGAAGGGTCATGCCTGCGGACAGTGGTCCAGCGAGCTATCAGCGGGCCAGACCTGGACTACTAAGGATCTCCTCGGGCCTAGCGAGTCGTCACCGGGCCGGATGACTGTCCCGGCCCGAACCAGCGGTTCCGTGAACCGCTGGTTCTACCCGAATTCCGTCCGCCATGCGTCCGTACCACTGTTATGCAGCGGCTCACAACGGCACATCCGGACGGGACATGACCAAGTCGACCCGCGGTACCGGAAGCATGCAGGTCAAGCGGCACATTCGCAGGTGGTGGCAGGTGTTGGGTTCGAACCAACGTAGGCTGAGCCGACGGTTTACAGGCATCTCCGCAATCCACTCTGACCTGCGGTGACGTCCTCGTCGTGGAGTTGTCTCCGGCTATTCTCCGGCGGGCGTGACCGGCTTGTGTGGCCTGGCCGCGGTCTTGAGACAGCGGCCGCGCATTTCATTGCCGCCGGACAGCCGCCCAGTCATCAGGTCGGGTCCGTCGTCCTGTTCAGATGCAAGGCATCCGCTGCCGCTGGTTCCCTTCGCTGGCATGGCTGCACCGCCGGATAGCCTGTGCTTCCCTTGGCCGTTCGTGCACCAGGGCCGTTCATACATCGCGACCAGGACCACGATGCGACGAGTGGAGATCTAGGGTCCGCAGTCCGACATTGGACAGCAGGAGCGGATCGGTGGGCGCCAGGTGGCCGGTCGCGGCCACACCGGTGGCGGTGATGTCGGCCGGTTGCCTTTGCCATGCACTTCATGGCACTAGTCCCGCGGTGAAGGATTCCCGCGGCGCTGGGGCGGCCGGGGCGCTGATGGTCATCACCGAGTAGGCGTGCTTGCCGTTCCCGAATGGGGTGAGGCCGGACAGCGTGATCGTCGCCGGGTACCCGGTGAAGGTGCCCTGGGCGCAGTTCGGGTTGCAGTCGTCGACCTCCAGCACGCCGGCGCCGACCGCTTGTGCGTTCCCCCAGCCGGACCAGGTGAGGTTCTTCACGTAACCGGAGCCGTCTGCGGTGGTGACGATCTGAGTCGGCTCCGTTTTCATCCTGGCCGGACCGCCGTAGCTGGTACAGGTGGCAGCCGGTGAAATGCAGACCCTGAACTGCGTCAGCGATCCGACCGGGGATGGTGGTGCCGACGTCGGCGGGCGCGACGTCGAGGGCTCGGGCTTGGGCGGAACAGACGTGCCGCCCCCGCCCCACTGCACATAGGTGACGTCGGCTGGCCCGAAAGTAGCCTGGACACCCTTGCCGATGCTGGCCACTATCACCCCCTTGCCTGCGCGCACTGCGGCGAAATGGGCTCCGTCGGGAGCCCAGGAAGCATGAAAGTCCAGGCACGTGCCGCACAGCAGGACGGGCTTCGCGCCGCCATGGCCGTTTGCCTCCCAGATGCCCGGCTGGTGGCCGTTGCTGAACAGGGGCAGCGGGCCTGGCGCCCATGAGAGGGAAATCACGCCTCCGAGCACTCCCGTGAGGATCGTATGCACCGGGCCTCCCGACGTCCCTACGACGGCGATGCTTCCTGCCGGGATCCCGCCAGGCGAGGCTTGCGGCTTGGTGAGGGTCGTGGCGAAGGCGAGCTGGGTGCCATCCTGGGACCAGGCCAAGGCGGCCACACCCCCGCTAACGCTTATCTCGCGGCTCTTGATGACGGCGTGCCTGCCGGTCCCGTCGGCATTGATCACGTCGATCTCCGGGGCCTGGCCATTTCCTGGCGAGTAGATGAAGGTGATCTGCTTGCCAGAGGGTGACCAGGTCGGATCGAGGAAGGTGCCGCTCGACGTGGTCAGGCCGACGTGGGACCGGCTCCACAGGCCGCTGGCCTGGCGGCCGTTCAGGTCGGTGACGTCGAGCCTGCCCTCACCGGTGAACACCAGATCGGTGCCGTCCGGCGACAGGGCCGGGGTGCCACAGCAAAGGGCATCCCCGATGGGCAGCAGGCTGGCGCCTGCGCCCCTGGGGCTGATCTCGTGGATCCGCCAGAACGGGTGACCGGCGCCGGCCGCGCTGGTCAGGAAGATGATGTGCCCCGGCCGGATGTGGTGCGCGGCCGCCACCGACGTCCGCTGCGGACCTGCGCGGTGCCCGCTGGACAGGTGTACCAGCCCGCTGGCCACCGCCGCGCCGCCGGCCACGACCACTGCGGCGGCGCCGATCGCGATGGCCGCCTTGGCTGTGCCCACCCGGGAGGTCACACGGCGCAGCGGGGATAGCCGGTGGACGGTGAGGCTGCGGGCCGCGGGCGTCGCGGCCGACGGCCAGAGTGCCGCCAGCAGCAAGGCCGCTTCGCCCAGGTGCGACCGGCCGCGGTCGGCCCAGTCCTGGCCGTAACTGCCCGAAGCCACGGCTTGGAGGCTGGTGACGAAGCTGGCCGCGTCGGCTGGCCGGCTCTGGGGGTCCTTGGCCATCCCCGCTGACACCAGCGGCCGCAGCGGCTCGGGCACTGGTTCGAGCGGAACCGGCTCCATGCTGTGCTTGTAGAGCAGCTGAACGGCTTCTCCGGTGAAGGGCGGGTGGCCGGTCAGGCATTCGTAGAAGGTGGCCGTCGCTGAGTAGACATCGCTCGCCGGGCTTGCCGGGGCGCCCGCGATCTGCTCGGGCGCGGCGTAGAGCAGGGTGCCCGCGGGAATCGGGTGGTCACCCGCACGTACCGCGATGCCAAAATCGGTCAGCTTGCTGACGCCGTCGCCGTTGACGAGCACGTTCGCTGGCTTGTAGTCGCGGTGCACGACGCCGCGCCGATGCGCAGCGCCGAGACCAAGCATTGAGCCCTGCAGGACCACCAGAGCGGCCTCCGCCGTGGTGCTGCCCGCACGGGTCAGAATGTCGCGCAGCGAGACGCCGTCGACCAGTTCCATGACGATGGCCGCGCCGGCCGGCGATTCGACATACTCGTAGAGCCGCACGATGTTCGGGTCGTTCAGGGAGGCAAGCACCTCCGCCTCCCGGCGGAACATGTCGGCGAACCCACGGTCGGCGAGCAGGCTGTGGCGCAGATATTTGATGGCCACCAGCGTGCCCGTGGCGTCATGCCTGGCCAGCAGCACCTCGCCGAATCCGCCCGCGCCCAGTTGCCTGAGCGCGGTATAGCCTGGAACGCTCCACTCCGCCATGGCGTCTCCCCCTTGCTCTCCGCATCGGGCTGCGAGACCGGGCGCCGCGCAACTGCGAGACTGACGCCCTGTGGTTTACCGTTCTGCGTGCGCCGTCAGCAGCTGACGGCCACGTTGGCCGACGCCGTCTTCGGGTCGGGTGCCAGCACCTGCAGTGTGACTAGTTCGGACGCTCGGCCGTGGCCGGTGAGCGGGAGGATCAAGGTCACCTGCGCGACATGCTGGCCAGAGAAAATCGACACGGTCTTCGGCCGGGGCTGGCGTCTGCCTGGCTGGACGAGCCACTGATAGGAAACCGTTCCAGCGGCACCGTTCGTGGTGATCCGCCCGGTCACGTCAACACCGCAGGCGATTCGCGTCCGCTTGGCGATCGTCACGCTGGTAACCTGCACCGGCGGCGGGTGGTGGGAGCGCAGATACAGCACCACCCCGCTGGCCGCCAGCAGGACCACGGTGAGCGCCGGGCCGAGCAGCCGCCGCAGCTTCGGGCGGCGGGCCTGGCCGGGGGGTAGACCGCCCCGCCAGATCTGCTCCGCCTGTCGGATGGCCTTGTCGCCCGCCTCGGGTGCCGGAACGCCGGGACCGGACCTGACGATCTCGGCTGGCGGCGAAGGCCGATTCGCCTCGATTGGCGGCCCGGCTGGCGGCTTCGCTGGCCTGCCGATCCGCGGTCGGGTCGCTCCTTCCCCGCCCAGGAACGTCCGCGTGGTCTCGCCGCTGCCTGCACCAGCTTCAGGTGCCGGACGGGGCTGTGTCGGATCGG
>Ga0307374_10010837_pt1 | contig 13090 bp, 6 predicted proteins | sample OX3MG_FD_202532 | JGI IMG/M metagenome (GOLD analysis project Ga0307374, IMG submission 202532) | Soil microbial communities from Risofladan, Vaasa, Finland - OX-3 | ecosystem: Environmental > Terrestrial > Soil > Coastal area > Acid sulfate soil | place: Finland: Risofladan, Vaasa | collected...
CTGCAGGAAATGCGCAAAATCGGTCTGCGCAAACTGGCCGGACGCGCGAGCGATGGTAACAGGGCCGCCAAAGCTCTGGCCGAACTCGGAAGCGCTGATCTCCTGGCTGAAGACCTGCTTGATCCGACTCGCCAGCAACTGCACCAGGTCCAGCGCATTGAGCCAGGTCGTGTCGAAGCCGCCTGAGACGGCCTGTATAGCATTCAGCCGCTGATAGTCGGTCGCGGCGCCCGGAGAATACCCCAGCGCCGCGAAGAGCTTCCCATCGGTTCCCACGTGGACGGCCGGCCGGGCGCGGAGTATTTCCAGTTTCCCATTTTTATGCTGAACCTGCACAATCAGGTACTTGCCAACCCCGGAGGGCTTACCACGTATCGTTTCCGGCGTGAAGCTCTGGTGGATAAGCTGGACCAGGGCCGACGCGTCCATGTGCTTGCCGAGCGGCTTTGGACGGACCCACGCGCCCGGCTGATCCGCACGACGAACGGCCAGGACAATGTCTCCCGCCTTGAGACCCGCGGCGGCGGCCGGTGTTCCGGCGCCCACGTTATCCACATTGTTCGTGGGGTAATCGCGCGCCGGTATTCCCGTGGTAACGCCCATGAGGAGGAACACCAGCGCCGCTAACATGAGATTTCCGGCGGACCCTGCCGACAGCACAATCAATCGCGCCCAGGGGGGCCGGCGCATGAAGGAGTTCGGTGTATCGGGATCGTTTGGGTCCATCCCCTGAATGCGCACAAACGCCCCAAGCGGAATAGGATGCAGCGTGTAGGAAGTACCGCTCCGGCGAAACAGCGTCCAACCGTAGGTAGGCGGGAAACCAATTCCGAACTGGTCGACACTCATCCCGAGCATCTTCGCGGTGAGGAAATGGCCGAACTCGTGGCAGAACGCGAGAATACCGAAGACTACGGCAAACGCGAGGAGCGTGATAACCGTAGTTTTCGCGTCGTGCAGAGCGCTGCTGAGCGAGATACCCGCAAAGAAGTGGGATAAGGGCGACATGTCGCCGTATTATATCAGATGACAGGGGCGAAATACCCGCCGTCCGCTTTCAAATCACCTGCTTGAAGTACTCGATGGTACGTTCGATGCCCTCTCTGAGGCTCACTTTTGGCGCCCATCCGAGCCGGGTTTGGGCGAGGGTGATATCCGGCCGGCGCTGCCGGGGATCGTCTACGGGGAGGTCCTGGAACGTGAGCGTGCTGGAGCTGTTGGTCGCACGAATAATCTCTTCCGCGAACTGCTTGATGGTCATTTCTGTCGGATTACCGATATTGATTGGCCCACACTCATTTGACTGCGACAGCCGGAATATCCCGTCGATGAGATCCGAAACGTAACAGAAGCTCCGGGTCTGGGATCCATCGCCATAGATGGTGATCGGTTCTCCTCGCAGCGCCTGCGCAATAAAATTGGGTACCACTCGACCGTCGCTGAGGCGCATTCTCGGTCCGAAGGTGTTGAAGATACGCACAATCTTCGTGTCCACCTGATGCGCGCGGTGATAGGCCATCGTCATCGCCTCAGCGAACCGCTTCGCTTCGTCGTAGACGCCGCGGGGTCCCACCGGATTCACGTTTCCCCAGTAATCTTCAGTCTGAGGATGGACCGATGGATCGCCGTAGACCTCGGAGGTGGAGGCGAGCAGGAACCGGCAATTCTTGCTCCGCGCCAGTCCCAACGCCTTGTGCGTGCCAAGCGAACCAACCTTGAGCGTCTGGATCGGGTACATCAGGTAATCCACAGGACTGGCCGGCGATGCGAAATGGAAAACAATGTCCACTTCGCCCTGAACGACCAGGTATTCCGTCACGTCGTGATGCACAAACCGAAACCGGGGGTTTCCCATCAGATGAGCGATGTTGCGCGTGTTCCCGGTGATCAGATTATCCAGCACGACGACGTCGAAATCGTGGGAGATCAGCAGATCAGACAGATGGGATCCCAGGAATCCGGCGCCTCCGGTTACGACAGCTCTTGGCATGTTTCACCTCTGTTCGACAGCATTCCCTCGCCCACCGAGAGACGACCTTCCTTCATAGTAGCAGGATCGTGCGGGTTCTTCGCCTGAATCCACCAGGTGTTTCATCCACACTGCTTTTCATCCAGACCGCGTTTCACCCATACTGCGTTTCATACACTACAATAGTAAAGATGTTCCGGCGTAAAGATGTTCTGAGCGAGCCCGGCATGGCGCCGGCTCCTTGCGAACGGAAGATGAATGAGACCTGAGTGGCGCAGGCGACCCCATCTGTGTGGAAGAGGATGAATGAGACTACTATTCACACGTGAGATTGGCTCTGAGGCGGCCCGGGCGCTCCTCTCCACTCCAACCGGCCTGGTTGACCCGGCGATCGAGCAGACCGTCCGGTCGATCCTCGATGACGTGCGGGCGCGCGGCGAATCGGCGGTCATCGAACACACGCAGCGCCTTGACTCGCCGCTGATCACCGCCGCAAATCTACGCGTGACGAAAGAAGAGATTGAGCGAGCGTTTGAGGAGGTGGCGCCGGAGTTCCTGCAGGCGATCTCAACGGCAAAAGAGAATATTGAAGAGTTCCACGAGCGGCAGCGGCTGAATTCCTGGTGGGACACCTCCCGGCCGGGCTTTTTTCGGGGACAGATGATCCGGCCGCTGGACCGGGTTGGAGTCTGCGTGCCGGGCGCCAGCGCGCCGCTGGCGTCCACGGCGCTCATGACCGTCGTTCCGGCGCGCGCCGCCGGGGTTTCCGAGGTCTATCTCTTCAATCCGCCCCGGCGCGATGGAACTTTGAATCCTCACGTGCTGGTGGCGGCGCAGGCCGCCGGCGCCGCGGGCATCTTCAAATGCTCCGGCGCGCAGGCTGTTGGCGCCATGGCTTTTGGCGCCGGCATGATTCCGAAGATGGATAAGATCGTCGGTCCGGGGAATGCTTACGTGGTGACTGCGAAGCGGCTGGTTTACGGCTACGTGGATATCGAATCGCTCCCCGGGCCAAGCGAAATCCTGGTAATCAGTGATGGCAGCGGCCGTCCGGCGTTCGCGGCGGCGGACCTCATCTCACAGGCCGAGCACCCCGAAGGACGAGCGGTCTTGATCAGCCCTTCGGAGTCATTTGTACGGGAGACCCTCGCCGCCATCGACCGGCAGGTCAACGATCTTCCCGCGGAGAGTCACGTCCACCGCTCGCTGGCTTCGCACGGAGTGGCGCTGGTCTCGCGGGATTTCGACGAGGCGCTGGATCTGGCGAACCTGTTTGCCCCGGAACATTTGATCCTGCTGGTTCAGGATCCGGCGCTGTGGCTGCCGCGCATTCGGAACGCGGGAACCGTTTTGTTTGGAGACTACACGTCGAAGGCGATCGATGATTACGCCGCCGGTCCGAGTCACGTTCTGCCGACGGGCGGCACGGCCCGGTTCGCATCGGGCCTGGGCGTGCATGATTTCATGCGGCGGACCAACGTCGTCTCCTGCTCGCAAGACGTGGCGCTGGAACTGGCCGCCACCGTAGAGACTCTTGCTGAAGTGGAAGGGCTTCCGGCCCATCGCCGGGCATCGGAGATACGACGGGAAGGAGGAGGGTTGTGAGAGTGTGGGTGTGTGAAGGTGTGGGTGTGTGAGGGTGTGGGTGTGTGAGGGTGTGGGTGTGGGTGTGAGGGGGTAGGGCATGAGTGTTCTTCCAGCGCGTGAGCGGATCGGTGAGGTGCATCGGGTGACACGGGAGACCGACGTCGCGGTGCGTCTACGGCTGGACGGAGGTGTCGCCGGGGAGAATCGGACTGGCGTTCCATTCCTGGATCACATGTTAGACCAGGTCGCCCAGCATGGCCGGATGGAACTGCGCGTGATCGCGCGGGGAGACGTGGAGATCGACGACCATCATACCGTCGAAGATGTCGGAATCACCCTCGGCCAGGCCATTGCGCAGGCGGTGGGTGATAAAACGGGAATCCGCCGCGCCGGCTCGTTCGTGATGCCGATGGACGAGGCCCTTGTCATGGCGAGCCTGGATCTCTCCGGGCGGCCATTCCTCGGCTATGCCCTCGACGTTAAGGGCCGGCGGGTTGGGGCATTCGACTGCGAGCTGGCGCTGGAGTTTTTCCGAGCGCTGGCCGTCAACGCTCAGATGACGCTCCATCTGAACCAGCTTGCCGGCGAAAATGCGCATCACGTCTTAGAAGCCGGATTCAAAGCGTTCGCTCGCGCTCTCGACGCCGCCACGAGCCTGGACCCAAGGGTGCAGGGCGTCCCAAGCACCAAGGGCGTTCTGTGATGAAGTGGACGCAGGTTGATATATCCGGCCCGAATTCGCTGGAGGAGATCGCCATCGCCTGCCTTGCCGGCGTGGGATGCTCCGGTGTTCAGGTGATCCGCGACGAGGACTTGCCCGAGTATTATGATGAAACGACGGGCGCCGCGGGCGCCGTTCGTCCGATTCAGCGGAGTCGTGGCGCCGAGTCAACCGTCATCGTACGAGGTTATCTTCCGGAGGGGGCCAATCCATCGGACGAGATCAGGGGCGCGCTGAGCCGCGCATTCCGTCCGGGCGAGACAACCGTCTCGATCGGCCTGATTGAAGACACGGGTTGGTCAAAATCGTGGAGAAAACATCATAAGCCTATCAGAGTTGGCGGGCGGATCGTGGTTGCGCCGACGTGGTCAAAAGTCCGGGAGCGAACCGGCGACATCGTTCTGCGGATCGATCCGGGCATGGCGTTCGGTACGGGGCAGCATGCGACTACCCGGCTCAGTCTGCAGGCCCTGCAGCAGGTGATTACACCCGGATGCGAAGTTATCGACGTGGGCTGTGGCTCAGGTGTACTTTCGATAGCCGCGGTCAAACTCGGCGCCCGATCGGCGATTGGCTTCGATACCGACTGCGTTGCCGGCGTGACAGCCGTCAATAATGTTAAGATAAATGGCGTCGAGGATAGGGTCTCGATCAGGCAGGCGCCGCTGGCGCCGCCCTATCCACCGGCGGATGTCGTGGTCGCCAATATCCTCGCCGGCGTCGTCGTAGAGCTGGCGCCCGCTGCGCTCGCATGCCTTTCGGCTTCGAGTGGCGTCGAGAAGCGCTATATTACCTCCGGGTTTACGCTGGAGCAGGAGCACGGAACGCAAAGTGGATTGGAAGAGCGTGGGCTGGAGATTCTGCAGCACGCGCGGCTCGATGGGTGGGTTTGCTTTACAGCGCGTCCACGCCCGGCGGTATGATTTTAGAGCGCGTCCGCTTAAGCCGACGCCGTTTTCCGCATTTCGGAATCTTAAGATTCCGAAAGAGGAGAGTTTATGCAAGTCACCGACGTGCGGTGCAGGCTGGTACATTGCCCGATTCCGCCGGATCAGCGGTCGCACACCGCCGCCGGGCTTCGTCTTGCGCGGCAGACCGCGATTGTGGAGGTGGATACCGATGAGGGCATCACCGGGATTGGATCGGTGCCATCGCCCTATGACCTGCGAGTGACACGCGAGATTATAGAGAATGTGCTGGCGCCTTCGCTCGCCGGCGCCGATCCGTTCGCAACCGAATATATCTGGCACATGCTCTACGAGACTGAGGTCTCGCGCACGCTGGGAACCCGCGGCATAGGAGTCGCGGCCCTCAGCGCGATCGACATCGCGCTCTGGGATATCAAGGGCAAGGCGCTCAACGTCCCCGTTTACGCGCTTCTCGGCGGCGCCGTGGCGGAGCGGTTCCGGGTCTACGCGAGTGCGATTCCCTGGACGCAGTCCCCCGAACAAGCCGTGGAGGAAGCCGAGTTACAGGTTCACCAGGGCTACTCGGCGCTAAAGCTGAAGTTCGGCGGCGATCTGCAGCGCGATTTCGAGACGCTCGAAGCCGTGCGCTACGCTGTGGGTGACGACGTGGAGCTGATGGTTGACGCCGAGATGACCTATCCTCCGAACATCGCCATCCGAGTCGCTCGCGTGCTGGAGGAGATGGACGTTTTCTGGTTTGAGGAGCCCATGGTGGTGGATGACCTGGACGCCTACCGGCGTCTCGCGAGCGCTACCGACGTGCGGTTGGCGCTCGGCCGCAGCCTCTCTACCCGGCATCAGTTTAAGGACTTTGTGCTCAACGACGCCGTTCAGGCGCTCCAGGCCGACGTCGCCAGGGCCGGTGGTTTCACCGAAGTTCGCAAGATCGTGGATATGGCTTCCTGTTTCAACCTGATGTGGTCACCGCACACTATCGGGGATATTATCACCACCGTGGCGAATCTTCATCTCGCCGCAACCTGCCTGCACACGCCTTTCCTCGAGTTCGACGTTACCTATAATCCACTGATGACTAACCTGCTTCGGTCGCCGATCCGGCAGGAAGAAGGCGTCATTTACATCCCCGACGGCCCCGGTCTTGGTATCGAGATCGATGACACCTTTATCGATGGTTTCCCGTATCAGGGAGAGCCCGCGATCGGGCCGGTGACCCGTATGCAGGATTGAGAGCGAAATAGTTAAGTTTCGTGTTGACGCCGGCATCTTCCTGCTGGTATAATGGTCTTTTAACAATTTTTTGCGGAGGGCACGTTGGAGACGATTACAACGACGCTGAAACGAGAGAGTTTCCGCGCCATTCCCCGTATTGTAGACACCCCGAACCTTATTGAAGTACAGGTAAACTCTTATAACTGGTTTCTTGAAGAGGGACTCCGCGGACTTCTGGAGACCTTCTCCCCGATTGAAGATCAGACCGGCTCCACAGCGCTCTATCTGGTCGATTATCGCCTGGGTGAGCCGGCCTATTCCGTAGAGGAGTGCCGGGATCGCGATATGACCTACGAGGCGCGGATCTGGGTGACCGCGCGTCTTGTAAAGCGAGCCACGAACGAGATTGAAGAGGCCGAGGTTTACCTTGGCGATCTTCCACAGATGACGGGTAAGGGCACCTTTGTCATCAATGGCTCGGAGCGCGTGGTGGTGAGCCAGTTGGCGCGATCTCCCGGAGTCTACTTCCGGGACACGATGGATTTTAGCGGCCGGCAGCTTTTCTCGGCGCAGGTGATTCCCGGTGAGGGCGCCTGGGTCCAGATCGATACGGACGCCAACAATATTATCTGGGTGCGAATCGGTCAGACGAAAAAGTTCCCGATTACCACGCTGATTCGGGCGTTTAATAGCTTTCGGCCGGAAGCCTTGACCCGAACTTCGATGGTCTATGCCATGCCGGCCGACGCGGCTGACCTGGTGGATCAGCGCCTGGGTGAACCGGTCACGGTGCCGCTCGACGCGAGGCATCTCCAACCCGGACAAATGCTTGCGGAGAGCATTGTGGATCCGAACACCGGAGAAATTCTGGCGGATAAAAGTAAGCCGCTGGACCCCGAGGTGATCGCGGCGCTGCGCGAATTGAAGATGCACGAGATCGCGGTGGTGGTTGAACCGGGCGCCGAAATCGATAACCGGATGGCGCAGCGGCTGATCGCGTCCGGCCGCAAGACGATTACGCTCTTGAAGCCGAGTACGCCCTGCAGCAGCACCAACGATCTGTTGATGCTGTTCGGTCGACCGGTCACGGTGGATAAACCGAATAAGGATAACGTGCTTGGCCGCCGATTGGTTCAGGACGTGAAGAACCCGGAGACGGGCGAAATCCTGGTGCGAGCGATCAATCCGGAGGATAAGAGCTACCAGATCATCGACCGGGAGATTGCGAAGCAGATCGAGGCCGCCAATCTGGATTCCGTGGACGTGCTCGTCGTTAACGAATACGTTGAGAAGAGTCTGAATCAGGATCGGCTGCATAACGTGCATGCCGAGCGTGAAGCGCTGATCGATATTTATCGCAATATCCGTCCGGGTGATCCCGCCACGGTGGACAGCGGCAAGTCGCTGCTCGCAAACGTCTTCGTGGACCGGCGGCGATACGACCTTGCGAAGGTCGGCCGCTATAAACTCAACAAGAAACTGGGCTTCCGGTACGATCCGGATTCGCATCCGATGCCCCTGGATCTCAGATCGGTCACCAAGGAAGACCTGGTGATGGTCGTGCGGTATATCGTCGCTCTCGCCGAGATGCAGGAGGGGGAAACCCCGATTCTTCGCACCGACGACTTCCTCAAGCTTCGGAAGGAGTTGGGCTGGAAGCCGACCAAGAAAGACTATTCCGACAAACCTGACGCTCTCGCGATCGCCAAGCGATTGGGCGATTTCGATTACCTGCGGGATACTCCGATACCGGTAACCACCGACGATATCGATCACCTGGAGAACAAACGGGTGCGTTCGGTCGGCGAGCTGCTGCAGAACGCCTTCCGTCTCGGGATGATCCGGATGGAAAAGGTCGCCAAAGAGCGGATGGCGAGTCTCGACGCCAGCGCGTTGACACCGCAGGCGATCATCTCGGTGAAGCCGGTGAGCGCCGCCATTAAGAGTTTCTTTGGCAGCAGCCAGCTCTCGCAGTTCATGGATCAGATCAACCCACTGGCGGAGCTAACGCATAAGCGGCGCCTGAGCGCTCTCGGTCCGGGTGGGCTGTCGCGCCAGAACGCCAAGCTTGAGGTGCGAGACGTTCATCACTCGCACTACGGGCGTATCTGCCCAATTGAGACGCCGGAAGGCCCCAATATCGGGTTGATCAATTATATGACCAGCTACGCCAAGGTCGACGAGTATGGATTCTTGAAAACACCCTATTGGCGGGTGACCAACGGAGTCGTTGATCACGGGACACCCATCTATATGACGGCGGACGAGGAGGATGGCAAGCACGTCATCACCGCGAACGTCAAGGTGCTGGATGATGGCGCTATCGAGGATGAATATGTGCCGGCCCGGTTCCGGAGCGGCTTCCCCACCATCCACCGGGATCAGGTGGAGCTGATGGACGTCTCGCCGATGCAGATCGTGAGTCCCACGACGGCAATGATCCCGTTCTTAGAGAATGATGACGCCAACCGGGCCCTGATGGGCGCTAACATGCAGAAGCAAGCGGTGCCGCTGGTCGTTCCGGAGGCGCCGCTCGTGCGCACCGGAATGGAAGGGCAGACGGCGCGGGATTCCGGCGCGGTGATGCGCAGCGAGGTGGATGGAATTGTCACGAGCGTCTCTCCACGGAGAATCATTGTTAAAGATCGGACGGGTCAGGCTTACGTCTACAATCTGATGAACATGATCCGGTCAAACAACGCCACCTGCATTACGCAGAGGGCGATTGTACAGGCCGGAGATCGCGTTCGCAAGGATCAGGCGATCGCCGATGGACCGTCTACCGACAGCGGAGTTATGGCGCTGGGTCGAAACGTGCTCGTGGCGTTTATGCCCTGGGGCGGTTATAACTATGAAGACGCTATCCTACTCAGCGAGCGGCTTATCAAGGATGACGTCTATACCTCGATCCATATTGAAAAATATGAGCACGAGGCGAGGGACACCAAGCTGGGTCCGGAGGAGATCACCCGGGATATTCCCAATATCGGAGACGAAGCGCTTCGGGATCTCGACGAGCGGGGGATTATCCGTATCGGCGCCGAAGTGGCCGCCGATGAGGTTCTCGTGGGCAAGGTGGTGCCAAAGGGCCAGGGTGAGTTGACAGCCGAAGAGAAGCTGGTCATCGCCATTTTCGGAAAGAAGGCGGAAGAGACCCGGGACGTCTCGCTGCGTCTCCCTCATGGGGAGAAGGGCAAAGTTGTTGACGTTAAGGTCTTCTCTCGCTTCAAATACGGTTGTCCAAAGTGCGACTCGAAGGTGGATTTCTCCAAGCGTCCCGAGGGGAACGTGACCTGCGACCGCTGCGGCGCCGACCTGGAACGGCTGCCGGGGGATGAGCTTTCGGCGGGCGTGAACCAGTTGGTGCGGGTTTACGTTGCCCAGAAGCGCAAAGTCATGGAAGGCGATAAAATGGCCGGACGCCACGGCAATAAGGGCGTGGTCTCGAAGATTCTTCCCGAGATGGACATGCCGTTCTTGCCGGATGGCACTCCGGTGGACATCGTGCTCAATCCACTCGGCGTCGGCGCAAGAATGAATATCGGCCAGGTGATGGAGACTCACCTCGGTTTCGCCGCTAAGGAACTCGGCGTGTACTTTGAGTGTCCGATCTTTGAGGGCGCGAGAGACAAAGACATCACGAGGTGGATTCACAAGGCGACCGACCGAGTTCGGGTTCGGACTCTAACCGACATGGTGGAGTCGGAGTTCGACTTGCCGGAGCTGGTTGAGAACGTGCCGCACGAGACAACGACTGAGGAGTGGGCAACCGAGATGTTTGGCGGCAGCGCCGGGGTGGATCTCTCCAATTTCACGGGAGACGCTCATAGCGACGCCGCGAAGCCGATCGGCGAGCCATTCGACAGCCTGCTGAAGCGAGTGACGACTGAGATGGCCCGCCTGCCGGAGGAGCGTCGCGCGCCGGTTCTCGAGTACCTGGGATTGGAAGAGGGCGCGAGCGAGACGGATATTAGCGCCCGTCTGGAGGCGAATGTCAACGGCCGCACCGGGATCGATCCGGACAGCGGTAAGGCCTATCTAAAGAACGGGCAGACGGGAGAGCCTTTCGATTACCCGGTGACTATTGGCGAGATTTACATGTTGAAGCTCGCTCACCTGGTGGAAGATAAAATCCATGCGCGTTCCACCGGACCCTATTCGCTGGTCACTCAGCAGCCGCTGGGCGGGAAGGCGCTCTTCGGGGGACAGCGATTCGGCGAGATGGAGGTGTGGGCGTTGGAGGCGTACGGCGCCGCGTTCACACTGCAAGAGATTCTTACGATCAAGTCGGACGACGTGCTCGGCCGGGTAAAGACGTATGAATCGATTGTGAAGGGCGAGAGCATCCTGGATCCCGGCGTGCCGGAGTCGTTTAAGATCCTGGTGAAAGAATTGCAGAGCCTGGGGCTGGCGGTTGGGGTTGAGTCAGAAACAGGCGAGGAATTGGATTTGAAGACCGACGATGAGGAGCTTGCGGACCAGGATCGTGCCGGGGCCGCTCGTCGCCGGAAGCAGCGCATCATGCGTCTGCAAGAAGACCTGATCGAGGAATAGGCGGCAGCGCCCTTTCCAGAGCTATTACGAGACGCTGCTGGAATCTTTGATTCCCGCGCGGGCAGCGCGATCGGTTCCGCGGATCGTGCGCCGAAAGGCGTTAAAAAACCGAGGCAGATGGGATTTGCAGCGGCAGGGCTATTCAAATGGGCCGGCCGGCGGGGCGTTTTTAACGTCACTGCCGCCGGTCCTGTTCCGCGTCGGACGCCGCGGCCCGGGGTAAAAACGCCGGGGTTTGATCCGATGTCATAACCTCCAAATCTGGAATCAAAGATTCCAGAAGCAGCCTCTGAATGTTCGGGCAAGCAAAATCCATGCCAGAACGACTTTGGGAACACCGCCGGGCGCCGTATCACCGTCAGACGGTTTTGCCCTCACGGGCTGCGCACTAATAAGCGGGTAGAAGGAACTTACGGAGCAACCATGGCAAATTCGAGTACGTTCGAGCGCATTAAGATTGGTATTGCGGCTCCCAATGACATCCGGTCGTGGTCGTACGGCGAGGTAAAAAAGCCGGAGACGATCAACTACCGGACGTTTAAGCCGGAGCGTGATGGACTCTTCTGCGAGCGTATCTTTGGACCGACGCGCGATTGGGAATGCCACTGCGGGCGTTACAAGAAGATCAAGTTTAAGAACATTGTGTGTGACCGCTGCGGTGTGGAGGTCACCAAATCAAAGGTTCGCCGGGATCGAATGGGGCATATTGAATTGATCGCTCCGGTCTCGCACGTCTGGTATCTTAAGGGCGTGCCAAGTCCGCTGTCGCTGCTGCTGGACATTGCTCCACGCCCCCTGGAGAAGGTGCTCTACTACGCGTCGTATATCGTGACTGCGGTGGACCGAAACCTGATTCTGGATAATATGACGCTTATCGAGGAGGCGATCCAGGAAGAGGTCAATGCCATTCGAAATATGGGGTCTCCAGGGCTGGCGGTGCTGGAGCGACCATTGATCGTGGCGGACGAAGAGGAACCAGCGCACGAACCGGAGGCGGTGGTTGCGGGCGAAGAGGAGACCGATGAGACGGCCGAAACATCTGAAGTGGATGAAACAGATGAGGCCGAACCGGTTGAGGTGGACGAATCGGTAGATGAGGAGCCGGTAAAGGCGCCCTCTCCCGCCGCGCTCCGCCGCGTTCAGAAAGAGCGCAATGTTGAGGACCGGATCACCGAGCTGCTGAAGGTCGGTGACCTCTTCCGAACCATTCAACCGCGGCAGTTGATAACTGAAGGTGAGCACCAGAACATCCAGCGCATTATTGAGATTGTCGTTTCGAAGACCGACGCATCGCGCTCCCAGATGGTGAAAGCGGGACTTGGCGCGGCGGCGATCAAATCGCTGTTGGAAGAGATTGACCTCGAGAAGCTCTCTCGTGAGCTGAAGCAGGAGACCAAGGAAACCTCGGGCGCCCGTCGAGCCCGGCTGATCAAGCGGCTGGAGTACGTCGAGGCGTTCCGGAAATCGCAGAGCCGGCCGGAATGGATGATCCTTGAGGCCATACCTGTCATTCCGCCCGAACTTCGGCCGATGGTTCAGCTTGATGGCGGGCGCTTCGCCACGTCGGATCTCAACGATCTCTATCGCCGCATTATCAATCGGAACAATCGGTTGAAGAAGATCACCGATATCCGGGCGCCTGATTCGATTATCAATCATGAGAAACGTCTGCTTCAGGAAGCGGTGGATGCGCTGATCGACAACACCCGGCGAAGTCGGCCGGTGACCGGATCGAACGGACGTCCGCTGCGTTCGCTTTCTGACATGCTGAAGGGCAAGGAAGGCCGGTTCAGGAAGAACTTGCTCGGGAAGCGAGTCGATTATTCCGGACGCTCCGTGATTGTGGTGGGACCAGACCTGAAGCTGAACCAGTGTGGAATGCCAAAGGAGATGGCGCTGGAGCTCTTCAAGCCGTTCGTGATGAAGACGCTGGTGGAACGCGAGTACACCCCGAACATCAAGACGGCGAAGAAGATGATCGACAAGATGCAGTCCCAGGTGTGGGATGCGCTGGAGGATGTTATCCGGGAGCACCCGGTGCTCCTGAATCGCGCTCCGACTCTGCACCGGCTCGGTATCCAGGCCTTTCAACCGGTCTTGGTGGACGGCAAAGCGATCCAG
>Ga0307374_10010839_pt1 | contig 13089 bp, 9 predicted proteins | sample OX3MG_FD_202532 | JGI IMG/M metagenome (GOLD analysis project Ga0307374, IMG submission 202532) | Soil microbial communities from Risofladan, Vaasa, Finland - OX-3 | ecosystem: Environmental > Terrestrial > Soil > Coastal area > Acid sulfate soil | place: Finland: Risofladan, Vaasa | collected...
TTCCCCATTACGTTCGATTCTGGCTGTCCCATCACCGACCTTCTCCCGCTCACGGCTACTGCGCCGCGTTGGAGAGCATCGCTCAGGAGGGGAAATTCATTCCAGGGGCCTCGGCCACACGCTTACGAATACTCCATCGCACCAGACGGATCAACCCAGCCATCCGGTTCACGCTGCGTTATCCACTGTCAACAGTGGTTCCTTGTTCATACAGAGACGTCCGACACTGAGTTCAACCCGCGTGCCAATGAGCACGCCCGCTTCACCATGACACCTGTGGTAGCCTGACCCGAGAGGGTTTGCACCGTCTCGTCCAGACATTTCACGCCGCTCGGCTTTTGCAGCTCGTTGCTCCAACCTCAACGAGGTTCGCGGCGCCCTTACTGACCCAACCCGACTTGGGCCGTGGCGGTTCCCACTGAGTTCCGCCGGTCCTCCTCGCGCTTCACGGCGCACAGTCTGTACAAGGTAGGGGTTCGTTAAACAATTCCGGAACAAGTCCGGAATTGTCACGAACCCCTTGGTCAGGGCTACGCCCCGACACCCCCGTAGCACTCGGCCGCCGCAGGCTCCTCACCGGTCTCCGCGCTGCGCTTGTCGGCCGTTGCCAGGAAGAGGATTGGACGACAGGCGTGAATCCAGGAGGCAACGTGGCCGAGGAAAATGCATAGGATGAGGCGAGCAGCGGCGATCCCACCAAGACTCCCGCTCCCCCGCTGCCGTTCGATCAGTCGATTTTTCGGAGAGCGCGCCGCGTGGCGACGGACCGGTTGTTGACTCGACTCAAAGCCATCGACATGACGCTGGACGCGCAGACGCCGCGCGCCCATGCCAGTCAGTACGTCCGGGAACAAGTGCGTAATTCGGATGTGACCGAGGTGATCCGCAATCTGGCGTCGGTCGGAATCCGGCTGGATCGTAACCTCAAGAACCAGTGCTTGCGCATGCTCTCAGCGCGCACCTTGAAGCGGCGGTGCGGAGGCCTACCTCGCGCGCATCAAGAAGCTCGCGACGAAACATAGAGCCCGCTGCCTGGTGATCGATCCAGTATCCACCTTGTCCAAATCCGGCAATGCGTTGACCGCACACAGCGTGGCGGAACGGTTGATGGACTGGTCGAAGGCCGCCGGCACCACGCTGGTCTGCACGAGTCTGCTCGACGAGATGTCCAGCCCGACGGAGGGCGGCTCGCCGCTCGCGGACACCTGGATCCACCTCAACTTCCTGGTGCAGGCCACGGAGCGCAACCGGGGTTTACCCATCATCAAGTCGCGCAGTACAGCGCATTAAAACAGGCGCACGAGTTGATCTTGAGCGATGCGGGTGTAACACTGACCGACATCGCAGGCGGCGAGGTGTTAATGGGCACGATGCGCTGGGAAAACGAATGCGCTGAACGGGTCGCGAGGGGGAGTTGACGCGAGGCCGCACCGAGATCAACTGGAGTTGCGCGGGGCCGATCCGGCGAGTCCTGGAGGCAAGTAAATCCGCCATGAGGCGATGCGTCATGTTCAAGTTCCGGATTTACATCGCCGGCGGCGCGCTGAACTGCGCACAGGCGCTTGCCGACCTTCGCGCGCTCTGTGCCGGGCACACTTACCGGATCGGCACGAGATCGAAGTCGTGGATTTATTTCGAGAACCGAAGCGCACGCCGACAGACTGCATCCTCACGACACCGACCATAGTCAAGATCGCGCTGAAACGCGCTGTGCACCTCGTCGGCACCCTCGGTCAGACGCAGCCTGTGTGGCCGGCATTGGGGTTGCAAACGTGAACTCCGAAGACCCGGACCAATTCCCCGTTGCTGGAGACGTGAATAACGAGGCCGCTATTCTCAACGCGCTGTCCGCACAGATCGCTTTGCTCGATAGCCACGGGATCATCCTTTCGGTGAACGAGGCGTGGCGGCACTTTGCGAGCGCGAATACGACCCAGGGTCTGGAATCTGGGATCGGTGTCAATTACGTCGAGATCTGTGACCGCGTAACGGGAGATGACGCATCCGGGGCACACCAGATCGCCGATGGCATTCGTTCGGTGCTGAGTGGCGGGGTAAAGAGCTTTTCGATCGAACATCACTGCCATTCGCCAACGGAACAGAAGTGGTTCCTATCGACGGTAACCCCGCTGACTGATGACCGGCCAAGGGGCGCCATCGTCATGCGCAGGGACGTGACCGCCGAGAAGCAGGCCAACGACAATTTGCGCGCGGGCGAGTTGCAATTCCGGCAGATGGCGGAAAACATCCGCGAGGTGTTCTGGCTCACCGACTCGGCGGAAACCCAGATGCTGTACGTCAGCCCGGCCTATGAGAAAATCTGGGGCCGCAGCTGCGAGAGCCTCTATGCCTCGCCGCGCGACTGGATCGATGCCATCCACCCCGAGATCGCGAGCGCGTGCTGCAAGCCGCTCAAACCAAACAAGCGAGCAACGAGTACGTCGAGGAATACCGCATCGTGCGGCCCGACGGGGCGATCCGCTGGATCCGCGATCGGGCGTTCCCGATCTTTCGTGACGACGGAGAGATTTACCGGATCGCCGGTCTCGCGAAGGACATCACCGAGCGCAAGAAGGCGGAGCGGAAGTTCAAGGATCTGTTGGAGTCCTCGCCCGATGCGATGGTGATCGTCAACCGCGACGGCGACATCGTGCTGGTCAACTCCCAGGCGATCAATCTGTTCGGCTGGCGCCGCGAGGAACTGCTGACCCCGGACGAATTTACGCTATCAAGCATCGCCCACGTCAGGTGATGCGCCCTTTAATAATTCGGGCTATTCTGGAGGCCGATATTCGGACGAATACTGTACTGGTGATGGAGTCCAGTCCTTTGTCGGCTGGATTCTGTCACACGCCACAGATGAGCCTTTGGCATGCCCGCAGGCATGCCGCCATGAAATGCGCACGGAACCGCGGATCAGGGGGCGAAGATGGCGATGATTCTAATTGTGGATGGTCGTGCGGCAGACCGGCAGCTGGTCCGGGAAGTGCTCGACCGCATCGGCCATGCGGTCATTGACGCGAACGACGCAGAGCAGGCGCTGGCCAAAGCTCGCGATACCAAGCCCGATCTGATCCTATCCGAGATCCTGTTGCCCGGGATGGATGGCTTCGAATTTGGTCGCCGACTCCAGCAGGATCCGGACTTGCGCCACGTACCGTTTGCATTCGTGACGAAATACAGCGGGCCGAAGTTCGAGCAACTCGCCCGGGACGTCGGGGCACTCCGTGTCCTGTCGAAGCCCGTCGAGCCTCAGGAACTGCGCGCCGCGGTTCAGGAGTTGCTTTCCATCGGCTTTGTTCCCGATGCGACCCAAAGACTCCGGCGACTGAATACCGGCGGTTTTCATCAACGCCATGCCAAGACGGTAGGGTCGCAGCTCGAGGAGAAAGTGGCCGAGCTTGAGCAACTGGCGCGCCGCTACAAGCTGCTGTCGCACACCAACCAGGCGATCGTGCGGATCCCGGACCGTGAGCAACTGTTTCCGGCTATATGCCGAATCGCTGTGGAGCACGGGGACCTGCGCTTTGCCGCGATTGTCCTGATGGATCAGGGGCCTCAGCGCGTGCGGCTGCTGGCTCGATACGGCGATGGGGCCGACGGTCATTTTATTGATTTCCACGCCGCGCTTAGCGACTCTGAAGCCGCTGGGCGCAGCCCCATCCAGGCGGCGCTCGCCTTCGGAAAGCCCGTCATCAGCAATGACTTCCTCGGCGATGTGACCGCCGCACCGTGGCACGACGCCGCGCGGCGCGCCGGCATAGGGGCCTCTGCGGTTTATCCATTGCGCGAGAACGGCGTTATCGTCGGCGCACTGGAACTCTATGCAAGTACATCCGGCTTCTTCACCGCGGCGATGTCTGCGACGCTGGAGGACATGATCGAGGACGTCGCATTTGCCCTCGACAATTACGCGCGCGCGACCGCGAAGATGCGTGCGGAGAAGGCTGCCGCCGATGCTGCCGAGTTCAATCGATTGCTGATCGCATCTTCTCCTGTCGGCATCGTCACCTATAAAGCGGCCGGACCTGCCGTGTTTGCCAATGAGGCTGCTGCCGAACTAGTCGGCGGGACCCGGAAGCAGCTTAAAGCACAGAATTTCCGCGAGATCGAATCGTGGAAGACGTCGGGATTGTTGAGAATGGCGGATGAAGCTCTTGCCGCCGATCGTGTCGTCGAACAGGATATCCACGTCTCGTCCACGACATTCGGGAAAGATGTCTGGTTCGCCGGTCGCCTAGTTCCTTTCCGATACAAGTCGGAACAGTATCTGCTGGCGTTATTTTCAGACATCACCGAGCGCAAGAGGACGGAGCAGAAGTTCAAGGATCTATTGGAGTTCTCGCCGAACGCGCTAGTAATCGTCAACCGCGACGGTGACATAGTGCTGGTCAACGCCCAGGCGATCAATCTGTTCGGTTGGCGCCGCGAGGAACTGCTGGGGCGGAAGATCGAAATACTCATGCCCGAACGCTTCGCCGGCAAGCATCTGGGACATCGGCGCGGCTTTTTCGCGCAACCGGGTGTACGCGCAATGGGCGCGCAACAGGGGCTGTTCGGGCTACGCAAGGACGGGACCACATTCCCGACCGAGATCAGCCTGAGCCCGCTGGAGACCGACGAAGGCATGTGGGTAATGAGCGCCATTCGCGACATCACCGAACGCAAGGAAGCGGAACAGCGAATTGCCTACCTCAATCGCGTATACGCCATGCTGAGCGGCATCAATTCGCTGATCGTGCACGTGTCTGATCGCGATGAGCTGTTCCGGGAGGCGTGCCGGATCGCGGTCGAGGCAGGTGGGTTTCGCATGTCTTTGATCGGCATCGTTGACCAAAGCAAGAAGCAAGTAGTCCCCCTCGCCACGGCTGGCATGGATGGGGATCTCCTGACCATAATCAAGGGCATCTTGGCAAGGGGCGCACGTGATCCCAATACCATGACGGCGCGCGCCCTGCGGGAGAGAACGGCGATTGTTTCGAACATCGTGGAAAACGACGCCAAAATTTATATGCACCAGCTACACACGAGATCCGGGGTCCGCTCGTTGGCCATATTGCCGCTGATTGTCGCGAATGAAGCGGTAGGCATCCTCGCGCTGTATGCCAACGAGCCCGAATTCTTTCATGACGAGGAATTGAAGCTGTTGACGGCACTTGCGGGCGATATCGCGTTCGGCATAGATCATATCGAGCAGCAGGAACGGCTCCACTACCTCGCCTACTTCGATGGACTCACCGGACTTGCGAACCGTCGACTATTTATGGACCGGGTGGCGCTACACCTGCGCAACGCCGCGAGCGGCGGGCATCAGCTGGCCTTGTTCATGATTGATTTGGAGCGGTTCAAGAACATCAATGACAGTCTCGGCCGGCCGGCTGGTGATGCGCTCTTGAGGCAGGTCGCGAAGTGGCTTACTGAGAACGCCGAAGACGCCAGTCTCGTCGCGCGAGTGGATGCGGATCACTTTGCTTTGGTCTTGCCCAAAGTGACGCAGGAAGAGGACGTGGCTCGACTACTCGAGAAAACGATGACCGCCTTTCTGGCCCATCCGTTTCAGCTGAATGACGTGGCGTATCGGATTGCCGCCAAAGTGGGGGTCGTGCTGTTCCCGGATGATGGCGCCGACGCCGACACCTTGTTCAAGAACGCCGAGGCCGCGGTCAAAAAAGCCAAAGTGAGTGGTGATCAATACCTGTTTTATGCACAGAAGATGACGGATACCGTCGCGGGCAGTCTCGGCCTTGAAAACCAGTTGCGTCAGGCCATCGACAACGAAGAATTTGTGCTCGACTACCAGCCCAAAGTGAATCTCGCAAGCGGCATACTCACCGGCGCCGAGGCTCTGCTGCGATGGCATGATCCCAGGACCGGCCTCGTACCGCCCGGCCGGTTCATCCGGATCTTGGAAGATACGGGATTGATCCGAGAAGTGGGCAACTGGGTGCTGCGCAAGGCCCTTGCGGAGCACCTGCGCTGGCGTAGCGCGGGCCTGCCTGCGGTGCGCATCGCGGTGAACGTGTCGGCGCTGCAACTGCGCAGTCGCACTTTCATCGCCGAGATTGAGCAGATCATCGCTATTGCCCCGGACGCGGCGGCTGGGCTGGAACTGGAGATCACCGAAAGCCTGATCATGGAGGACGTCAAATATAGCGTTGCAACCTTACAGGCGATCCGCGCAATGGGCGTCAGGATAGCCATCGACGACTTCGGCACCGGTTTCTCCTCGCTCAGCTACTTGTCCAAACTGCCGGTCGACACGCTGAAGATCGACCGTTCGTTCGTGATCGATATGGCAAACGGCGAGGATGGACTGACGCTGGTCTCCGTCATCATTAATCTCGCGCATGCGCTGAAGCTCAAGGTAGTGGCCGAGGGTGTCGAAACGGATGAACAATTGCGCCAGCTGCGATCGCTGAACTGCGATGAAATGCAGGGCTATTTGTTCGGCAAACCGGTGCCGAGCGACGTCTTTGAACGACAATACTTGAGCGGTTCCGCGGGCGGCTGACCGATACGGGCAATGCAGAGCATTTTTAGCTTTGGCAACGTCTTATATAGACGCCTCGCCGGCGACAAGCAACGTTTTGCACATGAGCATCTGGATTCAAATGCTGGAACGTATTGAACAGGGCTATGATGTCGACCTAATGGTGTTTGCACATGCACTCACCGGACCGACCACAGCTTCGAGTTGCGCCACGTCGCCAATCTTGGGCACCGGCGCGTGCTCGAGAGAGCGCGTTAGCTGAAATAGCAATTTCGATGCACTCACAACCGACAATCTCCCCGTCCCCAGATGCACGCGCCGATGCGGGCGAATCCGCCGACGGAAAACCTTCGATCTTGCTCGTGGAGGATGAGCCTACTACCCGACTCATGACTTCGCGGCAGCTGACGCGTGCCGGCTATGAGGTCGAGGCCGTATCAAACGGGGCCGAAGCGTTGGCGATGCTCAAGAGGCGTTTCATTCCGTTGTTGCTGACCGACTGGGACATGCCGCAGATGAATGGCGTGGCGCTGTGCAAAGCCGTGCGGGCTATGCCGCTGGAGGGGTACGTCTATACCATTCTGCTGACCGCCCGCGAAGGCACAGCGAATGTCATAGAAGGCCTGGCGGCCGGCGCGGATGACTATCTCACCAAGCCGCCCGACGACAACGAACTGCGGGCACGGCTCAATACCGGCCGGCGCATCCTGAAGCTCGAACAGTCTCTACGGGCGGCCAATCGACGGATTCACCTGCTGTCGATCACGGACGCGCTCACCGCGACGTGCAACCGGCGCTATATGATGGAGCGTCTCCCGCAGGAAATCGAACGGGCCCGCCGCTACGGCCGGCCGCTGTCGGTCGTGCTGTGCGACATAGATCTTTTCAAAGCCGTCAACGATACGCGCGGCCATCAAGCCGGCGACGACGTGCTCCGAGATTTCGCGAAACTCGTGATGAACGGTACGCGCAAGGACATCGACTGGGTGGCGCGCTACGGTGGAGAAGAGTTTCTGATCGTCATGCCGGAGACCTCGGTGCCGGACGCGATAACGGTTGCCGAGACAATTCGCCTGGCAATCGCGGCGCATCCGTTCGAATTCGCCGGCGGCACACTCAGCATCAGTGCGAGCTTCGGTGTGGCGGGTTATGATTCGCCGCAGGCGCTGCAAAACGCCGGCGTCGATGCGCTGATCGCCGATGCCGATCATTGTCTATACCGTTCCAAGGAAGCGGGCCGCAATCGAGTGACCGGCAAAGCCCTGGGAATTGCCGGCTCCGCCGATCCCGCGCGTCCCGCCTAAGCCACCTTCGACTGCAGATACTCGCCGGTGCGTTTGACCTCGCCGCGCAACTTCTCGGCGAGCACGGCGATTGTGGCGCGGTCGCCCGACGCGGCGGCTGCCTCGAGCTCCGCCGCCGCGGTGCTTGCCGCCGAGGCGCGCAGGTTGGCGCTCGCGCCTTTGAGCGCGTGCGCCGATTCGCGCACGGTTGCGTAGTCGCAGTTTTTCTGCGCCACGGCGATTGCCGCCAGCGCCTGATCACCGCTCGCGATGAACACACCTACCAGCTCGCGCGCGAATCCTTCGTCGCCGTCGATCGATTCAAGCAACGCCGCCCAGTCAACCGGGCAATCGACAGACTTCACTTGCGCCGTTTCTTTGCCCAGAACACGTCCGGACTGCGCACTTTCCACGACAGACTCTATCGCGGTGTTGGTGCCGCGCAAAACGTCCTTGAGCGCGTGCATCGAACTCGTCGAGCCCGTGCTCGGCAGGAAATGCTCCAAGCAGGCGTCGAGCTTGGCGCGATCGATCGGCTTGGTGAGGTAGTCGTCCATGCCAGCGGCGCGACACTTTTCGTCGGCGCCCTTCATGGCATGCGCGGTGAGCGCCACGATAGGAATGTGGCACTTGCCATCCTCGCGCGTGCGGATCTCGCGCGTCGCTTCGTAGCCATCCATCTCTGGCATCTGGCAATCCATCAGGATGAGATCGTAGTATCCGGTCTGCCAGGCGGCGGCGGCGGCGCGTCCGTCCGCTACGACGTCCACGCGATAGCCCAGCTTTTCCAGCAGTCGCTGGGCCACCTTTTGATTCACAAGATTATCCTCAGCCAGCAGGATGCGGTGGCGGGCCCGGGCCCGCTGCGCACGCAGTGCATGTCGCGTAACGATCGGACGAGTTTGCAGATGCCACGCGTCGGCCGTGTTGGCAATGACCAGCATCAGACACTCAGTCAGGTCGCGCTGCGCGACGGGCTTTAACAGATAACCTGTAAAGCCAATGTCGGCAAACATCGAACCGTCGCCTCGTTGACCGGAGGAGGTCAGCAAAATCAGCCGCGCGGATTTCAGGGTCTCATCCTGAATGATGATCCTGCCCAGCTCCGCGCCGTCGCAGTCGGGCATCAGATGATCGAGGAGCGCAACATCAAACGGCCGGCCGGCAGCACGAGCCTGCCTCATGAGCGCGAGCGCTTCGTCCGCAGAGCTTGCGGACATCGGTTCGACCCCGCATAGCAGTAGCTGTCCCATGAGGACTTTACGATTGGTGGCGTTATCGTCCACCACCAGCACACGTTGTCCTTTGATCGATGACAGCGCCGAATAGAGCGGTTGCCGGGTGCTGACAACTCGCGCAAACCGGGCGGTAAACCAGAAGGTCGAGCCCGAGCCTTCCACACTCTCGACCCCTGTTTCACCCCCCATCAGCTCGACCAGACGACGCACGATCGACAGCCCCAAACCGGTGCCCCCGAATCGGCGTGTCGTGGAAGTGTCGACTTGCATGAACGGCGTAAACAAGCCTTTGAGGCGATCGGCAGGAATGCCGATGCCGGTGTCGCGCACTTCACAGCGCACCCGCGTGCCGTGCTCGTCAGTCTCGAGCACTTTGATCTCCAGCGACACCTCGCCCTGCTTTGTGAACTTGATGGCATTGCCGGCGAGGTTGAGCAGAATCTGGCGGACACGACCGGCATCGCCCATCACAAAATCGGGGAGATTCGGATCGATCTGGGCGGTGACCTCCAGCCCTTTCGCATGCGCTTGAATCGAGAGCAGCCGCGCGACGTCTTCGAAGGTGTCGCGCAGATCCATGTCAACCTGTTCGAGCTCGAGCTTGCCGGCTTCAACTTTCGAGAAGTCCAGGATGTCATTGATGATGGTGAGGAGCGAGGCGCCGCTGTCGCGGATGGTCTCCGCGTAATCACGCTGCAAGGCATCGAGCTGCGTGTCGAGCAACAGCTCCGTCATGCCGATGACGCCGTTCATCGGCGTGCGGATCTCGTGGCTCATGTTGGCGAGGAACTCGCTCTTCGCACGGCTTCCGGCCTCCGCGGCAGCTTTGGCCTCCTCGCGCTCCGCCTCTGCGCGCTTGCCGAGCGTGATGTCGATCACCGTACCCTCGTAATAGAGAAGCGCCCCGTTAGAGTCGCGGACGCCGCGCGCAGTCTCCGAAACCCAGATGACCTCCCCATCCTTGCGGTAAACCTGCGACTCAAATTCTGTAAACCCGGGATCCCGGGCGATTGCCTCCGCGAACTGCAATTGACGCGTAGGATCGACGTAAATCGGAGTCTGCAGCGAGTTGACTTGCTCAATCATCTGTTCTGGCGAGACATATCCGTAAATCCGCGCCAAGGCCGGGTTGGCCACAAGATATTGGCCTTGCACAGTAGACTGAAAAATCCCTTCAGTCGCGTTCTCGAAAATTGCCCGATATTTTTGTTCCGCCGCGCGCAGGGCCCGTTCCGCGCCCTTCTGCTCCGTGATGTTGCGAACGTACACGGTGAACAACGGACTCGTCGTCCCCTGGATGGCAATTGCCGTCAGCTCAGCAAGGAACTCGGTTCCGTCGGCACGAAGGGCCACCAATTCAATCCGCTTGCCCAGCGCGGATCCATCACCCGCCGTCAGGTATTGAGGAACTCCCGCATCAGCTCCAATCGGCAACCGCTGTGGAATGATTAATTCCGAGATGCTCCGACCGATTGCGTCGGCGCGTCGATATCCAAATTTGGTTTCCGCCGCGGGATTGAACTCCGCAATAATCCCCTGATGGTCGATGTTGATGATCGCGTCGAGGGCCGCCTCGCGCAGGGCCGCCAACTGCTGATTGCTCGTCAGCAGCTCTTGGTTTCGCGCCAGCAGTTCGCCGGAGCTCAAATCCATCGACCGCTCAAGCAGCGCCCGGTCGGCATCGGCACGCACATAGTTCGCGTCAATCAAGTCGAGCAGCCGACGAACCAGCGGCGGCAGCGACTCCGACGTCACTTCGCCAAACGCTTTTCTGACCTGTCGTGCCAACAACGAATGCATCGATTACTCCGCGGATCCCGCCCAGATCTGCGCTAAGGCCCACGCGCTCAAGCGGTGTTCAAGCCGCTTCTGTCAACGTGGTGACTGTCATTGTTTGATTGTGCAATTCGCACTTGGCCGTCGCCGAGAACGGGCCAATCTCGCCGTAAGAATAGAACCCGGTCAGAGCGGCGCCGGCCCCGAGCACGTTCCGCACCGCCTCAACCTCCTCCTCGATTCGTTGAGCCAGCACGAGCTTGCGCCCCACGCAACTTACCAGGATCGCCAGATCCGGGGCCTTAAACAGCTGGTCGGATACACGGTGCGTCGCGTTCTTTGCCGCTCCGCTGGCGCCGTCAACCAGACGATCGAAGTTCGCCCGCATGAGCCGAACATATTTTCCTTCCGGCACGTCGCCCGCAAACGTCATGCTCTGATCCCCCTCATTGACGGCGAGAATAGTTCGCACTACACCCGCCTGTCCGTCATCCCCGCGCAAGCTGAGCGGGAATAAAAGCCCGCTTGCCGGAAGGCCCGCTGCGTGTTCTCCGAGATATTCCTTGTACAGAGCGAGCGCCGAGCGATTGTCCAGTTCGTACAAAATGTTGCCGCACGACTTGGTGACTTTCCGCTCCGGTCCAAACGAATCCCACCCGCCCATCGATCCGTAGCCGATGCGAAGCCGAGCGCCATAAAACCCAAGTGCCATAATCCGGCCCTCACTTACACTACCGCCGGAGTAGATCAGCGTGCGCCCAAACCGTGAGCCGTCGCCGGAGAGGCCGCCGGTCAATCCCACGCCTGCCGGCAGCTTCGATGTCAACCCGCGCACGAGTTCCGTACCATTTACTTTCAAACCGTCCGACAAAACAAACACATGAACTAACCCATCAGCCGACAGCGCCGAAACCAAAGTTTGTCCCGCTGCAAAGCTGTCGGCCGGCCCCCGCACATTCGTTTCCGACGCGCGAACTTCGCTATGCCTAAACGCAATGGCTGTAGTCACCAGGGAGTCGTCGAGCACTTGGCCGTCGGCGATTTCGCCTGCCGTCGAGCAGCCGCAGATATATGCAGACGGATACTGCCGCGTGACCTCTTGCAGCAAATCCCCTTCGAGGAGCGCGGTGGCGCCGAAAATGAACACCAGATCCGGCGACATGCCGGTAGGCAATGGCTGACGACAGTTCCAGCCACTGTCTTTCGTCCACAGGCGTTGTTCGATTTCCATATAAGATCCTCATTGCGCGTGGAATTGGCGAACGCTGTAATACGAACGTCCCGCCGATCATCATCTTACGATTATGCGCTCTGTCGCCACCCGCTATGTCACAAATTGGGGAGGCATCTGGTCTGCGGATGAGTAAAACTGGAGTAGCCGCGCTCAGAACACGCCCACGTGGGCACGCACCTGGCTGGAAAACGGCGAACGCCACGGGGACAGCGCCACCGGATCGATCAAATTGAGGCTCCGATAATGGTGGCCGCTGCATCAATTGCCGCTGGAGTGAGGGTTGTAATGCACAAGCGTTGGTCACGGCCTTTAGTCTTTGCGCTCGCGCTCTTATTGGTCGGAACTTGGCTTCGCTACATATGGATTGACAAGATTGCGGGTATTTTTACGGTTGCACATGGTTCAGCGTATTCATCCCGCTTCTGCAGGGTCTCGAACGCGCCGTACTTGCGGCATTTTGCTATGTCGTCGCAGTCAAATTACCTGCGCCGCAAAGGCCGCCAGAACCGTTCGGTGGTGCATTGTGGATCGGATCGGTAATCTCGGTAACTGCACGCATTATTGCCGCCGTTTCGGTGGACAGTGTGCAACCTCATCTCTCCGTCACGCGGAAGTGATCCGCGCCGCCAGCCTAGCCGCGCTGATGCACCACCGATACAGCCGCCTCGCGCGCAAATTTGACACCTGCCAAAGGCTTGCCTGACGAACGTCGACTTCGCGGCAACCAAATTGGTGCCGCGACTGTCCGCGTTGGGTCCAGACCCGACCAGCTGGCGGTCGGATCGTCACCAATGCCGTCGAATCACACTGCGGTAAGAGTCTTCGCGGCATCCGCCGATTTGTTTCGGGCCGCGCTCACCTTGAGCGTATTCAAATAATCCCCCCAGGCCTGCATCATCTTTCTCCGCTCCGGCAAGAACTCGGCGTAGTTGTAGGCCGCGCGCACCGCATCGCGCTCCGCGTGCGCGAGCTGCCGCTCGATCGCGTCTCGATTCCACCCCTGTTCATTCAACAGCGTCGAGGCCATGCTGCGAAAACCATGTGCGGTCATTTCCTGGTTCGTATAGC